>Ga0114996_10000229_pt1 | contig 77548 bp, 70 predicted proteins | sample ArcticOcean_MG_C_4_FD_87039 | JGI IMG/M metagenome (GOLD analysis project Ga0114996, IMG submission 87039) | Marine microbial communities from western Arctic Ocean - ArcticOcean_MG_CB4_134 | ecosystem: Environmental > Aquatic > Marine > Oceanic | place: Arctic Ocean: Canada Basin | collected...
CAGACCGATCAGACGACCGAACAGGGCGCCGATCCCGATCCCGATCCCGATCCCGATCCCGATCCCGATCCCGATCCCGATCCCGCGGTGCAGGCACTCAATGTTGTGGCTGGGGGAGAGGGGGAACTCGACCCACAGCGCACGGCGGACACGGAAGCGGTCTCGATCCTCAAGCAGATCTACGCGCCCTTGCTGACCGCCGGGGAGGGCGGGGTCTTGGAGCCGATTCTGGCGGAGGAGATCCCGACGGAGGCCAACGGGGGGATCAGCGCCGACGGCCTCACCTACACGTTCAAGCTGCGGGAGGGCCTGGTCTGGGACGATGGCACGCCGCTCGTCGCCCAGAACCTGGTGGATGGCGCGAAGCGGCTCTTCGCGCCCGGCTCCGGCAACACCTATGTCGACTTCTATCGCATCCTGGCGGCGGAGGGTCTGCAGGAGCAGGCGGTCGAGGCACAGGGGGAGGACGATCAGGAGCTGGCGGCCGAGTTGGCCGCGCAGATTGTGGAGCGGTTGGAGGTCAGCGCGCCGGACGATCGCACGGTCATCTACACCCTCAACAAACCCAGCCCCATCTTCCTGCTCCTGGCGACGCTCTGGTCGCTCTACCCAGTGCGGCAAGACCTGATCGACCTGCACGGCGAGAGTTGGACGGAAGCGGGCAACCACGTCTCGAACGGGCGGTTCAAGTTGCAGTCATGGAACCACAACGCGGACGTGACCATCGTGCGGAACGAGCTCTACCACGGGGAGCCCGCGCATCTGGAGACGGTGTTCTTCGACCAAATCCCGGAGAAGAACATCTCCTTCCTTGCGTACCAAGAGGGTGAAGTCGACATCGTGGAACTCGGGCCGGAAGGGATCGCGACCGTACGCGGGGATGACGCGCTGCGCGAGCAGTTCATTGCCTATGCGCAGTCCAACACGTCCGGGACGTGGTTTAACCACGACGTCCCAGAGCTCGCCGACCTGCGCGTGCGGCAAGCGATGGCGATGTCCTTCGACCGCGTCCAATACTCGGAGGTTGTGCGCGAAGGATCGGCGATTCCCGCGTATTCCTGGCTGCCGCCGGACCTGCCCGGGGGCGACGAATCGGTCGGCCGGGCGCTGTACGAAGACCGTATCGACGAGGCGGCCGACCGGTTCGGCGAATCCGGCCTTGACCCCAGCGATCTGTCCTTCGAACTGACGACGCCAGACGATAGCAATAGCACCCTCACCGCTGAGTGGCTCAAACAGCAATGGGAGTCCGTCCTGGGGATCGAGATCACGATCCGGGTGCTCGATTTCGGCGCCTGGGTCGGCTCCCTGCTGAGTGGGGATTACGAGATCTCGCTCGGGGCCTGGACCGGCGACTACGCGGACGCCTCAAACTGGCTTCCGCTCTGGCGTACCGGCGGGCTGCTCAACGCGGGCAACTTCGCCAACGATGAGTTCGACGCTCTGATCGACGCAGCGGAGAACGAAACCGACAACGTGAAGCGGATTCAGCTCTATGCGGATGCCAACGTGCTCTGGGTTGAGCAGGCGCCGATGGCGTTGATCAACCACCGCGTCCGGAGTGCCCTGGTGAAGCCCTATGTGAAGGGCTTCCGCGGGTTCTCCGGGGAGTCGGCGATTCCCGGCGACGAGTTCATGGCGGAGATCTTTATCGAGGGCAAGCATGCCTGACGCGTGATAGCCGGCGGCCGCCGCCTGGCCCGAGGGGTCAGGCGGCGTCGGCGGTGGAGAGGCGACGGGCGTGGCGGGCTATCTGGCGTCGCAGATTTTTCAACGAGTCATCACGCTGGTGGTGATAGCGCTGATCACATTCCTTCTCATGAATGCCGTGCCAGGCGGGCCCTTCGAAGTCATCGGCGGCATGGGAACGTCAGACGAGCTCATCGCTTCCCAGGAGGCCTTCTACGGCCTCGACGACTCCATGCCCGAACAGTTTGGCCGCTGGATGGGCAACCTGGTGCAGGGCGATCTGGGCATCTCCTTCGCGCAGGGGGGACGCGGAGTGAACGATGTTCTCCGGGATGGCATCAAGGCCTCGGCCATCCTCGGCGCAATGACATTCTTGCTCGTCGCATCGAGCGCTGTGAAACTGAGGATCGGTGGCGTCCTGCTGAGATGGCGCTCGATACCGTCGGCCGGCGCGTAGGTCGGGGCGAAGTCGAACGGCGCTTGGTGGCCCATCCAGCCGGGGAGCGTGGGACGCAGGGCGTCGCGCCATCGCTCGGCGATAAAGAGGAACGCCGGGGCGCCCGGTCCACCGCTGAGATACTTGTAGGTACTGCCCACAGCGAGGTCGGCCTGCATGGAATGCAGATCGACTGGAATCACGCCCACGCAGTGGGAGAGGTCCCAGAGCACGAGCGCGCCGTGTTCGTGCGCGACGCGCGTCAAGTTCTCGATGTCGTAGAGGGCACCGTCGCGAAAGTCGACAGGGGACAGCGTGACGACGCAGACATCGTCGCTGAGATAGCGGTCCGGATCGGCGAACAGATCCGCCTGCGAAACCCTGTCGATTGGGTGATCTGAGAAGAGCTCCGACGCCGCTTGCGTGATGTAGAGATCGGTGGGGAAGTTTTCGTCGACGGTGAGAATGGTGCGGCGATCGGGGCGGAGCCGCAGGGCGCCGCCGAGCAGCTTGAAGAGATTGACGGATGTGGAATCGGCGACGAGGACTTCGCCCGGTAACGCGCCAATCAGTGGGGCGATCTTGTCGCCGATGCGGCGGGGGAGATCCATCCAATCCGCGTCGCTCCAACTCCGCACCGCCTGGTCACCCCATTCGTCGGTCACCGTCCGCTGGACGGAGGCGATCGCGCGCTTCGGCAGCGCGCCCAATGAATGCCCGGCCAGATATGCGACGCCGTCGGCTGCGATGGGCAGAATAAATTCGTCGCGCCAGGCACGCAAGGGGTCGTCCGCGTCGAGCTGTTCGCAGCTGGCCCGAGTCAGGTTTGGCACGGTCAGTCGGAGGGGGCCGACAGGCCCACTCGGCGGGCGAGACGGATAGCGAGCTTGAGCGCTTCGACCATGCTGGTGGCATCGGCGCGGTTCTGACCGGCGATATCGAACGCGGTGCCGTGGTCCACAGACGTGCGGATGAAAGGCAAGCCCAGATTGACGCTGATGCTCTCTTCGAAGCCGTGGACTTTGATGGCGATGTGTCCTTGGTCGTGGTACATCACGAGAACGACGTCGTAGTCGCCGGCAATGGCCTGGTTGAAAACCGAGTCGGCGGGGATTGGTCCGCTGGCGTCGATGCCTGCGGCGACGGCCGCCGCGATCGCCGGACCGATCTCCTTGGCCTCCGTGTCCCCAATCAATCCGGCGTCGCTGGCGTGCGGATTGAGCGCCGCCACGGCGATGCGGGGCGCCTCGACGCCCCAAGCTCGAAACGCCTCATCAGTCAGCTTCGTGTAGCGCAACACGCGCTCCTGGGTCACCGCGAGGGCGGCCTCCGCCAGCGGCAGGTGGGTCGAGAGATGCACGCAGCGGAGAACGCCGCTGACGAGCATGGTGGCAACAGGGTCAGCGCCGCTGAGCCGCTTGAAGACCTCTTGGTGACCGACATCGGCGCTGCCCGCCAGTTGCCAGGACTCCTTGTTGATAGGCGCGGTAACGATGGCATCGATTTGACCGTCGAGGGCGAGCTGCGCGGCGCACTCAACCCAAGCGTGTGAGGCGGCTCCGGCGGCGCGGGAGTGCTCGCCAAAGGGGAATTCCACGCCTTCGAGGCCGCCGACACTGAGAACATCCACGGTTGCGGGGTCCCCATCGGCATCGGCGGGAGCTTCGATGATCCGGACGGAGCGGCCCAGCCCAGCTTGGCTATTGGCACGCTGTACGTCCTTCGCCGTGCCAATGACGAAGAACCGTGCGGGGAGCGTCTCGGGCTCAGACGCCAGCGCTTTGACGACGACTTCAGGCCCCACCCCCGCCGGGTCGCCCAGGGTGATGCCGATGAGCGGCGGCTCGGTCATGTGGATCGTTCCTTCATCGTGCCGCCAGGCCATGCGGCGCGGCGACCGCTAGGAGCGCAGCATACCGGGATGGCGTCGCCGGAGCCCTGTCACGACTTGCTGAGCGGCGCTCGGAGGTCGATTCGCAGGTTGGGACGCATTTCACCTCAGACGAAAATCCAGGTTTCACAATCCGGAGATTGCACTCTCCGACCGATAGCCCGATTATGTCCTGCATGACTCCTACTACTTCCGACGTCCGCGTCGCACGCACTGAGCCCCTCGCTTCTCCCCATGCCCTCATGGCGGAGTGCCCGATCACCCCGGAGATTGAGGCGCTGGTGACCACGGCCCGGCAGACGATTGAGGCCATCTTGGATGGCAGCGACCCCCGGCTGCTGTTGGTCGCTGGCCCCTGCTCAATCCACGACGAGAAAGCGGCGTTGGAATACGCGGGTCGGTTGAAGGCCCTTGCGGACCGCATCAGCGACCGTGTCTTCGTCGTTATGCGCGTCTACTTCGAAAAGCCGCGCACGACGGTGGGCTGGAAGGGTCTGATCAACGACCCCAACTTGGACGGCACGCTAGACGTGGGCTCCGGTATGCGCCGCGCGCGCAAGCTGCTGGTCCAGATCGGCGAGATCGGCCTGCCGGCGGGCACTGAATTTCTGGACCCGATTACGCCGCAGTACTTGGCCGACCTCACGTCCTGGGGCGCGATTGGCGCGCGCACGACCGAGAGTCAGACACACCGGCAGATGGCCAGCGGGTTGAGCATGCCGGTGGGCTTCAAGAACGGCACCGACGGCGGGGCACAGGTGGCGGTGGACGCAATTGTGTCGGCGTTGGCTCCGCACGCGTTTCTGGGTATCGACCGCGATGGTCGTACCGCGGTCATCCACACGACCGGCAATGCCTACGGGCACATGGTCCTGCGGGGCGGCAGCAACGGACCAAACTTTGACGCGGCTTCGCTGTCCCAAGTACGAGAGCGGATGGAGTCCGGCGGCATCGGATCCCGGCTGATCGTGGACTGCAGTCACGCGAATTCGGCGAAAGACCACGCCCGTCAGTCGATCGCGTTCCGCGACGTTCTGGCGCAGCGCGCCGCGGGCGACTCGGACATCGTGGGCTGCATGCTGGAGAGTCACCTCTCGCCCGGCAACCAGAAGCTGGGCGCGGACCCGTCGACGCTGGAATACGGCGTCTCGATCACAGACGCCTGCATCGGCTGGGACGAGACCGATGCGCTGCTGGTCGAGGCTTACGAAGCGCTCGCCACACGCGCAGGGGCTGCAGCGGGCGGCGGCGACTAAGACGGCGACTCAGTCGCGTTTGCTTGGTTGTCGGGAAGCCTGGCGGTCGATTGTTCTCCATTCACCACTTCTGAAGGCCTTAGGCAGCGACCAAGTCATCGTCTGATCCACACACCCACAGCAACCGGATCGATCGACGGCGATCTGACCAATTCACAAGCACCGTCATCCACATCGTCCAACCCTGCTGCCCTACAATCCTGCGGTCCGGGCCGGGAATTGGCTAGGACGAAGCGGACATACGATGGGCTGACGAGGGAGGTCATGATGGATCGACCGAACGACGTGGTGGATTTCACTCCATCGCCAGAATTTTTCCCCTTTGAATCCCGCTGGTTCGAGAGTTCCGTGGGTTCCGTCCACTACATCGATGAAGGGGAAGGCCGCCCGATCCTGTTCATGCACGGGAACCCGGACTGGTCTTTCCTCTATCGCAAGCTGGTGAGCGCGCTGAAGGGCGAGTTCCGCTGTGTGGCGGTGGACTACCCGGGCTTCGGGCTCTCCGTACATCCCAAGGGCTACCGCTACACGGCGAAGGAACACGCGGGGATCGTGGGCGAGTTGGTGGACCATTTGGACCTGCAAGACTTCATCGTCATGGGACAGGACTGGGGCGGTCCGATTGGGATGGGCGTGGCCTCGGAGCGCGCCGACCGCATCCACGGCCTGGTGATGGGCAATACCTGGTTCTGGCCCGAGGGCGGCTTCACGACCTCGGCGTTCAGCGTTGTGATGTCGTCGTTCCCGATTCAGCAGTTGATCAAGCGCCGGAACTTCTTTGTCAGCCCGCTGATGAAGCGGATGCTGCAGGCGAAGCTGAGCGACGCCGAGTTCAACCACTACCGCGACGTGGTGCCGACGCCGGAGTCGCGGGAGGGGATCGCAGTGTTCCCGCGCGAAATCCGCGCCGCGAAGCCGTGGCTCGCAGAGGTCGCGACGCGGGTGGAAGCGAACCTGGCCGACAAGAAGGTGCTCCTGACTTGGGGAATGAAAGACCCGGCTTTTGGCCGGGGGCCGTTCTTGAAGCGCTGGGAGTCGACGTTCTCGGACATCGAGGTGGTGAAGATGGCGAAGGCGGGGCACTACATCCAGGAGGATGCGCCGGACCAGATCGCCGAGGCGATCCGGAGTCGGTTCGGGGGGTAGGCCAGCGGAAGTCAGGAGCGGCAGCAAGGGCGACTGATTCAAAGTCGGAGGCTCTGCGGGACTACCTGGAGTCGTTCAACCGCAAAGGTTCTTCGTCGTCGGCGACGCTTTCGGCAATCCGAAGTTTCATCTGGGGAACGACTTCCGCGAGCGGTTAGCAGCGACGTTCTCTGTAAGCGTGGCGTCTCGCTTGAGATCCGAACACTTGTTCTATTAGACTGTCCGACCTAATGAGGGTCGGACATGAAAATTGCTTGCTTGGCGGTACCCGGTTTCGCGCTGGCGTGTGAGCTAGCCGACCAGCCCGATCTGGCCAATGCGCCGGTGGCGCTGGCCGACGAGGCTGGGTTGCGCACCGTGGCGATTACGCCCAGCGCGGCGCGACGCGGGGTGCAGGCCGGGATGTCGTTGCGGGAAGCGATTAGCTTCTGCGCGACGCTGACCATCCTGGAGTCGCGGCCAGCGCGGCACGACCGCGCCGCGACGGCCTGCCTGGAGGCGATGGGCAGCATCAGTCCCCTGGTGGAGGAGGCGGCGCCGGGATTGGTCTACGCCGATCTGCGCGGCTTGGACCGGCTCTACCCCAGCATCGACGCGCTGGAGCGCGCCATCCGCCGCCGCGCGCCGGTGGGGCTGCGGCCGCGCTTGGGCATCGCCGAGCAGAAGTTCACGGCCTTCGTGGCGGCGCAGGCGGCGCATCCCGGCGGCACGCAGAGCGTGGGTGGGGCCGACGCGGCGTCGTTCCTGGCGGCGCGGTCGATCCAGTTGCTGCCGCTCGACCACGAGGTGGTGGCCCGGATGCAGTTGCTGGGCCTGAAGACGCTGGGGGCACTGGGGGAGCTACCTCGGGCGGCGGTGGAGGCGCAATTCGGGGGAAGCGGCGGCCGGGCTTGGGCGATGGCGCGCGGGCAAGACACGTCGACGGTGATGCCGCGTCCACATACGGAGCGGATCGTGGAGTCGATGCAGGCGGAGCCGCCGTTGGTCAGCCAGGAGGCGGTGTCATACAGCATGCGGCAGTTGCTGGGGCGGATTCTGCGGCACCGCGCGGTGTCGGGCCGTTTCGTGCGCTCGCTGCGGCTGCGGATCACCGCCGAAGACGACCGCGTCTGGTCGCACGAGCAGGCGTTGAAGGAGCCCAGCAGCGACGTCGACCGCCTCTGGTTGGTGATCCGCACGATCTTGGAGCGCACGCCGTACCCCGCACCCGTGACCGGGCTGTCGATCGAATTGCTAGAGCTGTCGCAGGAGAGCGGCAAGCAGTCGGTCCTGTTCCCGGGCCGGATTAGACATCGTGAACGGCTGGACGAAATGGTCCGGCAGTTGAAGGCGCGCTACGGGGCACCGCCCCTGAAGCGCGTCGTGGAGGTAGAGCCATGGAGCCGCATTCCCGAACGTCGGCACGCCCTGATGGATTACGACCCGTAGATGGCCTGCACGCCTTAGATGGCCGGCATCCCTTAGATGGACTGGGCCCCGCCGACGGTTTAAGGCCTGTGAATCAGCCCCGCCCGATCCAGGTGGAGGCCGATGATCGGTCACGGCCCTGTCGGGTGGCGTTTCCGATCGACCCGGCGCCCGTGTTCAGACGGGCTAACGGCTTCAAACAAGCTGGGGGTCAGGAGCGCGCGGATCGGCAGCGTGGCGGGCGGCGCATGGGACCACCGCACACGGTGGAGCGGATCGACGAGGTCTGGCGGGTGGTCGATGAGTGGTGGCGGACAAAGCCGGTCACGCGGAACTACTACCGCGTCAGCTTGGACGACGGCCGCTTGGTCACGCTCTTCCACGACGAGATCGTCGATGGCTGGTTTTTGCAGCGCTACTAGCGCCTGCAGAGTAGGCCAGCGTTTCTAACGCGCAGAGTAAGGAGCCCGCCATGGTCTGGCCGGATCGCGAAACACAGCTCAGCCAAATGGCCCCCGACACGCCGCGTTCCATGGCGCCCCGGGCACACGTGCCGTCTGATTTAAGGCAACTGGACGATGCAACTCCCTATGTGGAGCTGCATCTGCACTCCTGTTTCTCCATGCTGAGCGGCGCGTCGCACATTGAAGAGTTGGCGGAGACGGCCCAACTGCTGGGCTATCACGCGCTGGCTCTGACCGATAGCAACGGGCTGTACGGGGCGATGGAGTTCGCGCAGGAGCTGAAGGCACGCGGCATCCAGTCGATCACGGGGTTGGAGCTGAGCGTGGCGGAAGAGGACGACCCGGAGTCGCCGCGGGCGCATCTGACGCTGTTGGCGGAGACGCGGGCGGGCTATCGCAATCTCTGCCGCATGATTAGCTTCGCCCACGGCCTGCTCCTAGATGAGCCTGCCGCCAAGGATGCGCGTCGCAAAGAGCCGTGGATTCATGCCGCAGCACTGCGCGACCACCATGAGGGGCTGATTGTCCTCACGGGCTGCCGCCAAGGCCGGATACCGGCGCTGGTGGCGGAGGAACGGCTGCCGGAAGCCTGCGCGGCGTTGGAGGAACTGGTGCGCTGGTTTGGGCGGGATCAGGTGTTCGTGGAGTTGCAGGACAACCTGGTCTACGGCGACAGCGGTCGCAACAGAGCGCTGGTCCAGCTTGCGGAGCGCGTGGGGGTTGGCGTGGTGGGGACGGGCAACGTGCACTATCACGTGCGCGAGCGGCACCGCTTGCAGGACGTGATGACCGCGACGCGGCACCGCAAGACGCTGGAGCAGTCGCACCGGGAGCGTCGTCCCAACGATGAGTTCTATCTGCGCCCCCCGGCGGAGCAAGCCGAGCGCTTCGCCGCCTATCACCCGGAGGCGGCGCGCAACAGCGTGCGCATCGCCCAGCGCTGCCAGTTCGATCTGACGGAGGATCTGGGCTACACCCTGCCCTCCCCCCAGATGTCGACGGGGCAGACGCCGGACGAGCGGCTGCGGGAGGTCTGCGAAACGGCGCTGCGCGGGAAGTACACCGCCATCGAGCAGCCTCGGGCAACGGCGCGCCTCAACGAAGAGTTGCGGCTGATCAGCAAGCACGGGCTCTCCGGCTTCTTCCTGATCTACCAGGAGGTCTTCGAACTGGCGGAGGAGGTGGCGATCGAGGTGCGGGGCAAAGAGTCGGCGCGGGGAAAGGCCAATCTGCCCGTGGGCCGGGGACGAGGATCGTCGGTCTCGTCGATCGCGTGTTACTTGATTGGGCTGTCGCACATTGACCCGCTAAAGAGCAACCTCTTTCTGGGGCGCTTCCTGAACGAAGAGCTGTACTCCCTACCCGACATCGACCTGGACTTCCCGCGCGATATCCGGGAGCGGTTGATCGAGCGGGTCTACGAACGCTGGGGCAAGGATCACGCGGCGCTGGTGGCGGCGTTCCCGACCTACCGGCTGCGCAGCGCCGTGCGCGACGTGGGCAAGGCGCTGGCCTTGCCCCTCGTAGAGCTGAGCCGCTTCTCCCGGCTGGCCACCCAGCATCACACCGCCGCCGACATGCGCTCCGAGTTCGAGCGCTATCCGGAGTTCGCCAACCGGGTGGATGCGCCGGGATGGCGCGATCTGGTGGAGTTGGTGCCCCAGTTGAGCCGCATGCCGCGCCATGCGTCGGAGCACGTGGGCGGGATGGTGATCGCCTCGGAGCCGCTGATCGACTGCGTCCCGTGCCAGCCCGCCGCTTGGGAGGGACGCTACGTCTGTCAGTGGGACAAGGACAGCATCGACGATGCCCGGATGGTCAAGATCGATTTCCTCGCCCTCGGCATGCTCTCGGCGGTGGAGGAGTCGATCGAGCTAATCGCCGAAGAACAAGGGCGCACGCTGGATCTCTCCCGCATCGACTTCGCGGACAGTGATGTCTACGACGACATCTGCAACGGCGACACGGTGGGCATCTTTCAGATTGAATCCCGGGCCCAGATCGCCATGCTGCCGCGATCGCAGCCACGCAACATCGACGACCTCGCGGTACAGGTGGCGATCGTGCGGCCGGGTCCGATTGTGGGCGGTGCGGTGAATCCGTATGTCAATCGCCGAGTAAAGCTGCGGGAGAATCCGGGCTACGTCGTGGAGATGCCACACCCCGACTTACGCGATGTTCTGGGCGAAACGCTGGGCGTCGTGATCTTTCAGGAGCAGGTGTTGCAGGTCGCCGAGATTATGGGGAATTTCGGCGCCGGTGAGGCGGAGGCCTTCCGCCGGGCGATGAGCCGCAAGCGATCGGCCGAGATCATGGAGTCGTACCGCGCCAAGTTTCTGGCGGGGTCACGGGCAAACGGAGTGAGTGAGGCGGTCGCGACACGGGTCTTCGAGAACCTCAAGGGCTTCGCCGAGTTCGGTTTCCCCAAGAGCCACTCCGTCTCCTTCGCGCTGCTGGCCTATCAAACAGCGTGGATGAAGCGGTACTACCCGGTGGAGTTCTTCTGCGGGCTGTTCAACAACCAACCCATGGGGTTCTATCCGCCCCACGTCCTGACCAACGACGCCAAACGCCACGGGATCAGCGTGGTGCGGCCAGACATCAACATCAGCCGGGTGACGTGCAGCGTGGAACAGGACGCCCACGAGCAACTGGAGCACGGGGGTGTCCGCGTGGGGCTGGGGTACGTGCGGCAGGTGGGAGAAGCGGGCGCGGCGGTGATCGCGGCGGAGCGGGAACGCGGCGGCGAGTTTCAATCACTATTCGACTTCGTACAGCGGACGGGGTTGGCGCGTCGGGCGACGGAGAGCCTAATCCGGATTGGCGCGTTCGACACGTTTGGGATGAACCGCCGCGAACTGCTCTGGCAGCTTGGCCTCTTTGGCGACGGGCTGGTGCGCTCCAATCTGCGCATCCCCAAACAGCGGCAGCTCCAACTGCAGTTGTCGACGCAGCAGGACGCGGTGCCTTTGGCCAACTTCACGGCCTACCAACGCATGGCCGCCGACTACGAATTGCTCGGCCTCTCACCAGATTCTCACCCCATGACGTTCCTGCGTCCTGCCTTGGGCGAGGGGGTGCAATCGTCGCGGCACTTACAGTCGTTGCCGGGCAACAGCCGGGTCAGCGTGGCGGGACTGGTGGTCTGCCGTCAGCGGCCGCAGACGGCCCGGGGCGTCGTCTTTCTCTTGTTGGAGGATGAGTTTGGCATGGTCAACGTCATGGTCAGCAAGGAGATGGATGAGGAGCAGGCGATCTTGGTGCGCACGGCGATGTTTTTGGAGGTTGAGGGGGTGGCGGAGAAACGAGCGGGGGAGCAGCGCACGATCGTCGCGACGGCACTACGCGAGATCATTCCCACCGAGGCGCTGCTGACGCCGGAGGGGAAGAACTGGGGGTAGCCCAGGCGACCGAATCAAGGCAGCAGGGCCATCCCCCTCCGTCCCTGGGAGTTTAGGTACCATGCTCATTCCACCGCGTGTCGCGGAAGACCGATGCGAGCAGGGAGCCGCTATGGAACCGAACGATGTTCAAGACGCACTCTTGGCCGATCTACGCACCGACGCCGATCAGATTCCCGCGACGCTATCGGCGCTGGCTCCGGACGCGCTAACACGCGGCGCCTACGAGCAGGGCTGGACGGGCCGCGAGATCGTGGCGCATATCGCATCGATCGAGTGGACGTATGCACGGTTGATCGAGCGGGCGCGCAAGGCGGCGGACGCCAAAGGTGACACCGCAGGTGGCGGCCAGGAATCAGGCAGCGGGACGGTCGACATGAACGACTACAACGCCCGCCAGATCGAGAAGCGTCAAGATGCCTCCGTCGCCGAATTGATTAAGGAGTTTCGCGCCAATCGAACGCGAACGATCGCTGCCGTGGAGCAAACGCCGAGCGATCTGTTTGCACAGCCGATGCAATCCGCCGGGGGCGTACGCGGAAGCTTGGCGGACGTCATCCGCGCGGTCGCGATCGACCATGTCCGAGGGCATGTTGCGGATCTGTCGAAGTCGGGCGGGTAAGTCGAAGAACCGGCCGCAGCAGGAATCCTCCCAGCCCTCCTGATGCGTAACTTCTTTGGGCCGCCTGGGGCGCGGAGCCGCGAAGGGGTGCTGTGGGCGTTTCAATTCGGCGAACATTCGCGCTGGGAACCGTGACCGTCGCGAGCCTACTCATCCTGGCCGCATGCACTGGGTCGGACGGCGAATCTTCCGACGGAGCAACTCAAGCCGCCACCCCACCGGCCGGGACATCGATCGCGGATGAGACTGAAGGCGGGACTCCAGAAGCTGAACTCGCACCCCTGGAGGCGATGCCACAAGGGCCGGACAGTGGGCCGAACACTGGACCGGGCGCCGGGCGTGGCTTCGTCGCGGGGCTGGACACGTCCTTCCGATCCGTCGATCTCGCGGACATCCACTTCGACCTGTTCAATGGGTCGACGGTGCCCCTGTCGGAGGCGCGCGCCGATGTGATTCTGGCACTGCGCGATCTGATTCCGCCCTTGGACGCGAGCCGGGCCTTGCTGCCAGTTGAGATTCAAGAGCGTGTGGGGGAGGTGGCCTACATCCGCCACGAGAACGCGAACTTCCTCCAGCCCGCGAACATCGTCTTGGGATACGTCGCGGACGACGGGCAGGCCTACGCCTACTCACTGGGCATCCTCAATGCGCACGAGATCGTCAACGAGACCTTGGGCGGCCGGGCGGTGGTGATCACGTACTGCCCTCTTTGCGCGAGCGCCGTGGTCTATGACCGAGTCGTGGGCGGGGAGGTGTTGACGTTCGGCAATACGAGCGCGCTTTACCAAAACGACCTCGTGATGCTGGACCGGCAGACGGGCTCGTACTGGTTCCAGATGGGCGGTGAGGCGGTACTGGGGCCGCTGACCGGCGCACGACTGATGCCGCTACCGTCGACGCTGGCTCCGTTTGGGGATTGGGTGGCCGACCACCCCGATACGTTGGTGCTCAGTACTGAGACCGGCTTCGCGAACCGCCGCTACAGCGGTGGCTCCTTCACCGACACGGCGTTGTTTGTGGACCAGGGGTTCTTCGGGTTCCCGATCGATGACGAGATCGTGGACGATTCGCGGCTATCGTCGGGCGAGTTGGTGCTGGCGCTGAGCGAGGGGGGAACGGCCGTGGCCTACCCGCTCAACAGCCTCAGTGACGCCGCCGTGAACGCGACGTTTGGGGGACAGGAGATCGTCGTGTTCTCGGCGGCGGCGGGACCGACAGGGAATGCCTTCAGCCGACAGGTCGACGGGGAGCTGCTGTCGTTCCGGGTGGAAGCGGGCGTCTACCGCGACGACCAGACGGACAGCGTCTGGACTTTGTCGGGCTCGGCGAGCGCGGGGCCGATGGCGGGGTCGCAGCTCACCTAGCTTGCGAGCCGAACGGCGTTCTGGTTCTCGGTTCTCGCGGCGTTTCCTGAAGTCACGGTCGCAGGTCTGGACGAAACCCCGTAGCGGCTGAAGCGCTCCAACCGAAGCACGGGCATAAGCTGCTTTAGACCTCAGCACGCAACCGCGAACTCATCGCGGTCACCGGTGATGCGATCAGAAGGAGGTGCTCCATGGCCGACCCGGATCTCGCGTTGGTGTTGGGCGGGGGCGGCAATCTGGGCGTCGTGCAGGTGGCTTTCATCGAGGCGCTGAAAGAACGCGGGGTCACTCCCGATCTGGTCGTGGGGACCAGCGTAGGAGCGCTGAACGCCGCCTACGTAGCGTTTCAGGGCCGGGAACTGGAGTACCTGGAGGACGCGTGGCTGAGTCTGCGCGGTCAGCGCTTGTTCCATCGCAACCCCTTCAAAATCGGCCGCAATCTGTTCCGCAACCGTAAGAGTCTCTACCGCCACCAGTTTGTGACCGACCTCTTGGAGCGTCATCTCCCCACCGACGATTTTTCAGCAGTCAAGATTCCGCTCCTGATTACAGCGACGAACATCACCAAGGGCACGCGGACCGTCTTCTCCGAAGGATCGATCCTGCAGGCGGTCTTGGCATCCACGGCAATTCCGGGGATCTTCCCGCCCGTTGAGATCGATGGGGACTGGTACGTCGATGGAGGAGTGGCAGCCGGGCTTGGTGTGGAGTCGGCGGTGGAACGGGGAGCGCGGACGGTGTTGACCGTGGACCTGAGCAGCGGAATGGCCTATCGCGAACCACGCGGCATCGTCGATGTTCTGACGCGGTCTCTGGAGATCATGGGGCAGCGCCGCACCGACTGCCAGTTGGAGTATTTCGGCCACCATACGGATGTCGTCGTCTACCGGCCCGGGCTGACCGCGGCTCACGGTCCCGGCTCGTTTGAGGACATGGAGACGCTGCTCCGGCAAGCGCGGGGCTTAGCGGGTCCGCTGATCGATCTGTCGCGCAACGACGATGGGTCGTTCAAGCCAGGCGTGTACGAAGGCGTGGTACGTCGGCGTTAAGGGACTGGCGCTAGAGGACCGGCGCTAGAGGACTGGCGCGAGCGGGCTAGGAAGACTCCAGAGCGGGTTCTGCTTCACGCCCATCGTCGTCAGCGGCTTCAGTCTCCGTGGTCGTCAACCAAGAGCGTCGCAGGACCGGCAACGCCAACCCCACGACGGCGAGCAGCACCATGCCTTCGACGACGAGGATTGTCAGAGTCGTTTGGTTGCCGACGGCGGAGGTCAGCGGCGCGACTTGTAGGGCACCAACGGGACCCGCGCCGATCGCGAGCGACAGCACACCGAGGACACGGCCCCGCATCGCGACGCTGGTCGAGCGGACGAGGATGGTCGTCTGCATTGTGGCGAAGGCCGAGAATCCGAAACCGGCCACGAACATCAAGGCGGCGGAGAGCGCGTAGACCTCGGATCGAGAGAAGGCGAGCGCACAGGTGAAAAACGCCGCAGTACCGAAATAGTAAAGGCGCGGGTAGATGCGGGGCCGGGCGCGGTTGGCGATCCACAAGGCGCCAATCAAGGCGCCGAACCCCTCGATAGAACTGAGCAGCCCCACCCGCAACGGGTTGGCGCCAAGGATGTCCTTGCCGATCACCGGGATCATGCTCTGGTAGGGAAAGAAGACGAGGTTGAAGAGGACGGTGACGAGCATGACGGCCACAAGGAGCCGCGTGCGGCGGACGTGACGCAGGCCTTCCATGACCGACTGCACAGGGCTCTGTGCCACGGCATCGCGGACATGCGGCGTGTAGTCCAAGGACATCGCCACCAGCGCCGCGAACCCGAACGCGGCCGACATCAGGAAGTAGCCACCCTCGGCGCCGACGGTGACGATCAGCGCTCCCCCCAGGGCCGGTCCGATCATGCGATTGAAGGAGTCCGTCGTCCAGTCCGTGCCGAAGGCGCGCCCAATGGCGGCGTGCGGCACGACGTCGCCAATCATGGCGCGTCGGACGGGGAACTCCGTGGCCCAGAAGATTCCGGAAATGAAGACAACGCCTATGAGAATGGCATAGCTGATGGCGCCCGTGGTGATCAGCACCCCCAAGACGAGCGATGTTCCCGACAGCATGGCCAGCGCGGCGACCCAGAGGATCTTCCGGTTGACCCGGTCGGCCAGGGTGCCCAGCGCGACGCCAAAGACGAAGCGCGGCAGCATGCGCGCCAGCAGAACAATGGCGACTTTGGCCGCGGAATCCGTCATGTCGAAAACGAAGACGCCGAGGACGAGCAGGTCCAGCCAGCGCATCATGGAAGTGAGGAACCCGGCCGCCCAGATCCGGCGGAACCGGGAGTTCCGCAAGACCGACGTGTCGTCGGAGTCCGCCCTGGTACCCGCTGAAACATCTGCCATGCGGCTTTGAGTCTAACCACAGGTCGGGCGAAGGGAATCAGGCAGGAAGTGGATGCCTGCGCGCAGCTTCAGAAGCGAGAACAGACGAGCCAGCTGTGGCCGGACAAGGCCGGGCAAGGTTGGCGCAGCCCAGATCGAGGAGACCTTGGCTGCCGGGGGCATCGATGCCGTAGACCGTCGTCTGGGGGTAGAAGTCGTGCCAGCCGAACCAGAAGGAATTGGTGGCCGGCATCCGCCGCAGGACCGATCCCCGCAGGGGACCGGACACGGCCTCTCCGCTAAGGCGATTCCAGACGCTACCCGTCTCCCGATCGACCATCGCCAGGGAATCCGTCGAGTGGGCATCGAAGAGGAGTTCGCGATCGTCAAGGCGACGGTCGTAGACAACACCGGTGACTCCGTCCGTACCGAAGGCGGCGACGACGGGGATGGCCTCGATCACGTCGTTGAGGACCTGCGCCTGCGCCGCGAAAGCGAACGGATAGGCGCGGGCAGTGCGGCCCACGACCAGGCCGACGACGACGGCCTTGGTGGGCAGCCGGTCGTCCGAAAGCGATTCGCCGTGCACGCCGGCATCGCCATTCCGGTAGTAGGAGGCGTAGGAATCGTTGCGCGGGTCGGCATCGAGGATGAGCGAGTTGGGGTGGAGATCGCGCCAGGTACCCCAAGTGGTCTGCAAACTATCGACCACCACCAATACCTCTCCTTTGTGCGGGCCCGTGATTCCTTCACGCAGAATCTGGCTCCAAAGGGAATCGGTCTCGCGGTCGTACATGACCAAGACGTTCATCAGCAGCTTGCCCGAGACGCCGAACTCGACGACGCGTCCAGCGATGCTGCGATCGAAGACGATCCCGGTCAAGCAAAGGGGGCAGTAGGTCACGGCGACCGCCTGCCCGCCGACGAGGTCATTGACGATTTCGTGGGCCGCCATGACGGGGAGTGGATAGGCGCGAGTATCGCCGTTGATCTGGAGTCCGATCACGGACGTGGAGAGCGACCAATCCGCCTCGGAGGCGGCGAGGAACTTAGGGTCGTCGATGGAGCGGATACCGTCCTTGGGTAAGAGCGTAAAGAGCTCCACCTCCCGGCCCTCGCCGGGTACGAGATTGGCGGCGGAGGTGGGGGCGAGCTGGATCGTGTTGCCGAAGAAGCCGAAGCGCTGCCCAAAGAAGACCATGGCGGCGACGAGGAAGGCGATGAACGCGAGCTGCGGCGTCATCCGCGCCACGGTCCCGACAAGCTGTTGGAGCACGGGCAAAACGCGCATGGACTTAGGCCTTCAGCACCCAAACGAGGACGCCGCTGAACAACAGCACCACCCCCACCACGGACCAGATCACACCACCCAGCCGAGCGTCTTCGTCGAAGAGTTCGTCGACACGCCATCCGAAGCCTCGGGTATGGCCTTGTCGAATCCCGCTGAAGCCGAGGCTGGCCCAATAGCCTCCGACGACGAGGAGAAACAGGGCCACCCACTCCGCCCGCGCGAAGGTCTCTCCAGCCAGTTCCAAGGCGTTGCGCACGAACACGCAGGCTCCCCCGGGACACCGACTTGCTCGCCGGTCGCCCCCGCTAGCAATACGTCCGCGCGCTGCACCTGGGTTTCGCAGGCGCGGGCAGGGCCTGGGTTTCGCGGGCGCGGGCGCGGATTTTGTCATGGAGGGGGCTGTCCATCCGACGACCGCACTTTCGGCGTATGGATTGAGTACGGGCGCACTCAGAGCGCCCCCGAAACGAGTCGCATGGAGGCCACTCTGGTGAGAAAACGGCGGTAGCAACGGGTGACGCTGTACGGGACCCGCTGGTGCGGACAGAGCGCCAGCGCGCGCCGCTTCCTCGACAAGAACAACGTCCGCTATCACTACGTCGACATCGACGAAAACGCAGAGGGCGCGGAGACGGTCATCGCCGCCGCCGACGGCAACCTTTCCGTGCCAACGCTCGTCTTCCCCGATGGCCGCATTCTGGTGGAGCCTAGCCGCAACAAAATTCGGCACGCGCTTGGGCTTGAGAAGCCCGCGGCTCGATGGTGGTGGCCGTTCTAGACCGTGTCACGCGAGTCCCTCCGCTCAGGACAAGCAGAGAGGCGGGCTTGGCCCGCCTCTCTGCTGTCTCACTCACTCGGTCCGCCTCGTGTTAGGACGCCGGAGCGGCGTACCAGACCTCGCCGTCCAGGGGTCCGTTGCTAGTCACCGTGGAGTAAGTGAGGTGTGACCGCCCTGACCCGTCCAACGCCAGACCCACGACCTGGAGATCGTTTCCATCGGACTCGGCCACGATCTCGGTTGTCCAGGGCTCGCTGCTATTCCGAGTGGCCAAGGTCAGTGTCTGTGTGTCGATGTAGGCGATGACGGGCTCATCGCCATTGAGAGCGATCGCCACCGTGCGGCGGGCGTCCGTGTGGCCAAGAATCTGGTTGTCGATAGAACCGACGATCTCGAAACTCCACGTGCTATCGGCGGCTTGAGCACCATAAATGATGTTGCCTGGGGCTAAGCCCGTATCCGCCACGTCGCTATCCGACTGGAAGAAGGCGACGTGGGCGAGATCATTGTCGTCGAGAGCCATGACCGCGAAACGACCGGCGTCGCCCTGGGTGAAGATGTCGTTGAGGACGAATCCCCGCCCCTGGTCGACGCCGAAGACGAGGTTCCGGGTCGAGGAATCGAAGAACAGCGCTACCGGCGCGCCATCTGATGTCGTCGCCAGATCGACGCCCCATTCGTACGGCTGGGGACCTGAACCAATCTCGCGCACCGTCCAGACATCATCTTTGAGTGTCGCAAGCTCCACGCCGCTGGCCGATCCGAACTGCGAGGGATCGATGCCGAGATAGTAAATCTCGCCGTTGAGGCCATAGGCGACGGCGGAGTCCCAACCATCGTGGCCGTCGTGGGGCACGACGGAGACCGACCAGTCATTCCCGTTGCGCACGGCGATGGCGCCATCCTCATTGTCGTGGTCGTGGTAGCCGACGACGACACGTCCGTCTGGCGCGGCCTCGATGTCGAGTGGGCCATAGAGATAGCCACTCTGGAGCAGTTGGACATTGGAGCCGTCTGCGTTCGCCACCTTCACCCATCCTGCATCGCCCTCCCGTTCCAACATGTAGGCGATGAGGGGGGTGCCTTCGCTATCGAAGACGATATCCGGCTTGGTTCCACGATCGACGCGGGAGATGGCGAATCTTGAGCCAACGGCTGCGACCTCGGCATCCGTCCCAGGTATATCGACAGCCTGCGCCTGGGGGGCGGCTTGCTGTTGCGCACCCGCATCAGATGAGGTGTCGGGTTCGTCGTCGCTAGTACAAGCGGCGGCGATGACGGCCACGCTCATTGCGACGACGGCAAGCGTCTTGATCGGGGAAGGGAGGGCGGGAAACGCCATGGGGGTCATCTTCCACACTGAGAGGGATTCTTAGTCAGCTTACGTAGGCCAAACGCGGTGCGGATGCATCGTCGAACTGAGGGCCAGGACAAACGCAGCGTGCCAGTCGCCGAGGCGCTAGCATCCAGCGGGAACGGAGAGGGAGTCCATGCTCGTAAAGCTCGACCACATCGGAATCGTCTCGCCCACGCTGGACGAGGCACGCAACATCCTGGAAGGCAAGATGGGGCTAATCCTGGACGAGGATCGCGCCCCGCTCCCCGATGGCAGCTACTTCGCGCCCGAAGGCACGCACAACTACTTCATCCAAGTGGGCGAGGGCGAGACCCAGATCGAGATCTTGATTCCGACCAAGCCGGAGAGCGGCACTTGGAAGTTCCTGCAGCGCAACGGCCCCGGTCTGCACCATCTGGGCTACGGCTGCGACGACGTTTCCAAAGAGGCGAAGAAGATGCGCGACAAGGGACTGCGCCAAATCGATCTGGGCGACCCTGACCCCGATCGGCTTAGCGCCGCCTTCTTCCATCCCAAAACGACGAACGGGATCCTCACGGAATTGGTGCCGGTCCGGCATCGGCACTAGGCATCTTGCGGCACTAGGCCACCTGCGGCACTGAGCATCTTGCGGCACGAGGCGCGCCTGAGCATGACTGACACCGATGCGATGATCGATGAACTCGCCGCGACAGCGGACCGGCTGCGGGAGCTGACGCGCGGCGCCGCCGGTTCCACGTTAGACGCGCAAGCGCCCGGCGAGTGGTCGGCGCGGACGGTGCTGGCGCATCTCCGCGATGACGAGTTCTTGGTCATGCGACTGCGGCTGGAGCGGATCTTGGTGGAGGATCAGCCATCGCTGGCGCCGTTCGACGAGCAGGCCTGGGAGGCTCACCGCTGGCGTGGGCGTGACGGGCTCGTCGAGCTTCTCGACGACTTCGATCTCCAGCGGGCCGCGTCGATCGCGATCCTGCGCAGGGTCGAAGGGGACATCTGGCAGCGCTCCGGGCTCCAGCCGGAGTATGGAACGCTGACGGTGCGCACCTGGCTCGATCACTGGCTGGGCCACGACAAAATGCATCTGGCGCAAATCGCGCGCAGCCTGTCTGTCTGAGCCAGCCCTGTGGCGTCTCGTTGGCTAGCCGCCGAGTTCAGAACGGATCAGGTCCGTGATCTCCAGCGTCGTTCCTTCGCCGGGCAGCGGGTAGGCCATCTTGTTGATCGTGATGGCGACGGCGAGCCCCGCTTCCGGGTCGGCGAAGCCAATGGAGCCGCCCGCGCCGGGATGTCCGAAGGCGGATTCGCGCTCGCCCATGGGCCCGTGGATGCCATCCGTCGCGCCGCCCATCATGAAGCCGACGCTCTTGCGGACCGGCACGCCCAGCACGATATCCGTCGCGTCGGTCTGGAGTTCCTGCATCGCTGGGATGCGCTGGGCGGACACGAGGCGCGCGCCATCGATCGCGCCGCCATTGGCGTGGGCGGCGTACATGCGGGCCAAGGCACGGGCGCTGAAGTGCCCGTTCCCGGAGGGCAGACAGGCTTCGCGAAACGGCATGCCGTTGAAGTGCGGCCACATGTCCCACGGCATGGCGCGGTGGAAGTCGCTCTCCGGAGCGAGCCCCAGCCCTTCACCAGCACCGTGCACCTCGAGCGTCGTGAGCCGATCCTCGATGCCGCTTGGAATGCCGACGTAGAACTCGTCGCCGACTCCCAAGGGTGCGGCGATCTCCTCGGCGATAAAATCCTTGATGTGGCGACCGGTGACGCCGTGAACGATGCCGCCGGTGATCCAGCCGAAGGTCACCGCGTGGTAGCCCGTCGACGTGCCCGGCGGGTAGGCAGGCACGCCTTCCTCCATGCGCTTGATCCCGGCCTCCCAATCGGTGATGTGCTCTGGTTTGAAGTCGAGCGGCATGGCATGGAGGCCGCCCTGGTGGCTGACCGCCTGAGCCACGGTGATCTCGCCCTTGCCGTTGGCGGCGAAGGCCGGCCAGTACTTGGCGACCGGGGCGTCGTAGTCGAGCTGGCCACGGTCGGCGAGCATATGGATGGCGGTGGCGGCAACGCCCTTGGTGGCGGAGAAGCTGAGGAAGAGGGAGTCGGGCTGCACGGCCCGGTTATCGTCTGGACCCATCGCGCCGGCTTGCGTGTCGACGACGACGTCCTCGCCCTGGTAGACGCACACCTGCACGCCCACCTGGGTGCCGGCCGCGACCTGCTGTTGGATGCATTCCGTGACTCGGGCGTTGACGGCGGTGTCGACGCTGGATGTGCTGGGCATGGGCAATCCTCTCCGGATTTGGAGGTTTGGGCCAACCTCGGAACGGCGGGACGGCGCTCAGCATAGAGGCGCGGGGGTTAGGAGCCATGGCCCGGCAGCATCGGCGGCCCGTTGACCCCGCGAGGTGCCTGCCCCTAGCGTCTTGGCATGGCGAAGCTTGAACACCCATCCCGGCTGGAAGAGACCTGGCGACTCCGCAACACGGTGGTCAGCTCCTTGGAACAGATCCTGGACGACCTCCAACGGCAGGTGCAAGAGTCCTCATTCCAAGAGCTGGTGGAGTTTCTTGACGGGTTCTTCCCAGGCCGCGCGCCTCGACCGGAGTGGACCGCATCCTTGGAACGGTTCGCGGAGCTGCTCTGGGCCTGGCTGCCGGCCGAGACGATGGCCAAGCTGGAAGCTGAGTACGCGGGCCGGACGGGTCCCATCTGGGAGCCCGTGGCGCACAAGTTCGGCGTGGAGAACGGCAAGGCGCTGGCGGCCCGGCGCTGGCAGCCTCACGACGCACGTCGTTTCGCGATCGTCCTGCGTTAGCGCACGCCGACGGCGTATCTGCCCCATCCAGCCGGGGAGCCAGTGCGCTAAATTATTCGGGACCCACACTCGATCAGACAGGCAAGCGAACATGACCTCAGCGACCCGCGATCACGAAGCGCTCTCGGAACTGATTCTGAGTGCCGACTACCGTGGCGCCGCCACCCAGTTCACAGACATGTACCTAGCGGGAGCACCCGCCGCGGCAATGATGCGGACGACTGTCGATACCGTGGCGCCGCACGTGCAAGCGCCGTCGCACTTGATGCAGCTAGCGGACGGGCGGATCCGCGGCGTCAACTTCGATCACACGATCCTGGGCTGGCGGGCGTCGATGAAACTGGCGGAGCGGCTCGGGGAGAAGGCGGGGCTGCTGCCTCTGACCCAAGCGATTTGGTACGTGCCGCAGGGGCTCAACGTCTGGGATCAGATCCTCTGCAAGTTCCCCGGCCACTACGCGCGCGACCAGGAACAATGCGACGCCCGGGACGGGGTAGGGGCCGACGAGCACGCATTCGATGGGCCGGCCTGGCAGCCCGTCGAGACCTACTTTCCTGACCTGGAGCCACGCCGCGAGGGCAGCGCCAACGCCCAGATTCACGAGATGACCGACGCGATCCGCAGCGGCCGCCGCGAGGATGGCTACGCCCTCTTCCTGGGCCTGGCCCGGGAGAAGGAACATCGTGAGGCGCTGAAGGAAGCGACGCTCTTCGCCGGGATCATCGATATCCAGGACACCCTGATTGACCGGGGGGCCTACCAAAACATCGGCCACAAGGCGCTGCGCGCCCGAGCGATGATCGAGCTGGCGGACGAAGTGGGCTGGGAGAACGGCCATGGGATGTTCTACTCCGTCATCCCCGACTTGGGATCGGCGCCGCAACTGCATGCGCTGTGGCAGAGCGCATCAAAGCTGGTGGAGTCACAGTTCCCGGGCTCCTGGCAAACGTTGAAGCAGGACAACCGCGACCCGCTGACGGAGCGGGAGCTGGAAGAGACGATCGACGTCATCCTCTGGGGCGAGCAGCGCGACGTGCTGGCGCACATCACCAAGCGCCTCCTGCAAGGCAAGGCCCTGCTGGCGATCGGCGACGCCGTGGCAGTGTCATACAGCCGCTACATCGCCGATATCGCCGATCATCCCAACGCGCCCTTCGTGCCCGGGCACGCCTTTGACTACTGCAACGTGATCCACCACTGGATCCGCACCTACGACAATCCGCACCAAGCCAAAGCAATCTATCTTGAGGCCTGTTTCGTCAACGATGTGATCCGCGTCAACAAGCAGTTTCCACGCGATCCCGGCCTGGGCTATGAACCGGCGAACTTCGTAGATTGGGCTGAGGCCCTGCCGATCCGCGACATCCTCGCTAAACTCAGCGACTCGATCCGGGATCAGGACGGGTCGCGCGCGATGGCGCTGGTCGACTCCTATCTGGCCCGGACGGACGAGCGCGCCAATTTGATGGCGACGGTGGCGTTCGGCGCCTGCCGCTTCCAGAACGACCCCCACATCCAGCGCCAAGCCATCTCCATGTACGAGGAGTGGGAGGCGAACCGCACCAGTCAACGCGACCACATCATCCGCAGTTCAGCGAAATACGCCTCGCACTGCATCAAGCGGTCGACAGAGTTCGGCGGCTACGATCTCTACCGCTCGAAGTTCGGAGGCTGAGCCTCGTTTCAGCGGTCGCGCCGGAGGCGAGCCTCCGCCGATCCGATTATCGACGCAGGCTCGACAGCAGGATGCTCGTCGCCACCGCGACGTTGAGCGAGGTAACGGGATCAGGCGCCGGGTCCGCTACCGCATCGGCCGCGGAGTTCCCTCCCGGGCCCTGTACTCCGGGCCTGTTCGCTTCGGGGCCGTGTACTCCGGGGATCCGGCAGACGACATCGCAGTCTTCCTGCGTCAGGCGACGTAGCCCCTGCTCCTCGTTGCCGACGACGACGACCCAGGCCCGATCGCGCGGCACATCGTGAATGGAGGTCTCGGCGTGCTCGGAGGAGCCAAGCAGCCAGACTCCGGCGTCGCGCATGGTTTGGAGCGCGCGCCTGAGGTTCGTCTCCTGAGCAAAGGGGACCGCCTCCATGCCACCACTGGCGACGTCGTAGGTGACGCCGGTAAGCGGGGCGGCGCGATTCTGAGTCATGACGATGCCTCGCACGCCGAAGAACGCCGCCGTGCGAAAGATCGAGCCGACATTCTGAGGGTCTTGTAGCTGGTCGAGGGCGAGGAAGAGATCGTTCGGGCCAACATCCGCGACGAGTTCCTCAACCGCAGTGGCGGGGCGTTCCTTGACCGTGGCGTGGGCCGGATTCTGCCGACCGGCACCGTCTCGCCCTGACTGCTCACGCCCCGCCTGATCGCGTCCCGACTGATCACGGCGGGTGGCATCGCGGCTTCCGGAATCGCGGCCTGAGGAAGGGCGACGCCGGTCCCCGCGCTTGCTTCGTGGACGCGACGCCGCATCGGCCTGCTGGCTTGAAGTCTGGCGAAGCGGGACGCCGAGCTGCTCGGCCTCGGCTCGCACCTGGGCCCAGGCGTCGCCGCCGCCGGCGCCGAGTTGGATCTCAAGCACGTCGGCGGGTCGGTGCTGGAGGACGGCGAGGACGCTGTGCGGGTTGCGGAGCTGGAGGGTCATGCCGTCATCCTCTCAGACCTGCGCCAGCGGCGGGTGTCGCCGGAGGTTGATCGGCTGCGACGTCCGATCGCTAGCCACCAGCGATGACTGCGAGAACATCCTCGCCGAAGCGGTCGACGCGGGTCTCGCCCAAGCCCCAAATCTCAAGCAACGCATCGCGGCTCCCTGGCTTTTGCACAACCAGCTCCCGCAAGGTGCGATCCGAGAACAGCGTGAAGGCGGGTACTCCATCAGCCAGCGAGCGGTCGAGCCGCCAGCTGCGCAGTGCCTGATAGAGGGGATCGTTGGCGGAGACATCCGGACCAGCGTCTGTCTTACTCGCGGAGCCGCGACCGGCGCTGGCAACGTGCTCGGGGACCGATCGAGGCGGCGCGTCGGGATGGGCAGCCTCCCAATCGCACACGAGGCGCAGCAGGTCTGCTCCCAGCCATTGGGCGCGGGTCTCACCGATTCCCCAGACTTCCCGGAGTTCGTCGTCGTCTTGGGGGCGGGCAGTGGCAAGTTCGCGCGCGGTGCGCATCTCAAAGACACGGGTGGTCTCGCGTCCTGTGCGGTTGGCGATTTCGTCCCGGAAGGCGACGATTTCGTCGTAGAGGTCCGGCGGGTAGTCCGGTGCACTGGCGTTGAGGCAGTTGTCGCAGGCGTCACATCGATCGGGCGGATCCTCGCCGAAATAGCGGAGGATGACCGCCCGCCGGCATTCCCGCGTCTCCGCGTACTCAGCCATATCGCGGAGGCGGCCTTCCGCGTGCTCCAGATGCTGGTGGACGCTGGACGTATCGATAGGCGCGTCCGGATCGCCTGAGGTCAGCGCCAGCTCGACTGGATGCATCAGGCCGGAGGCCCGCAGAGCTGCCACGACGTTGGCGAAACGATCGGGATCGTCGTCGGCAACGCCGAAGGGTAAGCGGCCCTCAGCTCCAGCCATCTGCGACCAGCGCACCCAGGTCTCACGCACGGTGGCGTCGTCGGGATGGGCGAGATCGATGAAGCGCTGCTGGGAATTGCGGTCGCGCGGGGCGTAGAGCAGGACGCACGCGGCGGGGTCGCCATCGCGGCCGGCACGCCCGGCCTCCTGGTAGTACGCCTCAATCCGGCCCGGAAGGTTGAAGTGCACGACGAAACGGATGTCGGGCTTGTCGATGCCCATGCCAAAGGCGTTCGTCGCGACGATGACGGGGAGGTCGCCCAGCATGAAGCGGCGCTGCGTGTCGCTGCGCTCCTCTCGGCCCAATCCGGCGTGGTAGGGCCTCGCTTTGATCCGGGCGTTGCGCAGGGCCTCGGCCAACTCATCGACCTGGCGGCGGGTGCGGGCATAGACAATGCCCGACGCCCCATCCTTGGCCCGCAGAAAATCGATCAGCCAACGCGTCCGTTGTGCGACGTTGCCCAGGTCCTCGACTGCGAAGTGGAGATTGGGGCGGTCGACACTGCCCACGATGCGGGCGCAGTCGTCCCCGAGATGGAGGCGACGGACGATGTCGTCACGGACGGTGGGATCGGCGGTCGCGGTGAGCGCCAGGGTGCGCGGACGGCCGAGGCTATCTCGGATCGCGCCGAGTTGGAGATAGTCGGGGCGGAAGTTGTGTCCCCACTCGGAGATGCAGTGCGCCTCGTCGATGGCGAGGAGCCGCACTCCCGCTCGCCGCAGCCCCTCGCTGAAAGATCGCACCGCGAAACGCTCCGGTGCCACGTAGAGCAGCGCGTAGCGCCCTTGGATGAAGTCGACGAAGCGGCGGTTTTGTTCGGCACGATCGAGATTGGAGTTGATAAACGTCGCCGCCACGCCCGCCGCGACCAACGACTCCACCTGGTCCTGCATCAAGGCGATCAGCGGCGAGACGACGACGGTACCGCCCACCTCAAGCGCTGGTAGCACGTAGCACAGGCTCTTGCCGCTGCCCGTGGGCATGACGGCGAGGACGTCACTGTCGGTGAGGGCGCGAAGGACATCGGCTTGGCCGGAGCGGAAGTCGGGAAAGCCGAAGGTGTGGGTCAGGCTGTGCCGGTAGGCATCGAGGTCGACCGGTAACGTCTTCGAGAAGTGCGGTGCGTCGTCTGGTGGAACGGCCCTGTCCATTGACTGGGACGAATCCGTGGCCTGGGCAGACATCGACGCGGGGGATTGCTGCGCCCTACTGGTCTGGCGGGACGAAGGTCGCTCATCGCCCGGCGGTGATGAACTGGGACGCCGATCGGCGGGATGCGGGGGCTGGGCGTCCAGCAACTCACCGCATTCACGGCAGAGCCCGGCACTGGGGTCGATGAGGGCGGCACAGCGTGGGCAACGAGCGTCCAAGGTGAGATTCTCCAGCGAGGGGTTCCGTCCGCCACTCCGTAAGGTACAGGCGTGAGGGCAGAGTATGCTGCCACCGCTTGGGCGTCGCGGATTGGCCGACGTAAGAAGCAAGCGAAACTTTGCACGTCAACTGGGGGCACGATGGCTGGTGGTTCGATGCAGAGCGATTATCGATTCGAATCGCGGCGATCGCCGGTCTTGGCGACGAACGGAATTGTCTCCACGAGCCAGCCGTTGGCCGCACAGGCGGGGCTCGCCATCTTGCAAGCGGGTGGCAATGCCGCCGACGCCGCAGTGGCCACAGCGGCCGTGCTCAACGTCGTGGAGCCAACATCGACGGGGGTCGGTGGAGACTGCTTCTGTCTGTTCTACGAGGCGGCGACGCAGACGGTCCACGCGATTAATGGCAGCGGCCGGGCACCGGCAGCGCTCAGCATCGCAGCACTGGCCGAGCGAGGAATCTCCGGAGCCATGCCCGACCTGGGACCCCATCCAGTCACGGTGCCGGGCACAGTCCAAGGTTGGCAAGACACGATCACCCGTCACGGACGGATGTCACTCAGCGACGTCTTGTCCCGCGCGATCGAATTGGCAGAAGACGGGCATCCTGTGGCACCGGTCATCTCGACGTACTGGAGTCGATCGGCGGACCTGATCCAGGAGGCCAGTCCCAACGGCGGCGAGATGCTGATCGATGGGCGGGGACCACGACCTGGGGAGATGCGCACCAACCCCGGCCTGGCGGGGGTTCTCCGGTGCGTGGCGGAGGGGGGCGCGCCCGCGTTCTACGAAGGGAACCCTGGGCGGGCGATTGTCGAGGTGTTGGAGTCGCTGGGCGGGTTGATGACCGCCGAGGACCTCGCATCGCACCAATCGACGTTCGAGCCCCCGATCGCGACCACGTATCGCGACTACACGGTCTACGAGTGCGCGCCCAACGGACAGGGCCTGACGGCGCTGATCGGCCTCAACATCCTGGAGGGCTACGACCTCGCGTCGATGGACCCACGGTCGCCGGAGTACGTGCACCTGCTGATCGAGGCGCTGCGACTGGCTTTCGCTGACACGCGCTGGTTCATCGCGGATCCTGCGAAAGCGAGCGTGCCGATCGAGCGATTGCTCTCAAAGGACTACGCGGCGCAGCGGCGCACGCTGATCGACCCCGCGCGGGCCATCGTCGACCCGCAGCGGGGTGCGCCGATCAACTCTTCGGATACCGTGTATCTGTCAGTCGTGGATGTGGATGGGAACGCCTGTTCGTTCATCAACAGCAACTACCAGGGCTTCGGGACGGCCATCGTCCCGCGCGGCTGCGGGTTCACGCTGCAGAACAGGGGCTCAGGATTCAGGCTGGATCCCGAACACCCCAATGCCCTCGCCCCAGGCAAGCGCCCGTATCACACGATCATCCCGGCGATGTCGACACACACAGACGGCGCGCTGCACGCCTGTTTCGGCGTCATGGGCGGCTACAACCAGCCGCAGGGACACGTGCAGGTCTTCGCCAACCTCGTGGACCACGGCATGAACCCCCAGACAGCGCTCGACAGCCCACGCTTCTCGATCTACGACGATCCGCCCAACGGCGCCGTCTACCTGGAAGACGCCTACCCGGCGAGCACGATCAGTGCCCTGGCAGCGATGGGGCACCCAGTCACACCGGTGAGTGAGTTTCTGCGCACCGGCTACTTCGGTCGTGGACAGATTATCGTGCGAGATCGGGAGAGCGGCGTCCTCTGGGCCGGCTCCGATCCCCGATCGGACGGGGCCGCTGTTGGCTTCTGAATCAGACAGATAGCTGAGGAGACTCACGCGCATGGCGCGATATTCCCTCTTTCATCCGCCCGGCGACTTTGAGACGCTGTCAACGGTGGCGCAGCTCTGTGAGGAGGTCGGCTTCGACGGGCTGTTGTTCGGTGAGCACCACGGCGCGCCGCAGATGCGCTTCCCCCAAGTGCTACCGCTCCTGGCAGGCCTCGCGGCGCGTACGACGACGCTACGTCTTGGCACCTCGATCCTTCTCAGCGCCCTCTACGATCCGGTGCATCTGGCGGAGAGTGCGGCCGTCGTGGATCAGATCTCGGGTGGGCGGCTCACTCTGGGCTTGGGCCTGGGCTACCAGCCGGAGGACTTCAACCATTTCGCGGTGCCGTTCAAGGAGAAGGTCTCAAGGTATGAAGAGGGGATCGAAGTACTGCGGCTGGCGTGGTCCCAGGAGCGCTTCTCGTTCGAGGGACGGCGTTACCAGTACCAGGATGTCGCGGTGTATCCCAAGCCGGTGCAGCAGCCGAACCCACCGCTGTGGCTGGCGGCCTGGTCGGAGGCAGGGGCGCGTCGGGCAGGGCGGCTGGGCGACGCCTATGTGTCGGATCCGATCTACAACCTCGCCGCGATCACGCGTTTCGCGGAAGAGTACCGCGCCGCCGCCACGAACACGGCGCGAGAGAGCGAGCCAGAGGTCGTCCTGATGCGGGAATTCCTCTGCGCGGAGACGCGGCAGGAGGCGATTGACCGCTACGCCGAAGGCATCCTGGGCACCTATCGCTACTACCTCTCCAATGGGGCCTTCAGCGAGGAATGGGATCCTTGGATTCGCGACTTGGCAAGCCCGGCCGAGATGACCTTCGACCAGGTCGCTTCAGAGCGCGTGATCTTCGGCAGCCCTGACGACTGCGCCGAGCAGCTGGAGCACTGGATCCAGCAAACGGGGGCTTCGCACGTGCAACTCACGATCCCGCAGTCCGTCGACGACGAGCCGGGCGCGCCGCCTCTGGATGCGATTCGGTTCGCCGGGGAGCGGGTCGTGGCGCGGCTGTCGAGCTAACCCCAACGGAACCTACTCAAGAGTGAGCAGTTCGATTTCGAAGGTCAACGTCTGACCGGCGAGGTTGTGGTTGGCGTCGATCGTGACGATGCCGTTCTCCACGCGCACAACGACACCGCGCGCACCATTGGCGAACGTCAGCTGGTCGCCCTCCTGCACCCCCTCCGGAGCCTCATCCAGCGGCACTTCCACGATGAGGTCGAGATTCACTTCACCGTAGCCCCGAGCGGGTGGGACCGTCACGGTGACGATCTCGCCCACAGCGAGGCCGCGGACCGCGTCGTCGAAGCCAAGGATCACCTGGCCGGAACCCACGACGAAGGGCAGCGGCTGGCCGCGGTCGCGGCCGGAATCGAAGATCTCACCGGAAGGGAGCGTGCCGTGGTAGAAGACCGAGACGCTGTCGCCGTCTTGGGCGCGGCGGACGTCGTCTTCGGCTACGTCCGCTCCCTCGGAGCCGCCGCCGCCACAGGCTGCCAGGAGGAGGGCGAGACCCGCCAGCAACGTCGATGCGAGGATCAGGTGTCGAGAACGCTTCCCTGAACGTAGCTTCAACATTCTCGCTCCCTCAGGAGCCGCGCTGACGACCCCACGATTGGATGTTTTCCGGACGTTCACCGTTGCACAGCGGGGGGGCCGTGTCGTGACTGAGGGGACATCACAACCCAGGCGAACGGATCACCGTTTACGAAGGGTTGTCTTCCCGATGCCCGTTTGGCGTACCCTATGAGTCGGGTGAACGATGTCACCTCCTCGCAGGTTGGGGCACGGCTGCAACGCTTCGGGGTCTTGTTATTCCCGGTCGAGGCTGGGAGGAAGCCGGAATATCCGGCAGGAAAGTGTTGGTACTTTGGGCAAGCGAATCTACGTAGGAAATCTGCCATTCTCGGCGACTGAAGACGAAGTGCGCGACCTCTTCGCCGTGCATGGAGAAGTTGAATCCGTGGCACTGCCAATGGACCGCGACACCGGCCGCATGCGCGGCTTCGGCTTCGTGGAGATGGCGGACAACGACGCCAACCAAGCGATCGAAGCACTTGACGGCACCGAGATGGATGGCCGCCAGCTTCGCATCAACGAGGCACGTCCGCGCGAGCCTCGCCGCTAGTGCCATCGTTCACGACGAAACGTGAGCGACCCTCCGCGTTCACGACGCGGCACGCAAATGAAAAGGCCCCTCAATGAGGGGCCTTTTCATTTCTCATTTCGGAACGCGGCATTCCTCGTCCGCGAATGCGGCCTAGAGCTTGCTGCAGACGGTGTTCGTGATCAGGCGCGTCACCACGTAGGGATCCATGTTGGCGTTGGGCCGCCGGTCTTCGATGTATCCCTTGCGGTCCTTCTCCACCTGCCACGGGATGCGGACAGACGCGCCACGGTCGGAGACACCGTAGGTGAACTCGTCGAAGCGGGCGGTTTCGTGCTGTCCGGTCAGGCGCAGTTCCACTCCGGGACCGTAGTTGATGATGTGCTCGTGGTGATTCGCTTGCAGCGCCTCGGCGGCGGCAACACAGGGATCGTAGTTCTCACGCATCGCCTTGGTGGAAAAGTTCGTGTGCGCACCGGCGCCGTTCCAGTCACCAGGCACCGGCTTGGGGTCGAGCGTGACGGTCACATCCCACTCTTCGGCGATGCGATAGAGGAGCCAACGGGCGATCCAGAGATGATCCGAAGCCTCAAGTGGCGAGACAGGACCAATCTGGAACTCCCACTGCCCGGGCATCACCTCGGCGTTCGTCCCGGCCAGGGCGAGACCGGCCTCGAGGCAGGCGTCACCGTGTGCTTCGACGATCTCCCGGCCGAAGATCTCATCAGCACCGACGCCGCAGTAGTAGCCGCCCTGAGGAGCCGGGAAGCCGTTGTCGGGCCAGCCCAACGGGTGAGTACCATCAAAGAAGGTGTATTCCTGCTCAATACCGAACCACATTTCGTGGCTGGCGTACTTCTCGGCGACCTCCGCGAGGGGAGCACGCGTGTTGCTGGGATGGGGCGTCATGTCCGTGAAGAGCACATCACACATGACGAGGACATTGTCCCCGCCGCGAATCGGATCGGGGCAGGTGAAGACAGGACGCAGGACGCGGTCTGAATCATGGCCCTCAGCCTGATTGGTGCTGGAGCCGTCGAAACCCCAGATCGGCATCTCCGTGGTGCCTGGGGCTAGGATCTTGGTCTTGGAACGCAACTTCGCCGTCGGCTCCGTCCCGTCGATCCAGATGTATTCCGCCTTGAAGCCGCTCATGAGCCACCTTTCTTCTGCGACGCGTTCGGTGCTGCGTGCCAACCACGAGGCCTTGGTGAGCCACGGGTACTACTGGTTGAGGATACGAACGGGAAGATACCGCGTTGTTTCGCCTGTATGAAGTCTGCCGCGTGTTCGCCGCGCGACAGCCAGCAGTCTCCACGCTGGCCACGGACCCCTGGCGCTCCCGAAACCTGCACCCCTACAGAACGACGCCCGGCACGCTGCGGTGGCGGCAGGGTCGCGCTAGGCTGAGAGAGCGGTCGGTGATGTCCGGAGAGTTGCATGGAGACCTTCGAGCGCCTTGAGTCCGCCGTCCGGAGCTACTCCCGATCCTGGCCCACTGTGTTCGCCAGTGCCCGGGGGCACACCCTCACTGACGAAAACGGCAACGACTATCTGGATTTCTTTAGTGGCGCGGGCACGCTCAACTACGGTCACAATCCCCCGGAACTGAAGCAGACGCTGATCGAGTACATCGAGTCCGATGGCGTGACGCACGGGCTGGACATGGCGACGGTCGCGAAGCGCGACTTCCTGGAACGCTTCGACGAGGTGATCCTGCGGCCGCGTGGCTTGGAGTACCGGGTGCAATTCCCCGGGCCCACGGGCACGAACGCGGTGGAGGCGGCGCTGAAAGTGGCGCGCAAAGCGACCGGCCGGGAACTGGTGTTGCACTTCACCAATGGCTTTCACGGGATGACGCTGGGATCGCTGGCGGTCAGCGCGAACCTGGCCAAACGGGCCGGGGCGGGAGTGCCGCTGTCGCACACGATGACGATGCCGTACGACGGGTTCCTGGGCGAGAACGTGGACACCGTGGCGCAGATCGAAATGCACCTGAAATCGGGCGGAGGGGGCGTGGATCTGCCGGCGGCGGTGATCGTGGAGACGGTGCAGGGGGAGGGCGGCTTGCACGCGGCCAGCTTCGAGTGGTTATCGCGGCTACGGGCGCTATGCGACCGCTTCGGCGTCCTCCTGATCCTGGACGACATCCAAGTGGGCTGCGGGCGCACCGGGCCGTTCTTCAGTTTCGAACCCGCGGGCATCGTGCCGGACATCATCTGCCTCTCGAAGTCGTTGAGCGGCTACGGGTTGCCGCTGGCGCTAACGCTGATCCGGCCGGAATCCGACGCTTGGGAGCCCGGCGAACATAGCGGGACTTTCCGCGGCAACAACCCCGCCTTCGTGACCGCGACGAAGGCACTCGATTTCTGGACCAACGACGCACTTTCGCGAGACGTGGACCGCAAGGCGCAGACGATGACGGCAGGGCTGCTTGAGATAGCGGCACGCTTCCCGGAAGCTCAGGCATCGCTGCGGGGACGGGGGATGATTCAGGGCCTCTGCTGCGGGGTGCCAGGATTGGCCAAGGCCGCCACCGACGCCGCCTTCGAGCGTGGGCTGATCGTGGAGACGTCGGGGCCAGAATCCGAGGTGGTGAAGCTGCTGCCAGCGCTGACGATCGATGACGCGGCCTTGGATGAGGGGCTGGCAGTCATTGCTGACAGCCTCGAAGCCGCTCTTTCGGGCTAGAGAATCTCGCCGCCGTCGCCTATTCCGCTGGCTTCTCCGCATAGCCGACGTACGAGATTCGCGTGTCGTCAGAAAGGCGGAAGCCGCCGGCCTTGCGACGCGTGAGATAGAGCGCCGCGGCCACGATCGCATGGCGCTGGAAACTGAGGCCGCGCAGGTCGCGCCAGCGCATGCCGCGAGCTTCGAGGGCGACGCGCAGTTCTTGCGGTTGGATGAAGGCCGCGAAATCGTGCGTGTGCGCGGGGGCGAAGCGGAGGATGTCCTGTACGGCCCAGATCATGACGACCTTGGAGAGCCAGGTGCGGTTGATGGTGTCGAAAATGAAGCGGCCGCCGGGGCGAAGAACCCGGACGCTCTCGTCGAGGACGGCGGCGAGGTCGGCGACGTGCTCCAGGCTATCCGCGGCGCAGACCGCGTCGAAAGAGGCGTCGGCGAAGGGGAGAAACTCGCCCACACCCCCGAGATAGACAGGCGCGCGCTCCATCCGAGCGCCTTCCTTGTGTCGCACTGCCGCCGCGAGGGAAGACCGCGAGGGATCGATTCCGATCGTCTCGGCGCCGGCGCGCGCGTAGAGGCCTGCCAGGAGGCCGCCGCCACAGCCGAGGTCGAGGACCCGGGGGCGATGGCTGCGCTCTGCAGATTGCCGGAGGTCACCCAAGCCCAGCGCGCCCACGATGTAGTGCCCCCGCACGGGGTTCACCTCATGCAGGGCGGCGACAGGCCCGTCGGGGTCCCACCACGCGTCACCCAGGTCGTCGTACCAGGCATTATCGATCTCAGGCATTGTCGATCTCAGACATCCTGCAAACTGTACGCTGAGATCGACTGGTTGGTCGTGGTTGCCAGCCCTGGTTGCCGAACGGTGATCGCTCGGGAGAACTGCGATGGATCGGAGGATGCGATGGCGCTGAGCACTCCCAGCCAAGCATCCTCGGACGCGTTTGGGCGCATCCGCGCCTGGGACTGGCCGACGCAGGCCGGCGCGGTGGCGATGCTCATGGCGACGATCGGGGCGGCGATCCCATTGGGAATTATGGTGCACGGCGTCGTGATCGAAGACCTCAGCTACAAGACCTGGACCTGGCCAGCGATTCCCGCTGTCTGGCTCGGTTGCCTACTGGGCGGAGCGATTTCCTTCCGGTACCGCACGCTTGGGAGCATCGTCTTGGTGGGCGCTGCCGCCTGTGGGGCCTATGCCTTTGAACCGGAACACGGACTTTTCACGTTTGGGGTCGCCTGGTTGATCGGCATCGGTCTCAACATCGAGGGGACGGGATTGCTTCACAGTTCGCCGGAATAGACTGTCTTTACGGCAGCACCCTGCCTTCGCGGTCACTTGTCACCGTCGCGATTGGGATCCGTCCACAGGCTCCGTACTCTTATAGAGAGGGGAGTTGAACAATGGACTTCTTGATCGACCTCTCCTGGCGCGCGTACCCCGCCGCGTTCTTCATGGCCGCAGGCTTGGTCGTGGCCCTGCGCGGCGCGCGTACCTTCATGCAAGGCTTCGCCCGTCCCTTCGACGGCCCCAGCCGGGTGCTGGTGGGCGTGCGCGGCTTCCGTCGCGGGATCGTTGGGCTCGCGATCGCGGGCATCGGTGCGGCCTGGCTCTGGCACATCGACTGGATTTTGGTGCTGTCGCTCGCGATTGGCGGGGAAGAACTCCTGGAATCGACGTTCCACATTCAGGCGCTGTCCATGGCCGAACGGAGCAAGGCCCGGCGCGCGCGCGCCGCAGCCAAGGAGGCTCCCAGATCGGCTGTGACTGAGCCTGGTGAAACTCGGAGCGCCAGACGAAGTACACCTCAACCCGCGGCGCCAGGCCTCGCTTCAGCCCTGGACTGGACGCCGGGCCGCAGGACACGAAGCACGCAATTCGTGCGGACCTACTGAGCGATTGACCTGCCCCGGAACCCTGTCCCGCCCAGGAAACTACTCGCCCAAAAAACGATGTGGATGCCCAGCGCACCGACTCCGGCAAGGTGGGGTAGGCGTGCACCGTATTCGCAATCTGGCGGACACTGAGGCCCGTCGTCATGGCGAGCGCCAGCTCATTGATGAGGTCGGCGCCGTGCGCAGCGATGATGTGCGCGCCGAGAATCTGATCACCGTCTTGCTTGGAACACAGCCGTAGTTGAGACACTCGCCGCCGAGTTTGTCCTTCTCCACAAGCGCGACGCGTTTTCCAACACTCGCCGCCGGCCGGGCAACAGAGTCGCCGGCGGCGCCGTCACCGATTACAACAAGGTCGAACTGATTCGGCATGTAGGCCACTCCCCCACTCTACGGACCGCAGTCGCGCGTCGATGCATTCACTCCCATGCGAACGTGTTGTGGAAGCCGAAGTGCGCGCGGTGCCTGCCAGGATGCCCCGACGGCGAATCAGTCCGTTCTCGACCTACCCCTTGGGCGCCGTTTCAATGGTGACCGAGAGAATGCGGCCGCCCGCCGGATTGTCGGGAACCGCTGGATCCCGTGGCGGCAGCGCCACCACCGCGTCCATCCCCTCCACGACTTGTCCGAAGGCGGTGAAACTCTGTGAATCGAGGAAACCCGCCGGCTCATAGGTAATGAAGAACTGCGATCCTGATGCACCAAGGCCCGAGCGAGCCATGGAGATGAGGCCGGTGCCCTCCAAGCTCAGGGCGGCGGTGTTTTCGCCCAGCTCTTCGTCTGGGATTCGGTAGCCTGAGCCGCCCGTACCCAGCGCGGTGGGATCACCGCCTTGGGCCATGAAGCCTGGGATCACCCGGTGGAAAGTGAGCCCGTCGTAGAACTGTTGCTCCGCGAGGAAGACGAAGTTGTTGGTGTGGATCGGGGCAATATCTTCGAAGAGGTCGATGCGGACGGTGCCAGTCTCTAGCTCGAACACGGCGACGTAGTCCAGAGTGAGGTCGATGGTGATGGCCGGCGCGGCATCGAAGACCGGCTTGCCTTCAACGGCGCCGATGTCGATGGGCGCGTCGGATGGGGGATCGACGGTGACCGTGACACCCGTGTCGTCATCAGGTAGCGGCGGCGCGTCCACCTCGGCGGCGCCATCGTCGAGGCCCTGTTGGATGCTGCTCACGAAGGGAAGATCCAGTTCGGGTCCTGAGCCCGAGGCGACGGTCTCTATCGAGGCGCTGATGATGCGGTCGCCGGCCGTCGGAGCGGGAATGTCGAGCGGGTTGCGCGGCGTCAAGGCACTGACCAGTTCCAGCCCCTCCACGACGCGACCAAAGGGCGTGAAGCTCAGCGAGTCCAACTGCGGCTGCGGAGAAATCGTGATGAAGATCTGGGAAGCGGAGGCCTGGCCTCCGGGACGGGCCATCGCAATGAGGCCGGTGTCGGCGAGGGACAACGGCTCAGCCAAGTCCACGAACTGTTCGTCGGGGAGGATGTAGCCGGCATCGCCATTGTTCGTGGCGGAGGGATCGCCGGTCTGCGCGAGCTGACCTGGGATCACGCGATGGAAGGTGAGGTCATCGTAGTAGCCCGCCTCGATCAGGAAGACGAGGTTGTTGCTGTGGACGGGCGCGATGTCATCGAAGAGCTGGATACGGACCGTGCCGGACTCCAGTTCGAACACCGCCGTGTAGTCGAGGGCCGGATCGAGGGTGAATTCCGGCGGCGCGGCGAAGGTGGGCTTGCCTTCGACGGCGCCCACATCGCCACTCGAGTCGTCGAGGCGTCGTACCGCCGGGACCCCGGCGTCCGCCGGGTTGCCACTGTGCCCACCACCATCCAACAGGAGCAACGGGATCAGACTACCCATGAGGCCAACGAGCCCCACAACGTAGAAAATCTTGGCGTAACGGGAACGAAAAAACGAGCGTCGCCCGCCTCCCGTATCGAATCCGTGAGATTCCGCACGACGACGCGCGAGCCGCTGATCCCGCGTTCGTGCGCTCCGGCCCAACCTGGCCATCCGAACTCCCTCACACCCCAGCTTGTCCCGTAGCTGGGTCCGCCGACCACGCCACTGTTTGATCTTACCTGGTTCCGGGGTCTATGCCGAAGCACCTGGTGATAACGACATCCTCACGATTCTGTGACGCTTGCGCCGCGACCCTCGGTGATAACGAGCGTCTCTGGCTCGAAGGCGACCCAGGCAAACCAGAAGTGGTTGGCGTGGACGATCGGGGCGAGTTGCGTGCCGGCGAGCGGTCCCTTGACTGCGCCACCGACCATGTTCCAGACGGAGCGGGTCACGGTATCGAGGAAGGTGGCCCGCGCAGCGTCCTCGGGGTTAGGGAAGAAACTGAGAGTTTGGTCGCCGACGACGGGGCTGAAGACTCCACTGCTGCCGATGTCGGCGGCTTCGGCGATATCGATGGTGTCCAGAACCGAAGCGGTCCCCGGCGCCCAAAACACGGCGATGGCTTGGCCCTTGTGGACGTCATTGATGACGCCGAGCTGAGCGAGCGTCGTAAACGGGTAGGCCAGCGGCTCGCCTTCGATGCGGATCGCGACGACCCGTTCCTTGGCGGCGAGGCGGCGGTCGTCCGCGTTGGCGACGTCGAAGCCCGCTTCGCTGTCGATACGGTCGTAGCCGCGATAGGCGCTGAGCGTATAGTCGCGCTCGCGGACCGTGTTGGTGTTCTGGGAGAGCACGAGTCCATCCGGGTGGCGTTCGCGGAACGATCGGAAGGGGACCACGGGCGCACGGACGGGAATGAGCACCGCTCCCACCATGTCGCCCACGATGGCCTCACCTCCGATCTGCTGCCAGAGGCTCTCCGTGGTCCGGTCGTACATGACCAGATCGCTATTGCGCAGGGCGCCGCTAACCCCGAACTCGAAAACCTCCCCTGCGATCGTGCGCTCATAGGCGATGGCGGAATTGCAGAGAGGGCAGAAGGTGACGACCAACGGCAGCCCGCCCACCACGTCGTTGAGAACCTCGTGCCAAGAGAGAATCTGGAGCGGGTACGCGCGCACGTCGCCATTGATGTTCACTTCGATCACAGGGGTAGCGTCGGTGTAGAGACTCGCGACCGCTTCGATGGTTTCAAACTGCGGATTGTCGATGGATTCGATTCCGTCACGCGGAACGCCGCCGGAGACCAATTCGTTGACGTCGACGATTCGGATCAGCCAGTTCGTTTTCCAGGTAGTAAACGCCTCCTCGACGCGGGGACGGAATTCAGTGCGGATAATGGGACTCCCCGACGCAGTTTCAGTGACATCGGTGGCGAGGAAAGGCTCGCGAGCCGGTTCTGCTGCAACCGGCGTCTGTCCCGGATCGCTGCTGGCGTCCGAGCTGGACGCGGCTGGCTCCGCGACGGATGTCGGATTCGACAGGCCTTGTTCTTGCGGGAGATCAGGGCCGGGCTGCCCTGATCCTGCAGCCGAGGATCCACCACAAGCAGCAGCAATCAACGCAGTCACTGCGATGACCGACCAGAGGCTGCGCTGCCATCGGCGCCTTCGGGGAGGCATTCTGGGTCCGTTCCTACACGCGCCTCCTTGCGGGAACCGCAAGGCCACTGTTCACGGTACGGGGGTCGATCGGGGCCGGATGCAACTATCCCGTGCTTTGTGCCGTATGATCCGCGAGCGGACGGCGGCCCGGCCCCCATTGGCAGCGGGCCGGTTGGAGTCCCAGACCCAGAGCCAGAACGAGAGTTGAAGAGCCGAATGTCGGTCGCGGACTACGTCGCCTTTTTCATTCCCCTCGTCTTCGTGGCGGTGTTGTGGCGCGCCTGGGCGCACTTCGTTCAGCACCGGCTCGCCCTGGTAGCGCTGCTGCTGCTTACACTCGTCAGTATCCTGCACTTCGACGTCGGCATGCTCACCACCGATCCCTACGACGCGTTCCTGGATGACATCGGCGCGCCCAACCGGACCTGGGCAGCAAGCGTGATTGTGCTGATCTTGCTGAGCTACTCCGGCGACGTCTGGGAGCGGATCATGGGCGGGCAAGGCTCTGACAGGCGCGTGCGCGGCGCGCGAGGTTCTCAGGCGCGGCGCCCGGCGCCACAACGCCGGGACATCTCCGACCCGCGCTAGGCTCTCCTCTCCACGACCATGTGATTCGACTAGCCCGGTTCGCCCACCCGCTCCTCCGGAGGCAACTCACGGTCGGGAGCCGGCGGCTGCGTCTCCTTCCACTCCCACCAGCAGGGGCCGCTGAGGTCGCCAGCGCTGTGGGCCGCAGTCGTCTTCGCGTAGACCGTCTCGATCTCTTGCTCGAATGCCTGCAAGGTCGTGTCGTTGTGGAAGACGTGGTCGGAGGCGGGGGCGCGGTCTTCCCATTTGCGCGCGGAGGCCAATCGTTGGTCGGCCTCTTCGCGAGAGAAATTATTGCGCGCCATGAGCCGGGCGATGGCCGTCTGGGACTCCGCCGCTGTCAGCCAGGCGAGATCAAGACGCCGCATGTATTCGCCCTCCAGGAGATTGACAGCCTCAAGGATGGCGACCTGATCGTCAGCGAGTGACTCGCGCCACCCGGCGACAAGGTCGAAGAGCTCGGCGGGGATATCACCGATCGCGTCACGAAGTTGCAGCATCTTCTCTTTGTCGCCGAAGACCTTGCCGCCCAACACCTTGCGGTCAATGAAGCCGTCGCTGCCAACGACATCGCCGCCGAAGGCTTCCACGAGGCGGCCAAAGGCGGGGCGACCGGGGTCGTAAATGCGGTGGACGACTTTGTCCGCGTCGGCGTGTACCGCGCCGTACTTCTCCACGAGATAGGTGCAGAGGTGGCTCTTGCCCGTCGCGATCGATCCCGTCACGCCGATGATCAGCGCCATGCGTCTCCCTGTTCTCCCGCTCCGTCGTCGATTGGATGCGGCAGAAATCGTAGCTGCCGTCGAAGCCAGGCGCAGCCCCGGAAGAGGTACCCGACCAAGCTTGCCGTGCGCCGCTAGACTTCCCGCAGGGCGTGATCGCGACGGGGGGACCACATCGTGCCGGAGCCGATTTCGGACGAACCAAACCGGGAAGCAGCTTCGCACGGAGCTGAGGTCGCCGTCTTGGCGGCCAATGCCCGTTTCTACGCCGCGTTCAATACCAAGGACTTCGCAGCGATGGAGGCCCTCTGGGCCCGCGCGACACCGGTCGCCTGCATCCACCCGGGTTGGAATGCTCTGGAGGGGCGGGAGGCGGTCTTGGAGTCCTGGCAACAGATCCTGGAAAATCCGCAGCAGCCGAAGATCGTGAGTGGAGCCGAGTCCGCCACAGTGCTGGGGGAAGCCGCGGTGGTGGTGGGCCGCGAACTGGTCTCCGGCAGCCCCATCGCAACGACGAACGGCTTCGTCCTGGAAGAGGGTGAGTGGCGGATGTTCCTCCACCACGCGAGCGCCGTGGCAGCGCTTGGCTAGGGGCGGGAGCTTGGATGGCGACACCGGAACCCAACCCAGACCCGCTGGCCAACGAGCCGTGGCTCAGCGAATTCAGCCAGCAACAGGCGGACGCATTCGGTCTCTCGCTTTCCGCCTATGTGGAACGACAATTCGGCGAGGCGCGGGATCGCGTGCGGGGGGAGCTGCAGGCCCTGCGGCTTCGCGTCCGGGACGAGCAAACGGAGCTGCGCAACCTGGATGCGCGAGGTGCGAGCGACGATGCGATCTCAACCATGGCGGGCAACATTGAGCGGCTGCTCGCTCGGATCAAGGCGCTGACGGAAGACTATGAAGTGCTGCTCGCTAGGCGGAAGGCGGCGTTGCGCACGCTGGCGCGTAATGAGTTGAGCGTCGAAGAGCTGAATGCCGAAGATCTGAATCCCGACGAAGTGATCGCCGAGGCCGAACGACTCCTGCGTCGAAAGCCGTAGACCACAGTCCCCATTCTCCGCAGTCCGCATTGCCGACGGTTGGCGGTTGTACGCTGCGACTGTCGCGGACCGCTACCCAACATCGTTCGCGACGACAGCGCCTAGGAGGAGTGGCTGATGAAGGTGGGAACCGTCAAAGAAACGAAGATCGAGGAATACCGAGTCGCGCTGACACCGGACGGAGTGGCGGAGATCGTGGCGGCGGGACACGCGGTTCTGGTGGAGACGCAGGCGGGCGTGGGATCGAACTACAGCGATGCGGAATATCGCGACGCGGGCGGGGAGATCGTCGAGACGCCGGAGGAGGTCTACGCGGAAGTGGACCTCATCTGTGAGGTAAAGGAGCCGCAGCCGTCGGAGTACGAACTGCTCCGCGAAGGCCAACTGCTGTTCACCTATCTGCACCTGGCGGCGGAGCCTCACGTCACGGACGCCATCCTGCGCTCGAAGTGCATCGCGATCGGATACGAGACCGTGCGCCGCGACGATGGCTTCTTGCCGTTACTCGCCCCAATGTCGGAGATCGCCGGGCGGATGGCGGTGGAGATCGCGGGGCATCATCTCAAGCGCCCCGGGCCGGGACGCGGCTTGCTCTTGGGCGGTCTGCCGGGGGTGCCCCCGGCGCACGTCGTGATCGTGGGATCAGGGAACGTGGGGAGGAACGCGGTGCGGGCGGCGGTCGGGGCAGGCGCGCGGGTGACCGTGGCGTCGATCGCGGAGGACCAGCTCCGGGTGCTGGAGGAGCACTACCCGGGTCGGATCGAGACGCTGCTCTCGAGCCCGCGCGCGTTGGAACGGGTCGTGGCCGAAGCGGACGTGCTGATCGGCGCGGTGCTGGTGGAGGGCCGTCGAGCGCCGGTGGTGATCACGCGGGAGATGGTGCGATCGATGGGGCCGGGGGCGGTGATCGTGGATGTGGCGGTCGACCAGGGCGGGTGCGTGGAGACGACGCGGCCCACGGACCACCTCAACCCCATCTACGTGGAGGAGGGCGTGGTCCATTACGCCGTGCCGAACATGCCGGGCTCCGTGCCACGGACATCGTCGCGGGCGCTGACGAGCCGGACCCTGCCCTTTATTCTGACGGTCGCGAACGAGGGCTTCGAGAAAGCGGTGGCCAAGCGGCCCGACTTGAAGCGGGCGGTGAACGCCTATCGCGGCACGCTGACTCATGAAGGCGTCGCTGCGTCGTTGGAGCGGGAGTGGACGCCGCTGGACGAGTTGATCTAGTCGAGCATGCCGCGGTCGCGCCGGCAGAGGGACGACGCCGCGGGTCAGCCCCCGCTAACGGTGGCGGTACCGACCGCGATCTCAACGCCGTAGGGGGAGTTCTTGAGCGAGAGCTTCTCCAACGCCTCGTTGACGCCGTCCTCGACCTCGCCTTCGACGCCGGAGAGATCGACCAAGAACCCGGTGTTGCCCACGTCGAAGTCATCGATGACGAAGACGGGGACGCCGCCGGTCAACGTAATTCGCCCTCGGATCTTGGCCGAGAGATCGGGGAGATCTGGTACATCCACCTTGCCCTTGACCTCGGCCGTGCCATCGGCGAAGAGACAGACAGTGATGTCCTGGAGTTCATCGATGACTTCGTCGACGAGGAACGCTTGGGCGCGTTGTGTCAGTTCCGCCCCACCCCATGAGGGTCTTGGCGCGGGAGCTGTCGAGCGGGACGCTGGATGAGTCGATCTAGCCGAGGATGCCCCGGTCGCGACCGTAGAGCGCCAGGCCGAACAGGAGAGCGACGCTGCCGACTAGAAACAGGACAGTTCCAACAGTCGTGAATGCGGCCAAGAAGCTCAGAAGCGCAAGAATCACTCCTCCGAAGAGCAGCGCCGATCGCAGGGAGATTGGAGAGCCACCCACCGTCAGGCTTGCCCCGGTCTAGAAGCCGCCGCCGTCGACGTAGATGCGCTGGTTGGTGACGTAAGCCGCCCCGGGGGAGCAGAGAAAGACGACGACGTCGGCAATTTCCTTCGGCGTGCAGACGTGACCGAAGGCGGAGCTCTCATCCAACTCGCGCAGGGATTCGACGCCCGCCGTGGCGCGCATGAGACGGGCGCCCATTTCGGTATCGACGAGGCCGGGGCCGACGATGTTGACGTGCGTGCCGTGCGGCCGCTCCTCTTTCGCGAGAGTGAAAGCCATGGCCTCTTGGGCGGCCTTACCCATGTTGTATGGAGAGCCGTAGGCCCCGAAGGAATGCGTGGCGCCGCTGGTGATCTGGATGACGTCGCCACGATCGAGGTCGCGCATTTGCGGAGCGAGCAGGTGGGCCATGTACCAGGAGCCGAAGGCGTGGGTGCGGAGGACGCGTTCCATCTCCGCGGGATCGGAATCGGCGATGGAGTTGCCGCGCGAAGCAATCCCAGCGTTGTTGACGAGGATGCCAATGGGACCCATCTCGGCGAGAGCTTTGTCGGTCATGGCCTTGCAGGCCTCGAAATCGGAGACATCAGCCTGATAGATGTTCGCCTTGCGGCCGAGCTTGGCGACTTCCGCCGCCAACTCCTGCGCCGGTTCGGGATGTCGCGTGTAGTTGATGGCGACATCGGCGCCCGCTTCAGCCATGGCAAGCACAATGCCCGCGCCAATACCCCGTCCGCCGCCCGTCACCAGTGCGGTCCGGCCGTCGAGTACGCCCATGATTGGTCCTCCATCCGCACACGATGCCGGGTCGATGCCGTGTTCGGCTCCGCTGCCCCGGATCGCGAATCGTCGGGCCGGAGTCTATGGCCCACGGGGGTCTGCGTCGACGGCTACGGACCGGGGACGCTGGCCGCGTCCCTTGTGCGACGTGCAGGGCAAAACTGTAGGCTGCCGGGACGACCAGCTCACTCGCTTCTGAGAAGGGACTCCCTCGATGGCCGAAATTCAGCATCGGACGATTGCCGTAAACGGGATCAACATGCACATCGCGGAGGCGGGGGAAGGGCCGATGGTGCTGCTGCTGCATGGATTCCCCGAGTGCTGGTACTCCTGGCGACATCAGCTCGCGGCGTTGTCGGAGGCGGGGTATCACGTGGTCGCGCCGGACCAGCGGGGCTACGGGCTGACCGATGCACCAGATCCCGTCGAGGACTACGACATCATCCATCTGACCGACGATGCGGCGGGGGTGGTGAAGGCCCTAGGCGAGGAGAAGGCGGTCATCGTGGGGCACGACTGGGGATCCGGAGTCGCTTGGAACGGCGCACTGCTGCATCCGGAGACGTTCCATGCGGTGATCACCATGAGCGTGCCCTACTCGGGCCGGGCGCAATCGGAGCCGGTCGCCTCGATGCGAAAGCTGTTTGGTGAGGACTTCTACATCGTGCGGTTCCAGACGCCGGGCGTCGCGGACGCGGAGATGGGCGCGGATGTGCGGGCAACCATGAAGACGACGCTGATCGGCGCCTCGGCGCAACGGCTGCCGGACTTGGAGACGATGTCGGGACCGGAGGCATTCCAACGGGCGGCCGAGGCGCCGCTGCCAGCCTGGCTGTCGGAAGCCGACCTCGACACGTTCGTGGAATCGTTCGAGAAGAGCGGGTTCACGGGGGGGATCAACTGGTATCGGAACATCGACCGGAATTGGGCGCTGACGCCGCAGTTGGCGGGCGCGAACGTGGAGCAGCCGACCTTGTTCTTCATTGGCCGCAAAGACCTGGAGTTCCTCACGGCGGGCCCGGGCATCGAGGCGATGAAGGCGTCGGTGCCGAACCTACGCGACGTCGTCTGGCTGGAAGATTGCGGACACTGGACTCAGCAAGAGAAGGCCGACGACGTGAACGCGGGAATGATCACGTTCCTGAACGAGGTCTGTGGGTAAGCAACCCGCGGGAGTCCCATCCGCAGTTCGACCGGCTCAGCGCGAACGGGGCGAGACGCTTCGCGTCCACCAAACGTCGATCCAATTGGTGGCGGTTCGTCGTGGGGTGAAAGGAGGGGGTACGCAATGACGAAAGAGGCGGGCTGCTTCGAAGAGATTTTGGTGGAGCTGGACGCGGAACACGCGGACGTGCAGGTCGGCAAGATGATGTCGTCCGAGGCGCTGACGGTGAACGGCAAAGTGTTCTGCTTCTTCTGGGGACAACGCAACGCCATGGTCTTCAAGCTGGGCAAGGACGCCGAGACCGAGCGCGCGGCCATGGCGGGCTGGGAGTGGCTGAACCCCTTCAAGAACAAGGGACCCATGAAGGCCTGGTACGCCGTGCCACTCAAACAGAAGCGGGCCTGGAAGGCACTGGCGCAGGAGGCGCTGGATGTTGGGCGGGCGGCCGGCTAGCGCAGCTGCTACTGCGTGCCCTTCGTGATCTGGAGGAGGACGCCGCCGGCGGCCTTGGGGTGGACGAAGACTTGGCCGGTAATGGGATTGCCTTCGCCTGGATCCCCGATCAACTTGACGTCCCGGCTGCGTAGGTCCGCGACCGTCGCTTCGACATCGTCGACGTGGAGCGCCATCAGGTACATGCCGCCACCGGTGCGCGCGACGTGTTTGCCAACAGGTCCCTCGTCGTTGGTGGGGCTCACCAACTCAATGGAGTTTCCGGCGAAGTCGAAGAAGGCGTTCTTGAATCCCGCGCCTTCGGGCTCGCCCCTGCGGCTGACGGAGGAGCCAAGGATCGCTTCGTACTGGGCAATGCCAGCCTCGAGGTCGGGGACGGAGATGACGACGTGGTCAATGGAGTCGAACATGGGGTGACTTCTCTCTGCTGGGGCAGCTCTATCTCGCGCCGCCGTTGAACGGATCGTGCAGCGGCGAATCTATCCGGCGTCGACAGCCTCTTTGTAGCGACGGATGGCGTCGATGTGGTCTTGGGGTGAGGCGAGGTCGGCGTTCATGGTGGCGATGGCGAGGTGCGTGGCGCCCAAGTCGCGCCAGGCGTTGGCGTGGGTCAGCCAAAGTTCTTCGTTGCCACCGCGGACTTGGGCTTGGGCCTGAATGCCAAGGCTAGCGGCATCACGGCCTTCTTCAGTCATGCGATCGCGGATGGTCTGGATCGCGGCTTTGGCGTCGTCGTCGGGACCCATGATCGGGATCCAGCCATCACCGATGCGGGCGGTGCGGTCGATCACGGCCGGGGCACTACCCCCGAACCAGATCGGAATCTGACGGTTGGGCCGAGGGTTGATCCCGGCCTTGGTGACGCGGTGCCAGTGGCCCTCGAAGTCGACGGAATCCTTTGCCCACAGCTCACGCATGAGGGCGATCTGCTCCTCCTGCCGCTTGCCGCGGTTGTGGAAGTTCTCGTTCAGGGCCTCGTACTCGACCGCGTTCCAGCCGGTGCCAACTCCCAGCCGCAGGCGTCCACCGGAGAGGAGATCCACCTCAGCGGCTTGCTTGGCAATCAGCGCGGTCTGCCGCTGCGGCAGAATGATGACGGCGGTGACGAGTTCGATCGTCGACGTGTGGGCCGCCATGAAGCCGAAGGTGACGAAGGGCTCGTGGAAAAGCGTGTCCTTGTCGTAGGGGCCGGTGAAGCCGCCGGGCCGGTCACGGTCGGCACCGAGGACGTGGTCGTAGATGAGCAGGTGGGTGAATCCAAGCTGCTCCGCGGCTTGGGCGAAGTCCTTGACCGCCGCCGGATCCTTGCCGATCTCGCTCTGAGGAAATACTGCGCCAAGCTCCACGATGTCCTCCGTCTCTGTGCTGTAGAGGCGGATGGTAGTGCCTCGTCGCCTGTCAGACCTCCTCCTTGCCTACAGGGAGGGATGGGCACCTCGGCCCCGCTAGCGCGGGCGTTTGCGAGGCGGGGCTGCGACTGAGCGGGCGTGGGCGTAGGCTCTGGGCACGCTCAGCCAGAGTCACCATTCGCCAGTCTCACTACTCGCCAGACTCATAGTTCAGAGGTCACGATGCGCAATCCCCGAAACTTCCTGCGACCGTTGGCAATCGGCGCGCCGGATCCACCCCAAGAGATCCCGGCGCGCCCGTCGCGGAACATCCACTTCTTCGACCCCAGCAACGCCAAGCTTCGGGATCGGGTGCCACGCATGGTGCAAGAGGTCGACATTCTGCTGGGCAACTTGGAGGATTCGATTCCGGCCGACAAGAAGGAAGAGGCGCGTCGGGGGCTGATCGAGGTGGGGAAGTCGAACGACTTTGGCGAAACGCAGCTCTGGACACGGATCAACTCCCTCGACAGCCCTTGGTTCCTCGACGACATGCTGGAGCTCGTGGGCGAGATCGGCGACACGCTGGACGTGATCATGGTGCCCAAAGTGAACGGTCCTTGGGACCTCGAATACATGGACCAGTTGCTCGCCCAGCTGGAGGCGCGGGCTGGAGTCAAGAAGCCGATCCTGGTGCACGCGATCTTGGAGTCGGCGGCGGGGGTGTCGAACGTGGAGGCAATCGCACGGTCGACGCCGCGGATGCACGGGATGAGCCTGGGACCGTCGGATCTGGCGGCGTCGCGGCGGATGAAGACGACACGCGTGGGCGGGCCGCATCCCGGCTACTTGGTGCGCTCGGACGCGATCGAGAACGGCACCGCGGACGACGAGGCGGCCCGGTCGTCGTACCAACAGGACCTCTGGCACTACACGCTGGCGCGGATGGTGGATAGCTGCGCCGCGGCGGAGGTGTTCCCGTTCTACGGGCCGTTCGGTGACTTCAGCGATGCCCAGGGCTGCGAGGATCAGTTCCGCAACGCCTTCATCCTGGGCTGCGTGGGAGCCTGGACGTTGCACCCGTCCCAGATTCCGATCGCGAAGCAGGTCTTCGCGCCGGACCCGGTAGAGGTGGCCTTCGCGCGCCGGGTACTGGAGGCGATGGGCGATGGGTCGGGCGTGGCGATGGTGGACGGCAAGATGCAGGACGACGCGACCTACAAGCAGTGCAAGGTGATGGTGGAAGTCGCCGACATGTTGGAAGCCAAAGACGGAGCGGGCTAAGCCTCCTTCCTCAAAAACGCGACACGGAAGGAGTTCGACCATGTCCGAACTGGCCGAAGCGAACAAGACGATCGTGCGTCGGGCGCTGACGGAGATTCTGGTGAATAGCAACATGGACGTGATCGACGAACTCTACGCGCCGTCGTACATGCATCACGCGGGCGGGGACATCGATCGCGAGACGTTCCGCGCCAACGAGGCAGGCTTCATGGCAGCCATCAGCGACTCAAGCGTGGAGTTCCGCAATGTAGTCGGAGAGGGCGAGTGGGTCGCGGCGCATTACGTGCTGTCAGCGACACATACCGGCGAGCTGGCGGGGATTCCGGCATCGGGGAAGACATTCAGCCTGCCGATCATGATGCACTTCCATGTTGTCGGCGGGCAGATCGTCGAGGACTGGGAAGAGACGAACTTCGCGGGGTTGATCGCGCAGTTGGACTAGAACGCCGGGCCTGCCGATTCTGCCTGCCGACTACGCCTGACGACCTCTGAGCACTTCGCTGCCGCCGGGGTCACGCACGATCCAGCCGATGATCTCGCGCCAACGGTGGGTGATGACGTACTGACCCACCATGGCGCCAATGACGGCGGGGATGACGATGGCCCACTCTTCGACGCCGGGAGCAGTGAAGTCGAAGAAGCGGCGCAGGAGCGGGGTGTAGAGGACGAGGACGAAGGCGACCAAGAGCAGGGTGCCGAACAGCGTCGTCAGGGCGGGGCGTACACCCCACTTGCCAAACGTCGTGCCATCGAACCCGATCACCTGAACCATGTAGAACAGCCCGACGATGCCGATGACGAGCGCGACAAGGGTCTGCGAATCCTTGAGCGGCCGGTCGAGGAAGCCCTGCGTCAGTAGGTGCACGGTGACCGCGGCGGTGGCGAGGGCGAGGGAAGCGGGGACAGCGAACCGTAGGACGCTGTTCGTGAAGTCGCGACCGGCGCTCTGCGGCGGGGTGGTGAGAGCGATGAAGAGCGTGGGGATACCCAGGGTGAAGAGGGCGGTGAGGGAGCCGTGGCGGGGCAAGAAGGGGAAGTCCAGGCTGAGCATCTCACTGGCCACGATGAGCAGGTAGGCGTAGAAGCTCTTGGTGATGAAGAGTTTGGTCAGCTGACTGGTGTTGCCCAGGATGGACTGGGCGACGGCGGTCGCACGGATGAAGGCCGCGAAGGAGTCCTCGCGGAGGATGATGCCGGAGACGGCGCGGGCGGTGCCGGTACCCGACTCCATGGCGACCGCGACATCCGCCTCCCGGAGAGCGCGGACATCGTTCGCGCCATCGCCGATCATGGCAACGTAATGTTGCCGCTCCTTGAGTACCTTGACGATGTTCTGCTTCTGCTCCGGAGCGATACGGCCAAAGATGCTGTGCTCTTCCACCGCCTCAGAGAACGCTTCCTCGTTGAGGAGCTCAAGCTCCGCGCCAGAGATGACGCCGCCCTTGAGATCGATGCCGAGTTGCTGGACAAGGGCGGCGACGGTGCCGGGGTTGTCGCCGCTGATAATCTTGGGCTCAATGCCCAGCTCGGCCAGGGTCGCGAACGCCGCCGTGACGTCCGTGCGCAGAACATCGGCGATGGTGACGAGCGCGATGGGGCGGAGCGCCTCCGAGATTCCCTGTTCGGAGGTCGGCAGGAAGGGCGCTTCCGCGAACACGACGCCGCGTAATCCTTTGGCGGTGGCGCACTCGTAGCTGGCTTGGAGCTCCGCCACGCCGGTGCAGTGCGGGAACACGGTCTCGGGCGCGCCAAGGACGAAGTGGCGGGTCTGGCCGCCGTGGCTGAGGGAGAGGGCACTCCAGCGTCGTTCGGAGTTGAAAGGGGTCGTCTCGATTGGCTCGGCGGCGTTGGAATGCTGGCCCAGGCCGTCGGCGAGGGCACCGGCGGTGCGACTGTCACCCGCGGTGATGCGGGCAAAGGCTCCCAGCCAGGCCTGATCGACCTCGCCGTCCGGCATCCATTTCACGGTGTCCAGAGTCAGCGCATTGGCGGTGATGGTGCCGGTCTTGTCCAGGCAGACGATATCGATGTAGTTCATGGCCTCCACGGCGTTGATCTCCTGGACAATCGCGCCGGCTCGGGAGACACGGACCGCGCCAGCGGCGAAAGCAACGGTCATGCCAAGGAGGAGGCCTTCGGGGACGACACTGGTGATGGTGGCGACGGTGTTGGTGAGGGTCGATCCGAAGTCGTCGGCGTCGACTCCGGAGGAAATAAGGAGGAGGGCCCCGAGAACAGCAGTGGCGATGAGGAGGATGCGCAGGAGACGGCGAAATCGAAGCTGGAGCGGAGTCTCGCGTTTGACGAGCTTGCGTGCGTCGGCACCCAACTTCATGGCATAGGCTTCGGCACCCACTTTCGCGGCGCGGTAGTAGGCGGTCCCAGCGGAGCAAAATGATCCGGAGAGCACCTCGTCCCCAACTCCCTTGCGGATCGAGGCCGACTCCCCCGTGAGTAGCGACTCATCAAGCTCGCAGGTATCAGCGACGATCTGACCGTCGGCGACGACTTGGTCGCCCGGAGAAAGGTGCAAGAGGTCGTCTTGGACCACATCTTCGGCCAGAATCTCCTGCGCTTCGCCGTTGCGCACGACGCTGGCGCGCGGCGCGGCGAGGGCCACGATCTTGCGCAAGGTGTTTGTGGCACGGATCTCCTGGATGCTGCCAATCGCCACGTTGGCGGCGACGACGATGCCCACGAAGATGCCGTCCTGGAAGAAGTCGAGTTCCTGCTCAATAGCCGCCAGAACGAAGAGCGCCGCGATCAGGCTCCCCAGCACCATATTGAAGAAGGTGAAGCTGTTCTCGCGGACGATGTCCCAGTTACTGCGGTGCTCGCTGGTGTCCGCGTTGGTGAGTCCTTTCGCCACGCGGTCGCTGACCTCGGACGTGCTGAGGCCGTTGAGATCCGCGGCTGGCGCGTCGACGACTGGTGCCGCTGCCTGATCACCTGGGGCGGGCGGCGCGCTAGCGGCGGAGTCAGGCGGTGCCGCAGCCATCGCGGGCGCCGCATCCGGGACATCCGGCGCCCCTCCGTTCGCTGGCGCGATGCCCAGCGGAAGCTGCTCTATTGCGATTCCAGGGGAAGTACCTCCGGACGTGTGAGCGTTGTGCTCAAGGTCGAATTCACGGTCGGAGTCCACGTCGGACGGTGCCTCGGACGGGGCCTCGTCCTCGGAGATGGGAATGCCAGACTGCGAAGCTGCGGGCATGGGGAATCCCGGTAAAGGCAGTGGTTGGAGTTGGAGAGGCTCTTGGCCTTCCTCCAAAGCAGCGAGGTCGAAGATCTCTTCATCGTGGTCGGGCATGGGATGCAGTCTATCGCGGTCGAGCTGGCAGCACACCGTAGGGGACGGAGCGGCCAGTGATGCGGCAGCGGCGACGCGCCGCCGCATCTCAAGAAATATCCGGTCCTGATCCGAGGCGGGCGCCAATCGGGCGTGGGATATTGAAATCGAGGAGAGGGGCGGAGGAGAACGGAGGGGTAGCCACGATTCGAGCCCTGAAGGGCGGGGCGGCAGAAAGCGAGGGGAATAGGTTTGATGGTTGATATCCCGCCGGACATATCTCCCGCCGGTAGCCGTAGGATTGGCGCCTGAGAAATCACGATGATGGATGGCGTTGAGGCCAGAAGACCTCATGACTGCGGCCGCTGGGACAGTCCTTATGAAAAAGCAACGGACCGCCTCTGCGGTCCGTTGGCGTTAACCATCTGCATAGACGCCGGGTTAGATCGCGCACCGTGGCCAGGGGCAGGAAGAAATCAGACAAGGACCCCATGCAATCGAGTGGTATGGCGCGACGAAATTGGAATCAGGGCGTGGGGAGGTCGATGGTGTCCGAGCAAGACGACATACCGCCGTTTGCCGACCGCGCCGCCGCCGGTCGACAATTGACGCGGTACCTCGAAGCGAAGCGAGATCGTGATCCCGCGTTCCGGCCAGACCTCGTGCTCGCAATCCCGCGCGGCGGGGTGGCGGTGGCCGCGCCGATCGCCACAGCGTTGGGCTTGCCATTGGATGTCCTCGTGGCAAGGAAGGTGGGCGCCCCGCTCCAGCCAGAACTGGCGATTGGGGCCGTGACACGGTTCGGGGAAGTTTGGAACCAGGAGGTCATCGACTCCCTTCAGCTGAGTAGAACCGAGGTAGCAGCCGCTCTGGCTCAGGCCGAACGGGAACTCGGCAAGCGCGAAAAGCGGCTCCGGGCGGCACGACCGGCTCAGCCCATCGTGGGCCACTCCATCCTGTTGGTCGACGACGGCTGGGCGACGGGTGCCACAGCGGCGGCAGCAGTCCAAGGGCTCCTGCGAGCGGGTGCAGCGAAGGTGATCGCGGCGACGCCAGTCGCAGCGCCCGACGCGGTGGAACGCTTGCGAGCGATGGGCGCGGAGACGGTCGTCCTAGTGACTCCCACCAATCCGCGGGCGTTGGGGGAGTTCTACCGCCTGTTCTTTCCGATCACAACGGATGCTTGCATCGAATTGCTGATCGCGGACGGTCCGCGCACACCGCGATCTCGCCTCCGAAATCCGTCGTCGACCTGAACATCGGGTCCGGACCCGATCTCAGGATGAGGCTCCTGTGACACAACTGGTTACAGAATCTCCCGGTTGAGTCGCTTGTGACTCGGTGTCGACCCCCAACGATACTGAGACCGCGGCCGCCGGGAGTTCTTTTTAACGACGTCTCCGCTGCCCCACAACACACCCGGCCCTCTCCGCGCACACGCACCGATGTCGATGCGGGCGAAGGGTGCCTCGCTCAGCTGATCTTGAGCAGCTCGACCCAGTTGCCATCGGGGTCTTCGACCATGGCGATCGAGACGCCGGGGCGGATTTCGCGCGGCTCCATCGCCACGTTGTAGCCAGCGGCCTTGCATTCGGCGGCGAGCTCTTCAAGGTTCGAGACGGAGATCGTCCAGTAGCGATAGCCCGTCGCCGCGTTGATGCCGCCAATGGGGTTGGCTTGATCCGGTGTCTCGGGGAAGGTCACTAACTTGATCAGACTGGTGCCGCAGAGAAGACGCTGCATCACCATGCCACCGCCCATCTGCGACTCCTCCTGAAAATCGAAACCCAAGGTGTCGCGATAGAATTTGAGCGCCGCATCCTTGTCTTTCACCACGATGCCAAGGTCGATGGAGTCTTTGGTCAGTTCGATGCCCATGGTCGTCTCCCCACACGGATCACGGTCTGTTCGCGGCAGCATAGGTTGCCAGGAATGGTGACGCACGGACGGGACGTGGCGGGATGCGAATCCGGGCGCAGAGCTTTAGCATCGTTCAGCCCTGCACTCAGTCGCCCGTCCAGACTGAGGCGACCAAGCCGAGGTCACGCACGGCATTGAGAGAAGAACCACCGTCGAAGCTGGAGGAGTTTGGCATGACCTACATTCCGTTGACCGAGACGCAGCAGTCGTGGCTGGAGCGGGCGGACCAGGTGGCGGCGGATGTGCTGGCGCCTCACGCGGCGGAGACCGATCGATCGGCCGAGTTCCCACGGATGCAGTTGGATGCCTTGCGCGACGGCGGCTTCATGGGACTGCGCGCCGACAAGGAACACGGCGGGCACGGCGAAGGGCTACTCACCACGGCGCTGGTCACGGAAGCGCTGGCGAAAGCCTGCCCATCGACCGGCCTCATCTACAAGATGCATCTCGAAAGTATCGAGGTGATCTCGCGCGATCCCACGCCGGAACAGGCGGAGCGGTTTGTGCCGCGGCTGGCTTCGGGGGAATGGCTGAGCAGCGTGGCGGGGAGTGAGGCAGGCCATCAAGGCGGCGCGTGGGCCGGCGCGGCGAAGTCGCGGGTGCAGAAGGTCGATGGCGGCTACCAGGTCGAGAACATCCGCAAATCGTTCGTGACCGGCGCCGGACAAGCGGACGCCTACATGTTCATGTGCTCCCTGGAGGAGGAAGACAAGAAGCCGGAAGGGCTGACTTTTCAGATCCAAGCGGACGATTTGGAGTGGTCGATCGATGAGCCCTGGGACGGCTTAGGCATGCGTGGCAACCAGAGTTCGCCGATGACGTTTTCGGGATTCCTGCCGGAGAGCCGCCGCATCGGCGTGGGCGGCGCGGGGCTCTTCGGGGTGCTGCCCGTCGTACTCGGCACCTATGCGGCAACCTATCTGGGTATCGGGGCCGGCTGCTACGACCTCTTGCACGCGTACGTCGCTGACACGACGCTGGCGGACGGCCGCCGGATGGGCGAGGTGGAGACGATTCAGCATCGGATGGCGAACGTGAAGATCGAACTGGAGCGCAGCCGAGCGCTGCTGCACACGGCCTGCGCCGGAGCCGACGCGGGCGGGGCCGTGGGTCCGCAAGCATTCTTCGAGGCCAAGGTCGCCTGCGACCAAGCCGCCACGTTCGCCACTCAAGAAGCGATGACCCTCGGCGGCGGCACCGCCTTTGCCAAGCGGCTGCCGTTCGAACGCTACTTCCGAGATGCGCGCGCAGGAATGGTGATGGGCATCGCCCACGACGTGGCGGTCCTCAACATCGCTGGGATGATGTTCCCCAAGCCCAAGGATGAGGCAACGAGCGAGAAGTAGACATGAAGACGGATCTACTGCTAATCCCGTTCGGAGCGGACTACGCATCGATGCGGGCGGCGGCAGTCGCCGCCGAGGAGTCGGGCTTCGACGGGATCTGGACCTGGGACCACCTGCAAGGCGGCGGGGCGGCGGGCCGGGCTCCGGTCTTGGAGTGCTGGACACTGCTCACGGCCCTGGCGGAAGCCACATCGCGCGTGACGATCGGGCCGCTGGTGCTGAACGCGATGAACCGAGATCCGGGCGTGATGGCAAACATGGCGGCGACCCTCCAGGAGGTTTCCGAGGGTCGGCTGGTCCTGGGATTAGGCGCGGGAGGAAGCACGAAGACGCCGTACGCGGCGGAACAGTTCGCTCTGGGACGCCCAGTCCCCGGCGACGCCGTACGGCGGGAGCGCCTGGTGGAGTCGATCGAGGTGTTGCGGGCCCTGTGGTCGGGCCAGGGGGAGTACGAAGGCCAGCACTACCAGTTGAAAGCGGCGACGGGGTTCATGCAGCCATCGGTGGCACCGCCGATCATCGTGGGAGGCTTCGGTCCCAAAGTGGCAGCCCTGGCGGGATCGTACGCGGATGGGTTCAACCTCCCCGCCCAGATCCCCACGATGCCGGAGTTGGTCGCCACCGCCCAGGAGAGCTACCGAGAGTCGGGACGGGAGAACGGCTTCGGGCTGTCGGCGTTCACTGGATTGCGCGAATCGTACCTACGCGCGGACGGAGCCGAACGGCGCTACCTGGAAGTACGAGACTTCGACCGACTCATCCTGCTGGTCGACCCGCCCTTCGATGTGGCATCGATCCGGGAGGCGGGATCGTTGTTGGTTGGCTGAGCAGCGCTACTTCGCCTGCTCCCGTGCGATCCAGGCTTGGAAAATCGCTTCCTTCTCGTCGTTCCAGGCGGGAGCGGTGCGGTTGGCGACGTGCCGCTGGCGCGCGGCTTCGCCAAGGATGATCGCGGCGGCGACGGAGACATTGAAGGACTGGGCCATCCCTTGCATTGGAATAGCCACGGCGCCGTCGGCGGCCGCGAGGAGTTCGGGGCTGCAGCCACGTTTCTCGTTGCCAAAGGCGACGGCGAGGGGCCGCGTCCAGTCAATCTCGAGGTAGGACGTGGCGGCGTCATCGACGTGCGTGGCGAGGAGTTGAAGCCCGCGCGTATGGACTTCGTCGATACAAGCCTGAGCCTCGGTATAGCGGTGGAACGTCGTCCACTTTCCCGCATACCCAGAAACGCCGGGCGAGATCTTGGGAAACGTCTCGTCTGTATAGAGCAGACCCACCGCCCCAACGCCGAACCCGTCCGCGGACCGCACGATGGCGGCGGCGTTGTGCGCATCGAAGACGTTGTCGATGACGACTTCGAGATCGAGCTGGCGGCGCTCAAGGACGGCGCGGAAACGGGCGAGACGTCTCTCACTGATTGGACGGGGCTCACTCATCTCACCGGAATCGTCCGTCCCGGTGGGCGGATCTAGTGAACCTGACTCGCTCGTCATGGTTGAGGAGTCCGCATCGAGCGACCGCCGCTTCAGTCGAGCGTCACTTCGTCGCCAAGCGCGATCTCGCCAAAGGCTTCGACGGTGCAATAGATACCCAGGTGCTGGCCATTGTGCTCCTTGATCGTGCGGAGGGTTCCCTTGTCGAAGTCGAGGGCGCCTTGAGATTGCATGGGCATCGCGCAGCGGACCGCGGAGGTATCGATGCGGATGGCGACGTCCCCGATGCGCAGGAGCTTGCCGCCCCAAGCAGACTCTACGAAGCCCGCAAGGCTCTCGTCTGCCGTATCGGTGTCAATGAGGAGATTGGGACGGAAGCGACGGAGGTCGTAGTTCGAATCTGGGTTAAGGCGCTGAAGTTCTTGGAGGGAGGCGGTGGTGAGGATGTGGAGCGGGAAGCAGTCGAAGTACGTGCCGGGCGGAGAGGCATAGTCGCGGATCTCAGGGGGGAGGCCGGAGAGATCGGGAATTGCGTCATCCAGCTCCAGCCCCAGGATATGGCGAAGGTTCTCCATCGGGTCGTCGAAGAGTGCCGTGCCGGTGCGATAATGGTCGAGGTCTTGCTTGGGATCGGGGCGGGCGCTGAGTGTCACAGCACGACCGACCGCCTGGCTGAGCTTCGCCGAAACCCCGTCATCTGTACTGTCAATACGATTGGCGCTGTCGACCATGCCGTCAGACGGCGTGGTGATCTGGACCGGGGTCGCCTCGTAGCCATCGCTGGGCTGGCCCAAATAGCGCGCGGCGAAGTGGAGCAGGTTGGGGATCTTCTTGGCGCCGCGGATCTCTCCCGCTTCAGTATCGTGCAGTGCCCAGGCCCGGTCGCCGGTGACGCCGAGCGCTCCCAGGTGCGTTTCGTCGATTTGTTCGCCCGCCATCGACTTGACGGGGTAGCGCCAGATTTCCTTGACAGTGCCGATGCGCATTGGTTTCCTCTACTACTCAGGCTCTAAATGCTCAGGCTCAGTGCTCGGCCTCTACGGTTCAGGCGGGATGTTCACCTCGCCGCGCCAGGATAGGGTGGTGGACGGCCGAGGAGAAAACTCCTGGCCTCAAGGCCAGCGTAATCTGTTGCCCAGAGCAATCTTGAGAAAGATGACTGGTTTAGTATCCTTTGGAGGTTCGCGCGTCGCGAATCGCTTATTTTGGCTTGATCACGCGGCAGCAGCCGACTCATCCAGATCGCCGCACTCAAGGCGGAGCAACTAGGTATTCATGGTCAGCAGCGCCACGCCCTCGTCTAACTCGGCCTCCGGTCCCGGCGTATCAGCCGGCGACGGGCGGTCCCCACGACGATTGACGCTGTTGCGCGCCCTGGAGTCGGAAGCGATCCACATCATCCGTGAGGTGGCGGCGGAGTTCGAGCGGCCCGTGCTGCTCTTCTCCGGGGGCAAAGACTCGGCGATTCTGTTGCACTTGGCGCGCAAGGCGTTCTGGCCGGGGAAGATCCCGTTCCCAGTCATGCACGTGGACACCGGGCACAATTTCCCGGAAGTGATCGAATACCGCGACCGCATGGCAGCGGAGTATGGGGTGGACCTGGTGGTGGCGTCGGTGCAGGAGAGCATCGACACGGGACGGGTCGTGGAACAGACAGGACCTCGGGCATCGCGGAATCAACTGCAGACGGTGACGCTGCTGGACGCGATCGAGGAACATCGCTTCGATGCCCTCTTCGGTGGCGCACGGCGGGATGAGGAAAAGGCGCGGGCCAAAGAGCGCATCTATTCGTTCCGGGACGACTTCGGGCAGTGGGACCCCAAAAACCAGCGGCCTGAGCTGTGGAGTCTCTACAACGGCCGGCACCGGCAAGGCGAGCATCTGCGCGTCTTCCCGATCTCGAATTGGACCGAACTCGACGTCTGGCAATACGTGGCGGAGGAGCAGATCACCCTGCCTCACATCTACTTCGCGCACGAGCGCGAGGTGTTCATCCGCGATGGGATGCTCTACGCCGAGGGGCCATACATGACGCGGATGGAGGGTGAGACCCCGTTCACGACGAGCGTCCGCTTCCGCACCGTGGGCGACATGAGCTGCACCGCGGCGGTGGAGTCGGAGGCGCTGTCGTTGGAATCGGTGGTCGCGGAGATCGCGACGACGCGGATCACGGAGCGCGGCCAGACACGGGCGGATGATCGGGTCTCGGAAGCAGCGATGGAAGACCGCAAAAAAGAGGGCTACTTCTAGCCAACTCCAGTTCAGACCAACGAACCAAGTGGGCGCCGGGGGACGCAAACCCGGTGGGACGATACCGTGACGAAACCGCTGACGAACAACATCGACGAGAGCCGACGGACCCGCATCGTCAGCGATGAGCCGGTACACAACGGGCCAGTGAGCGAGCAGCCAGTGAGCGACGAGCCAAACGGCATAGCCACCGAGCCCCCAAGCTCCGGTCCGCTCGCCCCGGACGATCCGCTGCATCCGCTGGCGGAGCGCGAGATGGTCCGCCTGGCTACGGCGGGGTCAGTGGACGACGGCAAGAGCACGTTGCTTGGCCGCCTGCTCTACGACTCCAAGGCGACCTTCGATGACCAGTGGGAGTCGATCGAAGCGGCCAGCAAGCAGCGCGGCGACGAGTACGTGGACCTGGCTCTGCTCACAGACGGGCTACGCGCGGAGCGCGAGCAGGGGATCACGATCGACGTTGCCTATCGCTACTTCGCCACCCCGCGCCGGAAGTTCATCCTGGCCGACACGCCGGGGCACGTGCAGTACACGCGCAACATGGTGACCGGTGCATCGACGGCGAACATCGCGCTGATCTTGGTGGATGCTCGGAACGGGGTGCTGGAGCAGACGCGGCGGCACGCCTACATCTCAGCACTCCTCGGGATCCCGCGCTTCGTCCTCTGCGTGAACAAGATGGACCTGGTGGACTTCGACCAGTCCGTGTTTGAGGCGGTGCGGGACGATTTCACGGCATTCGCGGCGAAGCTGGGGATCGATGATCTGTTCGCTGTGCCGGTGTCGGCGCTGCATGGCGACAACGTGGTCGACAAGTCAGACCGGACCCCCTGGTACGACGGGCCGGCGCTCCTGGACTACCTGGAGACCGTGGAGGTGGGGCTCGATCAAAACCTGACCGACGCGCGCTTCCCCGTGCAGTACGTGATCCGCCCAATGAGCCACGAACATCACGACTATCGCGGCTACGCGGGAACGGTGGCGAGCGGTGTGTTCCACCCGGGCGACGCCGTCGTCGTGTTGCCGTCGGGGATTGAGACGACGGTCGAGGCGATCGACGTCTACGAGGGAACGATCGACGAGGCCTTCGCGCCGATGTCGGTCACGCTGCGGCTGGCCGATGACGTGGATGTGTCGCGGGGCGATCTGATCAGCGCGAAGGACAACCGGCCCTCGGAGACGCGCGAGTTCGAGGCGATGGTCTGCTGGATGACCAAGGATTACACGCTGACGCCGCGCGCGAAGCTGGCGATCAAGCACACCACACGCAGCGCGCGGGCGGTGGTTGAAGAGATCTCCTATCGGCTGAACGTGAACACGCTGGAGCCCGAGACCGACGCCGACTCCCTGGTCTTGAACGAAATCGGCCGTATCCGCCTGCGCACCAACGTGCCGTTGTTCGTGGATCCGTACGCACGCAACCAGGCCACGGGAAGTTTCATCCTGATCGATGAAGTCTCCAACAATACGGTGGCCGCGGGGATGATCGTCGAACCCGGCGGCGACTAAGCCGCCTTTGATGGTCGCGCTGATCCGTCTTCGACGCTGATTGGGGCTACCCTCCGTGTTCCCCGGCTTGGCAAACGCCAAGACAGCGTGGAAGTCGGCGAGCTGGACGCGACGCAGCCGGAAGGCTAAGCCGGGCGTTGGGGCGTATGGACTGGGAAGGCCGCTGACTAGGCGGCTCAGTCCGGTAGACGGAACCCTGAAGCGGCTTTGAGTTGAGAACGAAGGGTGGTGGAGAGCGATGACGACACAGAGCGAGACACTGGAAGGGCCGGACGAATCGAACGCGGATGAGTTCGCGAAGTTCGCGGCGCGAGGCGACGAGGGTCCGGTGATGATGCTGAATCTGCTCAAGTTCAAGCTGGGCGGCGCCGAAGGCTATGCGGCGTATGGCGCGGCGGCGGGGCCGATCGTGCAGAAGTTCGGCGGCAAGGGACTGTTCGCCGGGCGGCCGTCGGAGCTGCTGTTGGGCGACAAGGCCTACGATTGGGACATGATGGTGCTGGTGGAGTGGCCGAAGCGGCAGAATCTCTTGGACATGACGACCTCAGATGAGTATCAGGCCGTGTCGCATCTGCGTGGCGATAGCTTGGTGCGGTCGGTGCTGTACGCAATCGATCCGGCGCCGACCATCGGCTAGCGCCGGCGGTTCCGAAGTGTGGGCCAGCTGATGCGCGTTCGAGAAGCCAAAGAGCGGGCGCGGCAGTGGGTGCGCGAAACCGGCGCGCTGACGGCCGGGTTCCAGGGTGCGTATCTAGCGGGCTCGGTCAACTGGATGCAGGATGACGACGAGCTTCCCGCAAGCTCTGATGTGGACGTGATGGTCGTGGTCCGTGGTGACGCGCCAGCCGCGAAACTCGGCAAGTTCATCTTCAGGGGCGCGCTTCTCGAAGTGAGCTACCTACCCAAGACGCGCATCGCCTCCGCCCGAACCGTCCTGGATGACTATCATCTGGCAGCAGGGATCAGCACGACGACGATCCTCCTCGACCCCTCTGGTGACTTGGCTGCCCTACAACTTCAGGTGGCACGCGACTACGCCAAACGGGACTGGGTCCGGCGACGCTGCGACCAAGCGGGTCAGAACGTGCTGCGGTGGGTGGAAGCCTCAGGTCCCGAAACGTCGCTCCACGACCGGGTGACGCACTGCCTGTTCGCGGCGGGCGTGACCACGCACGTCCTGCTCGTCGCCGGGCTGCGGAACCCAACGGTTCGGGACCGCTACTCCGCCGTGCGTGAGGTGTTGCGGGACCACGGTCGGTTGGACTTCTATGAATCGTTTTTGCGAGTCTTGGGTGCCAGCGAGATGGATCGGAAGAGGGCCACCGCGCACCTGCAGACGGTGCGCGAAATGTTCGATGCCGCAGTCCTTGTCATGGAGACGCCCTTCCCGTTCGCCGCCGACATCAGCGAGGCGGGTCGCCCGGCGGCGATTGGCGGCAGTGAGGCACTCATCGCCAGCGGCAACCATCGTGAAGCGCTCTTCTGGATCGCCGCCACCGCCGCGCGCTGTCGTGGCGTGCTGGAACGGGATGCTTCCAGGGAAGATCGCGCGCGGTTCGATCCACCGTTCCGCGCGCTTCTCGACGACCTCGGGATTGGATCGGAGAGCGATCGTCGGGCACGGCGCGAGGAAGTCCGCGCGTTTCTCCCGCGAGTGCAAGACGTCGCGGAGGCGATCATGACTGCCAGTCCGGACGTTAGCGACTAGCCACCGCCGCGCTGCGCCTTCTTCATGAACTGCGTCTCGACGTCCGGGAGGACGGTGGCATCGCCCGTAAAGGTGATATCGAACTGCGTGAGGCCGATGCCGCTGCTGCCGGCGATGGAGACATGCTGAGTCGTCCAGGAGACCGCCCAGGTGCCGGTATGCATTTCGGGCGTGTCTTCCGCATCACCCATCGCACCCATCTCGCCGAGGTACTTGCGGATCAACCATTCGGGTAAGCCCCGGATGTGCAGTTCGACGCGGCCTGGGGGCGGGAGCGGATCGGTCACCAGTCAGGAGCCCACATCAGCGGCCACCGGCGACGGGCGGGAAGATATCCAGCTTGGAATCAGGACTGACAGGCGTGTCCAGACCGCCCGTGTGGCGAATATCGCGCCCATCGACCATGACCGCGACGTACTGACGCACGGCTCCCTCCTCATCGAGGATGCGCTCACCCAGATCAGGAAAGCGATCGATGAGGCGATGGATGACGTCGCGGATGGTGTTGAGCGCGCCCTCAGTCGACGTGCTTGTTGGGTCCGCTGGCCCAGGTTCCAGCGTGACGCTGCGGCCACCCACGATGGGCCGCAGCGTCGCGTAGACGAATACTTCCATTGGCAGTTCCCTGGCGACGCGCCAGTCGCGTATACGTAGCTGAGGATGCTTAGCTGAGGATGCCGAGCTCCTTCAGTTTCGCTTCCGGAACCACACCGTTGTCCCAGCCGCGCGCCGCGTAGTACTCGACCTTCATTTCATCCAACTCACAAACAGAATTGGCGGCAGCGCCGGTGCCGGGCTCTGTCAGATAGCGCTCCGGCAGCGAATCCTCTGCCCCACCGAAGCCAATCTGGTTGTTGTAGTACCGCTCCAGGTTGTAGATACGCTCGCCCACGATCATCACGTCGTCGCCGGTCAACGTCTCACCAACGATCGCCTCGTACTGGGCGGCGTATTCATCAGCACCCTCCGAGAAGGCGGAGAACTTGCAAAGGTCGAGGGAGTCGGAGAAGGCGTGGAGATCCTGGAAGATCTTGAGCAGCTCGCCCTTACCCTTCCACTCCAACGGATCGGTCTTGACCGGGATGCCGAGTAGCTCCGAGGCGGGCGTGTAGCCACGCAGGTGGCAGGCGCCGCGGTTGCTGGTGGCATAGCCGATCCCCTCGCCCTTCATGCCGCGCGGGTCGTAGGCGGGGACCGACTGCCCCTTCACGACCATCGCAATCTCAGGGTGGCCCCAGCTCTCGCAGGCGCGCAGAGTGCCGTCGGCCAGCGTGTCGCCGACTCCCTCGCGCAGCGCCATTTTGGTCACCAGGTCCACCATGCCCGCGCCGTCGCCCCAGGCAATACCGGGGGCGGAGACGAACTCACGTTCCGTAGCCTCCATGTAAGAGGAGAGCACGTTGCCAATCTCAATAGCGTCCATGCCGTAGTCGTTGCACTGGTCGATGATCTTGGCGACGACACCGATATCCGAGTTGTCACAGTTCCCGCCCAGCGACCAAGCCGGCTCGTATTCCAGTGACTCCATCTTGAGCCCCTTGTAGGGGCCCTCGGCGACTTCGACTTCCTTCTTGCACGCGACGGGGCAGGCGTGACAGGTGGGCTCCCCGGTGAGGATCGTCTCGCGCACCGTTTCGCCGCTGAGCTTCTCGGCTTCGGCGTAGGTCGTCGTCTGGGAGTTTCGGGTGCCCATGGCGCCCACGGCGTTGACGGGGTTCATGAGGACGTTCGTTCCGTAGAGCGAGAGCCCGCCCTTGCCGGGGGCGGTGACCTCGCTGTCGAGGATGGTCTGCAGCGCAACCTTGTGCGCCGCGCGCCACTTTTCGCGGTTCTCCGGCTTCGGCATCGTGGCCTTCGTCGCGTGAATGACGATCGCCTTGAGGTTCTTGGAACCCGCGACGCAGCCCATACCACCCCGACCAGCGGCGCGGTCGTGCTCGTTAATCATGGAGGCGAAACGAACAAGGTTTTCGCCCGCCTGCCCGATCGCGAGCACCGAGACATCATCGCCGTGCCGATCGAGCAGGGTCTTGACGGTTTCGTGAACGCCCTTGCCCCAGAGGTCGGCGGCGGGGCGGAGTTCGACGGTGCCATTTTCAACGACGGCGTAGACGGGGTCAGCCGACTTCCCCGTGAAGAGGAGTGCATCGAACCCAGCCCAGCGGAGCCGGGCGGCGGTCCAACCACCGAGATGGCTGTCGGAAACGGTGCCGGTCAGCGGCGATTTGGTGACCACCGCGAGGCGGCCGCTCATCGTCGCTTCACTGCCCGTGAGCGGCCCGTTGACGATGGCCAGCATGTTTTCCGCGCTGAGCGAGTCGACGCCCGGGCCGTTGTCGAGGAGATACTTGACGCCCATGCCGCGCGCACCGATGTAGAGCCGGGCGTCGTCTTCGTTGATCGGTTCGTAGTCGACAGATCCAGCCGACAGGTCGATCCGTGCGACGTGATTGGCGTAGCCACCTAGAGCCATGGTGTTCTCCCTCTTCTGGCGCCCCTGCGCCGAACTCAGTTTCTGTTGCCGCCCCCCGAGAGCGGGACGGGTGAGCGCAATGAAGGGAGTCTACTAGAGCAAGCCGGGCACTGGGGCGCTTTAGGATGACTCCATGCGAAAGCGGCGGGCGAAACGTCTCCCGCCATGGACGGGAGTAGACGATGACGGAGTCGTTCGATGCGGTGATCCGCAACGCCCAGATCTACGACGGCAGCGGCGCCGACGCCGTCCTCGGCGATGTCGGCCTGCGCGGCGAACGGATCGCCGCCGTAGGCAGGGTGGAGGGCGACGCGGGGCTGGAGATCGACGCGACGGGCCTGGCGGTCTCGCCGGGGTTCATCGACGTGCACTCGCACGACGATCTGGCCCTGTTTCTCTGGCCGGAGATGGACTTCAAGGTCATGCAAGGCGTGACGATCGACATCGTCGGGAACTGTGGATTGGGCGCCGCGCCTGGCGTCGAAGCGCAACGCACCGTGGCGGCCTTCGATCCGGAGGGAAGCGTGCCGGAATGGGACGGATACGACGGCTACATGGCCGCCGTCGATGCGGATCCGCCGAGCCTGAACGTGGTCGTGCTGATGGGGCATGGCACAGCGCGAGGCGTCGCGATGGGGGGCGTGTCGGGGACCGCGGCCGAACGGGAGCCGACCGCCGCGGAGCGCCAACAGATGCGGACCCTATTCGCTCAAGGCATGGCGGCAGGCGCCGTGGGACTCTCCACTGGGCTGATCTACGAGCCGGGGCGGTATTCCTCAACCGAGGAGCTTTCGGAGATGGCACGCGTGGTGGGAGAGGGGGGCGGACTCTATGCCTCGCACATGCGCAACGAGGCGACCCAACTCTTGGACTCCGTACGTGAGACGTTGCGGATCGGTGAGCTGGGCGAGCTCCCCGTTCAGATCTCGCACCACAAGGCCAGCGGCCAAGAGAGCTGGGGCCTGGTCACCGAATCGCTGAAGCTGATCGATGAGGCGCGCGCGCAAGGCTTCGATGTCTCAGCGGATCAGTATCCCTACACGGCGGGCAGCACGATGTTGCAGGCGGTCGTGCAGAACGGGGCCTTCAGCAGCGACGCCAGCGCCGCGGGCGGCGTAGGCAAGATGGAGCCCTCACAGCTACTCATCGCGAGCGCGCCACAACGCCCCGAGTGGGAGGGCAAGTCGTTGCAAGACCTGTGCGACGAATTCGACCTACCCGGCGAGCTCGCGGCGAACAAGGTGCTGAACGACGCCGGCCGCAACGTTTGGGCGATCATCGAGACGATGAATGAGGACGATGTGCGGACGGTGATGCGGCACCGATCCACGATGATCGGGTCGGACGGCATACCGGCTACGGGGGCGAATCCGCACCCCCGCCTCTACGGCACCTTCCCCCGCGTCCTGGGACGGTACGCCCGCGACGAGGGCGTTCTGACGATGGCCGACGCCGTCCACCGAATGACCGGCATGCCCGCCGCGAAGTTCGGCTTGACGGATCGTGGGGTGATCGAACCCGGGGCGTTCGCGGATGTAGTCGTCTTCGATCCGGAGACGGTGATCGACCGAGGGACCTATCAGGATCCGCGCCAGTACCCGGCCGGGATCCCACACGTATTCGTGAACGGCACGGCGGTCGTACGAGACGGAAAGCACACCGGGCAACGGCCCGGTCGGGTCGTGCGTCGCGCAGAGTCATAGCGGTGGCGGACTGTTCGTGTCCGACTCGCGGGCCATGTCGAAACGGAATTGGATTTCCGTTTCTGTAAGCGGTGGGATACGGGACGGCGAGCCGGAACTCATACGGTGAGGTCAAGTCGTTCGTCTTAGTCCTCATGGGGGAATATCATGCATCCGATCTTGCTCCGCATGTTGGAGTTCGCTCCGCTGCGCACCGCGCTGATCAAGGGAATCGTGACGAAGGAACGCATTGAAACCGGCGTTGCCTTCGACCCCACCTCGTCGTCCTTCAAGCGCAACCCCTACCCCAACTACCGCGCACTGCGCGAGAAGGACCCGATCCACCCCAGCGGCCTCACCAGCGGCTGGGTGATGACCCGCTATGACGACATCATGGAGGTCTTCCGCGACTCACGCTTCGGCTCCGATCGAACGGAGTCGCCTGAGATCCAGAATATGCCGGAGTCGCGGCGGGGACCGTTTTTCCAGTGGCTGGAGCAAAGCTTGCTGAGCCTCGATCCGCCCGACCACACGCGGCTGCGCGGACTGGTGAGCAAAGCCTTCACCCCGCGTTCAGTGGCACAGATGCAACCGCGCATCGCGGAGATCACCAACACTTTGCTCGATGAGGTCCAAGACAAGGGCAAAATGGATCTGATACGGGATCTCGCCAACCCGCTGCCGGTCATTGTGATTGCCGAGATGCTGGGCGTGCCGCCGGAGGATCGGACCGAGTTCAAGGCGTGGTCCAACGACTTGGGGGCCGGGCTCGACCCTTTCGCCTCGGACGAGATCATCGCCAAGGCGGACAAGTCGACGATCGCACTCCAGGGATATTTCAAGACCCTGGTGGAAGAGCGACGTCGTGAGCCGCGGGAAGACCTACTCACGGCCCTCGTCCAGGCGGAGGAGGACGGTGAGACGCTCAACGAGGATGAGCTCTACGCCACGGCGATCCTGCTGCTGGGCGCTGGCAACGAGACCACCACGAACCTCATTGGGAACGGGATGAACGCACTGCTGCGGCACGAGGAGCAGCTGCAAATGCTGAAGGCCGATCCCAGCCTGATCGAGAACGCGATTGAGGAGATGTTGCGCTTCGATCCCCCCGTCCAGTTCACCTCCCGCATCGCCAAGGAAGAGTTGGTGATGGGCGGCCGCACGATCGCCAAGCACCAGTTCGTGACCTTGGTGGTGGGGGCCGCCAACCGTGATCCGAAGTACTTCCCCAATCCCGAACACTTCAACGTCAACCGGTCGCTGGACCACACCCTCGCCTTCGGCCACGGAGTGCACTTCTGTCTGGGAGCGCCGCTGGCGCGCTTAGAAGCGCGAACGGCGATCCCGATCCTGCTGGAACGGATGCCAGAGCTGCGGATGGAGCCCGGCCCGCCGGCGTTCCGCGATACGGTCGTGCTGCGCGGATTGAAGCGACTTCCCGTCCGCTTCTAGCACCCGTCTCCCATCGGGGCGCGATCGCTGAACAGGCATCCAACATCGCCTTCATCTGCCGATAGTCACTACAAGACTGGGGCTCGGTTGAGCCGCTGTAGCTGGGAACTGCCAGATGGACCAGTACGCCAATGCTGGCGACACGGTGTGGCGGCGTGCGATGGATGGCGCCGCGGATGCGATGTGGATCGCCGACGCGTCGGGTATCCGCTATGTCAACGATGCCGGGTGCCAGCTTCTGGGCTTGGACCGTTCGGCGATCCTGGGGCAATCCCCCGACTCGCTCCTCACCACATCGGGCGACAATGCGGGTCGATCGTCCAGTCCAGCAGCGTCTATGGACAACCCCGCCCGCAGCTTCGGACACGTCCTCCGGCCCAGTGGAGCGCTCATCGCCGTGGAGTTGCAGCGCGCGGCGATCGAGCCGGGCTGTCTCCACGTCACCGCCCGAGAGATGACGCCGTGGGTGGAGGCACATCAGAGCATCCGGACCTCCGAGGAACAGCTCCGCAAGCTCTTCGACTCCGCCAACGATACGATCTACACACACGCTCTAGATGGCAACCTCACCTACATCAACCGCACCGGCGAACGGATGACCGGTTACAGCCGCCGTGAACTATTGGCGATGTCCGCCAGCGATCTCATCGCCCCAGAGCACCGCGAGTTGGCCGAACGCATGGTCGAGAATCAACTCGCTGGAAAGCCAGCAGAAACGCACGAGCTGATCTTGCTGGCGAAAGATGGACGCCGCGTACCAATTGAAATCAGCAACTGGGTGCTGCACGAAAACGGCCAACCCAGCGGCATTCAAGGAATCGCGCGCGACATGACGGAGCGGCTCGCCACCAACGCCGCGCTCCTCCAAACTCAACACGAAGCAGAGTCCCTGGCGACGGCGGCGCGTGAGCTCACGTTGTCGCTCGATCGCGGCGCGGTTCTGGCCTCGATCGCCAAACAAGCGAGGGAGGTCATGCACAGCGGGGTGGCGTGGTTGTGTGTGCGCCGTCCAGATGGCTCGTTCCGGGTGGAGGTTGAGGCGGGTCTACACCAGGGCCACTTCCTGGGATTGAACATGCAGGTCACTGAAGGCCTGATGGGCAAAGCGATGGCATCCGGAGGGGCCCGGGTCAACCACCATCCCACGACGGATCCCGACTACCCACCGGGCCTCCGCGCCGTGATGCGCTCCGAAGGGGTCACCGGCTTGGTGATCGCTCCCATCTTTTTGAACGATGAGATTCAGGCGTTGCTGATTACGGCACGTCGGGACGCCGTCTCCTACACAGAGGCGGAGGCTGAGCTACTCACCCGGCTCGCGGACCTCGCCGCGCCGGCGCTGCGCAACGCCTTCCTCTACACCGCCGTGGACGAAGCGAACCGTGACCTGGAAGAGGCACTCGATCACTCCCAACGGATGGCCGAGGCGGCGCAAGAAGCGGCGCGGCTAAAGTCCGAATTCCTCGCCACCATGAGCCACGAGATCCGGACTCCCCTCTCCGGAATCATCGGCATGCTGGAGATGCTGGCCGCCACCGAGCTCGGCGCGACGGAGTCCGAGTACGTGCACGTGGCCCACAGCTCGTCTGGAGCCTTGCTCGATTTGGTCAACGACATCCTGGACTTCTCCAAGATCGAAGCGGGATCGATGACGCTTGAGACGATCGAATTCGATCCGCGGGACACGGTGGAGAGCGCGGCGCAAGTGCTCGCGGCACGAGCGCAAGCGAAGGGCTTGCTGATTTCGACGTTCGTCGATCCCGCCCTTGGCGCCGCGATCCAGGGGGATCCTGTCCGCTTGCGGCAGGTGCTGCTGAACCTGGTGGGCAACGCCGTGAAATTCACGGATTCCGGCACGGTGGAGGTCCGCGCGACGATCGACGCCGGCGGCACACTGGTGAAGTACACAGTCCGAGATACGGGAATCGGCTTGCCGGAGGTGGCGCGGGCGCTCCTCTTCCAGCCCTTCACACAGGCCGATGGATCGACGACGCGGAAGTACGGAGGCACGGGGCTGGGCCTGGCCATCTCCAAGAGCCTTGTGGAGTTGATGGGTGGAGAGATCGGGGTCGAAAGCACGGAGGGCGAAGGCGCGACGTTCTGGTTCACGACCCCACTGCGGATGGGAATTGCAGACGCCCGCGGTTGGACACTGCCAGCGGAGACTCGAGTATTGATCATCGAAGATCGCGATCCGCTACTCGAGGTACTCGAGCGTTATCTCGGCTCGTGGGGCGCCGAAACCGTGACCCACGCAGACGCGAGCACCGGTCTGGACGAACTCCGGGCGGCCGCCCACGAAGGCCATCCCTACGGTGTGGTCCTGGCGGATGCGGCCATCGCCTGGAATGGCCTGTCGCTAATCAGCGCGGCGCGGAGCGATCCGTTGACCAGCGCGACAGCGCTCGTCTTGATGGGGAACGACGTTCCACGCGAAGCCTCCGGCGCGAAAGACCACGGCATCATCACCTACCTCCCCCTTCCGATCACCCGATCCGCCCTCTTCGAATCAATCCAGGCAACCAGCTCCGCCGCGCTCTGGCCACAGACCTCGGAATCCTTGCCGGATGAGTCCCCGGCCGTTCGCAACACAGACGCGCCCCCCCCGGTCCCCACATCATCCAATGGCCTGAGCGTGCTCCTGGTGGAGGACCACCCCGTCAACCAACGAGTCGCCTCCGTGCAGCTCGAACGCCTCGGTCTCGAAGTGATCGTGGCTGGCAATGGGCGGATTGCCGTGGAGATGTTCCAGCCGGACCGCTTCGCGTTCATCCTGATGGATTGCCAGATGCCAGAGATGGACGGCTTCGAAGCGACGCAGGCGATTCGCACGATCGAGGAAGAAGCCGGAAGCCGAACACCGATTATCGCCATGACCGCGAATGCGCTCGCGGGTGACCGCGAAGCCTGTCTGGCGGCCGGGATGGATGACTACCTCTCAAAGCCGGTGAACCTACAACAATTGGAGGCGACGATGGCACGATGGATCCCCGGCACGACACCGACGACCGCCAGCGCGGATGCGATCCCCTCGCTGGATCCCGGCGAAGGGTCCACTGGCGCCGCGGATGCGCCCTCACTTCTCGATCAGAGCACCCTGTCCGCCCTCTTATCCTTGAGTGGCACTGACGATACGGAGTTGGTAGAGGAGCTCGTCGATCTGTTCGCGGAGGAGGTGCCGCGGCTGATTTCGTCGATGCGGGAGGCAGCGGGCAAGGGCGACAGCGAAGATCTCCGCCGCAACGCTCACAGCCTGAAAGGCAGCAGCGGCAACTTAGGGGCGACATCGCTCGCGTCGCGCGCCTACGAAGTTGAGCAGCGGGCGCGGGCGAATGAGACGGCGGGCGTGGAGACGACCATTGAAGAGATCGCCGCCTTGAGCGATCGTGTCTTAACGGCCCTTCGTAGCTGGGTAAAGGCGGCGTAAGCATGCGCATTTTGATTGCAGAAGACCAAGCGCTACAGCGTCGGATCTTGGAAGCGGGCCTGCGCAAGGCCGGCTATGAAGCCGATTCGCAGGCGGATGGACAGGCGGCCTGGGAACGCTTTCTCGAAGCCCCTGCGCGAATGGTGATCACGGACTGGACGATGCCCCGCCTGGACGGAGTGGATCTGATCCGCCGCATCCGCGAGCTCGATCTTGACCGCCATACCTACGTCATCCTGCTCACGGCTCGCGATAAGAAGGACGATGTCGTGGATGGCTTGTCGTCGGGCGCCGACGATTACCTCACGAAACCATTCGATCATCGTGAGCTGGCAGCGCGAGTCGCAATCGGACAGCGCATGATCAGCCTGGAAGACCGCCTGCTGGCATCGCAGGAACGCCTGGAACGACTCGCCACCTACGACGGACTCACCGGCCTGCTGAACCGGCAGGCGTTGCTAGAGCGGGCCGACGGGGAGGTTCATCGCACGGTGCGGAATGGCACCCCCATGGGAGTCGTAATGCTGGATGTCGACCATTTCAAGAGCGTCAATGATGAACACGGCCACGTCCAGGGCGACGAGGTGCTGCGGCAGGTCGCGAATGCGCTATCAGAGGACGTACGGCCCTACGACCTGGTTGGGCGTTGGGGCGGGGAAGAGTTCTTGCTGGTCCTGCCCGGGGCATCGCTGGAGGAGGCACGGCAGGTCGCGGAGCGGGTCCGCGAGGGCGTGTCACGAGCCACGATTAAGACGCCGAGCGGCGAGACCCTCCAAATCCAGATCAGCGCCGGTGTGGCATCGAGCCTGCCACATTCCCGCGCAAACATGGACACCTTGTTGTTGGAGGCCGATGAGGCACTCCTCATAGCCAAGCGGTCCGGACGGAACCAGGTCCGCGTCGCTGGCGCACCAGCTGACGAGCAAGCGTCCGCCTAGGACCGTAGTCGCTCGCCGCGAAAACAGAGAACAGGCGCCGTACGGCGCCCGTCTTTCGTACTCCCTGTTCGCGGCGGCTAGGCGAGGTGGTATAGCTTCGCGGCGTTGGAGTGAAGCACCTTGACGAGGTCGTCCTCGGCCAACGAGGCGTAGGTCTCGACGAAGTCCTTGGGGTTCAGCGCGACGGATGCGGGTCCCGGCGACATCGACGTGGGGTGGGGGAAATCCGTCTCGTACAACAGGCTGTCGGCGCCGATACTCTCAATCGCCTTCATCGCGCTCTGCTCTTCGAACCAGAAGCAGGCGAAGCACTGCCGCTTGAAGTACTCGCTGGGCAGCAAGTCCATCTCCGGATGCTCCTCCCGGCAGCCGCTATTCAGCCACTGCCAGTCCAGGGCCTCCAACAGGAACGGCACCCAGCCCACGCCACTCTCGACGGAGACAAAGTTGAGCTTGGGGTAGCGGTGGCAGAGCCCCGACAAAATGATGTCCATGACCGCGGTGGAGTTGTCGAGGAAGAGCTTGACGGTGGCCTTGGCGTAAGCCGCTTGACGCCCGTTGTCGACAGTGATGTCGCGGAGTTGCGTGAGGTCGCCACTGCCAATGTGGAAGTTAATGCTCAGTTCCAGGTCCTGGGCGGCCTCCCAGAGCGGATTCCAGTGATCCTCCGTGAGCCGCGGGAAGTCGAAGACATCCGGCTGGTTGGTCATCAAGATGCCCTTGTGACCCATGTTGGCCGTGCGCTTGATCTCCTTCACGCACTCGTCCACGTCCCAGAACGGGAGCGCGGTGATTGGGATAAACCGCTCCATGTCGATTGAGCACCAGTCCGTGAGGAAGTCGTTGTACGCGCGGACGCACTCCAACCGTAGGTCGCTCTCGCCAAGCGAGAGAAAGTTGCCGCTGCCGAAGCCTCCCACGTTGGGATAGATCACCTGAGCCCAGATGCCGTACTCATCCATCCGCTTGAGCCGCTCCGCCGCGTCCCAGGAGCCGTGATCGGCCTCGTCGAGCGTCGGAGGGTGGTCGGGTGGCGCCTCCTTCCAGCCGGCCATCGCGGCGCCCGCGGTGGGCATGAAGGGCTTGCCACCCATGTACCAGCGATCTTCGTTGATCTTGGGGTCGAACTTCACGTGCGGGACCAGCTCGCCCCACTTCTTCTGTGACACCCGATCCGTCCAAAGCGTCGCCGGTTCGGAGATGTGGCTGTCGGCGTCGATGATCTTGATGCGTTCGTGAATGGCTTGAGCCATGGCGGCACTCCTCAGGCGGTGTTGCACACGTCATCGCTTGAGACAGTTCGGCTCCCCCAAGCGGCTTGGCGCCAGAATAGAGCGCGGACCCACCGATTGCGAGCACGCTTCAGGCCGCCCCTTATCCATGGACAGCCAAACCTACGAACGGGTGGGCGTGAATTTGATCAGCGTGATCTCGTCGCTGACATCTTCGAAAACGGCCTCGACTCGCATGCCCACTCGGACATCGTCGACCTCGCAACCAATGATGTTGGTCGTCAGGTGCGGTCCGGCGTCGAGCTCCACGATCGCGATGACGTAAGGGACCTGGCCGACGAACGCTGGCGCCGTGCCGCGACGGTCGATGGTGAAGGAGTAGATCGTGCCGCTGGGGTCCACCTCTCCCCAATCGAGTTGATCGTCCATGGAACCGGGCGCAATCGGACGCGGGTAGAAGAAATAGCGGCCGGCGCTGTCCCTTGGCAGCAAGAGCTTGCGCTGCTTCGCGGCGTCCCAGAACGGCTGCGTCAGCGGAGTCGGCTTGGGCAAGGGCAGGGGGATGGTTGGGCGGTCCGGCATCAGGCCCCCTCCAGGATCATCGCCGCTTGTTCCGACATGAAGCCGCCGGTCCCGGTGATGTAGGCGGTGTTGCAGTTGGGCACTTGCCGCGCCTCGGCCCGCCCTTGCACCTGCAAGATTCCCTCCGTGATGTGCGACATACCGCCCGCCATCCCCGCTTGTCCGGCGCCCAACTGGCCACCGTGCGTGTTGAGCGGATAGTCGCCATTAAACCGCAGGTCGTGCGCATCGATGAAGGCGCCGCCTTGGCCCTTCGCGCAGTAGCCCGAGTCCTCGATCGTCAGCAGCACCGTGATGGTGTAGCAATCGTAGAAGGAGAACACGTCCATCGCGCTGCGCTCCGCCCCAGCCATGGCGAAGGCGCGGTCGGCGGCCTCCTTGATCGGGATCTGGGTCAACGACGGCGCGTAAGTGATCGATTTGTGCGTGACGCGCTCGCCAAAACCGGTGAGGTGGACAGGCCGGTGCGGGAGTTGCTTGGCGCGCTCTTCGGTCGTGATCACGATGGCGGCCCCGCCCTGGCACGGCATCACGATCTCCAGCATGTGGATCGGATCGACGATCATCGGCGAATTGATCACGTCGTCGATCGTGATCGGCTGGTTACGGAAGACGGCCTTGGGATTGGCGGCGGCGTTGTACCGCTGCTGCACGGCGATCTTCGCCAGGGTCTCGGGTGCCACGTCGTACTCGTACATATAACGCTGGGCGACCATGGCAAAGTGGGCGTTGGGGTTGACGAGGCCGTACGGGATATCGAACTGGCCGTGCGGCGCGCCCCAAGCATCGGCGCCGATGTAGGCGCGACTCGGATCCCAGGTCGCTGCCGGATCGCGGGGGGCGGGAACAGTGGCCAGCATGCAAACGCAGGTGTCGCACACACCCGCCTCGATCGCGGCCACGGCGCGCCAGACCTGACCGACGCCGGTCGCGCCGCCAAGGTCGACGACCTCCGCGAAGTTCACGGGAATCCCAAGGTACTCCGCCACCGCTGACGGCCCGAACATCCGCGACTCAGGAATGGCGCTGGAAAGGATGCCGTCGACCTCTGACAGCTCCATCCCAGCATCCTCAAGCGCCTCATGGGTTAGGCGGCTGTAAGCCTCCAGCATGAACATGGGCTCGTCCCACTTGCGCTGGGTCGGCCACTCAGCCAGGCCGACGATGGCGGCGCGTCGGGTCATGCGCTGCTCCGTTCAGGTTCGCGGGCAAACCTATCGGTTCGCCCAGCGGGCAAGCCCCAGGCTAGCCGACACACGCCGAACCACGTGGCCTCTTCGGGAGCCGCGCGCTGAACCTGGGCTGGGGAGAACCTATTGCCCGCCGAATCCCAGACCGTCCATGCCTTCAGCAATGGGCTTGAAATTCCGCTCGAACTCGGTGAAGACATCGTCGAGGTCCCAGGACTCTTGGCCGATGAGCTCCTTGACCAGGGTGGGGTTGTTGTAGAAGCCGATGCGATAGCCAAAGGCACGGATGACGCGACCGTTGAGCCAGTCCGACTCTTCACTGGCGATGTAGGCGATGGGCTTGGCGACGTGACCGGGCCAACGGGGGTGATCGGACTCGATGACTTCGGAGTCAGCGGAGGCGGCCCGACGGCGGTCGTCGGGAACGCTGTCGGTCATGCGCGTCGAAGCGCCGGGGGCGATGGCGTTGGAAGTCACGCCATAGCGCGCCAGCGCGTTGGCGCAGGAGTAGGTGAAGCCGACGATGCCAAGCTTTGCAGCGGCATAGTTGGGCTGGCCGGCGGCGCCATGCAGTCCGGAGCCGGAGCTGAAGTTGATCAGGCGGTAGTGCCCCTTGCGCTCGTTGCGCCAGTGGATGGAGGCATACTTGGTGGTCGTGAAGGTGCCCTTCATGTGCACGTCAACGACGGAATCCCATTCCTCCTCGGTCATGTTGAAGACCATCTTGTCGCGCAGGTTGCCGGCCACGTTGACGAGAATGTCGAGGTCGCCGTAGGTGTCCAGGGCGGTACGGACGATGTTCTCGGCGGCGTCATAGTCGGTCACGTCGTCGTAGTTGGCGACGGCGTGCCCGCCGTTGTCGTTGATGTGGGCGACGATGCTGTCGGCGGGGCTGGTGTCGCGACCACCGCCGTCCAGGTGCGCGCCGAGGTCGTTGACAACGACCTTCGCGCCTTCCGCGCCGAACAGCTTGGCGACTTCCGCGCCAATACCGCGCCCCGCGCCGGTGATGATGGCCACACGATTATCGAGCTTTCCCATGAAGTTCTCCCCCAAAATGTTGGTGAAATGCTGACGGTGATGCTTGATTGTCGGCGAGAGTACCAGCGCGACGCTCAAGGCACCGCACAACAGGATGCCTTCAGGTCCGCATCGTCCGGAGCCTCTCTGGGGAGAGAGCGGTCGTCCGAAGCGCCTGCTGGATCCGCGCCGGGCGTTCTCGTCAGATCGGGGCGCTAGATCGCCCGGTACCAGTCAACGATCGCCTCGCCGATGGCGTGCGGCGAATCCTCTTGCACGAAGTGGACGCCTTCAACACTGACCTCAGTCGTGTTGGGCCAGGAGCGCACCAACTCCAGTTGCTTGCCGTTGAGAATGGCGCCGGGCGTGGCACTGACCAGCAGCTTCGGGACATCGCTCGCGGCGAGCCAGGCCCCGTAGTCGCTGACGATCTGAACGACGTCGGCGGGCTCACCTGCGAGAGGAATCTCGCGCGGCCAGGTCAGGGTAGGGCGGCGCACCTCACCGGGCTCGGCGAAGGGCTTCCGGTAGTGGGCGTGCTCCTCGTCGGTGAGGCCACGAAGGATCGAGCCGGGGAGGACGTTCTCTACGAAGACGTTCTTCTCCAGCACCATGTCTTCGCCGGCGGGGGAGCGGAAGCCTTCGAAGACGCCCCGGGCACCCTCAGGCCAGTCGTCCCAGGAGACCGGCATGACGATGGCCTCCATGTAGGCGATGCCTTTGGCGCGGTCGGGATGGCGGCTGCACCAGTCGAAGCCCAGCGCGGAGCCCCAGTCGTGGATGACGACGGTGACGTTCTGCGTGGGTAGTACGGCATCGAACCAGGCATCGAGATAGCGCCGATGGTCGACGTAGCGGTAGGAACCGTCCCCGACCTTACCGCCAGATGGGCCGGAGTCCCCCATCCCGATCAGGTCCGGCGCAAGACAGCGGGCGTGCGGCGCGACGTGCGGAATGATGTTGCGCCACAGGTACGACGACGTGGGGTTGCCGTGCAGAAAAACGACAACGTCCCCATCCGCACCAGGATCCGTGTCGACGTAGGCCATCTCGCTGTCGAGGATGGCGACGGTGTGACGTGGTTGGGCATCGAGGGCGGAGATGTCGGATTCAGGCATGGGTGACTCCCGATTGGGGCGGGAAACGGCAGTCCCGCCGGGCAGGCTGAAACGAGCCCCAGGGTAGCGGTTGGTTAGTGCGTTTGACCAAGCCTCATCCGTCTTAGCCAGCCTTGGCTCTTGGCGAGAGCGCTAGCCCCCGCGAGATGCTGGGTGAAGGAGGTGGGAGGCTGCCTACGAGCCGGCGCCGGTTACGACATCGAAACGCACGCACAGCAGGGGGACGGGGTCCGAGGGAACGGGACCTGGCGGGTCGGCGACCTCGATCGCCTCAGAGCGGTCGGCGCCCGCGGGGTCGAGCCGGACGCGGACGCGCATGCCGGGACTCTGCCAGTGGAAGATGAGTTCATCCGGGTGGTCAAGGACAAGGCGGCCGCCCAGCAGGTCCCGCCATTGTCGCAAGGCACGCGCACGATCGGTGGCGCACATGCGGAGCCCCAGGACGCGCGCCGCGGGCTGGGCGGCGGCGGGCTCGACGGGGCGGTCCATGCCGGGCACGCCAGCTTCATGGTCGGCGTTGTCA
>Ga0114996_10000232_pt1 | contig 77269 bp, 74 predicted proteins | sample ArcticOcean_MG_C_4_FD_87039 | JGI IMG/M metagenome (GOLD analysis project Ga0114996, IMG submission 87039) | Marine microbial communities from western Arctic Ocean - ArcticOcean_MG_CB4_134 | ecosystem: Environmental > Aquatic > Marine > Oceanic | place: Arctic Ocean: Canada Basin | collected...
CCCTGGTCACCACCTTGCTGACCACCTGCGGCAGCGCCCTGGTCACCACCTTGCTGACCACCTGCGGCAGCGCCCTGGTCACCACCTTGCTGACCACCTGCGGCAGCGCCCTGGTCACCGCCTTGTTGACCACTGCGATCCCATTTAAGGCATTCCCCACCAACTAAAGAATAACCGTCAGGGCATTCCAGTTTTTTCGGGATATCTCCATCTTCATTCCCACAGGTTCCGTCTTGTTTTCGCACAGTTCCTACAGGGCATATATTTCCACCTTGGTCACCACCTGCGGCTGCACCTTGGTCACCACCTGCGGCTGCACCTTGGTCACCACCTGCGGCTGCACCTTGGTCACCACCTGCGGCATGGCCACCCTGATCACCACCTGCGGCTGCACCTTGGCTACCACCTGCGGCTGAACCTTGGCTACCACCTGCGGCTGCACCTTGGTCACCACCTGCGGCATGGCCACCTTGGTCACCACCTGCGGCTGCACCCTGATCACCACCTGCGGCATGGCCACCTCCGTGGTCATTTCCTTCGAGAGTCGCGGGGTAAAGAAGTAAGAGTAAAGATGCGGAAATTACAAGGAGTATAGAGAGATAACTTTTTCCAATTTTTGTTCTCATGAGACACCTTAAAAATCAAATCATATTTAAGCTGGGCATTCGAGACCTTTTATTAATCTGTCAAATCGCACTTGTAGTGTAGTGGCATTACCTGATGAAACCGTTAGGGATAGAGCAGTGTTTGTATTTTTACATACCACTGAGCCAATCAAGGCTCCTCCGGCGGCTTTTCCTGAAGCATCCGTTGCAATTAAGCTACCAAAGCGACCTTGTTGTTTACTGATAGTTATATTTCCTTCACTTACTGCTACAAATGATAAAGTTTTAGATGAATTCTTTACCACTTGGTACGTATCTTTTAGCATAGCTTCAGAGGTAGCGTCTACCTGTTGTATCCAGATAACAATTACATTTGCACCGTCGTACTTCAAAGAAAGTAAGCCTTGTTTGTCATTAGCTTTTGTTTCTGTATACCCAAACGCCTTAATTTCTTGTTCCTCGTCTAGTCTAAACGTAAATCCATATTTGCTGTATGTGAATCCTCTCACGATAGGAGTAGCTGTGGGGGTAGAAGTAGGAATGGGAGTAGGAGTAGCTGTTGGGGTAGAAGTAGGAATGGGAGTAGGAGTAGCTGTTGGGGTAGAAGTAGGAATGGGAGTAGCAGTAGGAGCAGGGGTGGGTGAAGGCGGAATTTCAGTAGGTGTAGGAACAGGTGTAGAGGTGGGGCTTGGAGGTGTCGTTGGTTGTATCTCGACAGGTTTTGTTGGTAGAGGTTCCGTTACGTTTCCTGAGCCTCCACAGGATATAATAGCTAGTGAAACCACCGCTAAAACCGAAAGTTTTACCAAGTTCATTCTGTAGTCCATAGCCGAAGGAGTATACCGAAATATATTTTACAAAGAGGTAGCTTAATTGTACAGATGTCTGGAATATTTGCAACAAGGTTTACGATATTTGAATATCACATATAATCTAATTGCGATGAGTGTTTAGCAGCCTAATAACTCTTGAATAAATGGAGCCACCGAACGGATTTGAACCGTTGACCTGCTGTTTACGAAACAGCTGCTCTACCACTGAGCTACGGTGGCGTAACTCACACTGTCGGGTGCTACGTAGTTTAACTAATGTCCCAATTGTCCCTTTTCGGCGATATTTTGGCAATATCACTGTTGCTACGAGATAAACTTATTTGAGGCTTGGCACCCAATAGTCATATCCAATAGTCTAACAGGATTTCCTTTCGGTGACTAAAAGGCAACAAAATTCATTAATTTGTGGATTGAAAATTGCAATTTCGGTATTAAATCTCTCAGGCTTTCCCGAAAATATGATTAGCTATTGACATCAACCTTGATCGAATTACAATCGAATTGCTTTGGAAACTCTTAATCAAGAATTTTGCTTGGCTTGTGAATCGATTATATCTCCGTATGATCGCTTTTGCCCAGAATGTACAGTGCCTATCAAGAAACTGACTGATTCTCCATTTCGGTTATCTATGGGCCGATGGCTGGCTTTAGGTTTAATCCTGTCTTTCACACCAGCATTCATTTTAGGGATGTTTGGAGAGTGGATGTCCATTTACGTTGCGAATGCCGTGTTGATCGCTTGTGCCTTATGGGTTATACGGCGAAGGAAAATCTTCGTGACCGTACTTATAGGGAAGTTACCAAGTGGATTTAACTGGTGGCTGATTATTCTAATGGCTGTTGCTATGATTCCCTATGCGGTTGGAGCGACGGCAGTTATCTGGGTGCCCATAACTAAATTAAGCCCCGAATTAGCTGAACAGATCTTCCCTTCAGGCAATCAATTGCATGGTGTGCACCTTTTAATTGTTGCGGTTGTGTTGGCTCCGTTAGTTGAAGAGATCATTTTTCGGGGACTACTCTTTAGCCGTATGGTTATAAAGTGGGGTGTGACCAGAGCAATGGTGGTGTCTTCACTCGCTTTTGGACTACTGCATTTAGATCCTATCGGTGCTTTTGTTTTTGGGATTGTTGCGTGTGTTCTTTACATGAAAACTCGATCACTTTTGGTTCCTATGATTCTTCATGCAATTTATAATTTTGTTGTCTGGAGTTTTACGTTTGTTGAGGCTGGCACAGATATTCCAAATACTTCTCCGGAATACCTGTATCAGTTTGCTTATGTTGGTTTAGCCTCCGTGATTCTTGCTTCTCCAGTCATATTTTTTCTCCTTGGTAAATGGTGGCCCTCTAGAAGAGATTCGCTACCTTATGATGCTAATTATAGTTTGAGTTGTAATGGTAATCTTTCTGAAGTACAAAGTGATGCGATACAGCCGCGACTTATGTAAAATAGAAGTACGGTATACAGCCTTGAATCTATCATGGCATTTGGTCATTTTTAAGAAAGATATTGCTTTGATTGAGGTATGACTAAAGATGGAAGCTCATCAATACGAAGGAAAGACACTCTCCTACATTACCGTATATCCAGATGGTTATAAAGAGAGTACTAACTACCCTATAGTTATCCTCCTGCATGGGTATGGTGCAGACATGTCTGATTTGGCCAGCTTGGTTCCTGCTATGCATCGAACCGGATACATCTACGTAATCCCAAATGCTCCCGTGAAGATTCAGATTGCTTCAGGTATGACAGGTTATGCATGGGGAGCAATTGGAGATCATGCAACACCACAGGAAGTCGAATACGTTAATGAGCTCCTCTTGGGTTTTTTCGATGAAGTTAGTCAGCGCTATGATGTACTGCCCGGAAGAATTGCTCTCGGTGGCTGTTCTCAAGGGGGAGGAGTGAGCATTAGAATAGGACTTACGAGGCCTGAGGTTTTTGCAGGGATTTTTATTCTAAGTAGCGGTGTAAGGAGCATAAGAGAAATTCGAAATACATTGCCAGAGAACCGCACACAACCTATTTTCTTCGCATATGGAACCCAAGATCCGTTTTTAGTAGATGGGATTGCAGAGAAGTCAATTGCTTTACTGCAATCGGAGGGCTATACGATAGATTCCCATGAGTATGATATGGCTCATGAGATCACCCCGCAGGTTATAGTAGATTTAAACTCATGGATGGCTAGGGTGTTGCCACCTTTTTCTTCCTAATAGGCTTGAGTTTCCGGAGGTGCTTTAATTTATCGGATCAGGTAGTTTGTATTCCTATCAAGGATACAGACATTATATAGAACAAGATGGCTGTTGTGAGGAGAGTTTTCCCTAGCTTGACATGGGACCTTGTTAAGAGAAGGACTCCGTATATTGTAATTATCATCATCAGTATGGCTGCTATGGCCCCGAGAGCGTGTATTTGAGATATAGTTTGTAGAAAAGGCCCGTCTGTTAGAGCTATGTCTACTGCCACAATAATGAGCATGTTTATCCCATTACTGCCGATAAGGTTGCCAAGCGCCATCGACGGCATCCCTTTGCGGAATGCGGTGAAAGAGCTGGCAAGCTCTGGCAAAGAAGTGAGTATCGCTAAGGTGATAACCCCGAATAGGGTGTCTCCTAATCCCGTGATCGTTGCGAGGCTTGCTCCGGTGTGTGCCAAAATTGGAGCTGTTATCAAAATCACAGCTGCCCAAACCGTAAAAAGCAGCAAGGTTTGATTAATCGCAGGAATTTCGAATGTTAGGCCCGTGTCATTGAGTTTTGTATCGGTCTCTTTGGGCTTTTTAGTTTGGATGTTCTTGTTTCTGAAGGAAAGGTGCGTTCCTACTAGGTAAGTGATTACTATAAAAAGACTTCCAATACCAACAGCTCCTAAACGTGGGCCTACATCAACCAGGATAAAAAATGCAGATTCTGCTGTAACGATTAGGGCTAGAATCCACGCGCTCCACTCTGTACTGCTGATTTCGTATCCTTTCCAAAGGTCGAAAAAGACAATGCTTAGCATAGCGAGTATTAGCATATTAGCTAAACTGCTCCCAAAGAGGTCACCCGCGGCGAGGTTTGGTGCGTCTATTAATACTGCACTGACATCAGTAGCTAGTTCCGGAAGTGAAGTTACTGTGGCGACCATGAGAGCCCCGACCCAAAACTGACCTAGTCGAGTAGTTTTTGCGACCGTTTCCCCATAGCGAACAATACGAGTGCTTGCTAGAACAATAGTCGTTCCTGCTAAAAGGAAGATTAAGAATGTTGATAATTCTGACACGGCACCAAACTTATGAATCCTAGATTTGCTACGGACATATTAGTAAAAGGTTTTCTATGCGATCGAGTTTAGTTGTGGCAATTCATTTAGGCAGAAGCAGGTTGCTTTTAGGTAAGATTGATTTTCGGTTGTTTTCCTATTAAACACTAAAGTGTCAGCGAGCAACCCACATTATTTATTTTTTTTGACTGGGGTTTTCCCATAAAGTATAGAATTCCCCGTCTTTTTGCGTAACTGCCTCTATCCGCTGGTCTTCCATTTCATCTTTTACACGTAGGCGTTCAAGTTTTTGCAGCCGCTCGAATTCATATACCCACTCTTCGACGATTTCTCCGTTCGCTTCCTTGCCAGTTAACTGTTCAAAAATCTCTGAGACTTGTTTTGCAGGAACATTTAGGATTTCCCCGGCACAAATCAAAACTGCTACTTGTTCTGGGAGATTTGTAGGCGATTCACCACTCACTGCACTTACGATAGAATTCAAAGCTCTATGTCTCAGTATAGCTTCAAGTTGCTGAGGTACGTTAATCAAGTATGATAATGGTTGATCTGGTTGCCGTAGCAAACTACGGAACTCATCTTCTATGTTTGAGTAGAAGAGCTCATCCAGGACTTGGTCAGTTGTTAATACGTAGAGGTCTGGTCCATCTTGCTTGTTTGGCCGTGCGTCAATTACCAGAAATTCCGTTAGGTGAGGGAAAACGCAAATACTGAAACCTGCTTGCTCTCCTGATATTGGTCCACCTGATAGAGGGATCAAAAGGCTCCTTTCAAATCGATCCAATGATAAATTTAGATAAGAGTAGTGAGCTATGTCTTAGTCTCATATTAGCTTGCAAGAGCTTTCCTGATGTCATGCTGTGCTCTCCTTAGGTAATTGCAAAGCTATATTGATAATGAACGAATGCAAAAGAGTTCCTTCTAGGTGAGTCTTTTGCGTATCGTACTGCCATTCCATGGTGAGTATAGGGTACATCTTATTAATGCTTTTCTCCAAGTTTCTTTTATGTATTAAAACACCACTTTCTGGTAATAGTGGTCCCTTTTTATTATTTTGAGTCACATTGACATTTAGTTTTAAATAAGGGCATAGTTGAACTTTAAGAAAAAAAAATTCGTCGAGTTTCTTTTTTTGTGACTGCGGTCTAGCGATAAAGTCGCTTAATAGATTTAGCGTTATATCTAGACAAGGGCTCATCATGCAGATAGCATATTCTTAACTCAACTCAAACGGGGGGATGTCGTAAATGGCAATCAAAAAAATAGGTTTCAGCATAGATTATGGGCATAGTTTGAATGCTATGCCTATGTCGGAATTTGCTCGTTTGGTCGAAAACTTGGGGTACGACGGTATAACGATGGGTGGTTCAGGCGTCGTTGGACAAGGTAGTGATCCCATGGTGGCCCTGTCTCAGGCTGCTGCCGTTACAGAACATCTTTTATTGAGCACTTCGGTATTTCTTCTTTCTTTTGTTCATCCATTAATATTAGGCCAACAGGTTGCCACTCTCGACTTTTTATCAAAAGGTAGAGTTATCTTGGGGGTGGGCGTTGGTGGTGAAAGGCCGTGGCAGTTTAGGAATCTGGATATACCTTTTGAAGATCGTGGCGTCAGGGCTAATGAGGCGATCGAGGTACTTAAAGGTCTATGGACACAAAAAACGCTGACCTATAAAGGGAAGGTTTTTAACATTGAGGACGTCAGCCTTGAAGTAAAACCCCATCGGAAACCCCATCCACTTATTTGGGTGGGTGGCCGATTAGGAGGTATTCAAACTGCTCTTGATGGTTCCAGGAAATTCAAAAGTAAGACTGCAGCAATGAAACGTGCTGCGAAGTATGGCGATGGGTGGTTTCCGTACCTGACAGATCCGGAGGCCTATTCAAGAAGTGTGGAGTTAATTAGAGGCTATGCTAAGGAAGAAGGTAGAGATATTGATGATGGTTCTTTTACTTGGGCACATAACCTTTTTTGTTCAGTTGGAGACAACCATGATGAGGCATTAAAGGATGCAGCCGCTGGTAATAACTTCGGTCAAGGTCGAGTAGAATTCTCCGAACGATATGACATTGCAGGTACTCCCGAGGAATGTATTAAACAACTGAGAGAGTACGTGGACATTGGAGTAACTCATTTCGTTTTGAAACCATATTTTCCGGTTAAGACTGTATTAGGGCAAGTCAATCGATTTGCGAAAGAAGTTATCCCGTATTTTAAATAGGAGGCTTTGTGTCTTTTGCGTTCGATTGATATTAGAAGATCCTTTCTGAGTTTCTTTGAGGCTAAAGGCCATTTGGTGATGCCGAGTTCATCACTGATTCCAGCTGGCGATCCCACCTTGCTTTTGACTAGTGCTGGGATGGTGCAGTTTAAGCCATATTTCACGGGTGAAATGTTACCACCTTCTCCTAGGCTTACTTCTGTGCAGAAGTGTTTTCGTGGTACGGATATAGATGAGGTTGGGGACACAAGCCATAACACGTTTTTTGAGATGTTGGGTAACTTTAGCATTGGTGATTACTCGAAATACGAAGCCATTTTATGGGCTTGGGAGTATGTAACTAAGGATTTGAAGCTTTCTCCAGAAAAACTTTGGGTGACTATTTTCTTGGAAGATAAAGAAGCTTATGATTTATGGGTAAAGACAGGAATTCCGGAAGAGAAAATATGGCGTTTTGGAGAAAAAGATAATTGGTGGGGACCTGCTGGAAACGAAGGTCCATGTGGTCCGTGTAGCGAAATTCACTATGATTTTGGAGGCAACTGCCGCATTGGTAAACCTTACAAGGAATGTGGTCCGAATTGTGAATGTGGTCGTTTCCTTGAGTTATGGAACTTAGTTTTTATGCAGTTCTACCAAGGTATAGATGGTAATCGTACACCGCTACCGTCACCCAATATCGATACGGGTATGGGATTGGAAAGAGCTGCAAGTATTCTACAAAACGCTCCCTCTATTTATGAAACTGATCTTTTTAAACCAATCATAGCTAAGGTGGAAAAACTCGCAGGTGTTGATTATGGAAATGATAATTCAACAGACGTTTCGATTAGGGTTGTTGCGGAACATGTTCGAAGTGCAGTCTTTCTTATAGCGGATGGTGTTGTTCCTGGGAATGAAGGACGTGGCTATGTTTTAAGACGACTTATTAGGCGTGCTATTCGGTATTCACGAAAACTTGGATTAGATTCCTTCTTGGTTCCAATAGCCGGAGTTGTTATAAACCATATGGGGGACTATTACGAGGAGTTGCGTTCTGGGGAAAAATTTATTTTGCACGTTCTTAATCAGGAAGAAGAGAGTTTTGGTGAAGTATATGATGTTGGTATGAGAGTTATTGATGAATATATTAAAACTCAATTGGTTGGTGAGGAAATTTCCGGGAAAGAGCTATTCCTTTTATACGACACATATGGCTTCCCTGTTGAGGAAACAACTGAAATTGCCAAAGATCTTGGGTTTTCAGTCGATCGTGAGGGATTTAAAGCTGAGATGGAAGCCCAAAGAATCCGTTCACGTGCTGAAGGGAAGAATTTCGGAGCCGATCTGAAACAGAACCGTCTATATGAAAATTTCAATCAAACTGTTTTCTTAGGTTATGAAACTACTGAGGCATCTTCAGAAGTCCTTGGATTAATGATGGGTGATAAACATGTCGATATTGCATCTGAGGGTAGTGAAATTGGAATTATATTAAGGGAGACACCATTTTATGCTGAAGCGGGTGGCCAGGTTGGAGATTCCGGTCATATTGAAGGGCAAAATGGAACTATCCAAATTGATGACACGAGGGCTCCTATTTCAAATCTAATTGTTCATGTCGGTCGAGTTTTAAAAGGAGTTGTGAGAAAAGGTGAAACAGTAGTTGCAACGGTTGATTACGAACAACGACAAAATGCTGCTCGTAATCATACGGCAACTCATCTTCTTCATGCTGCCCTTAGGCGAGTTCTTGGGAAACATGTTCGACAAGCAGGTTCATTGGTTACTCCAGATCGGCTAAGATTCGATTTCACTCATGTGAATTCGCTTACAGCCGAAGAGTTACAGTCAATTGAGCGTTTAGTGAACGCAAAGATCAGGGAAAACATAGAAGTGAAGAAACGTGAAACCACATTCCGTCAGGCTACCGCAGAGGGAGCACTGGCATTTTTCGGAGACAAATATAGTGATCAGGTACGTGTTGTTGAAGTCTCGAATGGAGACGTTTTTAGCTTTGAAGTATGTGGTGGCACCCACGTTCGAGCTACAGGAGACGTGGGTTACATTCGGGTTGTAAGCGAGAGCAGCATTGGGGCAGGAATGCGTCGACTCGAAGCTGTCTCAGGGCCAGTTGCTGAGTCCTTCGCACGGGAACAATCTGACTTGCTCGGACGAATTTCTAACCAATTAGAGACATCTCCTGGTGAACTAGGAAACCGTGTGGCTAATCTTATGGAAGAAGTAATACGACTTAGAAAGGTAGTTACTTTGGTCCAAAGAGAAGAATCATTAAAAGTGGCCCAGGATCTTCTAGACAAGGTTAAAGAATTTAATGGGATTAAAGTAGTTGCTGGTAAAGTGAAAGTTTCTTCTGCTGATTTACTTCGAGGAATGGGTGATTGGCTTCGAGATAAAATTGGAAATGGAATTATTGTCTTGGGTGGGGTGATTAACGAACGGCCTGTAATTATTGCAATGGTGACAACGGGTTTGGTGGAAAAAGGTTTCCATGCTGGTGAAATTGTTAAGAAAGCAGCCAGTGTTATGGGAGGAGGAGGTGGTGGACGTGCTGAAATTGCACAAGCCGGAGGTCGTGACCCAAAAGCGTTGGATGATGCATTGCGTATAGCGGTTGATTTGATTCGTGATCAAAAGGGACAACCATAAATCTTCCTTTCAAAGATTTGGTTGTGTTATCTACGAGTGGAACGTTAACATCTTGATATTGATTCATGTAAGGGTGCGTGATGATTGGATCTATGAGAGCTTTGGGTCTTGATTTAGGCCACCGTCGTATAGGGATAGCCATTAGCGACTCTGATGGCCTAGTATCTACACCCTACACTACTTTGTTAGCAAACAACCAGCAAGATGATATAGTTGCTATCCTTGATATTGCTAGTAGGGAAGAGGTTGACCTTATTGTTCTTGGGCTGCCACTTTCACTCGATGGAGGGATAGGGCCTCAGGCACAATTAACCCTCGATTTTTGCGATCTACTTAGATCGGCTACTGACGTTCCTGTTGAAACCTGGGATGAACGATATTCTACTTTAGAGGCAAAAGCATATCTGCGAGATGCAGGTTTCACTCCTTCTCGGGTACGCGCTCGGGTAGATGCCTCGGCGGCTACGGTACTACTACAGTCTTACCTTGATTCAATGAGAGGGTCATAACGTGCGGTTTTGTTTAAGTGATGCTGTTTTGAGAAAACGGAATTAATTTAGCCAGTATATTTTAGGGAGTGTTTTTAGTTGGTAATGTATAGAGTGGGGATTATCGGATACCCGTTGGGACATTCTGTCTCACCTGCTTTTCAACAGGCTGCTTTTGACTACCATCATATGAACGTAAAATTTGAAAGATGGGAAGTGTCAGAAGATAAACTTCGAGATACAGTTAATGGGTTACGTGACTCCAATGTACTTGGAGCGAGTGTTACGGTTCCGTATAAGGAAGCTGTACAAGCGTATCTTGATCAATTGTCAAGAGAAGCTGAACAGACTGGAGCGGTTAATCTTATTGTCAACCGAGATGGTATATTAGAAGGACATAATACAGATGTTAGTGGTTTTCTTCGTGCACTTCTTGATGATGGGGCTTTCGAACCGTGTGGGAAAGAGGTTCTGCTCTTAGGTTCTGGAGGCGCGGCAAGAGCGATTGCTTCTGCTTTGCTTGGTAAGTCCGTATCATCTCTAATAATTGCAAATCGTACTATTGAACGTGCTAATAAACTTGTGACAGACCTTGGTGGAGGACCAAAGCTTTCTGCAATTTCACTTGAAACATCTGGGCTAACCAGAGGTGATCGTTGGAACCTTATAGTGAATAGCACTACGGTTGGGATGCGTTATACTTCCTTGGAGGGTGAATCGCCGATATCATCTAAAATGATTCTTCCTGGGACATTAGTCTATGATTTAGTGTACAACCCTGAAATGACACCTTTACTTAAGAATGCTAGAGAAGCAGGTGCCAAGATACTGGGAGGGTTACCCATGTTAATATATCAAGGCTCCGAAGCCTTTCAGCTTTGGACTGGTAGAGAGGCGCCGTTGTCTGTGATGTTTCGATCTGCTCGAGATGCACTTGTGTGAAATAGGGCTTCATTTACTGTCTGAAATTAACCAAAATAAGCTCTTCTAGCCGCACTGTTATAATGTTAGTTAAACAAAAATGCAAAGATGTCTGTTTTAGTCTTATGAGGGAGTTTTTAACAAATGTTTAGGTTTTTGACAGCTGGTGAATCGCATGGCAAGGGACTCACAGTAATAGTAGAGGGTGTGCCCGCTGGTCTCCCGTTGTCCGAAGAGTACATAAATCACGATCTTGCTCGACGTCAAGTTGGATATGGACGTGGTGGGCGTATGGAAATTGAAACTGATCGTGCAGATATCCTATCTGGTGTACGCCATGGAGTGACTTTTGGAAGCCCTATCTCAATGTGGATTGAGAATAAAGATTGGGCAACAGGAAATGGCCCAGATGGTGTCCCGTGGATAGAAGAAATGAATATCAACCCTACTGAGACCCATTTCGAACGAATTACGCATATTCGTCCGGGTCATGCAGATACACCGGGCATATCTAAATATCGACAGAATGATGCTAGGAATATTTTGGAACGTTCAAGTGCAAGGGAAAGCACAGCACGTGTTGCTGCTGGTGCCGTTGCTAGAATGTTCCTAGAGCAATTTGGAATTACTGTTCATGCGCATGTTACGTCAATTGGCGGAATTCATGCTAGGCCAACTTATCCGATTGATTGGACGGTCCTTGAAGAGAGATCTTTCCATAAGGATTATCCTCAAGGATCGAAGATGGCTGCTGTACGTTGTGCTGATCTTGATGCTGCAGAACAAATGATTGAGGTAATAGACTCTGCGAAAGAGGCGGGAGACAGTGTGGGTGGCATCATTGAGATAATAGCTACAGGTTTACCAATTGGACTGGGTACTCATGTTCAGTGGGACCGTAAAATCACTACACGGTTGGCAGCTGCCGTTATGAGCATGAATGCAATCAAGGGTGTTGAGTTTGGTTCCGGGTTTGCACAAGCAGATTTCCGCGGATCTCAAATTCATGATATTGTCAAACCGGTTGGTGAGTGGGAACGTCAGCAAGACGGTAAGTGGGAGAGGCCGTGGCCTAGACGTACTAATAATTCTGGAGGATTAGAAGGCGGCATGACTACAGGTGAGCCACTAGTGATTAGGGCCGTAGTGAAACCCATTGCAACTATTATAAAAGGATTGGAAACGGTTGATTTAGGAACGGGTCGTTTTGTTGATAAGGCTCATTTTGAACGTAGTGATATAACCTTTGTTCCTACCTGTGCTGTGATCGGAGAATCGATGGTTGCAAGCGTTCTGACTGATGCTATGTTAGAGAAATTTGGTGGTGATCATATCGATGAAACTAAATCGAATTGGCGTGCTTATATGGATTACCTCGGCCCTCGAGATAAATAATTCGGAACCTAGACAGACCTAATAATGTTTTATATGTTGTGTTTTGAAAAATCAGTGAGCATTTTAGAGTTTGGCTTGCTTTGAGAGAAAGTAAATAAGTGGTGAGTTCACATGACCCGTAAGATATACCTGACTGGTTTTTCCGGGACTGGCAAAACCCATGTTGGGAGGGCTGTTGCACGTATACTCGACTGGGAATTTTTAGATACTGATGACGAAGTAACCAAACAAACCGGAAAATCAATCAGTAACATTTTTAGAGATAATGGTGAAGAGAGTTTTCGTTTAGAAGAAAAGAAAGTTCTAAAATCCACCTTAGCCAAAATTGGAGGGCTGGTTGTCTCGACCGGTGGTGGGGCTTTTGTGGACTCTGATAATTCTATATTGATGATTGAGTCTGGTGTAGTGATTGCCCTTGATGCACGTCCTGAAACTATATACGAACGTTGTGTGCTTGCAACAAGTGATATTGATGGATATATAGACCGACCTCTCTTACAGGGAGAAGATTCCTTGGCTCGTATAAAAGCACTAAAGGTTGAAAGGCAGTTTGCTTACTCTTATGCGCACTGGACGATCCATACAGATGGATTGTCTTTAGAGCAAGTTGCGCTTGAAGTGATTCGAGCTTGGAGAATAGTATCTGTTCGTAGTGATAAGAAACCCCGAATGCCCGCGGGCACCTCTGAGTTGGCGACGATCGTAAAAACGTCTTCAGGTACCTACCCTGTAGTAGTTGACTGGGGAATTCTTCCTTCTATTGGAGAAGTTATACTTAAAACAGCGATTTCTGGACCTGTTTATTTAATTACCGATGAACGTGTATTTCATAGTCATGGACGTGTAGTGCAGGTGGCCCTTCAAGAATCTGGGATAGCAGCTGATGTGTTAATCCTCCCTGATGGCGAGTCGACTAAATCTCTCGATACGGCTCGGACTATTTATCAGTGGCTTCTGGAACGGAAGGCTCAGCGCAACCATACCTTGATTTCTTTGGGCGGAGGTGTAATTGGTGATTTAACCGGCTTTGTTGCTGCGACATATAATCGTGGAATGGGTTTTGTCCAAGTGCCCACTAGTTTAGCCGCTATGGTAGATGCATCAATTGGAGGAAAAACTGCAGTTAATCTTCCTGGTGGAAAAAATTTAATTGGCGCTTTTCATCAACCAAAGTTAGTTATAGTTGACGTCAAGGCTTTGTTGACATTGCCTATGAGGGAGGTTATTGGTGGATGGGCTGAAGCGATAAAACATGGTTTGTTATTTGACCCCGAACTATTTGATAAGTTTGAACGGCATACTGATGCTCTTTTGTCAATTGATCGTGAAATTGCAACCGATGTTATTAAGCGAAGCGTCGTAATAAAAGGGGATGTTGTTTCACAGGATGAACGAGAAACTAATGGATATCGCACACTCCTTAATTACGGGCATACAATTGGACATGCTCTTGAGGCTGCAACAAATTACGGTACTCTGCTTCATGGTGAGGCTGTGGCGATTGGCATGATGGGTGCTGCGTTCATAGGGCAAAATTTGGGAATTACACCAGAAACCGTAACTAACCGGCAAAAATTGCTTCTGGAACGGTTTGGCTTGCCTATCCGATATCCTGGTATTGACATTAAAAAGGTAAAGAACGCTATTTCGGTGGACAAAAAGGCTGACGGAAGAACCATTAAATGGGTATTTCTCGAAGAGATCGGAAAACCCACTATTTCAAGTGAGGTTTCAGACACGTTAATAGACGAAGCGCTTATTTACTTAATTGGTGATTGAGTAATCACTCTAAATTTGATACTGAGAAGAAAGTTAGCTAGATGCGAATTAATTCGCTTCCCAGTGCCAATAATGCCGCTGTTACAACAATTCCCGTCGTAATACGTAGGAATAGATTTTTGGGAATTCGAGGAAGCAGGAATATTGATATAACGTATCCAATAAGTACGGCTGGAAATAGAGCAATACCGATAGTTAATGTATCTATCGTGATTATTCCAGTAGCTATTAAAGAGGCAGTTCCTAGAATGTCAGTAATTAGGTGAAATAACCCTTGGCTGGTTCGGAATGTATCTTTATCCCATTTCTGGTTAATCATATACAACGTTATTGGTGGGCCTGAGAGGCTTGTGCTTGTAAGTAGGGCCCCACTGAAGAATCCTGCGATAGATCCAACAATTCGATCATGACGAATTCTTAGGGTGTATCCTCGTAGGAGTAGTATTGCAAATAATAAAACCACTCCTGCTATGGTTAGCTTTAGGATATTTTCAGGAATTGTTAACAGAAGGACGGTTCCTATGGGTATCCCTAGAAACGCACCGGTTATCATAGGAGTAACTCGTTTCCAGTCTAACCTGTTTCTTCCCTGGAATACGATCAGTATGTCTAAGGTCATTACTAAGGGTACCAAGACAGCTACTATGATGCTTGTTTCCCATATTAAAAGGAGGAAAGGAGTACTAATGAGTGCAAAACCAAAGCCTGTAGTACCTTTAGCAATAGAAGCACTGAGAATTATCAATATTGCTGGGATAAAGGTTGTGATTTCAATGACTTCGAGCGTAGCTTTCTCCTAGGGGTATATATGGCCAGATGGTATATTGGCATAATCAATAAATATGTACAAGCTTAAGGTGACACATATTTTAGTTATACAGGGAAGTGACTAGGTGGATAAATTTTCCTTTGAGTTGCTGAAAACCTGTGGTTTAGCACGCGCTGGAACACTCTATTTTCCTTCAGGTGAGGTTCCTACACCTGCCTTTGTTCCGGTCGCAACTCAGGGTTCAGTTAAGGCCTTGGACCCCAATGATCTTAGAGATGTTGGTGCACGTATTCTATTTGGAAATACGTACCATCTTTATTTAAGGCCTGGTGTAGATACCGTTTATAATATGGGTGGACTAGCCAAGTTTATGAGTTGGGATGGTCCGACATTAACCGATAGTGGTGGATTCCAGGCATATAGTCTCGGTTCACACGTAGACGTTACTGACGATGGACTTAAATTCCGGTCCCATTTGGATGGGACACAACATTTATTCACTCCTGAAAAAGTTATGGTTTATCAAAATGGATTAGGTGCTGATATTTCCATGCCTTTAGATCAGTGTATTGAGTATACGGAAGATAAAAGTGAGGTAATCCTTGCTATGGAACGTACCCATCGGTGGCTAGAAAGATGTGTTAAGGCTAATAAATCTGGTGCTGGAAAGGCTTTATTTGGGATAGTACAGGGAGGTGTTTTTATCGATTTGAGGGAGAAATCTGCTGAATTAGTCACCTCTTTTGGGCTTCCAGGTTATGCTATTGGTGGGATGGAAACAGGTGAGTCTAAAAATATCACCTATGAGGTAACTGGGAAAACTGTAGCTTTCTTACCGAAAGATCGTCCACGTCATCTCCTTGGAGTAGGATCTCCCGAGGATCTTGTTGAATGCGTTGCGAGAGGTGTTGATACATTTGATTGTGCATTACCTACCCGGGTGGCTCGCAATGGGGCCTTGTATACCCGTACTGGCCGTATCAACGTAACTGGAGCTAAGTATAAGGGTGTGGATGGTCCTGTGGATGAATCATGTGATTGTTCTACTTGTAATGGTTTCTCTATTGGATATATAAACCATTTATTTCGTTCAAGGGAACTCTTGGCTTTTCGGTTGGCTACGATACATAATCTTCGTTTTATAATGAGACTAATGGAACAAATTCGTGAGGCAATTCTTGTAGGTAGCTTCAGTACATTCGCAAAGGAATTCCTGGAAAATTACAGGCCGGTAATAGAGGGCACACGCTTAACCCAGAGAAAAAAATGGGTGGCTTCTAGAGGTAAGAATTTATAAGCCTATCTGGTTACCCGCCAGCGACGGCTGGCACTATGCTGATTTCGTCTCCGTCTTTTGTTAATGTGTCTAAGTCTTGTAAGAAACGTATGTCTTCCCCATTCACATACACATTAACAAAGAAACGGAGATTTTCAGATTCATCCATAAGACGTTCTTTCATGCCTGGGTAGAGCGTTTCCAGAGAATGTATCAGTTCTCTTACGTTTGCGACTTCTAGATCGGCTTGTGATTCTCCATTTGTTAGCCGACGAAGTGGCCCAGGAATTTTTACATTTACACTCATAAAGCGGACCTCCGTTTCAATATTAGCAAACACATGAACGTTTCTAAGTACCCTGTAACGTATTTCGGACTAGGATAGTGTTTCCAATTATCCCTCTACAACATCACCGCTGACTGGGTCTATTCGAACTCCATTCGAAGCCATCCAAGAAAGGCTACGGTCAATTTCTTCTTCTTCTCCATCTAGTTCCAGAACCACCCAACCCATATCTTCGCGTACGTCAGCTCTACGGATGTTGCTAATAACATTAAACTCATGCCCTAATTTATATATCAGTGGATCTTTAATCAGCTGTGTTGGAAAGGTGAATTTGACCCTTTTTTTAGCCATGGTATTGCCCTCTACTTATTTATATTCCCAACCGAAATCTTACTCTTCTTGTTTGGCCATAGCCTCTTCAAATGACGCTAGATTTGGCTTGATTAGAAGAGGCTTGACTACTTCTGCCACTGCTTCTTGGGTCTTTAGTCCGTTCCCTGTTATGTATGCTACTGTTAGGTCATTGGGTTTAATTAATTTTCTCTCCACTAATTTTTTTAATCCAGATATAACTACTCCCCCAGCAGTTTCTGTAAATATTCCTTCTGTTTCTGCTAGAAGTTTAATACCTGCTACGATTTCATCTTCAGGGATAGCTGTAGCTGATCCTCCAGAGTCTTGTACTGCCTGCAAAGCGAAAGAACCATCGGCTGGGTTTCCGATGGCTAAAGATTTTGCAATAGTATTTGGTCGTACTGGTTTAACGTGGAGAGTTCCCTCATTATGTGCCTCGATTATTGGAGAACATCCGTATGGTTGGGTAGCATGCATCTTTGTCGTGACATTATCAATTAACCCTAAATTTGAAAATTCATTAAACCCTTTCCATATCTTAGTAAACATTGATCCAGAAGCAAGTGGGACGACCACATGTTGTGGAGCTTTCCATCCTAACTGCTCCGCTACTTCATAAGCCAGTGTTTTGCTTCCTTCCGCATAATAGGCTCGGATATTGATATTTACAAAGGCCCACTTGTAATTATCTGAGATTTCTGAACAAAGCCGGTTGACTTCATCATATGACCCTTCTACAGCTAAAACGGTTGGATTGTAAATTGCAGCACCAACTATTTTCCCTTGTTCCAAATCTGATGGAATGAACACACGAGCTTTAAGCCCACCTCTGGCGGCATGTGCAGCAACGCTACACGCTAAGTTTCCTGTAGATGCACACGCTAGTGTGTCGAACCCAAATTCTAAAGCTTTAGTGGCAGCTACTGATACAACCCGGTCTTTAAACGAATAAGATGGGTTAACCGCATCATTTTTAATATATAGGTTTCGGAGGCCCAAAGCTTTGCCGAGATTGTTGCACTTAATGAGCGGAGTGAAACCAGCGTTAATGTCGATAGCATCTTTTCCATCAACAGGCAATAAGTCCTGATATCTCCACATAGAGAGAGGGCCTTCCTGTATTCGTTTCTTACTTATAACTTTTGCGATGGAATCATAATCATAGATTACCTGTAGTGGGCCGAAGCAAAAATCACAAACGTTGAGTGGTTCCGTAGGGTATTCCCTATGACAGGACCGGCAACGCAACATAGATACGTAGGCCAACAGAGACTCCTTAAAGGCGAGAGGTAGCTTTAAACCCTATACGGAAACATGAATTATACTGAGAGATAAACGCCTTTGCAAATCCATTATAGCTAAATAAACGGATTTAGATTGAACTCCATGTCTTTAGTTTGAAGTGTTAATAAACATGAGTAATGCTTTATCAATAAAAGTGCAATGCACGCTTTATTATATTTGACAATTAACAACATGGTGCTAAAATAGCTTTTTGGACGACTACTATGGCACAGAATCACTACGATACCTTGGGGATTTCTCGCGGAGCATCTGCGAAGGATATTCGCAATGCTTATAGACGGTTAGCTCGTAAGTATCACCCTGATGTTAATCAGGGCTCTAAAGGTGCTCAGGAAAAATTTAAAAAAGTGAACGCCGCATACGAAGTTCTTAGCAATCCTGATAATAGAACTAAATATGATCAATTTGGGGATAAATGGAGCTATGTCGATTCAGGTAGAGAACCAGATTCTAGAAGGGGATTTGATTTTGCTGGAAGCGGATTCAGAAGCTTTTTTGAATCCGCTAATACCGGCTTTGGTAGTAACCAAAGCCGACATAGAGACCCACCCAGTGAACCTATAGAAGTTCCATTGGATCTGACTTTAGAAGAAGCAGCAGCAGGCGTAAAACGAGTTATACAAACTCCTGTTTTATTGGGTAAGCAACCTAAACGTGTTGAAGCTACAATCCCACCTGGTGTGGATTCTGGCTCCAGAATCCACGTTCCAATGGGGGGGGGGCTGAACGTTTATTTGGTAATCAAAGTTCGTTCCCACCACCGATTTACAAGGAAGAAGTATGATTTATATGTTGAGTTAGTTGTTCCCTTAGTGGATGTAGTTTTAGGAAGCCAACAAGAGGCACCTACCCTAGGTGGAAGAGTACTCCTTACGGTTCCACCAGAGACACAGAATGGACAGGTATTTCGCCTTCGCAATAAAGGTATGCCTTACTTAAAGACACCAAGTGAACGCGGAGATTTATTTGTGACGATAAAGGTAATACTTCCGACAGAGCTTTCAGAAAAAGAGAAAGGACTCTTCAAGGAACTAAGGGAGGTTCGAATTAGTGATCATTGACAGATTTTTCAATTCCATAGGCATAACCAATGAATCTCAATAAGTTTGTGTGAGGAGCATAACATTAATGGATCCAAACAGAGAAGAACCAGTTTTTGTCATAAGTGTTGCGGCTAGGATGATAGGTGTTCATGCACAGACGTTACGCTACTATGAACGAGCTGGTTTAATTGAACCTACAAGGTCTCAGGGTAATAGAAGGTACTATTCAGAATCTGACTTGGAACAATTGAGACGTATAAAGACATTAATGGACGATATGGGGATGAATCTTGCAGGTGCTGAGGTGGTCCTTAGGCTCACAAAACGTATTGAAGAATTAGAGCATCAGATTGAAAGGTTGGTTATGGATATCGAATGGTTGCGTCTTCAAAGAGAACATCTTGCTCTGAGTGAAGGCCATCCTGAAACCTAATGTTCTTTTTAGGGATTTTCCAAGATAGACATTGAGTGATATGAATAAATATGGGAGAGAGGACGATGGTTTATAAATCAGACGACTTTACGGAGCAAGCACAAGAAGTCTTAACTGTTTCCCAGGAAACAGTTAGACTTCTTAAACATAGTCAGTGGGACGTTGAGCATATTTTACTCGCTTTGATTCAGATCGAAAACGGACTCCCTATGAAGATTATGGAATCACTTGGGGTCGATCTAGAAAGTATGAAGCAAAGCATTGAGGAGGCTTTAGGAAACAGCCCTCAAGTTGCATATGATTCGTCCCAAGTATATGCCTCACCAAGAGCTATACATCTCTTAGAGAAATCAAGGGAAGAGGCTGAGAGACTTAAAGATGAATACATTGGTACTGAACATATGCTCATTGCCGCCACACTAGAACGTGAAGGCGAAACTCCTGAAATACTAAGGGAATATGGGATAGACCAAGAAAAGATATATACAGCGTTACAACAAATACGTGGAAACGCACGCGTAACTGATCAACGAGCCGAGAGTAAATATAGGTCTCTAGATAAATATGGTATAGACCTTACTTTTCTTGCTCGCAATGGAAAGTTAGATCCAGTTGTTGGTCGTGATGAAGAAATTACAAGACTTATGCAGACGCTTGCCCGCCGCACCAAGAATAACCCAGTTATCATAGGGGGAGCAGGTGTTGGTAAAACTGCGATAGCTGAGGGATTAGCCCAGTGGATAGTTGCTGAAACAGTTCCTGATATACTTCGTGACCGTCGTGTTGTTGCCTTGGACATGGGGTCCATTGTAGCAGGGGCAAAGTTCCGTGGTGAATTTGAGGAACGCCTTAAAGCTGTAATGGATGAAGTTAGACAATCTAAAGGCGAAACAATTCTTTTTATTGATGAGATACACAATGTTGTCGGGGCAGGAGGGGCCGAAGGTGCTATCGATGCTAGTAATCTTATGAAACCAGCCCTTGCTCGTGGAGAATTGCAAGCGATTGGGGCAACAACTCCTGATGAATATCGTCGCTATATAGAAAAAGATTCAGCATTAGAGCGTCGCTTTCAACCTATTTGGTTAGAAGAGCCTACAGCAGAGGCATCCATAGAAATGCTTAAGGCTATAAAGCCTCGTTATGAGGCGCATCATAAGATAAAAATTGAGGACGAGGCTATGATCGCAGCCGTTAAACTTAGCACTCGTTATTTAACGGAACGCCATTTACCCGATAAGGCAATAGATCTTATCGATGAGGCGGCTAGTAAACTTCGTATAGATTCACAAGGTGTGCCGAAACATTTGAAGCAAAAGGAAAAAAGGCTTCAGCAGTTAAAGCATGAAGAAGAAGCAGTATCTAAAAAGGCAGATTTTGAACAGGCCGCCAATATCAAAGCAGAACGCCTTAAGGTAGAGCAAGAATACCAAAAGGCTAAGGGCGCTTGGATGCTTGAAAAGAAGTTACCTACTAAGGTTGGTGCGAATCAGATCGCAGATCTTATCGCTAAATGGACAGGTATACCAGTTAGCCAACTGCTCGAAGAAGAAACAGAAAAACTACTAAATATGGAAAACCGGTTGCACCAACGTTTAGTTGGACAACATCAAGCTGTTGTAGAAGTTTCCGATGCGATACGGCGCTCACGAGTAGGCATGAAGGACCCGAGGAAACCAATGGCCAGTTTTATTTTTCTTGGTCCTACGGGGGTGGGTAAAACCGAGTTAGCCAGGGCCTTGGCAGGATTTCTCTTTGACGATGAATCGAGCATGATCCGAATAGACATGTCGGAATATATGGAGAAACATGCTATCTCACGTCTTATAGGAGCACCTCCAGGATACATAGGATATGATGAAGGAGGACAGTTGACCGAAGCTGTTCGTAGAAGACCGTTCCGTGTGATTCTTTTTGATGAAATTGAGAAGGCACATCCCGACGTTTTCAATCTGATGCTTCAGATACTTGAGGATGGTCGTCTCACAGATGGACACGGTCGCTCTGTTGACTTTAGCAATGCTTTGATTGTAATGACTAGTAATTTAGGGACCCAAGGAACAGATCGCCCTGCGATGGGATTTCGAAAAGGTGACGATAGCAACGAAGCGATGCGCCAAAAACAACATGAAGCCATAGAAGAAGCACTAAAGAAAACTTTTCGCCCAGAATTCTTGAACCGTATAGATGGGACACTTATTTTTGATCCACTTACGCCAGATGAGATTCATTTAATTGTTGATCTGATGGTGGTAGATATAAATACTCGTTTGGCCGATCTCGGTATAATCGCAGAACTTACTACTGCGGCCCGCGAGTGGCTATCTAAAGAAGGATTTGATCCGGTGTTTGGTGCGCGCCCGTTAAGGCGTGCGTTACAGCGGTTCGTTGAGAATCCATTAGCTAAAGGTATATTATCCGGAGAATTTACCAAAGGGAGCCATGTCTTAGTGGATATGGATGACAATAAGCTAGCTTTTACAAAAATTGAAGAGATTGTAAGAGTTGGAACATAATTGTATATAAAAATGAACTTCGTCATAAACATTCAGTTATTTAAACTTCACTGATGTTGGTAGGCCGCTTAATGTCAAACCTTAAAGGGAATATTTTGTTTGAGTGTACTGTTCCTCATGCTCAAATCGTCGATGTACTATCTAGCAGAAAAGATTAAAAACGTTGAACAAATCTTACGTACATACTAGATGTAGTGAAACCGATCAGGTTCGGGCCATAATCGTTGGGGCTGGCCACAGTTCTCGTATGGATGGTTTTGATAAGATATTTGCTCCGCTTTTAGGGAGGCCCCTTATTGGTTATACTTTGGGAATATTTCAGGAGCTGGATTTTATTCAGGAAATCGTCTTAGTGCTCAATGAATCAAACATTGATAAAGGCGAGATACTTGTGAGGGAACGAGGTTTCGATAAAGTTACTACAATTTGCATTGGTGGTACTAGACGTCAAGATTCTGTGCGGCTTGCACTCAAATTCATCTCACCATGTGATTGGGTTATCGTACATGATGGTGCTCGTCCATGTGTAGAGACGGAATTAATCATGAGAGGGTTAGAAGAAGCTAAGAAGTGGGGCTCGGCTGTGCCGGCTGTTCCTATTCAAGATACGATAAAACGAGTAGGATCTGATGGGATGGTGGTGGAAACGATTGATAGGTCGGGAGTATGGTTAGCCCAAACACCACAAATCTTTGCTTTTCAAACACTTAAAGAAGTCTATGGGTCAATTGTGGACGAATCTACGGATGATGCCGACCTTGTTGAACGTTTTGGTGAACCGGTTCATCTGTACCAGGGTTCTCCTGCAAATATTAAAGTAACTACACGGATTGATTTTCAAGTTGCCGAAGCCATCTTGAAACTTCGAAAGAAGAGGGTGGGTTGAAAATAGGTATTGGTTATGACATCCACAGGTTAGTAGATGGAGGACCATTAATAATTGGTGGTACTGTAATCCCTTCTGATAAAACTCTTTTGGGTTATAGTGATGGGGATGTTGTATCACACGCGATAATAGATGCACTTCTTGGGGCTGCTGCACTTGGTGATATGGGGACCCACTTTCCTTCGGGTGATCCTTTGTATAAGGGCGCTAATAGTTTGTCTTTGTTAAGCCATACTGGGAGCTTACTTTGCGAGCATGGGTGGCAAGTGGTGAATCTGGATGCTACAATTATTGCTGAGTATCCGACCATGTTCCCTCATGTTATGGCAATGCGATATAACATAGCGAATGCGATTCAGATACCCATGGAATCAGTTAGCGTCAAGTCTACGACTGCTGATGGCTTAGGATTCGTTGGGAAAGGTGATGGAATCGCGGCCCAAGCTGTAGTTTTGGTAGAGGCTATTTAGTGAAACTATTCGATAGTCGAATTGGAACCAAGAGAGACTTTACCCCTTTGGGAGAAGAGGTAAAGATGTATGTCTGTGGCCCTAACCTATATGGTCCTTGTCACGTTGGACATGCTCTTTCCTTTGTTTTTTTTGATGTCTTGCGTCGATATTTGGAATACAGTGGATACCGTGTTCTCCATGTGCAAAATTTTACAGATATAGAGGACCGAATTATTCAGGAAGCGAACTCGCAAGGTCGAGTAATCGGAGATTTGGCCGAATATTATATTCAACGGTTCTTGAAAGAGATGGATCAACTAAATATTCAAAGGGCACATTATTATCCTAGAGCTACCGAAAATATTGAACACATGGTCAAGATTATCGAAACATTGATTGATAAGGGGTACGCGTACGAAATTGAAGGGGATGTTTATTTTCGGGTTCGTAGCTTTAGTAATTATGGACAACTTTCTGGGCGTTCCCTAGACGATATGCAAGCAGGTTCACGTATTGAGGTTGACCTTCGTAAAGAAGATCCCATGGACTTTACTTTATGGAAATCTTCTAGTGAAAATGAGCCATCATGGCAAACTAATTGGGGTAAAGGAAGGCCTGGTTGGCATATTGAATGTACGGCTATGTCATTGGGGTTGCTTGGTGATCAGTTAGACATACACGGTGGTGGCCAAGATGTCGTGTTTCCTCATCATGAAAATGAGATAGCTCAATCTGAAGCTTATACTGATAAATCTCCCTTCGTTCGTTTCTGGGTACATAATGGACTTCTTCGTTCTACGGAGAAAGAAGAAGAGAAAATGACACGGCATGTTGGAAACTTTGTAAGTTGCCATGATGTTTTAGAGCGTCACTATCCTGATACTATACGACTTTTTCTTCTTTCCTCTCACTATCGCAGTCCAAGGGCTTATAGTGAAGAAGAACTAATAGCCCAAGAGCGCGCGATAGAACGCATTCGGATTGCCTTACAACCAAGTTCTGCCTTGCAACAGGGTGATTTCCAACTCGAGACGTATAAACAACGTTTTAATCAAGCCATGGATAACGATCTTAATACACCTGAAGCATTGGCGGTGCTATTTGATCTTGCGAGAGAAATTAACAGACAGCGAGAAATTGACAAAGAAGTTTCTGATGCACAAGCCGTACTTAAAGAACTTGGACAAGTTCTTGGATTGACTTTCGACGAGCGAGTCTCACGTAATATGATAGGTGCTGAGCCTTTTATAAAGCTACTTGTTGAGATTCGATCAGAACTGCGTGAAACTAGTCAATACACTATAGCTGATAAAATCCGGACTGATCTTACTGGGATGGGTGTCGTAGTAGAAGATGGTTCTGATGGTGCTACTTGGCGTTTTAAACGTCGTGAAGATCCTTAAGGATCTTCACGAAAAGCTTTTTTCTTTACGTTTGTTAGATATAGTTGCTGTAATTTCTGTTCATTATTGAGGTTAACGTGGGCTTGCAAACGTTAATACCTTTTTTGGGTTTTCGATAAAAATCTTATGTATTTGTTCATCTTGTACCCCTCCAGCTTTTAAATGTGGGATGAATTTTTCAAGGATAAATGAGTAACCAGTTCCACCGTATTGCTTAAGACGTAATTTCCCGCCTACGTCATGTGATAACAAGATGCGGTCCTCGTATCCCTCATCAAGCAACTCCAAGATAGTTTTAGCTACCATTCCCGAATCCGCGGGAATGAACGGGGGGACCTTTTCTTGCCCAGGTTTCCAAGCTAAGGGTACGCCCAAATTTCCTAGGAAATCGAACTCGATATAGATACCTTGATTCAAAAGCTCTTTTAGTAACGGCAAGTCTCTAGCTATAAAATCTGCATGTCCCAAGACCACCCGTGATAAATCAGCCCCTGAGTCCGAGATGATTTTGAGAACTTCGATTTTCTCACGATTCACTCCACCACGGTGGAGAGATATTGGAGCTCCAGTTAACCTGCTGGCAATTGCTGCTGCTTTTATAATTTTTATCTCATTTGAATTAAGTGGGTTTCCTTCGATACCAACTTCTCCAATTATTCCTGCTCTAATTCCGGATTCATCAATTCCAATTGTTATATCCTGAACGATGTTTTCAGTCAATTCCTCGAGAGAGAGGCTTTCAATATTTCCAGGGAACACTCTTGCGAAATATGCTGCACCCATAATGATATTGACTCCGGTAATGTATGAGATTTTCCGCAAGGTGACTGTGTCTCGCATGAGCCCTATTGGTGTTACATCAACAATAGTGTTACCTCCCCAAGCGCGATATTCATTCAATTCAGTAATAGCCACGTCTTCTTCGTCCATAAATCCAACAGGAAATTTTCCCTCTCTAGCGAAATTTAGGTTGGCTAAGGTTAGATCCTTACCACGCATTGAGGAATTAGCTGTTGGATCATAATTTAGATTTGCCAATCTTTCATAGTCCGAAAAGATGTGTTCATGCATAAGAGTAAACCCTAAATCGTTAGGATTCACTGCTCCTTTAACGGTCATAGTTTGGCCAGATATATTTGTAACTGACATACTTCCTCCTACAAAATCAGAGAACTTCATTTGGTTAGTTTACTTGGTTTTATTTACTAGATTTTTCTGCGAACTTTTACTAGATCTTTAACTTTTATATTTAGAGTTTTGGCTGCGTTCCCATTTCTTATCGCGATTTCCAGATAACCATGACTTCCAGTTAGGGCGATTAGGCCTGTGCCTGTTCCGTATGTTAGAGAAAGTCTTTCAATGTGGTTATTCGCTATAAAAACTGTTACTGAATCGTTATCTTCTAACAAGTAATTTGGGATAGTTGTAATGACATTCCCAAAATGATCGATATGGATTACCTTACCTACAAGGACATCGTTATCCCAGGATGGTTGAATTATAGAGAAGCGGGTTATACTTGTTACGATTTCTCCAAGTTTTTCTGGGGGTACACCATTGGCAAGATGCCCAGCGGTTGGAGCGAAAATATCCCTTGCGTGGAAAGTTGAACTAGTATATTTAAGCCAGTAATTCTCGTTATTTAGAACTCGGGCTGTATAACCTTTTGGGACATCAGCTATATATTGGGCTAGCAGACAGTTCCGGGTTTTATCTTCGGGGATAACAAAACTGAGGATCCCGTTATCTGGAGCAAGGAAGATGTGTCCGTTTCCCTCGAGTAGTAATGCTTTCCGTTCAGTTCCAACGCCTGGGTCTACTATTGCCATGTGTATTGTTCCGATTGGAAATGATTGCCAGGCGGTGCCAAGAATAAAAGCACCCTCTATGATATTTTGCGCGGAGACTTGATGGGTTAGATCGATAATGTTAACGTGTGGATCTATTTTTAGTATCGTAGCTTTTACTACAGCAACATAGGAATCAGTATCCCCAAAATCAGTAAGCAGGGTTACCATGCGATTTGGCATGTTGCTATTCATAAGCAGTAGAATTTAACTCGTTACACGCGAATGCTAATTAATGCTATTATCACAAATAATACCGCTAAGCCAATGGTGAATCGGAATAGTATCCGCTCTACACCTCTGCGTGTTCGGAAGGTTGTTTCTGCAGAGCCGAACATTCCTGATCCTTGGCCTCGGACTTGTGCCAAAATCACGATAACTAGGATGATTGCTACGATAATTTCGATGAAAGTCAGAAAATCCTGCATAGTCTAATTTCTTAGTTTCCTTTCTGTATATTTTATCTTAAAGTTGTCTTCTATGATGCAAAGATGGCAGTGATTATTGTTCACTGATTTTGTTGAGGTTTTCTATAAGTAGTTTTGTGGCAATTTGTGGGTTAGCCTGGCCTTTTGTTTCTTTCATTACTTGACCTGTCAGGAATCTTATAGCGCTTTCTTTTCCATTCAGATAGTCAGATACGGCAGCACTATTTCTATCTAAAACTTCTTGGACCGCAGATTCAAGAACGGATTCGTCTTTAATTTGGCTTATACCCTGTTCCTTTACAATGTCCCGAGGACTCTTTCCATGAAGGAAGGCGAGTTCAAATATCTCTTTAGCCATATTCGTTGTTAATGTTCCGTTCTGAACTAAATCGACTATTTCCCGAAGATGTTTTGGTTCGAGTGGAGTTTCCGAAAGTTCTTTACCAGAGAGATTTAATAGCCTAGCCATCTCGCCAACTATCCAGTTTGCTACAGATTTAACCATCTGTTTATCAATAGGTTTATCAGTTGAATCTTTGGCCATTGTACCTTCGAAGAAGTCGGCTATTGCTTTTGATGATGTGATCAGTGAAGCATCATAGTTTGAGAGGCCATATTCTCGGACTAGTCTTTCATATCTTTCGTTTGGTAATTCAGGTAACGCTTCTCTTATTTGATTGATCCAGACACTGTTAATTACTAGTGTAGGAAGATCTGGTTCTGGGAAGAACCGATAGTCATGTGCATATTCCTTCGATCTCTGTGGAACAGTTATTGCTTGATTTTCATCCCAACCTCTGGTTTCTTGGTTTATATGTTTGTTGTTGTCTAGTAGGTGGCTTTGCCTCTCTATCTCATGTTCCAGTGCACGGTAAACTGCACGGAAACTGTTCATGTTTTTCACTTCTACCTTAGAGCCTAGTTTACTTGACCCTTTTGGACGAAGGCTTATATTTGCATCACACCGAAAACTTCCCTCTTCCATGTTTGCTGTGGAGACTCCCAAGTATCGTAGTACTGCCTGTAATTTGATCAAGAATTGGCGTGCTTCCTCTGGAGAACGAAGATCTGGCTCTCCTACAGTTTCCATTAGAGAAACCCCTGAACGATTAACATCGAGAAGGCTATAGTTTGTACCAGTGGTATCTGTACGATGGAACAATTTTGCGACATCTTCTTCTAGGTGTACCCTGGTAATGCCAGTTTTCCGCTTTTCACCTTCTACCGTTATGGTCATGTGCCCGTTTTGTGCTATTGGTTGGTCGTATTGTGATATTTGATAGCCCTTCATCAAATCAGGATAAGGGTAGTTTTTTCGGTCGAATTTAGTTTGAGTTGCAATAGCGCAGTTTAAGGCTAATCCAGTCATGATGACGTATTCTACTGCCTTTTTGTTAACTACTGGCAATGTTCCTGGCATTCCTAAACACACGGGGCACACTAAAGAATTTGGGGCGGAGTCTTGATAGTCTGCCCTACAGGAGCAAAACATCTTACTCTTTGTGAGAAGCTGTGAGTGTACCTCGAGCCCTATAACAGTCTCGTATTTAGAATTCCCTTTAACTTCCATTACTGTAACTAGTATATCAGTGGGGAGTTGAGTTGGACAGAACCGCATTGACTATATAAGAGGTTTCTTCCACACTGTCCCGTTTTTCCATCTAGCCACGCTTCTTTACCTGTTAAAGGAACGAAACTACATTAGCCATAGTGTTTAACTGACCTGTTGCTAATCTTTTCACTGATCTTTTTGGATAGCCGAGACTTATGAAATTGGAAATCATTATTCATCACATTTTACATAGTGTTATTAGAATAGAAGAATAAATATTTGTAACGTTTACTCTGAGTATTAGTATGGTGATGACTAAGTTTCGATTTGATGGTACATCTATCTATATATGTCTACAGGTATTAATAAAAGGTATTTGGAGCAACTGTTCTGGGAATAGACGAAGTGGAGTTTTAGTTAAAAGCGAATTACCCTATCCAACCGTTTTTAAAGGCTAAATGGTTGGGCAGGGTAATTCCCCCGTACATCCATTGATATCACTGCGCTTTAATTAAGCAGGGTAAACTAATTCGCCACCAACAGGCCCTTGCCCAGAGGGCCTGCGCTTTGTCTCGGAACCCTTGGTTTTCCAGAATGCCTCTGCTATCGCCTGGACGGCTTCTAGTAGCTTTTGTGCAACTGCTAGATCATTTTTTTGTTTAGCCGTTGATGCAAGCTTCATGCTTTCCCAAAAACGTTCGTGTAGATCTGGTAATTTCTCCAAATGATCCGGCTTGAAATAATCCCCCCACAAGATGCGCAGCTCTTTTTTGCAGAGTTCAGCATGCTCTTCTTTAACTGCAACATATCTTGAAAGCGCTGCTGAATAAGCCGCTACTCCAACTGTTTCATCTAGGCCTTCGATAAGCTGATTCATGCGGACAACAGTAAGAGCTGCAATTTGAGCGAGGTGAGGGTCATAAATTCCGCAAGGAATATCGCAGTGAGCATGGGCGGCTTTAAGAGTGAACTGTCCAAAGAACTTTGTTAAGGGTCTTCCTAATAATGGCATAATTGCCCTCCGATTTATTTTTCAGGTCATAACAGGATACACAAAAAGTGTTGGTGTATCAATAAGGTAAGGTCCATCGTTTGTATTGTGTTAACGATACAAGACTCTTAAAATTACTGCATAAAGTCAAGGTGAGTAGTGATGTTCAGTTTTATAGACCACTTTTTACATTTACTTATGGGAATAGCTACTGGGCGTTTTGTTGTTCAAGGGCTTAGTATGGAGCCGACACTCAATGATGGGCAGCGCCTTCTTATATCTCGATTCAGATCTCACCGTCCCTTTAAGCGCGGAGATATTGTTGCTGTTAATGGATTAGATGATACAAAGCTGGATTATATTAAAAGGATTATTGGACTTCCAGGTGAGCATGTACTGATTAGAAACAGCGAAGTATTGATTGATGGATCGTATCTCAAGGAGGCCTATTTAAAGGATGACGAATCTCCAAAAAATGGTTTAGTGAGTGAGTGGACTCTCATGGATGGAGAGTATATTGTTTTCGGGGATAATAGAAATCATAGTAACGACAGCCGGAAATTCGGATCTGTACTGGATAGGAATATACTAGGGATTGCTTGGTTTCGCTATTGGCCAATATCTATGTGGGGTAAAATCCCCTAAAAGGCATACATGAAACCCCAGTTGTTCCAAGAGTGCTTTACCGGCAAGAACGTTCAAAAGGAAACTATCTGCTAGATAGCTAACGAAAAATTATCAGGCTCGATTTCCATCTAGCCAAAGATAATTAGAGAACTATTCAATCTAGTGAAATTTATTCTATCGTTACCGTTGCGCCTGCCGCTTCTAGTTTCTCTTTTATTTGTTGCGCATCCTCTTTTCCTACGCCTTCTTGGACAGATTTAGGCGCACTCTCTACTAAATCTTTCGCCTCACGGAGTCCAAGGGTTGTAACTTCTCGAACTGCCTTGATTACGTTTATTTTATTTGGTCCAGCTTCAGTTAGCACGACATTGAACTCTGTTTTCTCCTCTTCAGCACTTTCACTAGCAACTGTTTCAGTTGTCGGTGCGGCTGCTACAGGTGCACTGAATGCAGCTGCACTCACCCCAAACTCTTCTTCGAGACTCTTCACCAAGTCTGCCAATTCTACAACAGTTAAGCCTTTTATAGCCTCTAAAACTTCATCCTTACCCAAGATCCACCCCCTTAGTAAATTTCCTATCCTTTTTTTTGTAACGATTGTTGTTTCAATACCATAATAAGTCCAATTAATGGACCGTTTAATGAATTAGATAAACCTTGTAATGGGCTATTTAACACTGTCACTAGTCGTGAGAGTGGGCTTACTAATTGTCCAACTAGTTGACTGGAAAGCTGCGCACGTGAAGGTATGTTTGCTAGGTTATGCGCAGCTGCACCTTTAAAGGCTATTCCGTCTAGCAAAACACCGTTAATCTGTAATGAAACACGTTTAGTTTTCAAGTATTCAACTAACAGTTTAATGGGTGTTAATGGGTCATCGTAGCCTAGTGCAAATCCAGTTGGCCCGTCGAGTATGTCCCTGATTGCTGGTTGTCCTATTGCTTCTCCTGCACGTTGAGCGAGCGTGTTCTTTATAACGCGATATTGAATACCGTGTTGGCTCAAGTGGTTACGTAACTCTGCCATCTCTTTTACCGACATTCCCGTAAAGTTAGTGGCTACAGTTACAGTGCACTTAGAGAGTTCTTGAGAAAGGATCTCAACTAGTTCAATTTTTTTCTGTGTAGGCATATTTTTTATCTCTATTCGTAAAAAACCTCATAAAAAATCCCTAGCACCGTAGCACCAGGGGGAAAAGACCCAATCATCAGTGGGTACGTTTTCGCCTCGGCTGGCTATCAATTTAACTCCAGCTAGTTGGAGACCAGCGGTCTACGGCCTTTGACTCTATTCTACCGTAGAAGTCAATAGGTTGGAAAGGTCTAACTTAATACTTGGACCCATAGTACTGCTCAGATAGGCGCTACGGATATATTCACCTTTAAGTCCTTTCGGACGAGCCCTTACGATGTTCCCCATCATTGTCTGCAGATTGTCTACAAGTGCGGTCTCTTCGAATGCAGCCTTCCCTATAGCTACATGTATTATTGCAGTTCGATCCATCCGGAATTCCACACGTCCCATTTTCGCATCATTTACTGCACGTGACATGTCTTCAGCGCGTACCACTGTTCCCGATTTCGGGTTAGGCATCAATCCTTTTCTTCCTAGTAATCGTCCAAGGCGGGCGATTTTCCCCATCAACTCAGGAACGGCTATAGCAACATCGAAATCTAGCCAGCCTTGTTCGATTCGCTCTATCAGGTCATCTTCTCCTACGGCTTCTACATCAGCTTCTTGGGCTTGTCTAGCTGCATCTCCAGATGCAAAAACAACAATACGTATCTGTTTGCCCAATCCATGAGGTAATGCTGCTACACCTCTCACTAATTGATCCGCATGTCGTGGGTCGCACCCTGTTCGCAGGTGTAGTTCAACTGTTTCATCAAACTTTGAACTGGCGGTTTGTTTGACTAGCTTAATAGCCGCATCGACTTCATAATGGTCGAGTTTACTTACTTCTTCAATTGCATTGTGATATCGCTTGCTTCGTTTTCCCATCAGTTATTCCGTTACCTTGATACCCATGCTACGGGCTGAGCCTTCTATAATTCGCATAGCTCCTTCAATTGAGCTTGCATTTAAGTCATTCATCTTCTGTTCAGCGATTTGACGCACGCTAGACTTTGTTATTTCACCGACCTTTTCTTGTAATGGATTAGGGCTTCCTTTTTCTACCCCTGCAGCTTTCCGTATAAGGTCTGATGCTGGTGATGTTTTGATTGCAAAAGTGAAAGAACTATCTTCATATACCGTCATTTCTACGGGGATGATTGACCCCTCCATAGAAGCGGTTTTCGCGTTATATTCTTTCACGAAGGCCATGATATTAACACCATGTTGACCCAGAGCAGGTCCTATCGGTGGCGCTGGTGTTGCTTTACCGGCTTGGATTTGGAGTTTAATGAGTGCTTTGATTTTTTTTGCCATTTGGTATTAATCCCATATGCTATCTAGACGGTTTCTTATGGCCTCTCTACTTGGACAAAGTCAAGTTCAACTGGAGTTTCTCTACCGAAGAAGGAGACTAATACGCGAACCTTACCTTTTTCGTGGTCGATGTAGTGAACCATGCCTATAAAGTCTGCAAATGGGCCTCCGGTGATTCTTACACTTTCGCCTTCGGTGAAAGTTACCCTAGCTTTTGGTGATCCGCCCTCCATGTGTTTAAGGATACCGTCTACTTCCCATTGTTCTAATGGTACTGGTTTTGGCCGCATTTCTCTTTCATCTTCGGAAGACACGAACCCAGTTACCCCAGGCGTATTTCTTACTACGTACCAACTTTCATCATCCATAGCCATATGTACTAAGAGATATCCGGGGTAAAGTCGTTCATGCTTGGGGGTTCTTTTGCCATCTTTGATTTCAACGACTTCTTCAGTGGGGACTACAACTTTATAGATCTTTTCACGCATATCCATTGTCTCGATCCGTTGCTCCAAATTCCTACGGACACGCTCTTCCTGGCCAGAGTAGGTCTGTACGAAATACCAGCGGTCAGTTGGGTTCCCAGTTGTGTTTATTAAATGCAGTAAATTCATTTTTGAGTAATTTTAAACCTTCATGTGATCAGAAGGGGAACAGTCCTTCGATAAACCTTTGAAAAATTCGTGAGAAGCCCATGTCTATAAACCCTAAAGCTATACCAATCGTTCCCGATATCCCTATGACGATCACGGTCAATCTGGAAGTTTCTGGTCGGGACGGCCACGTTACCTTTTTTAATTCTCCGATAACCTCACTTACAAAACTTCCTATCGAGCCACCTGAACCGCCACGAGAGGCGGCAGGTTGACGTGTAGCGTTAACTCGTGATGGACGCGCCATAATTATCTTATCTCGCGGTGAACCCGATGCCCACGGCATCTCGGGCAGAACTTATTCAATTCGAGTCTGTCTGGGTCATTATGCCGGTTCTTCGTCGAGTTATAAGTTCGTTCTTTACAGTCTGGACAAGCCAGAGTGACGATAATGCGAGCCCCACCTTTTCTTTTAGCCATGATCAGCCTAGCTGATTACTTCGGTAATTACCCCTGAGCCTACGGTTCTTCCACCTTCGCGGATAGCGAAGCGAAGACCGTTTTCCATGGCAACGGGGTATATTAACTTAATTTTCATGTTGATATGGTCTCCTGGCATCACCATTTCTACTCCATCAGGAAGTTCGATCTCTCCTGTGATGTCAGTCGTTCGTATGTAGAACTGAGGTTTATACCCATTGAAGAATGGAGTATGACGTCCTCCTTCATCCTTGGTTAGAACATACACTTCCCCTTGCGCTACTGCGTAAGGAGTAATCGAATCAGGTTTAGCAAGTACTTGACCTCTTAGAACGTCGCTCCGATCGACTCCTCTTAAAAGGCATCCTACAGCGTCACCCGGTTCTCCGTTATCTAGTGTTTTATGGAACATTTCCACGCCGGTGACAATAGTCTTTTTAGTTTCTTGGAGCCCTATTATTGCAATCTCATCTCCAGTTTTTACTATCCCGCGTTCTACTCTTCCAGTTACGACTGTCCCTCGTCCTTTTATCCCAAACACATCCTCAACTGGCATCAAAAATGGTTTATCGGCTGGACGTGCTGGTACGGTTATATATTCGTCTACCGCCTTCATTAATTCCATAATGCCTTTTGACCACTCACTATCTGGATTCCCTTCATCCTCTAGAGCTTTTAATGCACTTATCCGAACGATCGGTATTTCATCACCCGGAAATTCATATTTTGTAAGAAGCTCTCGAACTTCCATTTCGACCAGTTCAAGAAGCTCATCATCATCCATTGCATCGCATTTGTTTAATGCAACGACAATTCGTGGGACTTCAACTTGACGGGCAAGGAGAATATGTTCTCTGGTTTGTGGCATTGGTCCATCTGGAGCACTCACGACCAATATAGCACCGTCCATCTGAGCAGCGCCAGTGATCATGTTTTTTATGTAGTCAGCGTGGCCAGGACAATCTACGTGAGCGTAATGCCTGGACTCAGTTTCGTATTCTATATGCTGGATCGCAATGGTCACACCTCGTGCCTTCTCCTCTGGTGCATTGTCGATCGAGTCAAAAGCTCGAAATTTCGTGTTTGTTCCAGCTTCGGCAAGCACTTTCGTTATTGCCGTAGTTAAGGTTGTTTTTCCGTGGTCTACATGACCGATTGTCCCCACGTTCAAATGGGGTTTAGTTCTCTCAAACTTTTGCTTTGCCATATTTCCTCTCCTTACATAGACATGGAGCCCACAATCGGATTTGAACCGATGACCTCGTTCTTACCAAGAACGTGCTCTGCCAACTGAGCTATGTGGGCCCGTCTTTTTTTATCAGCTCAGTTTTTCCCATGTATCTGTGCAGGGGGTAGGATTCGAACCTACGTAGCCCTTTCGAGCGCCAGATTTACAGTCTGGTGGTATTAACCACTCACCCACCCCTGCATACAACTCGATATTAACACACGATACATCTCTGCGTACATACTAGCTAAGAGCCCGAGAGGGGAGTCGAACCCACTAACCTGCCGATTACAAATCGGCTGCGCTGCCGTTGCGCCACTCGGGCGACTGTCCCACTCAAATACGACTCAAGCCATGCAAAGGCTTGAGTCGTACCAACCAGAGAAGTTCATGTTGGCAATCCCCTCATATGAAAGTATAGCTAGGGAAGAACACTGCGTCAAGGATTGGAGGTAAGACTTCTTTTTTAAGGAGTTTTACTCGTTATTTGCGACCATGCCTCATTGGTTATTATTCTATACACCTCTGATAGCGGTATATTCTGGTTTTGCGCCACTTTTCTGCATGATTCGTACTCTGGTGAGATGCCGATGATTTCATTACCTAACTTTTTAACTTTCACCTCTATTAAACCTAGAGTGCTATTTATCTTTTTCACTTCTCTTAAAGCTTCATATCGTTCGATTGTCCTTACTCTAATTCCGAGAGTTGGTGTCTCTCGGAATATGATCTCGACCGCACTATTTTCCATGGTAATTGGCACTAATGTACTAAGAAGGGTTCCAGGGCGACCTTTTTTCATCTGAATCGGGGTAAACCAAACGTCTACTGCTCCTAGGTCGAAAAGTTGCTCTTGAGTATATGCTAACGTTTCTGGAGTAGCGTCATCTAGATTTGTTTCTAGAAGTCGACAACGTATAGTTTTTTCTATTTGCTGTTGTTCCCCTATCCATATTCCTAGCGCATTAGGTCGTGAAGGAGAATCCCGGGAACCTAGCCCATATCCGATTTTTTCAACTGTCATTGGAGGTGAACTAAAAGATGCCAGGGTAGTTAGAAGAGCAGCTCCAGTTGGTGTCGTGAGTTCTCCAGGGGGTGACTCTTCCGGTGGGGGGGGGATTATTATGGCGTTGGTTCCTGCGACCAATTCTAGAGTTGCTGGGCCTGGTGCAGGTATTGTTCCATGTGAGCTTTTTATAATTCCATTTCCCATAAGAAGAGGAGATGCATAAATTTTCTCAATATTTAAAGTGGTTAAGGCTATAATTGTTCCGACAACATCAATGAGCGTATCTAGGCTACCCATCTCATGCAGAACAACGTTGTTTTTTCTGAGGCGGTGCGCCTTTTTCTCTGCTTCACCGATTCTATTTAGTACTTGGGTAGCGCTATTTTTTACAGTGCCTTCAAGACTGCTATTTTGTATAATTGATACAAAGTCAGATACAGTTCTGCTTTTTGAAGGATGGAGTCCTTCATCTAATTCTACGATCACCTGGGTTCCAATAAGACCGGCACGTTGTCCTTTTTGTTTAGATATACTAAACCCTCTGACATGAAGCTTCTCCAGTTCATTTTTCAGGACATTAAATGGTGCCCCAGCGTCTAACAATGCACCAAGGATCATATCGCCACTGGCGCCTCCTATAGAATGGAAATAAGCTATTCGCAAATTCATCTCCAGTCGACGGTATATGTTTTCATATAACTAGGTAACTCAAGAGTTAATACGATTATTTGGGGTACGCGGTCGAAGTTCACGGTTGAGATTTCCAGTCTGGTACGGTTCTAAATCAATTGATATATAGAGATAACCTAATTCTTTGAACCGATCAACAATTTGTTGTCTGAGGTTGGGACGAATAAGCCTTTTCATATCCTGAGAGGAGATTTCTATTCGTGCAGTATTGCCATGGTGACGAACACGTAGTTGCTGGATACCAATCTTATGAAGGAATTGTTCAGCGCTACTTATTTGGTGCAGGGTTTCTATTGTTACGGGCGTTCCATATGGGACTCGTGAAGACAAGCATGCTTGAGCCGGTTTGTCCCAAGTTGGAAGCCCCATTTTTTTTGAGTAACTTCGGATTTCTTGTTTGGTGAGCCCTGTTTCTACTAGTGGACTACGTATATTTAATTCGCGTGCAGCAGTAGCTCCTGGACGGAAATCATTTTTATCGTCAATTGTCGCTCCATCGATAACGTGTAAATAACCCTCCTTGTCAGCCAAACTTCGGAAATTTTCATATAAGTGATGTTTGCAAAAATAACATCGTCTTGGACCATTTTCAGCGTAGCCAGGTTCATCTACCTCATGTGTCTGAATAATTCGATAGTTGAGACCAAGCGTTTCTGCGACATTGGTGGCATTTTCAAGTTCACCTGGCGGAAGGCTTGGGGATGAAGCTATTACGGCCATAGAGTTGCCCCCCAGTTTTTGGTGGGCTAGCGCAGCGAGAAAAGTGCTATCAACTCCACCTGAATAGGCTACGATAATCGACTCCATGTTCTTTAGAAGTTTGCCCAGTTTGTCAAATTTTTCGGATGTCACTTTTGTGGTCATGTAATTTCTTTCATCTAGGATTCTCCAAAAAAGTCCTGCTCAGAAGTGCCTTTAGGAGATAAACCGGTTACTTTATAGGACTGTCTTTCTAAGAGCGCCTTCCCAACGGCTTCTTTAATTGTGTTGACAGGTATCGTTTCTAACTGCCTCTTGTATTTGATGGATCCTTGGGTTGCTGGGATTATAGCCCTTTTAAATCCTAATCGATTTGCTTCGTTGATACGTCGTTCAAGGTTGGGTACGGGACGTACTTCTCCGCCAAGGCCAATTTCCCCAATGATCACTGAGAAGGGTTCACATGGGGAATTGTAGAAGCTAGATAACATAGCCACTGCCATACCTAGGTCTGCAGCAGGCTCACTTACATGTAGACCACCGGCTACATTAATTAGAATATCTTGACTCGTTAATGGGATTCCTAGTCTCTTACTGATTACTGCTGCAACAAGTACTAGTCTTTGAAAATCAACGCCCGTAGTAGTTCGTCTAGGTTGTGCAAACACCGTTCGTGTGGTTAAAGCTTGTAATTCAGCAAGCAGTGGTCTGCTTCCTTCTTGGGTAGCAACGACAACCGATCCTGGGGATAATTTTAGGTTATGGGATAAAAAGAGCCTCGATGGATCTTGAACATCTTGTATTCCTTGAGTGTTCATTGTAAGAATGCCTACTTCATCAGTAGAACCGAAGCGGTTTTTTGCGGCTCTTAGAATACGATGTGAATTCAAGGTACTTCCTTCGATATGCAACACAACGTCCACCATATGTTCAAGTATGCGTGGTCCTGCAATCGACCCATCTTTGGTTACGTGTCCAGAAAGAAATATTGGTATATTGCGTGCTTTAGCCCACTGCGTGAAAACCCGAGTACATTCCCTTACTTGTACTACCGTTCCAGGCGCTGATTCTGTGGTGAGAGAAGAGATGGTTTGTACCGAATCGACTACGACAAAAGACGGGCAGATTTTCTCCAATTGGGCAAGTATGTTGTCTATGTTTGTTTCTGCTAATAAGAAAAGGTTCTCCCCAGTTATAGAAAGTCGTTCTGCACGTAATTTTACTTGTTGTGGTGATTCTTCCCCCGATATATAAAGGACCCGTTTTCCTTGAGTTGCGAGGTAAGAGCAGATTTGCAATAGCATCGTTGACTTACCAATTCCTGGGTCGCCCGATAAAAGCACAAGTGAACCTGGAACAATTCCTCCACCGAGTACTCGGTTTAATTCATCCGATCCCGTCGAAGTTCTGGTGGTTTCGTTCGTAACCACTTTGGTTAATTCTTGTGTTTGAGATGCTTGGGTTGATAGCCATGGATTATGCACAGACAGGACAGACTCATAAGAATTTATTAGGGTATTCCATTGATCACACTGGGGACAGCGCCCCTCCCACTTTTGGGCCTGGGCACCACACTCTTGGCAAACGTAGAAAGTACGGAGCCGCTCTCGGTTCACATCTTCTCCTCAGCGAACCTATCTACTGACTGCATCATATAACTAAATTGAAACAGCACTAAGTTGAGGCTTAGAGAGGAATAGATAAGGACATACCGTTTCCACGTGTTCGTTACTGTACACTCTCTATATAGGAGTTACAGGTACACGTGGACGTATAATTACTTCCCCGTCTTCAACGTCTATCTCGACCGTGTCTCCTGCACCAAATTTACCTCTAAGAAACTCGTCAGCAAGTTTGTCTTCTATATGGTTTTGGATCTCTCGCCGTAATGGTCTCGCGCCGAAGACTGGATCAAACCCTTGGTCTGTCAAAAAGTCCTTTGTCGCTTGAGTAACTTCGAGGAATATTCCTTTTTCAAGAAGTGATTTTGAAACCTCAGCAATCATAAGATCCACAATCTTTAGGATATTGGCTCTATTTAAAGCATGGAATACGACAGTGCTATCTACCCGGTTAAGGAATTCAGGGCGGAAAAATCGCTTAACTTCTTCCATTACCTTACTTTTCATCCGATCGTGGTTCTTAGACTCTAATTTGTCTTCGTCACCTTTCACAGTAAAGCCGATAGTAGTATCGCGTTTTATTAAATCTGAACCGATATTGCTTGTCATCACTATGATAGAGTTTCTAAAGTCTACCTTTCGTCCTTTGGAGTCCGTTAGATGGCCATCATCGAATATCTGTAATAAGATATTAAATACTTCAGGGTGTGCCTTCTCAACTTCGTCTAAAAGTATTGCACAATAAGATTTACGTCTTACGGTTTCTGTGAGCTGACCACCTTCATCAAAGCCAACGTATCCTGGTGGTGCACCAACCAGACGGGCTACACTGTGTCGTTCCATGAATTCTGACATGTCTAATCGGATTACACTGTCTTCGCTACCAAACATGAACTCTGACAATGCTCTTACTAGATAAGTTTTCCCTACTCCAGTAGGACCGAGAAACAAAAAGGCACCGATTGGTCTCCTGGGGTCTTTCATGCCTGCTCGTGCTCGACGTACGGCCTTGGCTACGGCACTTACCCCTTCCTCTTGCCCAATTACTTTTTCATGAAGAACTTTTTCCATTTGCAACAGGCGCTCTGTTTCCTCAACCGCCAATCGCGTGACAGGGATTCCTGTCCACATGCTCACGACCTCTGCAACATCTTCCTCAGAAACCTCGTTTTCTTCAACTTCTTGTGTAGATGTCCATTCTTTCTCAAGAATTTCCAGTTTCCCAGCTAGGTTTTGTTCACGGTCCCGGAGTTCTGCAGCGTATTCATATTGTTGTTGGGTTAAGGCATCATCTTTTTCCTTGCGGACACTCGAGAGAATTTTCGATGCCTCAGATACCGACAAAGGGGTAGTAGTCCTTCGAATACGAACCTTGCTCGATGCCTCATCTACGAGGTCAATCGCTTTGTCTGGGAGGTAACGATCTGCAATAAACCTAGAGCTTAAATGTGCTGCTGCTTCCAGTGCTTGGTCCGAGATAATTAACTGATGATGTGCTTCGTAACGGTGTTTAATCCCGCGTAGAATTTCAATTGTCTCTTCGACTGTTGGCTCGTCTACCTGTACAGGCTGGAACCTTCTTTCTAAGGCGGGGTCTCGTTCCACATATTTCCGATAGTCATCAAGTGTGGTTGCGCCAATACACTGTATTTCACCTCGCGCAAGTGCAGGTTTTAATATATTTGCTGCGTCTACAGCACCCTCTGCAGCCCCTGCTCCCACCATGGTATGCATTTCATCAATGAAAAGCACACAATTACCTGTGCTTTTAATTTCTTCGATAACCTTTCGAAGACGTTCCTCGAATTCACCTCGATATTTTGTTCCTGCTACAAGCGCTCCCATATCTAAGGTAACCACGCGCTTGTCGCGGAGAGTTTCGGGTATATCTCCTGAAATAACCTGTTGAGCTAATGCCTCGACAATGGCCGTTTTCCCTACCCCAGGCTCACCGATTAAAAGAGGGTTGTTTTTCGTACGTCTACTTAGTATCTGCACTACTCTTTGAATCTCTTTCCCACGTCCGATTACTGGATCCAATTTCCCGGCATCTGCGGCCTTCGTAAGATCGATGCCTAATTGGTCCAGTGTGGGAGTTCGACTAGATGGTTTGCTAGCTGTATGTGAGCCTTGAGATGAACTTTGGCTCAGGATTCTACTTGTTTCTGCACGGATTTTGTCGAGGGTTACCCCAAGGCTTTCTAGTACACCAGCCGCGACTCCTTCCCCCTCGCGCATCAATCCAATGAGTAAGTGTTCCGTTCCAATATACTGATGGTTAAGTCGGCGTGCTTCGTCTACTGCCAATTCTATAACCTTTTTCGCTCTTGGTGTGAGCCCAATTTCACCTGGAGCTTGGCGTTCTCCTCGACCTATAATGAATTCAACAGCTGATCTCACCTTAGTGAGTTCAATGCCAAGGTTCGAAAGAACCCGAGCTGCGACTCCATCTGATTCTCGCACCAATCCAAGCAGGACGTGCTCTGTTCCTATGTAAGTATGGTTGAATCGCTGTGCCTCTTCTTGTGCAAGAGACAAAACTTTACGTGCACGTTCGGAGAATTTCTCAAATCTACTCGACATCTTCGTTCTCCAGCAAAAAAGCTTTATTTTCGACTGTCACTTCGGTATTACCTGCTTCTTCTTCATAGTTCTGACTCTGATCTATTTGTCTGAAGCTAAGTCCAAGTCTCCGTCGTTCTGGTTCTATTCGTAAAATAGTTAAGGCTACTTTTTCCCCTTCCTTAACCACTTCCTTTGGGTGTTCAATTATCGCATCTGAAAGTTCAGAAATGTGGATCAAACCTTCAAGCGAGTCCTCTATGCGTGCGAATGCTCCGAAATTCGTAAGCCTTGTTATTACCCCAGTAACTTTTTGACCTACATGATATCGATCAGTTACCGTGTCCCATGGTGTTGGTTGTAGCCTCCTAAGGCTTAACGCTATTCTTCTGTTTTCTAAATCCACTTTTAATATATAGACATCGAGTTCTTGACCAACTTTAACAATTTCATCAGGAGACTGAACACTCTCCCAAGACATTTCTGAAATATGGATTAATCCATCGGCTCCACCGAGGTCTACAAAGGCACCAAAGGTAGCCATTCCACTTATCACACCCTTGCGTGTTTCTCCTTCTTTAAGTTCCTCAAGAAGTTTGTTCTTTTGTTCTTCTCTGATTTTTTGAACAGCTTGTCTCTCGGAAAGAATTACACGGTTGCGGCGACGGTTTAGCTCTAAAAGTCTCAGCTCTATTTTCTCACCGATTCGCTGTGCCAGTTGAGCTTCTTGATTAACTTCATCTGATACTCGATTTATCGGAGCCAGTTGGGATAGCGGTATGAAGCCTTGAATGCCCTCGACGTCTACGACAACACCACCCTTGTTAATACTTTGTATCGTCCCCAGTATGGTTTCTTCTGTGTCTACAATTTTTTCGAGAACACGCCACCCTTCTTCACCTTGGGCTTTATCTAGAGATAGGACTGTCTGACCGCCTTCATCATCGGAGTGAATTACGTATACCAAGACCTCTGAACCTACTTCGAGTTCTTGCAATCTGCTCTTAGAGGTAGAACGCATTTCTCTAGAAGGTATTACTCCCTCATTTTTAAGGCCTATATTGACCAGGATTCCATCCTGGTCAATGCGCATAATCTCACCTTCTACCACATCGCCCCTTTCGAGCGGTTTGCTGGGTTCATGGTATTTAAGGAGCTCTGCCATTCCTTGAATAGGGGGTGTTATTTCGCTCTGTTCAGACACGTTTAAGGTCACTTCCATTTGGAATAGGTACTTGCTCACCATTATAGGTGGGGTATATAACGCTGTAAAGGGTAAATCGCTCAGAAGAATGGTCCATATGACTTATTTTACGCATGATAGCTAATTCAAGAAAGTGAAAAAGCCGTGGGGTCTGGTTGATGTTTTCTCGAAGGGTTGCGTTTTTTCTTGGGGGAGGGAGCTTTTGGAGTTGGCAGTGGTAGTAACGAGGAATGGTTCTCGGCCTCGTAAGGCCGAGAACCATTTGTCCCATGGCGGTGGCCTATTTTCCCACACCCTTACGAGTGCAGTATCGTCAGCGCTGGGGAGTTTCACTTCCGTGTTCGGGATGGTAACGGGTGGGTCCAGCCCGCTCTAACCACCAAGAGACGATTTAGTATAACACTGTGGGTTTTGCACGTAAAGTCCTTTGTGGCTTTAAAATCTGAGCAGGTCTAAATTTTTTGAATCCTTTCCAATTTCACGATTCGGTTCCATAGCAGTGATATTGAAAGGTGTGTTTCCTGAAATAACGAGATCAGATGCTATTTGTCCTATCATTGGTCCCATCAATATTCCTTTTCGTCCTCCTCCTGTTGCCAGAACTAGGCCATCAAACCCTTCAAGTAACCCTAGGATCGGATATCCATCTGGAGTAACAGGGCGGAGGCATGCCGTTTGCCGTACGAGTCTATCCTCAATATTAACAAATACTGATGGGAACAGCTTGTTAATATTGAGGATAATTTTTCGGTGTGCTTCTTCGGACGGTTTCTCATTAAACCCTTCTTCCTCCGTTGTTCCTATCCAAACAAGGCCGTCCGGTTTGGTGACGGCATACGTATCTGCATATGATATCCAATTAAATGGTTTTCCAGGCAGACGGAATTGTAGGATCTGACCCTTCAGGGGGCGTATAGGAATATTAAATCCTGTCCATGTTTTTATTTCTCCTGCCCATGGCCCTGTTGCAATCACTACTCCATCGCAAGGCAATTTTTCCTTTTCAAGATCCACTGATTTTATCTGACCACCATTAAAAGTTAGACCCTGGACATTACCTTTAAGGAAAGAGGCCCCTTTTTTTATCGCAGCAGATCGCAATGCTTGGCATAGTAGATATGGGTTAACTAAGCCGATATTTTCGGTTAAAATTCCACCTAAGGCTTTTGGGGAAATGCGTGGATCGAGCTTTTCTATTTCTTGGGCGCTTAACCACATTGCTCCAAAATCCGGTTGTTTTTGTTGCCACGATAGCCTTTGTTTTAGAAGGGTTTCTTCCTCTTTACTGAAAGCTAAATGTATCGCTTTTGTCCATCCGAATTCGAGATCAAATCCCGTATCCTTTTCTAATTGAGGTATTAGAGTGCGGAGTAGGTGATAGCTTTCTATCGAAAGAGGTCCTAATGGATCAGGTAGGCCGGTTCCGGTAAGAGGGTTTAGCCCGCCTAAGGCATGTCCCGAGGCGTGACCTCCTACTTTATCTTTCTCTATAACGGTGACTTTCACCGATCTGTTTGCCAAATAATAAGCTGTAGCACAGCCGACGATTCCTGCACCGACCACTACAAACTCAGCCTTCATTTCTGTATTGCCGTTGAATTGTTGCTAGTATTTAACATGCTGATTCTACTTTTCTAAAGGTTGTGTCTTAGCAGTAAAATGTTTTTTCGTTGAACTGCTTGTGCTAGGATATGTTACCAGTGATTGTACATATACTAAGACAAAGGAGTGAATAACATCAATGGGAACGCAGAAAGAACCTTATGAAAGAGCGATGGTTGTAGTTGCTCATCCTGATGATGCAGAATTCGGTTGTTCAGGGACGGTCGCTCGTTGGTGTAGAGCTGGCGTTGAAGTTGTTTATGTTCTTGTTACAGATGGAAGCAAGGGAAGTGATGATAAGAACTTAACGCCAATAAGATTATCAGAGATACGTAAACAAGAACAGATTGCTGCGGGTGAAGTCTTGGGACTTAGAGATATAGTTTTCCTTGGCTATCCTGATGGCTATTTAGAACCAACCTTGGATGTCAGAAAGGATATTTCACGAGAGATACGTAAGTTTAGACCTGATGTTCTCATCACTACTAATCCAGTTCGCAATCTTGTTGGTACGGGATATATAGGCCATCCGGACCATTTTGCAGCTGGAGAAGCTGCTCTTTCTGCAGTTTATCCTGCAGCTCGAGATCACCTTACGTTCCCAGATCTTTTCGATGAAGGTTTCGAACCTCATAAAGTGAGGGAAGTACTTATTATGGGTCATTCCCAGCCTGATAAATGGGTTAATGTTACCGATACAATCGATGTATCTATAGAAGCCTTGTTGCTCCATATAAGCCAATTTAGCGATCCTCAAGAGGTTGCTAAACGCGTGCGAGGCTGGAAGTCAGAAGCTGGCAAGCCTATAGAGATGGAATATGCAGAGGCGTTCAAAAGCTTCATAATAATGTAGGACCTCATGGTTGCGATCATTCTTTCAATAGGTATATTAGCAACACCTCGACGAGTATGGAGCTTGCTTTCTGATATTGAACGTCAACCTGAATGGATGACTGGTATTTGCAGTTTGGATATTAACCAAGCAGGCAGTTCAGGTAAAAATACTACTTTCCAGGTAATGTCCAAAGGACCTTTTGGAATACGAGTTGTTGATGATATGGAGTGTGTTGAGTCGATAAAGGAACGCCAATTTACCATTGATCATGTGGGTAGAGTGAAGGGGTTTAGTAGGTTCACACTTGCCCCTATTGAGGATGGTACCAGATTAAGTTGGCATGAGGAAATCTACATGCCTCTAGGAATGCTAGGTAAGTTTATTGTCCGTATTTTTTATAAACGCAAATTACGACGTACGTTTACAAGAGACTTGTGGAGGTTGAAAAAACTTGCTGAAAGAACCCATGTTGGATAGGAGACGAAATGAGGATAATGGAGAAGATCAAGATATTGATTTAAGTGCCAAGTGCTCATGTATTGCCAAATGGTTGTGACCCTGACATTACTGGATTCGAAGGTGCTAAGTTGATGAACTCAGATAAACCTTCAGCTCAACTCGCCCAAGTACAATTCGATCGTCAGGCTACCAGTTATAGTATGAGTTCAGCTCATTTTGGTGGTGGTGGGTTGGAATTAATAAGAGAATATGCTTCGTTTGGACACTATGACTTGGTTGTGGATCTTGCAACAGGAGTTGGATTTGCAGCATTTGCGATTGCACCTTATACGAAGAAAATAATTGCAACAGACATTTCTCTTCGTATGTTGGAACAAACAAAAAAGCTTTCTGGTGATTATAAAGCCAATAATCTTTCGCTTGCGATGGCTGAGGCTGAAACCCTACCTTTTGCTTCTAATACAGTGGATTTAGTATCTTGTCGACAGGCAGCCCATCACTTCCATAATCTCTCTTATGCACTCGCAGAAATAGTTAGAGTACTGAAACCCGGTGGAGTGTTCCTATTATCAGATACCGTTTCCCCAGAAGATTCCTTATTAGATGAATGGTTGAATGATGTAGAAATTCGAAGAGATCCATCTCACTGGCGTGATTGGAAGCCATCCGAATGGCTTGAGTTAATCGATCAGGTAGGTTTAACGATTACTCATACAGAGACTACTAAAGTAAACCTAGAATTTGCTGATTGGGTTAAACGGTCTGCTACACCAGAGAAAAATGTAATTACATTACGCCAGGATTTTCTTGGTACAAGTCAATCTGTTTCTAGAACGTTTGGGATAAACGTACAAGAAGGGCTGATCCATTTTCATTGGAAAGCTCTCGTGCTACGTGCTGTAAAGACTGAAACGGCATCGTAGATTATGCAAATAAAGCCGATTAGAGGGAGGCTGTATGAATGGTCCGTTGCAAGGTGTAAGAGTATTTGATATGACTCATGCAGCCGTAGGGCCTTGGGGCATGATGATCCTCGCAGCTCTTGGGGCCAATGTCATTAAAGTGGAGAATCCACAAGGGGACTCAATTCGTCAAATGAAACCTCGGGTTCATGATCTAGCAACAGTATATATGCATTGCAACTTGGGTAAGAAGGGTATTTTCCTGGATTTAAAGTCATCTTCTGGAAAAGAAATTGCCACAATGCTTCTTAAAGATGCTGACATTTTCGCAGAGAATATGAAATTTGGTACTGCTGCTCGACTTGGTTTGGGACATAAAGATGTTTCAGAGATCAACCCTCAGATAATTTATGGTAATTTTCAAGGGTATGGGGACTCTGGCCCATTTAAAAATTGGGGTAGTCTTGACCAAACCTCCAATGCTTTTAGTGGAGCAGTGAGTATTACAGGTAGGCAAAGTGGGATAGGTGAGTTTCGTGGTACAGCGCTGCATGACCTTAATGCTGGATCATATGTGGCTTTAGTGAATCTCCTTGGCCTCTTGCACAGGGAACGTACCGGTGGGGGAGTTGCTTTGCAAAGTCCGCAAATTGGTGCATCTATTTCTATACAAGCGAGCAGGATAGCAGAATTCCTTACTACTGGCGAGAATGTCCTACCAATGGGTAGTGGGTGTACTACGACTGTCCCACATCGTGCGTTTCTATGTCAGGACAGGAAATGGTTAGCTTTAGGTGTGGTTACTGACCATCAATGGCGGAATTTATGTTATGCCCTGAATTCCACCGAATTATTGAAGGAGCGTAAATTTGAAACAAATGAAAAACGTGTAAGTAATAGAGTGGAACTAGAAAAGCGATTGAAAAAAGTTTTTTTAATTAAACCGTTAAGATGGTGGACGATTAAACTCAGGAATTACAAGGTTCCCGTGAGCCCCATATATAGATATGAGGATATTCCGGATCTTCCTCAAGTGCGATTAAATAAATATTTTGTTAATTTGAACTACCCTGTGGTTGGGAAACTGCCATTCGCAAACCTACCATTCCAATATTCAAAGACACCTATTAGTCTCCGACCTGGCCCTTGGCCAGGATCTGATACGGAAGACGTAATTAAGTTTGGGTGGGGAGATAGTGGGCCTGTTTCGCCGAAAGGTTACTTTGGTCCGAGAGGTTCAATAAGTAGAGGGGTTTTAGATGGGCTTACGGTAATTGATTTAACCGAAGGTTTATGTGGTCCATTTGCTTCTCTTATACTTGCTGACTCAGGCGCCAAGGTAATTAAAATTGAATCCCTTGAGGGTGATTACACTCGTCGTTGGTGCCCCATAACAGGTAATGATACAAGTGCTGTCTTCAGTCATTTAAACAGAAATAAAGAAGGTGTTCGGATAGACATTATTGAGGATAAAAATCGAAAACGCCTTTTAAAACTTCTGAGGGATGCGGATGTGATCATAGAGGAAAAAGGCCAAAAATACATGGAAAGCCTAGGCTTTGGATACAAAGATCTTGAGAAAATCAATCATGGGGTTGTTTATTGCACGATATCACCATTTGGTCAGAAAGGACCATTAAAAGATCAACCGGCTTCTGAATTAGTTCTCCAGGCGATGTCAGATACGTGGGCTTGGTGCGATTATTTAAATGATTTAGGTGTTGATAACGAAGAACCTGTTCGCATGGGACCCGACATGGCAAGCCTAGGTGCATCTATTTACGTCGTTCAAGGTATACTGGGCGCCTTATACCATAAATGGCGTACCGATGAAGGGCAACATGTTGTTATGAACATGCTTGGTGCTTTACTTCACCAACGTGGAGATATATGGACCTCAATGGCTGACCCAGATGAGTGGTCGGGTTTTAGATGTGAATCGTTCACAGCACCACCAGAATTTGGATATAAAACTGCCGATAAAAGGATAATGCTTACTGGTGTTAAAGACAGGAATCAGTTTAAAAAACTTCTTAAGGCATTGGGTATGAAGAATTATGTCAACGATCCTCTTTTCCAGAAAGATCCACGTGATCTCATGGGGATTATGGGAGATGAAGAGTCTGCTAGGCTGATTAAGCCTATTTGGGAGGAATTCTTTAAAAAATTTCGGGCAGACGATCTATCAATTCTGCTGAACGAATTCGGCAGTATTGCGAGCGTTGTTAACACATATAAGGATCTTTTCAAGAGCCCCCAAGTGGATGCTATCGGTATGCTCAATGAGATAAAACATAAGAAGTTCCCGAGTGACAAATTTCTTGGTTTTCCATGGAGAATAAAAGGAGTTATTCCTGTAGAACCTTTCCCTTACAGGGAAGTAGACTGATTAATCCTTGATATTCAAACTGAGTTAACACATTTTCCAAATGGGCGGACGTTTTTCAGTAAACGCAATCGTAGCTTCCTTAGCGTCCTCGGTCTGGTAGACTTCTGGTCTTAAGCTTACGCATAGATCCTCCACTGACTGAAGTGCTTGTTTCTGGTTTTCATATGCAAGACGTTTCATTGCTTGGACCGCTAGAGGCGAGGCCAATTTGATCTCTTCAGCAATAGACCTTGCTTCTCGCATCATTGAGTCACGATCCGGTAGGACTTTGTGGATCAGACCGATGTGATATGCTTCTTCAGCACTGATGTCAGCTCCACTTAAGAGTAGATATTTTGCTTCGCCAATGGAGATCATATTTAGAAGATTCATGTTTGCAGAAACTGCGCTCACTCTTGCTTCCCTGTCACCTAACCTTGACTGAGCGGTGGCTATTCGGATATCACAATCCAAAGTTAGGTGGAATCCTCCCGCTAAAGCATATCCATCTATTGCTGCGATTACAGGCTTCCAGAGTTCGAGATGGTTCATCCGTACACCTACGCGGCTACCAGATGGTTCCCTGAGCGCTGTCATCTCTTTTAGGTCTGCACCAGATGAAAACGCACGCCCTCCTGCTCCCGTAATGATGGCTACCAAAAGTGAAGTGTCGTCCCGGTAATCTATAAGGGCTGTATTTAGTGCATCTTCAAGTTCGTGAGAAAACGCGTTTAAAGAAGCTGGTCGGTTTAGAGTCATGTAGGCTATTTTATCTTTTTTCTCATAAATCAATACAGACATAATGTCCCCCTTGTTGTGAAGGTCGGAACCCCTGATATTAAAGACCTTCACTCTATAGGATTTACCGACTTGGCCAAGCTAATCGATTTAAAGAACGTTTTCAAGAGTGTGATTGTATAGATATTGATTTATAACGGATATTCACGGAGTGTATACAAATTACTATCTGGGCAATCAATTGGAATCGAGCACCCAGGCCCTAACATCAACCTTTTTCTTTCCACTTGGCTTAGTACGTCTATAACCTGAGCTTTTATTTCGTTAGTTTTCCCTGATAACAAACAATGGTCGTTTATGCCACCTATCAATGTTGATTTAGTACACTTCCTCATTTCTTCTAAGGTTGGGTTTGTTGGATCCGTTGTATCCCAGCTAAATGCATTCACGGGATAGTCGGCTAGCTCGGTTAACATGTTATTAGATTTACATACGTGGAGGATATTAAAAATGCATTCCTTCGCTGCATCTAAGAGCCGTAGATCGTAATTCCTGCCGAACTCTAGATACTCTGGAGATGTCATAAGGTTATAGGTAGCCCAGGAAGTTGTTGCTAAGTAAATACCGTCTACCCCAACATTGAGACACTCAATTATATAAGCTCGAAAACTTTCTGTAATTGCATTGAGAGCAGCATGGATTTCTTTTGGGTAATCCCGGATGTATTTAAGCATTGTTTCATCTGAGTCTACTAGTCTGGAAGCTATTGAGAGAGGTGTGAATATTGTCATTACGAATGGTACCTCTCCATTGAGGCCCTTCCTAATAAGGTTTAGAGATGTTAAGTGTTCATTAAGAACGCCTTTGAGAGGGTTTAACAATTGAATTCCACCCCAGTCTTTGACTGACTTTATCGGCGTTAGTGATCGAGTTGGCCGTTGATCATTTCCGTCTGGATATCCATATCTTGTTCCCCAGTCTTCCACATGGTATTGAGATCTCGGATTTACTTTCATAAAATCCCAGTCGAATTTCTTTTGAAAGCCTAACATTGCTTCAGAAAAGCGTTCAGCTGTCCTTTCGAAGTCATAGAAATGACGCCAAACACTGGTTGGGAGGTGATCAGTTGTTTCTCCTAGGAGTGTGGCTTGTAAGAGTTCTCTTTTATAGGACATTGAAATATAGCCTTATTCGCTAAGAGGCTAGCGACTTTTTTTTGGGGAGGGATGTTGTGTTGGAAGCACGTTTTTTAATAATATTTACCAGCAAACGAATACTATTTCCGACAATTCTCATTTTGCGATGGTTTTTTCTTTTCCTGTCTCTACGATAAGCCTTAATATTTTGTTCTTGGTGCATGTTAGTGATTAAAGACGGTATTTCATAGTGATGGTAACTCATAAATAGAGTGTTAGTAAAATAAGTGTTGGTACCAAATGAACGGTTTTTGCCTTACGATACTTCTGTCCTAATTCATACGGTGTACATTCCATAGATTTTCTCGTTATCGCAAACCTGTTAAAAGAAGTAAAATTATAAAGACACCATTTCTGTTAAAGGACTTTACATGGATAAAAACCGACTAATAAAGGATTTGAAGAAAATCGTTGGTTCTGAGGCTGTTTTATATCATCCAGATGATCTTCTTGTGTTTGAGTATGATGGTTCAATTGATAGAGGTACCCCAACTGCTGTTGTTTTCCCCTCATCAGCTGAAGAAATCTGTGAAGTGGTTTCTTTGGCATATAAAAAGGATATACCTGTTATTCCAAGAGGAGCAGGCACAGGACTATCGGGTGGGACTATATCTGTAAAAGGAGGTATAGAGATTGCTCTTACTCGTATGCGTGCTATCCTCGATATTGATGTTGCAAATAGAATTGCCATAGTAGAACCAGGGTTGGTGAATCTAGACTTGTCTAACGCAGTAGCCAGATTCGGACTCTTTTTCGCACCGGATCCTTCAAGTCAACGTGCTTGCACAATAGGGGGTAATGTTGCAGAAAATGCTGGTGGGCCTCATTGTCTTCGTTATGGAGTAACAACGAATCATGTACTTGGCTTAGAGGTTGTTTTAGAGGATGGCTCTTTGGTTATGCTTGGCGATGTTTTACGTGGTCGCCCTGGATACGATTTGGTTGGCTCATTCGTAGGTTCAGAAGGTACGATGGGTGTTGTTACAAAAGTCATAGCTAAATTGCTTCCACATCCAGAGGCAGTTAGTACTATTTTAGCTGCTTTCCCAACGATCGACCAAGCTAGTATGGCAGTTTCCCGAGTTATTGGCAGCGGCATTGTTCCTACGGCGATGGAAATGATGGATGGAATGGCCATTAACGCAGTGGAGACGGCAATGAAATTTGGCTATCCGAAAGATGCTGGAGCCATACTCCTGATTGAGGTAGACGGTTTGGTTGATCAAGTTAATGAGGACCTTCAAAAAGTAGAGGATATATGTCGCCAAGAGGGGAGTAACGAGATAAGAACAGCCTCTACCTCTTTGGAGCGTGAAAGACTATGGGCTGGACGTAAAGGAGCGTTAGGCGCTATGGGTGTTTTGGCACCAAATTATTACTTAGTAGATGGTGTTGTTCCTCGGACCCAGTTGCTTAATGTTCTTCGTAGAGTAGGAGAAGTCAGTATCGACACAGGGCTCCCGATAGCTAATGTTTTCCATGCGGGAGATGGCAATTTACATCCGTGTATCCTTTTCGATGAGAGAGAGCCGAATGTACTTCCGCGTGTTTTGGAAGCTGGGGGGCAGATTTTGAAAGCGTGTGTGGAATTAGGAGGAACTTTAACAGGTGAACATGGGGTAGGAATAGAAAAAAAAGAATTCATGCCCTTAGTGTTTTCTAATACTGATATGGAAGCCATGTGGAAGGTCAAGGAAGCATTTGCTCCATCAGGCTTGTTCAACCCAGGGAAAATTTTCCCTGGCGGACCATCCTGTGGTGAATTGTATCAGGAAAGTTCTCTAAGAAATGTTGGTTCTGGAGCCTGGGTATAGAATAGTGGCTATTTTAGAACGTTTAGCTAACGAGCTTCGTGAATTTTCCGGGCAGTATGATTCAGTGTCAAGTGCTTCCCTAGGCGATTACGCAATCGATGGTCATCTGCCTAGCGCAGTGTTTTTTCCATTCAAAGAAGAGCTGTTAACTTCGATCCTCTCCCTTGCGAATCGAGAGATGTATAACGTTGTTCCAAGAGGAAGTGGTGCTCTTGTTGAGCTTGGTAACTGTCCGTCCAAAGTCGATATTGTTTTAGGTACTACACGATTAGAATCTCGAATAGATCATCGACCCGATGATTTAACGGTTACCGTGAGTAGTGGTACACCTCTAGGTGTTCTTCAGGAACATCTAGCATTATCTAATCAGTGGGTACTTTTAGACCCTCCTTTAGCGTCACATCGCACCATTGGTGGCATTTTAGCTACCAATCTTGATGGTCCACTAAGTTTAGGCCAAGGGCTCATCCGTGATCAGGTCATAGGAATGAAGGTGGCAGGTCCTTCAGGTGAAATCACAAAAAGCGGAGGTAAGGTTGTCAAAAATGTGACAGGATTTGACATTCAGAAGCTTCATATTGGTGCATTAGGTACCTTAGGAGTAATTCTTGAGACTTCATTTAAGGTATGGCCTTTGCCTAAATTAGACGCGACTCTCGTTTTGGGTTACCAGTCTTTGTCTGAAATTGCAAACGAGATGAATGATCTGAGAAACTCTCACTGCAATCCTGATGCAGAAGAAGTGATAATTTCGTTTCAAAATGGGATTGAACATACAGCGTATCTACGGTTTATGGGGTCATCAAAAGGGGTGAAGGCTCGTTTAGATGAGGCTAAGAAGATCCTGAGGTATTCTGAAAAAACAAGAAAAGAGACATGTGTAGGAGCGGCTTCAGTAGGTATCTGGCCTAACCTTGCAAATTTTGGTTGGGAGCCTAACGATGGAAATTTGCTTTTGAGGTTTATTTGCCTTCCCTCGAAGGTTTTCGAACTTGCAAATATTGTGAAGCAATTTACTGAAAAAGAGGAACTCGACTATAGTTTTCTTGTAAGCTTTGGTAGAGGGAATGCCAGGCTACTTATATTAGAAAATCTTGTGTCTGATAAAGTTTATAAAATAGTGGAAAATTTACGTGGTATATCTGAGTCACTTGGTGGGTATATGACAATAGAGAGAGTTTCTTCCGAAATTAAATTAAATCTGGATGTTTGGAGTCCTTTAGGTAATGAACTTGAATTGATGAAACGGGTTAAAAACCAACTCGACCCACTCAACGTCCTAAACAAAGGTCGGTATGTAGGAGGTATTTGACTAAGATATGCGTTCTATGTTGACGGAATCACCTTTCCCTATGGACGATTTATACAAGTGCGTACATTGTGGTCTTTGTCTTAATGTTTGTCCAACCTATCTTCAGACTGGATTGGAAACGGAGTCACCACGTGGGCGTATAGCCTTAATGAAGGCCGTGCAAGAGGGTAGAGTAGGCCTTACTAATCAAGTCGTACCTCATATGGAAATGTGCCTTCAGTGTCGTGCATGTGAGGCTGCCTGTCCGTCTGGTGTTCCCTTTGGACATTTAATGGAGGCTGTTCGCGTGGATATACGAGATCAACGCAAAGATCCAATTTTACGACGTCTTCTCCTCTCCTTTTTCTTCCATTATTTATTGCCATATCAAGGGAGACTATATTTTCTTGGTAGACTCCTCAGGTTCTATCGACGCAGTCCTGTGTTCTGGATTTTAAGTCGCTTACCAGGAATGGTTGGGGACCTTCAAAGACAAATACCGATTATAGATAAACGTTCGTTTCGGGCGAAAAATAAACCTTTCGAACCAATAGGCACAGTGAAGACTCAAGTTGGATTACTCTTGGGATGCATAATGCCCTTGGTTCAGACAAGTACGATGGAAGCTACTGTTCGTGTGCTGACCCACAATGGATGTAGAGTTATTGTTCCTCCAAATCAGGTCTGTTGTGGCGCTATGAACCTCCATGGGGGTGATCGATTGCGTGCACAGGATATGGCTCGTCGTAATGTGGATACTTTTTTGGATGCTGATATTAGTGCTTTGATTGTTTCATCTGCTGGTTGTGGGTCTACAATGAAAGAATATGGGGATTTACTTGCTAACGATCCTGCTTATAGTGAAAAGGCGAAATACCTAAGTTCAATCGTCATGGATGTTACTGAATACTTGGCCTACCTGCCTTTCAAATCCCCTACGAAATCTCTATTTATGAAAGTTACATATCAAGATCCTTGTCACTTGGCTCATGCCCAACGTATAAAATCAGAACCCAGAGATATTCTGAGGAGCATTCCAGGGTTGCAACTCATTGAGATGGAAAATCCTGATCGATGTTGTGGTGCAGCAGGACTTTACAGCCTATTACAGCGTGAAATGTCGAACCGATTGCTATCGGACAGAATGGAATCGGTAGCGTATACCAAAGCCGAGATTGTTGTTACCGCAAACCCTGGATGTATGATTCAATTTGAGGGAGGATTTAAAAAGGATGGAAAGAAAATAAGGGTTTGTCATGTCGTCGATTTACTTGATGAAGCATACGAATATGCCATCTAGGTTCCACGTACACGACTCGGAATTCTTGTAAAATTCTATTCTGGGTTAAGCACTAGATTCTCTAAATACTTGGTTTGTGACAGGTGCTTCTTAATTCCTGGGTACTTTATAACCTTCTTTAGAGAGGACGGATTCTAGCGCTGATAGGAAGGTGAGGACTGCTGTGCTGTTTGAGTTTTCGCCCATAAGGCCAATGCGCCAGATTTTACCTGAGAATTGACCAAGTCCGCCACCAATTTCGATATTGTGATCATTCAGAAGTGCTTTTCTTAAAGTTGCGTCATTCATTCCGTTTGGAACCCAGGCTGAAATTAGCGTATCAAGTTGTGCACTTTCTTGTGCGAACAGTTCTATTCCGAGAGATTTCAATCCCTCTCGGAGTGTTTTTGCATTTCTAGTGTGCCTTTGATAACGGGCTTCTAAGCCTTCTTCTAGTACTACCCGGAGTCCTTCCCTAAGCCCATAGATCATTGAAATAGGTGCAGTGTGGTGATATGCACGAGTACTTGACCAGTAATTCTCTAATAGACTTACATCAAGGTACCAGCTTTGTACTGGTGTATTTCGTGATAGTAGTACCTCATGGGCCTTTGGCCCTAAAGTTAGTGGTGCGAGTCCTGGTGGGCATCCAAGACATTTTTGAGAACCACTGTAGCTGACGTCAATTCCCCAGTCGTCGACATTGATCTCGACTCCTCCCAAGGATGTTACGGCATCAACAATCATTAAGGCGTCATGCTCGTGGGTGATCTTAGCAATGTCTGGTACTGGACTTAAGACTCCAGTAGATGTTTCTGCGTGGACCATGGCAACGAGTTTAATGTTTTTATGTTTACCAAGTTCAGCTTTGACTTTATCTGGGTCTAATGGTTGGCCCCATTCGGTTTCAATTCGATATACGTTTGCTCTGCACCGTTCTGCAATTTGTGCCATACGGTCTCCGAAATAACCATTGACTCCAACTACTGCCGTATCTCCGGCTTCGAGAATGTTGACCATCGCGGTTTCAATACCCGCTGATCCGGTTCCTGAGACCGGGAATGTGATTGGGTTATTAGTTTGGAATACGAGACGAAGCATTTCTTTTATGTCGTCCATTAATTTCAGGAATTCAGGATCGAGGTGTCCAAGAAGTGGGGCAGTCATGGCTTTCAGTACACGTGGGTTGACGTTACTTGGGCCTGGTCCCATTAGGAGCCTGTTCGGTGGATTAAATTCTTCTTCGTAATTATGCATTGTTGCTAATTGATATGTAGAAACGAAAGGATTCGTGGATAATAATTTATCGTAATGATTCTTGATAGTTTTTATCTGGACAATATATTTTTTTGAAATACTGGGTAAGTATAGTATCTAACCTGGATAATGAAAAGGTTCAGTAGTATTTCCAGATAATCTTGACATGGACTGATACGACTCGTAAAGTAAAGACTGTTCTCCAATCTTTTTATGGTCAATACCATTGTCTCATCCCGATAATCAATTCGAACGAATAACACGTCTTCAGCCAGATGCTATAGGGCAACCGGGCAAGCGTCGCTTCAGGATAATTATAGAAAATACAGATCTCCAAATTGCCGTCCTTTGGATTGAAAAAGAACAATTATTTGATTTTGCTGTAGCGCTGAAACAATTGTTAGGTTTTGGCGATGAAAATTCACTTAGCAGTGGAATTGATACCTTTACCCAAGTTTTCACGCAGGAAGACCTCGGTGCAGTTTTTGAGTTTCATGTAGGCCGGCTTGGTCTAAATCATGGTGAAGGATCGGGAGATATATCTATTGATGCCTTTTCTATAGAGTCAATTGAGGAGTCAGCATCTCCGAGTCTCACTTTTACACCTAACCAATTCATGCTAAAAGAGTTTGCTGATAATGCAATAAAATTATGTCGAAAGGGACGGCCTCCTTGTCCACTGTGTGGTGCCCCTATAGACATGGAAGGCCATATATGCCCAAGGCATAACGGACATGTGAAATTGGAATGATTCTGGATTGAGTCTATGCAGCCTAAAATACCAGAACACATTTTAGACGTATTGATGTCTGGAGAAATGGGGCATTGTGACTTGATTCCATCAGGTTCTAATTATACCTTTTTCACTACTGTAACTGATAAATCAGATAATGGACGTAGCGTAATTTATAAACCCAAGAAAGGAGAGACTACTCTTTGGGATTTTACCGCGGGTACACTTTATGCCAGAGAATATGCTACGTATCTGTTAAGTGAGGAATTGGGATGGGGTTTAGTTCCACCTACAGTCGTGCGAGATGGAAACTTTGGGATTGGTTCGGTGCAACTGTTCATTGATTATGATCCACATGAAAACTTTTTTACTATTCGGGAAAAACGTCTTTTTGAATTCCTGCGTGTATGCGTTTTTGATATCATTACTAACAATGCGGATAGGAAAGGAGGCCATTGCATTTTAGATATAGATGGTTATATTTGGGCGATTGACCATGGTGTAACCTTCCATTCGGACATGAAGTTACGAACTGTCATTTGGGACTTTGCAGGCAAAGATATACCTGGATGGATTATTGAAGACTTAAAAATGTTATTAAATCGTTTCGAAGAAACTAATGGATTTGGCAATAAATTATACCAACTGGTTAGAGCTAAAGAAGTTCGTGCGTTTCGTGATCGGTTGGAGAGTTTAATTGGCGCCCCAGTATTCCCGAGTCTTGGATCTTACCGATCCGTACCTTGGCCGTTGCTTTAATAGCCATATCAACTACCGATTTTGAACAGTCAGATTTTACGACGACGTTTTTTTATTTGTTTTTTGAGAGAATACAGCAATTCTGAATTACCGACCAGTATACTTGCTGACCATTTTTTGATGTCACTGTTTTTGGGTAGGCCACGGTCAGGTTGGAGGAAGGATTCGAAGGAGTACCATTCTGTTGATCTTTTTGACTGTACGAACATACTTCCATCAGCTTCACTAATGATGACACAACTTCCAGCAATATCCCATATCTTTGCTTGGTTAAAAACTGCGCATTGAAAGATTCCTAGTGCTACTTGGGCCAATTCATAAACAATACTTCCAGTTACACGTGTATTGCTAAATTTCCTTTCGAGAGACGGTTCTATTTCATACTGGCTTTGGAAGGATTGTGGTAAACCAAGGAGTTTTCCTTCACATAAGGAAGAGGTTTTCGGTATTTTCACAGGACTTTCATTGATGAAAGCTCCTCCTCCGATCCTTGCGTGTAAAATCTGCCCCCAACAATTCTCCGGTGACTTCACAAATATTGCCCCAACTACAGGGACTCCCTGGAAAAGTATTCCAATTGAGACCCCAAAACAGGGGTATTTATTTATGTAGTTAATTGTCCCGTCGAGAGGGTCGATCACCCATAGGAAGTCACTATCAATACTTTTCGAGTTTAGGTTTTCTTCAGAAAGAATATTGTGGTCTGGGTATCGAGCTGTAATTTGGCTTGTCAGGAAAGTATGTGACTGTATGTCTGCATCTGAAACCGGATCCGAATTTCCTTTACCTTTATAGCTAACGTTTAAACTTTTGCTCCATTGCTTCATAAGCAAAATTCCTGCATCTTTGACGAGTTTAATCGCAAATGTTTCTAGTTCAGCGAGCAGGGAATCTTCTGCAATAGTCATTGAAGGCCAGAAATTACTTGTAGATGTCTTGAGCTTTAGGAGGCTGGGTATTGGGAAAAAGCATTTGTGGAAAGTCCACCACGTTCGTTGAACGATATCTCAACCGTTATTGATTTTGGTTCAATGATTGTTACGAGATCTTTGAGTATTTGGTTCACCGCGTGCTCTTGAAGAATGCCGATATTTCTAAAAGAGGTAAGGTAGTATTTCAGAGATTTGAGCTCGACGAGAAATTTTTCGGGGTGGTAAGTGATTACTAAATTACCGAAGTCAGGGAGCCCTGTCCAGGGGCATACTGATGTAAATTCGTTTGTTTCGTATACCACCTTAGTCGAGCTTTCTGGGTAATCGAAAGGGATCGTTTCGAGGACGTCAGTATCTATAGCGGAAAGGTGTTCAATATCATAACGCCTAAGTGGTGAGTAAGTTTTCATGGCTGTCTCTTTTTTATAGAAAACAGGGAAGCTTATACTGAAGTTTTTTTTGAACCATTATTTTCTAAACGTAATTCTTTTGGAAGTACAAATGTTACGTTTTCTTCCATGACTGGCAACATGTCCACTTGATTTGGTTTTAATCTAAGGACAACTTCATTGACCAACCATTCTGGTGTAGATGCACCTGAAGTAACACCTATACGTTTAGCTCCAGTTAACCATGCTTCCTTTACATCCTTTGGATCATTGACAAGATATGCTGGCAATCCTGCTGATTCAGCAGCTTCACGTAGGCGGAGAGAGTTGGAGCTGTTATTTGCACCTACTACTAGTACGATATCGACTTTTTTGGCAAGTTCTTTGACGGCAGTTTGCCTATTTGTAGTTGCATAGCAAATATCGTTGCGTGTCAATAATTTTGGAAATCTATGCTTTAAGACCTCAATTATTTCTGCTGTGTCAGTAACACTGAGGGTTGTTTGCGTAAGGGCAACGACTCGGTTTGGATTTTTGACCTCGACATTGTGGGCATCATCGATAGTTTCTACGAGAATTGTATGTTGTGGAGCATGACCTGTAGTTCCAACAACCTCGTCATGATCTCTATGGCCGACCAAGATGATGCTGTGGCCTTCACCTGCATACTTTAAGGCCTCTATGTGTACCTTGGTTACTAGAGGGCAGGTGGCATCTATTATATTAAGGTTGCGTTTCTTCGCCTCTTCTCTCACGACTGGCGACACTCCATGTGCAGAGAAGATTACAGTATGACCCAGAGGAACCTCACTTAAGTTTTCGACAAATACGGCTCCCTTGTTGCGGAGTTCATCTACGACGTGTGGGTTATGGATAATTTCATGCCTTACGTATATTGGCGTACCTAGACGTTCCAGGCACAGTTCAACTATATCTAATGCACGTGCAACTCCTGCACAGTAACCCCTAGGAGATCCAAGCAATACATTCATATACAATATATCCTGAAGTCAGTATATCATAAGACTGGACGTAATCAGAGTTGTTCGTAATGATCGTTTCAGGTTAGGTGATAGACAAGAAAAGGCCCAGCCGGTTAGCCGGCTGGGCCTTTTCTTGTCTATCTAATTGCTGTCTAGGTTTATGACCTAGCCTTTCGAGACCTTATTGTATATATACCACCCATGGACACCATAAGTAATCCAATTAACACGGCGGTTATGGCCAAACCTGAGTTTAGTGAAAGATCGCCTGTGGCAGGCAGCACTGGTGTGGCTGTAGGTGCTGCTGTAGGTGCTGCTGTAGGTGCCGGAACAGGGGTGTTTGCTGGTTGTGCAATCGCGCTTGTAGTAGTACCAGCGGGCCAAGCTATTTTTTCAGAGAGATCTACTAAGCCTGTGTTAGCCGGAGCTGCTGATTGGACCACGTCTGTGTCACTAGCATTTACTAAGTGTATACCAACCTTTGTGGTTCCAGGATTTAATCCTGCTGTAAGTCCGGTTATTTTTCCCGTGAAAACTATATTGGTCCCAGTCGGGAATACAGTTCCAGAGGTAACTTTTTGTGAAAGGCTAGGTGTAGAAGCTGATGCTATGCCAGCCCCTACAAAAACTTCTATTTCGGAGATGGTCGATACACCTGAAGCTAGGAATACAGCAATCTTGATATTGTCGCCTTCACCAGTCCAGTTCCAACCAGTTCCTGAAGCCATGGCCTTCGAGTTCTCAAAATTAGCCACATTAGACAGGGCACCTGTGGAATTCCCTGCGCTGGCCATTCCTGTACTAACGAGAAGTGCCAAGAAGAGCGCAGCAAAGACATACACAATAGCCATCGGGACGCGATATTTAGTTAGGACCATCAGAGACTACCTCCGTAGAGATCCGTAGGAATTAGTAAGAGACATCCACGTTCATTCTGAACTAGACATCATTGTCGTGATGCTAGCATTCAAGCTGGTTAGTGTCAAGGCCTAACAGGTACAAATCCGCTGTGAATTCTAGCTATAATTATTCTTAAAAGGTAATCATGTACGATTTCCATTTGAAACCTCGAAGATTTTATTTGTCCTATTGGAGCAATATTGAGGATACCTCTTACATCTTACCATTGGTATAATGAAAGCAATAGCCATTGTTTACACACATACGCTGGTAGAAGGAAATTCCATGGACCTAATAGATGATATTTTGGGAACAAGTAAGAATATTGCTGTAGTAGGTATATCGGACAAACCAAATAGAGAAAGTTATCGGGTAGCAAGTTATCTAAAGAGGGTAGGATATCGTATTATCCCGGTGAACCCATCTATAGAGGAAGTATTAGGGGAAGTGTGTTATCCAACGCTTCGTTCTATTACGGAAACAGTTGACATTGTCGATATATTTCGGCGTTTAGATCAGATTAGATACGTTGTGGAAGAAGCTATAGAAATATCAGCGAGATATATTTGGATGCAGGATGGACTTATTGATCATGTTGCTGCGGAAATGGCTTCTATCGCTAGTATTCCAACCATTATGGATAACTGCATCATGAGGGAGCATCGATATAGATCATAAACGTCTCTAGACTCCATTGCTCAGAAAGTTATATCGTCGAATAAGGTAGGTGGTAGAAATGTCTGCGGAGATGGTATTGAATCAAGTTCAGGCTCGACTTGCATCTTCAAGTATAGGGAATCGTATTCTGTATTTTCCTTCAGTAGGTTCTACTATGGATGTAGCGAAACAACAAGCAAAAAAGAATGCTTCTGAAGGAACAGTTATTATTTCTAATAAGCAAACGTCTGGTCGTGGAAGATTTGGTCGGAAATGGGTTTCTGAATTTGGTGAGAATCTGTTGTTTTCTGTTTTGTTATACCCTGAACAGAAAATGCTCTCAAACTTAAATGTTATTGCGTCCCTTTCTCTCCTTAGGGCGATTCAACAGGAAACAACACTCTTGCCTACTTTAAAGTGGCCTAACGATGTGCTATTGAGAGGGAAGAAGGTAGGAGGGATTCTTATTGAAACAGCCGTTTTGGCTGGAAGGGTAAAGTACGCAATTATTGGATTTGGTGTCAACATCAACTCCAATCCTACTCAAGTTCCTGAAATTAGTAAGTTTAGTACCAGCATAGCGAATGAGTTAGGCAGAGATGTGTCTAGAGAGACACTTTTTGAGACTGTATTGGTGCAGCTCTCAGATTCATATAACTCTCTACGGGAATGGATGGACGTAAGAAACCAATGGGAGTCATATTTAGAGACCATAGGGAGTCATGTCCGAGTAGTTTGGGGTAACGAGACCGAAGAGGGCCTTGCCGAAGGGGTAGACTATGATGGTAATTTAGTTCTCCGTCGCTCAGACGGAACAACCGTCACATTGTCTGGTGGGGATGTGACACTCAAAGGGTAGATAAATACAAGCAAAAGTAATTGAGACTGAGGACGATTACTGTTTCTCAGCTGTAAAAACTAAATAACTATAGTGAGAACAGTTAAAAGGCCTAATATTATACCGGTGATAATGCCGATACGAATTGTTTCTTGCTTAAAATAAGGCTCTGGTGATAATTCTGCCATTCCCCTACGCTTTAATCTCCTTGGAGTCCCTTGGGGTATCGTGTTAGGTTCGACTTTAGGCTGTCTATCGCTTTGGTTAGAAAAAGTAGCAAGTGTTTCTGTTTTGTTGTCATGGTCGGCTTGCTGCTCGTTGGTAAATGTTTCATCGCCCACTTCTTTATATGGCTTGGCTTCAAATCCTCGTGGGCCATGTTTTCTCAGACGTTTACCGCGTCCACTTAACTGCGCCTGACGGGAAGCTACACGTTTTGATTTTTTTGCCATGATGACCTCGTCATTGGATACAGAATGGTCGTATAGACCTTGAAAAGCCGATAGGGATCTTACGTTGCAATCCTCTCTATCGCTTAAGTAGATGATAACACAGCTTTTTGTGTGGTGCAGGATTTTGTGTGGTTGGTGTGTGTTCACATCGTTTGCCGAAAGGAATTTACGTTTCTGTTAAGTTTATCCCTTGTGAAGAAATTCTTGCTCGATCTCACCTATTTGTGCAAGGCAGTCGGTATCTTCACCAGATCTATTTGGAGTAGTGAACCACCCTTTAAGTATTTCTCTTGCGAGCTTTGGAGAGGTTATACGTAGGCTCATCACTAATACATTTGCGTGATTCCAACGACGAGCTCCAATAGCAGTTGGTCCGTCTGCACATAAGGCCACACGTATTCCTGGAACTTTGTCTGCAGCAATTGTTACTCCAGTGCCTGTCCAACAGAATAAAATACCTTCCTGATATTTCCCAGAGGTTATTAGGTGCCTACCTTAAGGCCTACCTGTGGCCAAAGAGTCTTACGACTTTTAGGATTGAGGCACTGTGAGTTTTAGGTTTGATACCACGGCGACTTAATTTTTAGAGCACAAAGTCAGTGAGAATGCTCTTCTCGTCACTACCGATTGCAATACGTATTTCATATCACCTTTAATTACTTATGCTCTAGGGTGTGCGTTATCATATTGTTTTCGGATATGCTCATTTGATAGATGAGTATATATCTGTGTTGTTGCTATACTGGAGTGCCCTAGTAATGCTTGTACGTAACGCAGAGAAGCTCCATTATTCAACATATGAGTAGCGAAACTATGTCTCAGTATGTGTGGTGTGAGAGGTACTTGTATGTCAGCTCCCATCGCATGTTTTTTCAGGAGAAGCCAGAATCCCTGACGAGTTAAACGTTTTCCTCTATGGTTAATAAAAAGGGCATGGTCTTTTTCCTTTTTTGCATATTTATCCATGAGTTTTGGACGGCTTTTCCATATATAAGCCGAGATTTTCTCTACTGATCTGTTGTGTATAGGTACAATACGTTCCTTAGACCCCTTGCCCATACATCGAACAGAATGTTCTACCATATTTACATCATGTATATTCAAGCTAACGAGTTCACTTACTCGTAGTCCTGAGGCGTAAAGTAGCTCTAACATGGCAGAGTCCCTGATGGCCTCGGGCGTGGTTAAGTTCATTGGAGCATTAAGAAGTCGTTCTAATTCACTTAACGAAAGTACCTTTGGGATTTTGCGACCTACTTTTGGGATAGAGATTCGTTCAGTAGGATCCTCTCTAATGATGCCTTCCTCAGCGAGGAAATTAAAGAAAGATCTAATCGAAGCAACCTTTCTTGCTATAGTTGTTGTAGCGTAACTGCGGCCGTACAAATTCGAAACATACTCAGCTAGCCGGGCATGTCCGAGGCCTTCCCATAGAACACTTTTTTCGTTGTGAGAAGATGGTGTATTGCTTTCGTTAAGATGCTCTAAGAGTTGGTGTAAGTCGCCTTGGTATGCTATTACAGTGTTTTGGGAGGCTCCTTTTTCTACAGCAAGGTGGTCAAGAAACGTTCGTATAGCGTCATCGTCCATCTAAGTATCCTCTACACTACGGAGGCTAATATTGTAACACGTCGTGCATTCGCTTTTCCTCTGACTTTGCTAGGTAACCCTTATTTTGTTGACAGGTACTTTGAACCATAGCTAGAATTGCCACAGGAGGACTCTACTTTGTTTAATTCGATCAGTATAGGAATCAACCCGATCCTCTTGGACGTTGGGTTGATCGCATTAAGTTGGCATGGTTTTTTTACTTTTGTTGCAGTGGTTGTATCCGTCTATTTGGTTTCGCGCTGGGGGAAAGGTGAAGGTATATCGGCGGATGATGTTTATTCTGTAACAGTGTGGGCTATTGTAGGAGGCATCATAGGTGCTAGGTTCGTCCACGTTGTAGATCGATGGGATTACTATGGAGCGAACCTTAGTAATATAGGATCGGTCTGGGCTGGAGGAATTTCCATATATGGAGCGATCATAGGTGGGTTTTTGGGCGGTGCTGGTTATATTTGGATTAATCACAGGTTTTTTAAAAAGCTTGCGAATGTATCTATCGGAAAATTGGCGGATATTTCGGCACCGGCCTTGTTACTTGCACAAGCCATAGGACGTATTGGTGATATTGTTAATGGAGAACATATAGCAAGTGTGACGAGTCTTCCTTGGGGGTTTATTTATACGCATAGTTCGAGTCTTTCAAATAGACACCATGGCTTAGTTCCGAGTCATCCTGCAGTGCTGTATGAGATGATCTACGATCTTTTCGTGCTTGTAGTGATTTGGAGGTTACGTGGCAGGCTATTGCCATCTGGCATGCTTTTTGCTGTCTATGGAATGTTGTATGCGGTTGGCCGTTTCTTCCTGCAGTTTTTGAGGCTGGATAAACAGTGGATAGTGGGGCTTCAAGAGGCTCATATTATCTCTATTATTGTAATAGCGTTAACGGTTGGAATCCTGGCTTCTCGGGTTCGTTTTGTATCTAAAAGCGAATTGGCCGTGCAAGATACACTAACTTCTAAGCGTAAGTCTAAGTCGAATTCTTGAGAGACCCTCACGTCAATTAGGATCACCGAATCCTAGGATGGAAAGCTGTATTGAGGGTTTTTGTTTATCAATAGAGCTACGTCGGCAACTGTCCCCAATGAAGCGAGTGAAATCAGACCAGATGGTAGCGTCTTACCAAGAGAATCATATACGGCTTGGGCGATTTTTAGTGCCATTTCAGAACCCGTTAGGCTTTGAAACGGGTATAAGTATCCTGGGAGTTCATGGTCTACGATAGCGTAAGCTCTTGGAGCTCTTTTGGGGGTATGTGGTGGTCAGTTACAATCGTGTCGATCCCTTTCCCTAAGGCCTGTTCGATTTCGATGTAAGAGCTTACTCCGCAGTCAACAGTCACGAGTAGAGTACCCCCCCCTCTGATTCCAGGTGACCTGACGCCCGCAGGCTAATCCCGTGCCCGTCTTTTATTCGGTCTGGTATGTAAGGGGTTATTTTTGCTCCGACTTTTCCTAAAGTATGTGAGAGAAGTGCTGTTCCAGAAATCCCATCTACATCAAAGTCACCGTATATTGATATATGTTCTTTGTCGTCTATAGCTCTTCTAATGCGTTCGATAGCACCCTCCATCCCAGACATTAAAAAAGGGTCATGTGATATAGGACTTTTGGATAAAAAGTTTTTAGCTTGCGAACAATCCCGTATTCCTCGGTTGTAGAGAAGTTGGGCAATAAGATCCGGGTATGCTGATAGATCACTTCGAGTATCTTGCGGCATGTCCGGTTGGACTTTTCAGTTAATGGGTACAGAGTCTTTATTAGCCAATCTTATTTTCTCGAAATTGCCTGGTTTAGGCCTTCTGGCTTACTGAAGATGATGGAAGAATTGTGTCCACCAAATCCAAACGAGTTACTCATTACTGTATTAACCTCAATGTTTCTTGCCACGTTCGGGGTATAATCTAAGTCACATTCTGGATCTGGATGATCGAGGTTAATTGTAGGGGGGATTATCGCGTTGTTTAATATCATCACCGATATGGCTGCTTCCAATGCTCCCCCTGCTCCGAGAAGGTGACCAGTCATTGATTTTGTGGAACTAATTGGTATTGTGTAAGCATTGTCTCCAAAGGTTGATTTGAGTGCCATTGTTTCAAATTTGTCGTTGAGGGGAGTCGACGTGCCATGAGCGTTGATATAACTGATCTCATTTGGTTGCATATTCGCTTGTTTCAGTGAGAGCCTCATAGCGCGTGCTGCTCCCTCCCCTCCGGGCGAGGGTTGTGTTACATGGTGTGCATCAGACGTTGCACCATATCCTAGTAGTTCTGCGAGTATAGGTACCCCACGACGTTGTACACTATCCATGCTCTCTAGTACCAAAATTCCAGCCCCTTCACCCATTACAAACCCGTCTCTTAGAGAGTCAAATGGCCGGCTAGATAGTTTTGGGTTGTTATTCCGTGAGAGTGCATGGCAAGAGTTGAACCCAGCTACAGCTATCGGGCAAATTGGAGCTTCAGTTCCTCCTGCAATCACAATGTCTACAGCCCCACTTCGTATAAGCGCAGCTGCTTCTCCAATCGCGTCTGCTCCACTTGAGCACGAGGACACCATTCCGAAATTAGGACCCTTTGCTCCGATTTCTATTGAAACTTGTCCTGGAGCCATATCTGCAAGCATCATGGGTATCAGGAAAGGGCTTACCCGGCTTGGGCCTCGTTCGTTTAAAACATTAAATTGTTCTGAAAGAGTCAATAAGCCGCCCACGCCACTACCAATTATGACACCTACACGAGTAGGGTCTATGGATTCGATATTTAGTGCTGCTTGGTTGAGGGCTTCTTTCGTAGCAGCGATCGAAAATTGTGCGAATCTGTCAAGATGCCGTGCCCTTTTTTTGTCTACATATACTGTAGGATCAAATCCTTTGACTTCTGCAGCAATATGGGTTTCGAATGGTTCTGGGTCGAATGCAGTTATCCGGTCTATTCCAGATATTCCCTTGATTAAGTTATTCCAAGTAGAAGGAGCATCTAAACCAACGGGGCTGACTATACCTAGGCCAGTAATGTAGACATGGCTGGTCAATTTCTATCCTCAGCAATGGTTAAAATTCTGATTACCTGTTTGTGTTTAGTGTCACTGAAGGTTTAGAGAGAGGCAGTGCTATTTAAGGAAATGCGCTCGCTAATTTTAGCCTTCCCATGAGATCGTTTTAGTAAGGTAAAGATTCTTTTGTAAAGTGTATCTACCGGGTGCAGTCTTGCTGTATATCGTTCGAATAAATCTCGGGACTCTTGCATAGTCCAGCGTTCATCGTAATGAACGAATTGCCTGCCAGTATAGAGATGATAAGGTCTCATCTTACCTTCCGGAAGAATTGATCCATCTTCATCGAGGGGAGTAAGGCTCCAGTTGATAGTAGCGGGGAGGGGTGTGAGTAAGTTAGCTGTTTGATAGCGACTAACCGTCTTTGCCCAATCAGCCATTTCCATAATACTTTTTTCTGTGTCGAATGGAAGTCCTATTATAGTCATTGCGGCTACTGCGAATCCTATCTCATTGATGGTAACGAGGTCTGTATTAACCTGATTTATATCTTGCCGCTTATTTACTAGTTCGAGGTTTTTTGCATTACTGGACTCTACTCCGACGTAGAGCATTTTGATTCCAGCATCCCACATAGCCTGAGCTAGTTCCCTATCTTGTCCTATTTCTGCCCTAGTTTGGCATATCATCCACATTCCGTCAGAATGGCCTTTCTTCCAGCCTTGTAGGCGTGCTACCCGCTCATCACGGTACTTTGTAGCTCTAAGGGGCGGTGGATGCAGGTCGTCTGATATGAATACGCTGAAGCGACCATCTTTCGCACTGTAGATAAGGCCATTATCGGCCATTGTCCTTAGTTGAGCTAATCTTTTTATCTCAGTTTCTCTGCGAATCATTCGATAGCCTAAGAACTGCTGGATTACTTGGCAGTAGGTACATTTTTCGGTACAACCACGAACCGTTTCCATAACTCCTGCGGCGAGAGGGTTTTCTGGAGAGACGTCCAGTATAGAGTCGAAGTCTGGAAGTTCTACAAAATCTGGTGCAATTACTCCTCGCCTATCTGTTTGAATACATTTGCCTTCTTCCAGATAGGATATTCCAGGTATTTTGGATAGAGCGTTCGTTCTTTCTTTCCCTCTATATTTCAGTACCGTATCACATAAGGTACCAATAATATCTTCTCCCTCTCTTTGGACGATAACATCAAAAGACGCTTCTTTTAAGGATTCCTCAGCGAGAGGGCTCATATGTGGCCCCCCACCTAGGAGACATATGTCAGGGTGGTACAGCTTAGCGTTTCGCGCGATTTCGTAAGCTCTAGGGGCTTCGTTTATCAGGGCCGTAATCATGAGTATATCTATGTCCTCAAGATCTTTGTCAGGATCTATTTTGCCACTTCTGTCTTCGTACCATATCCGTCGTTCATACAGATATTCGCCTTCATGCTGCTTTAGTGCGCCAGAAAGGAACAAAGGTCCTTGTCGTGGTATCGCAACATACTCAAAATTTCCACCTGTAGATGCAGGTGCAACTATTAGTACTTGTTTGAATTTGGATGATTGTGCCATAAGTGACCTCTAGGCATTTCTAATATGGATAAATTGGTTTAAAAAGGATCGATTAGCAAGGTGACAATGATACATGTAAGGAATTATATAAAGCCTATCCTTGTAGTTTGAATTGCATTATACAGTTAGAGGAACAAAAAACAAAGAGTTGACTCAATATTTTGTAGGAAAATGGCTACTTGCTTACGTTGACCCTTACAGGTCACGGTGCTACCATCTTGATATGGTGGGCGTAGCTAAGTGGTTTAAGGCGCCAGGTTGTGGCCCTGGAGATCGAGGGTTCGAATCCCTCCGCTCACCCCAGATTAACAAAGCCATTAAATTTGTTTTGTAAGGATTGATGTAAGCGTGCCAGGATTTACTCTAAAATGGAATAAAAGGATAGTTACTAGGTTGGTTTGAAATAACCTAATGGGTCGACTGATGATTTTACAAGAATTTATTGATGGGGTAGCTATCCTGATTCTTAATAATCCGGCCAAGAGGAACGCTCTTTCATTTGAGGTTCTTGTCGAATTAAAAACGCACCTTGATTCCATAAGAAAAAACACTGATGTGCGTGTGGTGATTTTACGTGCTGAGGGGAACGTTTTTAGTGCAGGACATGATCTTAGCGAACTTAAGGAAGTTGATGTTAAGGCTAGTCGAGAAATATTCGAGCTATGCACGGACGTAATGGAGTCCATTAGATTATTACCACAACCAGTTATCGCGGAAGTTAATGGACTAGCGACAGCCGCTGGATGTCAATTGGTTGCTTCTTGCGATATGGCGGTTGCTTCTGAAGAGGCTAGATTTGCTACTCCCGGAGTCAATATAGGGTTGTTTTGTACAACCCCTGGGGTGGCTTTATCGCGTTCTATTTCGTCTAAAAAAGCAATGGAAATGTTGTTGACAGGTATTCCTATTTCTGCTCATGAAGCACTTCAACATGGATTGGTTAATAAGGTTGTTCCGGTTGGAGAATTGAGTTCATATTGTATGAGATTAGCTAGGCACGTTGCTAAAGCTAGCTCACTTGTTGTTACTCTTGGGAAACAGGCCTTCTATCGTCAATTGGAACTTGATAGACCAAAAGCATATGAGGTAGCTCAAAAAGTTATGGTAGATAATTTAAAGGCATCTGATGCTCAGGAAGGTATTAAGGCATTCTTGGAAAAACGTGACCCAGTGTGGAGTGATCAATAATTCACACCTTATTCCTTTCAATATTTGGATGGCTGTGTTAGGTAATGATACTGATGTCCCTTTGACAAGCTGCTATAAGTGCTCTCTGTTTAACGGGGTTGATATAGATCCAAATTAAGCGTATGTTTGTTGCGAAATAAGCATAGTTTGATGAGGAGTTACAGTATGGTTACAGTGCAAACAGATCCGAATCTCTTAGCTCAAGCAGGAAAAACTGGTGTGACTGTGGTTTCAGGCGATGGACCTACTAGCCGTGAGATCGTAGTCAATGGTCTAAAGCTCCATTACCTTGATTGGGGCAATGCGGGTGCACCTGTTGTGTTGTTTTTACATGGAGGTTCTCAGACAGCACATATGTGGGATTTTTGTGCACTTGCATTGAGGGATCGATATCACTGCGTAGCGTTGGATCAGAGAGGACATGGGGATAGCGACTGGGCTTCTGACGGAGATTATTCATTGGAAAAGCATCAAGGTGATATTGAAGGTTTCATTCGTGAAGTAGGAATTGTTCCGTTTAACCTTGTAGGTTTATCTATGGGAGGACAGAACTCAACAGTTCTGACTGCTAACAATCCCGATTGGGTAAAAAAGGTGGTCATAGTCGACGTTGGACCAGAAGTTCAAGGCGAAGGAATTCAAGAAATCAAATCATTTACATCTCTTCCAGATGAATTGGATTCTTTTGAAGAGTTTGTTGAACGTGTTGCTGTGTACAGCCACCTCCGTCCTATAGAACAAATTAGGTCTAGCCTTAGACACAATGTGAAACAACTTCCAAGTGGGAAATGGACTTGGAAAACAGATAAAGTCCTTAGAGACCCTAGCCGGTCAAGAGAAGCTCCTCCTACAGAATACCTGTGGAAATGTATCGCGAAGATAGCTTGTCCAGCCTTAATTGTCCGTGGTGGAGAAAGTAAAGTTTTTGCTGAAAAGACTGGAATTGCCATGGTCAACTTGATGGCAAATGCGAAAATGGTAACTATAGAGAAGGCTGGCCATCGCGTTTCTGGTGATAATCCTGTGGATTTTGAAAAAGCCTTGGTTCAATTCTTAGATGCAAATTAATATAACTATTAATGAAAGTCTCAAAGAATCTCTAAGAGCTAGGAATGGGTGCTGTTCCTCAAGATAACTGACTCATGCATCGGTCATTGGGTATTCGGAAGCCTCGGCGGGAATTTTTGCTTAGGAATCTTGACCCGTGAGAGAAAACCAATGGCAAATATGGTGCATAGTACCAGTATAGCCATGGCAGCCGGTTGGCCGAAGCCAAAGGTTACTGCAACTAATGACCAGCATGCTGCCCCAACTGCATATCCGAGCCGACCAACGGTCATATACAGTCCGAAAACTGACCCAAGTAACTGTGGAGGACTTAGGGCGATAATAATCGGTCTGTCTGCAACCCAAATTGCACCAAAAAAGGCGCCTGCAGACATTCCAACACCCCACCAGGTGGCCGATGGCAACTCAAATAATGGAATGGCAACGGCAACTGAAATTAAGACTACCCAGCCACTTAGACAAAGCAGTAGACACTTTATAGGCCCAACACGATCTACGGCTTTACCCCACAAGAATCCACTAGGAATAGCTACGACCAATCCTGCGAACAAAACTCTTTGGACTTCTTCGGTGGTCATACCGACAGATTGTGTTGCATATAGCACACCAAATGATGAACCGACGCTAACCATCCATATGTACCAGAAACGCGCTATCAAAAACACACCAATATACTTAATCTTGAGGATTGGGAGAATTTCGGACATACCTATTGCACGGAAAAATCTTTGACGAAGCTGTAGATAACCATTTTGAGAACTTATGTTTTTTGGTATTTTTGTAACGGGAACATCCAAACGGTTTCGGGAAGAAGAGGTATTTTTTGTGCGGCCTTTTAATCCGACAATTATCAGAGGGCTAGCAAGCAATGCCATAAGAACACCTATTAGCCAAAATGCGAATTCATAGCTATGCCCCAACATATCCATACCGATCAAACCAATAAACACAGCTATCATTGAACCGAAATAACCTAAGCCGACACCGAGCCCTCCGATTGACCCTATATCTTTAGGAGAAGCGATATCAGCTAATGTAGTGTTATATAGCAATTCTGCGAACGCTAAACATATGAATGCGATTATGAATAAAGAAAGTCCAAATAATAAACTAACATTACCAATGCCAAGAATAAATATTGATATTGAGCTTAAAGCAGTTAACCATGCTAATCCGGTATATCGATTAAATTTAGTGTCATGTAAGTAGCCTACTAGCGGGCTACCAAGTATAACGACCGACATTGCTAATGCCACAGCAAATCCATAGTGAGCATCAGTGCCACCATTTGTAATGGTAATCCAAAGAGGTAAGAAAAGCCCTACTATTCCAGTATGAAAAAGGCTATTGCAACAATCGTAAATAATCCATGAAATGATCTTGCTTGACCATTTGTTAGAATTTTTTTTTTGAAATATGCTTAGTGGCAAATCCATTATTCTCTATATGATTTAGTTATTTGTTTAATAGCAGATCTAGTGATTTTGCAATCTAGCGTAATTAATATATTAAAAGGTGGATTGCATTTTTTTTGCAACGAGAAACTGATCGTATCATAAGATTAGGATAACTAACACCCAAAAATTTAGCTTGACGTGTTTACAGGATCAACTATGCTTGTGTCCATGAAAGAAGTTGAACCCCTTCACCAAAACCCCAGTTTCTACTACGGATGGATCATTGTTGTTGTGGTCGCAATTGGAGGGCTTGTACAAACTGCTGAAGCATATCCTGTACTTGGCGTTCTATTGAAACCGATAACAGAAGAATTTGGTTGGAGTCGTAGTACTTTTGCTGGGGCGCTGACAATCGGGACTTTATGTGGTGGGGTAGTTGCCATATTTGTTGGCCCAAGGCTCGATCGATATGGTGGGCGATGGATACTCACAGTTGCTTTTATAATTATAGGGCTAGCATTGATTCTCATGTCTCGAGTAACCACATTATGGCAGTTTTACGTTTTGCAGGCTATAGCTAGAATGATGAATATGGGAGTAGTGATACTAGGGCTTCAAGTAATTATCCCAAAATGGTTTATCTATGGTCGGGGACGTGCATTAGCGTTTAGCCAGTTAGGGATGACATTGGGGAATATAGTAGTACCATTATATATTCAAATGACGGCTGCAACTGCTGGTTGGCGTGTTGCCTCCATGATATTGGGGATTGCTGTTGTGATCGTAGCTATACCTGTCTTCACAATTTTTCTTCGTCGAAGACCTGAGGATATGGGCCTATTCCCAGATGGGGTTGTTTATCAGAAACATACAGAAACGCTAGATAAAACCGTAACATCAGAAGGTGGAACACCTTTAGCAAAATCATTTGAAGTTTCATTCTCTGTTCGTGAAGTTGTGAAGATGCGGTCATTCTACTTACTGTTAACTGCATCAACGATTTTAATGTTTGTCGCTCCCGGGATGTTTTTGCATCTTGTATCATATCTTACCGATAATGGCCTTTCACCGAGAGTTTCTGCAATGGTTATGGCGGTGGTGTCTGGCAGCAGTGCTATTGGATCAATTTCGTTTGGTACTTTCGCAGACCGGCATAATCCCCGGTTGCTATTGGCCTCTGGCCTAGCGTTAATGGGTATTGGCTATTTGTTACTTATTTTTTCCCATTCTATTGTCCCGGCTTTTGCATGGGCGGTTTATATGGGAATTGTTCAAGGTGGTGTATTCACTACGATACAGGTCGTTTGGGCAAATTACTATGGAAGAGAATCGATCGGAGGAATACGTGGAGTTGTCTGGCCTGTTCAAACAACTGCTGCTGCGATTGGTCCACTCATATCTGCATTGACGTATGATATGTATGGTGGGTATGCATTTATTTTTGCTTTATGTGCGTTTCTAAGTGTAGTGGGAAGTTTGAGCGTTTTAGTTGCGAAATCTCCTTCTGATTATATGAAAATCCGTAATACCGAGTCTCTAATTTCTTCCTTATAGCTGCTTTGGCCTTGACGTGGTCCAAGGATGCTTTATTCTTTAGATGTTGTATGTCATGTGAATAAATCCAATCATATTTTCTCCAACTCTAAGTTACCCGTTTATTCTAGCTTTCCTATCTACTATGGATGGGTAATTGTATTTGCGGTTGCTTTTTGCAACTTTATACAAACGGCTGAATCGTATCCTGTTCTAGGCGTTTTCTTGAAGCCAATGACAGAAGAATTTGGATGGAGCCGTACTGTTTTCACTGGAGCTTTAACGATTGGTACACTTTTGGGTGCAGGTCTTTCTCTTTTATTGGGATCGATCGTTGATCGATCCGGTGGGCGTTGGATCTTGTCCGTTTCTTTTTCAATTTTGGGGCTAATGTTGCTACTTACTGCTAGAGTCACTTCTCTTTGGCAGTTCTACGTATGCCAGATAATTGCAAGGATGGTGAGCATGGGAGCGATAATGCTTACCCTTCAAATCATCATACCCAAATGGTTTATAGAGAAACGTGGTCGTGCTCTGGCCTTTGGCCAAGTAGGGCTTACTTCTGGGAATATAGTACTACCGTTATATTTACAAATTGTTATGGAAGCTAGGGACTGGCGTATGGCTATTATGACAATGGGCGTTGCTGTACTTTGCCTGTCTATACCTATGGTTGTCATCTTTATCCGTAGAACTCCTGAAGATATTGGGTTGCTTCCTGACGGAGTTACAGCTGGAGAAGGTGTCAATCTAAGAGCTAAGACTTCTTTTGGAAAAGAAATGATCTCTGAAACGTCTTTTTCTTTGAAGGAGGTAGTTCGCTTGCCATCGTTTTATTTCCTCTTAATCTCCTCCTCTTTAGTTATGCTTGTTGCTCCGGGTGTCTTTCTACATCTTATTCCCTATCTTACTGATAAAGGGCTATCTCCTGGGAATGGTGTAGCGGCAATGGCTATCGTTGCTGGGAGCGCTGCTATAGGGTCTATAGTTTTTGGTATATTGGGAGAACGATACAACCCTCGAGTTTTACTTACTGCCTGTCTCCTATTTATGAGCTTTGGTTACATTTTTCTTATAGGCGTAGATAGGTTTATGTTAGCGATACTATGGGGAGTATACATGGGTAGTGCTCAAGGAGGCGTTTTTACGACGCAGCAAATTATCTTAGCTGATTATTATGGGAGAGACTCGATTGGCAGTATTCGTGGAGTAGTTTGGCCTGCAATGGTTGCAGCCAACGCCCTCAGTCCCCTTGCATGTTCAGCTGTCTACGATCTCAATGGAAGTTACACCTTCGTTTTCTTATTATTCTCGCTATTCATTATTTTTGCTGCCTTGAGTGTTTCTATAGCTCGTTCACCGCAGCGAAAGATTTTATTAACAGGGAACAATTATTGAGCTATCCACCCACCATCTATTACTAGTTCTGAGCCTGTAACAAAAGAAGATTCATCAGAGGCCAAATACAGAACGCCATATGCAATATCTTGAACGGTGCCAATTCTACCTAAAGGGATCTTAGATAGGAATGTTTCCCGTTCGTATGCCCCGGTGCCCATACGATTCTTTGTAGCGGGTGTGAGTATTGGTCCTGGATGTACCGAATTCACGCGTATACCCTCTTTTGCGTGTTGGACTGCAGTGGATTTGGTAAGTATACGTATTGCACCTTTTGATGCATGGTAGGCGGAATCGCTTGTGCTGCTACCGACGATACCCATCTGGGACGACATATTGATGATTGATCCTCCGCCAATCTTGCGCATTTCTGCAATTGCTAACTTAGTTCCTAGAAATGTTCCTTTTATATTAACGGCCATTACGGCATCCCATATTTCGACTGTGGTTTCCTCAGGCCCTCCTAATCCACGTATTGCTGCATTGTTTACCAGTATGTCTAATTTGCCAGATTGTTGAATCACTGTATCTATTGCATATTGCCAGGAAGTTTCGGACGTGACATCCAATTTAACAAATGAAGCCTTTGCTCCTGATTTTCGAATCTCATATTCAACTGCTTTTCCTTCTTCCTCAAGTAGGTCGCCTAAAAAGACTTGAGCGCCGTGTTCACCGAATAGTTTAGCTATAGCAGCACCAATTCCTCTTGATCCACCACTTATGAGGGTACTCTTACCTTCCAAACGCATTGAATACTCCTAAGCATAGAATAGCTTTAGCTTTGAATTTGGTCTCAAATATTATTACTTTTATCATTGTAACTAGGTTTTAGGTCGTGTGGCTATACAGGACACATTTAACCTACTATCATTGAGCGTATCGATCTGAATTCTTGTAATGAGTTTGGTAAGCTAGCCAAAATATCGTGTGGTTATTGACAAAAGTATGCGCCCGTAGCTCAGCGGATTAGAGCATCGGTCTTCGGATTCCTTGTTCTTGCTGTTGCCGAGGGGCTTCCAGTGCGCTACAGCGCAGGGTTTCGTATGTACAGCACCCCCAAGTACTCTCTAACGTCGGGAACTTAGGCGCCATTTGGGCGCCACATCGGGCGCCTACTCGATGACCTTTATGACAAATTCATGGCAGGGGAGATGCGTTCGTGGAAGCCTCCCATTGAGGCACTACTTGCTGAGTAATTCCCTTGCGCATGCGCGCGCACACACGTTTTTTACATGCGAACGTCACGGTAACTTGGGTAGATCCCGATGTAGA
>Ga0114996_10000233_pt1 | contig 77154 bp, 94 predicted proteins | sample ArcticOcean_MG_C_4_FD_87039 | JGI IMG/M metagenome (GOLD analysis project Ga0114996, IMG submission 87039) | Marine microbial communities from western Arctic Ocean - ArcticOcean_MG_CB4_134 | ecosystem: Environmental > Aquatic > Marine > Oceanic | place: Arctic Ocean: Canada Basin | collected...
ACTTTGATAAATCAACCATTAGACCCCAATGCAAAACTACCTCACTACGATGACTATGTTAAGCAAGGGATATTATCTGGTGTAGAGGATGTCCCACCTACGGGTGGGATGGATATGCCGGTTGAAGGAGAATATATAGGTGAATGAAATGTATGAAGTAGGACAAACAGTTTTGGCTATGGCCACGATCACTGAAGATGGTGATTCTGAAGGATCTCCAGAAGCAGAGTATCCTGCTGGTAATTATATTCACGCTGTGCTGGGAGATCCGGGAGAGGTGCTGCATTTGAATAAGGATGGCTTGCCCACAGTTCGTTTTGAACGCACAGGAACTGCTACAATAGTGGGATTGGATGAAATCAACCCGCAAGGACAAGTTCACAAAGACTTGGCTTACTTGGAAAGTAAAGGATATATCCTAATCAAAGAAGGATTAGTCGATCGGTTGAATGCAGAACGTCCTGAAGGTGAAGAAATTGATTCCGAGGATCCCGAACTGGACGGCATGGCTATTATGTTGACCCGTATGTGTATGGATGTGTGCTTAATGAGGGATCGTTTTGAAAGAGAGCCTCATCTAATGGAACTATCAGTTGAAGATCTGGTTGCTGAAATGGTTAAAGACTCTGTGTAAGCGGGGTCATTGGCGCAGCCAGGTAGCGCAACGGGCTTTTAACCCGTCGGCCGTGGGTTCGAATCCCACATGACCCGCCATATTTACAGTTAGGTCTTGAAACCACCGAAACCTTTATATATCATCACTGTCTTAGGAAGAAATGGGTGAGCAACATGGCAAAAACAGCAACATGGATAAATCGGGGAAAAGGTAATTTGGTAGATATTTTGACGCAACAGGGTCGATTGATGACAACTAAGGAAGCATCAATGGCAATGCAGGACGCAGGCCGCAAGTGGGCTGCTACTCCTCGTCAAATCTGGGCACAAGCCCGAAAGCCAAGAACAGACATCAAATTGGTAGAACGAATCTCGGTGAACTCTATGCTACGGAATAATAGTCATGAGAATTGGCTGATCGGGCTTGAGGGGTGGGATTATGAATCACAATATCCATATCGTGCACTCAATCGGAGTGAACAAGCATGATGAGTTACAATCCGCATCCCAATTGTGATTGTCAGCACCTACACAGGATCCAAAGTTATGGCCAAGAATGGTCTCTAACCTACAGGTGTATGGCTTGTGGACAGACCTACAGTGTATCACGAGGTATTGCATGAGGCAATTGACTACTGGCTGTTGTGCACAATGCAACCGCCGAACCACCCACAGTCTGAATGGATTAGAGAGATCTTATTTCGTTTGTGTAGGCTGCATGGGTGAAGATCAACTCGTCCAGGTATGCAACATGGGGTTGGATCAACCAATAGCATTTCTAAGAGATGTGTATAATGCTTTGAATGATTCCACCGACTTTACCGCCAAACACGGATTAGGAGAAATACGATCGGCATTACACTATATTGTCCAAAGAGAGGGTATATGGGCGTAAACCACCGAAACCTTTATATACTGTCAAGGTTATAGGGATAAAAGGAGAGAGAGATAAAATGGAAATTACTAACGAACAAATCGAAGAGGCTGTAGAAGAGTTACTGATGAGAATTGAAGCACGGGATAATGATCCTCGTATTTACAGTAGATATGTGGACTTTTGGCAAGGCCGTGGACGGTCTATCTTACAGAGAATAGCAGATCGTTCAGGATCTGATCGAGAGCATTTAGTGAGAGGGATGATTTATTGTTTGAATCGGACCAGCACTATAAATGGAAGAGACCCTGTCTATGAGGGTATTTAAGACTACCGTAACCTTTATATAGGTGGTTGTAGAATAATGCAGTTTGCAGGTGAAACAAATGTCAAATGATGATGATAAGAAACAAGTAGTCGAAGATCCGATCTGCCACGAGTGTGGATCCACAAATACTGAAGAAGATCATAATCGTGGTGAAATCTGTTGTGTAGATTGTGGATTGGTTATTGATGCCAATATCATTGATATGGGTAAAGACTATCGGGTATTTTCTGATGGTGAAGGCACAAACAATGAACGACATGGCATGGGTGCTACCTATACCTTGCACGACAAAGGTTTGTCTACCGATATTGATTGGAGAAACCGTGATTCAAGTGGATCACCAATTTCAGGTAAAATGGCTGGAGTATTCCGCCGATTGAGAACCCAACAACGCAGAACCATTGTGAAGGATTCTAAAGAACGCAATTTGGTGCAAGCATTGGAAGAACTACGCCGATTGGCAGGTCAAATGGGACTTCCTGCATCCATTCGTGAAGAAGGTGCATACATTTATCGCAAGGCTGTTGATGCAGGCTTGGTGAGGGGTCGATCGATTGAGGGTGTTGTGGCTGCCAGTATTCATGCTGCTTGCCGACTCCACAAGAACGCTTGGACTCTTGATGAGATTGGACGATTCAGTCGAACAGGTCGCAAAGAGATTGGTAGAACATTCCGAAACATTGTCCGTAGGCTGAAGTTGCCTGTGTATCCGAGCAGACCAGAAGAATATGTGCCTCGCTTTTGTGCACAACTGCAGTTATCCCCGCCGATTCAAGGTTTGGCACTACGGATCTTGAGTGATAAACGTGTAGTTCGAGTCAGTGCTGGCCGTGGTCCGACAGGGATCGCTGCTGCTGTGGTCTACATGTGTGCTATGATGAAAAAGAGCAATCGCACTCAAAGAGAAGTGGCTCAGGCTGCTGGTGTTACCGAAGTCACTATTCGCAACAGATTCAACGAGATTTGTGAGGCATTAGAAATGGACCGAAGCAATCCCTCGTATGAGGGTTGATTCTACATGGCAAGGATCAATAACTTTGGGATGTAACAACGGACGAGGCTAAGGCACGGTGCAAATCCGTGATGGGTGGCGAGCGGTTGACCATACATTTCAATAACTAAACAAAAGAGCGAACTTACATATAGGTGGTGCACACGTAAAGTGTGCATGTGGGATTGGATCGTAGGGTTCCTCGTTTTATTGTGTATGTTAAGTGTTGTAGGGTATATTCTCTATAATGCATGGAATCAAATCAACGATCTGAGAGATCAACTAAGGAGTATTATAGAGGATAATGAACAGACAGAAAGTCGTCAACAACATTTAGAAGGTCAATTAGATCTGGCTAACAATACTATCACTCTATACCGCAGCGAGGATGAAGTGAAAACTGAAAAGATTAGTGAATTAGAAACCTCTTTGGGTGATCAAGAAGAAGAAACTTTGAAACAAAAGGGGCGGGCACAATCAGCGCACACTTCCAAAGGACAGATTTTGGAGAAATGGGCACCCTTTGTCGATCATGACCAAATTGATCCTCATTGGCGAGCAGAGGACTGGTGCTTTTTGGGACAACCAATTGATTATGTAGTATTTGATTGGCACAAAGATACTGCTATCAATATGGAAGATGGCAAAGTGGTATTGCTGGATGTAAAGGCTGCTAAGAGTCAATTAACCACTAAACAACGGCGGATCCGAGATCTCGTCAAAGCGGGCCAAGTAGAGTGGCGTGAAATCAGATTAGATTAGGTGAAGAACATGAGTATTTGGCTACTTTGGATAATCCTCCTATGTGTTGGAGTATTTATTGCAGAGGTTATCACTGGTCGTCCTAAAGGCCCAATATCTTCTTTAACCGACTACCCTGATCAGAAAATGCCATCTCTGTTTGTAGGTATTGGTATCAGTAATATACAGACCGCATATCATATTCATCATTGGATGTGGAGTTTTCTTTTAGTTTGGATATTTTATTTCATAGGGTTTGAAAGTTTGGCAGCATTATGTTTGGGTATCTGCTTACAAGGACTAACTTATGAAGATCGCTTCAAAATTAAAGTAAATATGGAGGAGTAAGCCAAATGTGGGAGTTATTTTGTATTCCGATCGGGTTGCTAATATGACTCGTATGTTTAATGAATGCTTGTGGTGTGATGAACCCTTGACCAAAAAAGAAGTCGAACATCGTGGCAACTATTTCTGTGATAAGAAGTGCTACCTGACCTCTGCTCGCACTATTCGCATGGGTCTGGGCAGACGCTCATCGGGTGGTAAGTCAGGGATCCAACCTATGTTGCTGGGATTATGCCTCAAAACCTTGGAACAAAACCCTCGAGGATTGACGCTCAAGGATGTTATCGCTATTACCCACCAGGACTACAGTGACTACTGTAAATTGCTTAATGCCAGCAAACTTCACCATTATTTTCGTATTTATCTTAATCCAAGCACCTACACATGCATAAAAACAAGATCGGCTACTGTATATCAATTGGTGCAGGGGAACTGCTTAAAAGATTGGTTGCGACCCAAATATAGAGAATACCTTGAAACATTAAGTATATAAAGGTGACAACAACAAAGAGAAAGTATAAGGTGAACAACAATGGTGAAAATTGATATTGACTGCACAGACGGATACGGATACAAAGAATACGACAACGCACAGAGAGGTGTGCTTGCATACTACTTCAAGGGGCCAGCCGATGTTTCCAATCCAAAGGGTGAAATTGGACGATATGATGTCAAGGGCCCATGGGCAGGTAAGTTCAAGATCGCTGATGGTAGCACAACCACCTTTGGTGTGACCAAGAATGCAGAAGATGCCAAAGTAACCATTGGTATGCCGGATGGCACCAAAATCTACATTGGTTCAGTGCCAGATCCTCAAGTGATCATCCAACGCAGAATCGTTCTGGGTATGGGTTGCAATCACGCTGTTCAATACCTAATCAACTCCGATGGAGGCTCAGAATTGACAGTAGATGAGTTTCAGAACCAAGTTCTGGATTATGCTGACAGTTTCCTTGGTAAGTATCTGGAGAAGTTTGACCTCGGTGAGTAAATATGAGGATGGTTGTCCCTATCGGACAGAACCGGGAACTGGTTTTTGAGGACTATGGGGCTGGAAATACCCACATGAAGGTATCTTTAGAAGATGTTAGTAGTCATTCTGTTATTACACTTGGTTTATGTTTGAAAGATGATCTCAAACGTGTAGGCCGTTCGGTTTGAATATCCTCGCTGAGATTCCCGAGTGGTCAAAGGGGGCGGGCTTAAGATCCGCTGCTCAGTGCTTCGCAGGTTCGAATCCTGCTCTCAGCATCTAATCACATATCCGCAAAAGTGACATTTTTGACACTGGACACACGCTGGGTGTTTGCAACGATCGCAGTCTATTGTTCCTTTTATGCTATGCACATTAGTTTGCATGGCATCAGTTCTCCGGTTCAGTTTTCCAATTGATGGCAAATGGTCGATAAGTGTCTGCGCCTGTATAAGCAAAACTTGCATACTGATTGTTTTCTCTCCTTATTTTCATTCCGCCGGCCAAAGTAGTTTGTTCATCATATTCTATTTCGATACCGATTTCTGTCTCAGGCTCATTGTCATAGGAATGTATCGTCAGATGTGCGGTGGATCGAAGCAATGCACCATGCGTCGGCTCTGGCCCAATTCCCACCAGATAGTCCCCCGAATCCGATGCAGAGATCTCATGCTGTAATTGTATTCCGTTTAATTGCTGTAAATCCTTAAACAATTGGATGAGATCAGTTTTCCCCCCAATCGTATCCTCCAACTCCTGGCCGAGATCGTATTGACTACTCAACAGTGTTTGAGTTAATTTCTTGACCTCAAAGGGGTGCGAAGAAAAGTAATGAATAATTTTTTTGGGGTGCATAGCATCACCCGATCTTATTCTTTTCTCGATCCATGGCTTCTTTGAGGCCAGGAATATCGAATGCAGTTGCTAACTGTGATGCTAATTCCTCTTCAGTGACTCCTCCTTTATGTCCACCTATCCCTTTATCGGCTGTCAGATTCTGACCACCCTGGCCAGGATTAGCATTTTTTTCCATCCAAGCAACAACATCTATGTCGTCAATTGTAGGTTTTTCTGGATTGATGGCTGAAGATCTTAATTTGATTTTCTCGTTAGCCAATGCCTTTTTAATATCGTCCATAGAACTCATATCAAAACAACTCACTGTCACATCCACCTTGACAGGTTGGATCCCCACATTCATGTCCTTCCATTTCAAAGGGTTCATCATAAGCAAAAAATAGGGAAAGAGAGGGTCTCCGATCTAATTGACCTCTGGATAATGCTGCATCTACTTGCTGATTAAGCAACCGATCGAACTCTTGAGCATGATCTGCCAAACCTTTTGGTTCAATCTGCATCATACAATCATAGCAAGCAAACTTTTGCCCCTTCTGATCCAATAGATTCTTATTAGAAGACATACCCAGCGAAACCAGAATGTTTTGTAGTGTGCCTTCCAAACTATGTTCTCCAGCAATCATTAAAGGATCACTAAAAATTACTCTCACCATATAGCCAGAGGGAGGAGAGTCAGCCTCTACCATTTGGTCAATGGCTGCTTGGATACCAATTGGCTCAGGAACTTCATCAGATTCTTCTTCACTCATTCTGTAACCCCAATTTTGCTCTTTGTTCTGTTAGGAATGCTTCCCCATCAAAGGTTTCCCATTCTTTAACAATTCCCAACATTTGTTGCAGATCTGGTAACATCCCTTCGATCGGAACCTTTTGTCCTCTAACTTGAGGTTTGGGCTCCCCAGGAACATGATACACAGTAATTTGATTGAAATATCCTTTATTAATCATAGAAGTTAGCACGGTCCGTGCTTGATTTGCTGCTTTTTGGGTATCAAGCGGGATCTTGACTCGTTCTTCTGCTGCAGTCATGATTACCATTTGATGATCTCCCACCTTTTGCATGAACTTCATTCCATCTTCAGCCATTAGTTTCTGCATTTTCTCTGGTGTGGATCCGCTTTCCTGAGCGATTAAAGTAGTAAAATCACCTGTTGTGCATACTGAAAAACGAAGTGGCTTGGCCAAAATGTTGAACATCACAAAATACAGATCATCAATGTCCTTTTTGCTTTTCATCTTGACATCGGCTGCCACCACTACTTCTTGGTTCTCATTGAGAGCCAACTTTATGTTACCAATGGATTCCATTGAATCACCTCAAGCACTCGCCACAACGGTAGTAAAGACCTTCTTTATTAATATCGAACCCTCTACTACATTGTCTGCATTGACGCAGTGTCCATCGAAGAACGAATACTTTATTGGAACTCAGGGCATTATGGAGATCCACAGCCAAATCATTTTTAATCATGTTATCATCTAACACCAGATCGTGCTCTGTGCAAAACGCCACCAAATCTGTCTGCATTGATACCCAGTAGTAGACACCAGATACATAAACCTTTCCCTACCGAAACGTTTATATAGGTAACAACCCAGATGAGGAATTAGCAACACCGAAAGCGGGTGGGTAAACACGATGAGTAGTAAGAAAACAGAAATAGAGGCTTTCCGCAAGGAAGCAGAAACCGGAAATAAAAAGGGCCAGAAACCAATTTCAGCAGACCCAGTAATGTCTGCTATTGGTAGTATGAAGAATAGAGGATTCAGACAGAGTTCCGGTGGGTTGAACCCAACGGGTGCTTCCTGCATCATCACAAGTGAGAAAGGTGTAGACCAGTTGATCGGCAAGTGCCATCGAGCAGTCTATTACACCAAAAAGGGATACGAGAAGACCAATCCTCCAGATGACATAACACAAATCAAGTTCCTTGTAGGAACAGAAATTGAAAATGGATTCCAACACCATTGGCAACGCCAAGGTATTCTATTGGAAGCCAATGTCCGTCTTCGTGGAAATATCAACCCACCTGACTCCCCTGATGGAGAAATGTTCGTGAGTGGTGAAGTGGATGCTCTACTTCGAGAGCACGATTGCACACCTGAAGGCATTGTTACAAACATCCGGCACGATCGTGCTATTCTGGTGGAAATGAAAACATCTCGAGGACATTTTGCTGCCAAGCAAGTTATTGGACGAGGCAACAAAGTTTATCCTGCTGGACAACCAAAGTATGATCACGTAATGCAGACATCCATGTATTTGCACATGAGAAAGAAGTTGGAAGACCACTATGAGGTCGAGATCCCCTATGCACTAATCGTTTATGCACTGGTTGATAGTGGGCAGTGCAATTGGTTTCGTATTGAATTGTCTGAGGGCTACGAAGGAGACATCATTATTTACGACAAATACGGAAACTTGGTGGAACCCCTAACTACGGGAGATATGAAGTTAGCCGGTGATGATCTAAAGCCTATTGGTGGCCTTTCTATCGCTAACATTCGAGCACGATACCAAGTGTGTCAGGACAAGTTGGAGGCAGAGGAGCCACCAGATCGTGATTTCGACCTTCGATATTCTGATGTCAAGGCAACCCAATACTTTGAAAATGATCTGCTTTCCAAAACTCAGTATGGAAAGCATCAAAAGGATGAGAAAGCATGGATTGGAGATTGGCAATGTCGCTTCTGTGATTTCCGACAAGAGTGTTATCCATTTGACCTACTTACTGGTGCTGTCGAAGATGGATTGATGACACCAAAACAAGCATTGAGTGATTTAGGGTTTGACTCTACTCACGGTGGAACCGCTGACTAAGCCAACAATACAACTGATGTCATCTGGCTTCCCACCTAAGAACTCGATCGGGTCAAAATCCGAGAAATCAGTGGCTGCATATTTGTTTTGAGCAAACGGTGACCAACGTTTCAAGTCTTTACTCGCCAGATAACCGGCTCGTAGTAGTTCGTCCACAGCATTAGTGGAATTAACGGCTGTTTCTAAGATCTCTACAATTTCTTTGGGATAGAGATTGTCGAACAGTCCATCACTTCCTACAATAATCCAGTCTTTCCTTTTGAGAGTAAATTGCCAGAGGTCAGCGTCTGCAGGGGTTTGGTGCCCAGCACCTAATTGATAGGGGTAGTTGAATCGGCTTTGTAGTGGATTTGTTTGGAATACAACATGATTCTTTCTAACAATCATAACTCCAGAATCTCCCAAGTGAATACCTTTAGCCTGTGATCCTACAATCCGAACCAAATCTACAGTAGTGCTGCCAGGAATGTTTGCCTTTTCGGTGTCTCGGTAGGCTTTATTTAGAAGATCTCGCAATCCCAACTTACCCATACCTACCTGTTCAATTGATTTTTGAAGGATACTTCGAGCATAGCCGACCGGTAGGATGCCCTCAGCCCTCCAGGATCCCACACCATCGGCTACACCAACTACATCTAACAAAGGGGCTAAAACAATAGCATCGTCTCCCCCATCAGAAGCCTTGGAATCATTAGCAATAATTGCTCCGGCCCATGATACACCGATAGATTTCATAGTAAATGTCCTCCTGCCCTGCTATATAAACTTTGGTAAGGGAAACACTTATATGGGTAACCGCAATGATATAGATTGTGTTCATTAAAGTAGATGTAAAGGGCTACACTACCCGATACAAAGATATTCTCAGAGAAACATATAGGCTTCGCTGGGATCGAAAGCAGTATTGCTACTCTGGTAGGATGAAAATGGGTGGTAACAAAGCAGCCAATCTTGAAAGGTTCTGTCAGGCTTTCGGCCTACGGATGTATGTAGATGGATCTTTAGTAGTTGGGGTTGAAGCATCTGAGGATGAAGAAGACGAAGTATTTGCTCCTGATCACTATGATGATTCTCAATTAGGGCTTGTGGGATCGGAAACTTTAGGTGAACTCAAACCCCAAGGATTCAAAAAAGTGATATTAAGTCAAACTACTAAGCCACATGAAGACATAACCCCTTACTTTGAAGGAACTCGCTTTCCAATCCCTCGCTTAGAGCAAGAACAGGTGATTCCTGAAATTGCTAAAGCATTGAAGGCAGGATACAAAAATATCATTGTGGAATGTCCTGTTGGGTCTGGTAAGTCGGCTATGTCAATGGTTATTCCAAAAATGTTTGATTCAGATGTTTATATCACCACGCACTTGAAAGGGCTACAACGCCAATACATGGAAGAAATGCCTTTCATGAGATCTGTCATGGGTCGTGGCAACTACTCCTGCAAACTGGATATTACGCCAGGATGTATTAGTTTGGACCAAGCACAGGAAGCATTAGATCGTTCTCAATTAGGGATGCCCAGCATGGGAGAAGAGATCCCTGCTAACTTAGCCCCTTGTGCTACTTGTCCTGGCTTCAAGTGTTCCTATAAGAATCCTCGTGCTGGTGTTGGATTAGACTGGTCAGTTGATCCTCAAAAATTGTGTGATTACTTCAGTGCTTTGACTAAGGCTCAGAACTCACGCTATTTCATAGGGAATACTACTTATCTAATGGGACTTAATCAAGTGGGAACTTATTTGAAGCAAAGAGATTTGCTGATCGTGGATGAAGCACATACACTACCAAGTTCTATGACCTCCTTCTTTAGTTTGGACTTAAGCATTAGAACTATTGAACGGCTGCTGGGCCTCATGTCTTTCCAGAAGATCCTCAAAGCACCAGAAGCACAGCAAGAAGCCCTCCAAAATGAGAGAAATCGAGTTCTGAAGGTTTGGGATCCTCGGAACTCACCGGATTCATGGGGGTTACCTGCTTTGGGTAGTATCCAAACAAATACTGCTGATCGACATCGAGAGATTGGAGCAAAGATTTGGAAAATGTATCTGTCCAAACTTTTGAAAGAGGTTCGAATGAGGATCAAGAAAGAGAAGTATCCTGAAGAGGATATGCAACACGCATACAACTTTGAAAAGAAGTTAGGAAATATTGTCAATGCCTTAGATGAATGGAATAACTGGGTTTGGCAATTTGATGATGAGGAAGCACCAGCCTATGTTAGTTTCAAACCACTGCAGATTCAGAGGTATGCTAATGAACTCCTACTTAATTTAGGAAAACACCGAATCCTAATGAGTGGAACAATTTGTGATGAAGATATCTTCTGTGAAGAATTAGGAATCGATCGGGAAGAAACCTGTTATATTCAAGTAGACTATTCCTCGTTCCCAGAACAACACCGGCCGATTTATACTGCTATCAAAGGAGGTCGTCTAAGTGGCAGAGATCGAAGCCCAGAACAATACAAAATTACGGCTGAAGCAATCATTGAGATTGCCGAAAGATATCCTGATGACAAAGGTTTGATCCTACCGTTCACTAATGATTTAGAAGAGAACTTAGTGACATCCATACACGAAAACAGCCCAGAAGTTGCCAGTCGGTTAATTAGACATTCTAAGAACAGCAAAGAAAGAGACCAAGTGTTCGCTGATTTTAATGCATCTCCCAACAATGAGATCTTAATCAGCACCTATGCCAATCAAGGTTATGATGGAAAGACGGTTCGATTCTGTGTAATCCCAAAGATACCTTTCCCTGCTATCGGAGATGTTCGTATTGCTAAGAAGTTAGAAGCCTCACCCTCTTGGTATCGGATGATGACGGCTACACAGTTGACTCAAATGTTTGGACGTATCGTGAGAAGCAACAAAGATCTGGGAGATGTCTTTATTCTGGATCCAACATTTGATTTCCACTTTAACAAAGGGATGGAAGGAACAGGTCTCAAAAAATACATGCCACACTACTTTGTCAAGACGATTGAATCCTATTCTGGTAAAGCACGGGGTGCTTTGCAGACTAAACTTTGACGAATGTTACTTCATCGGTAGGAATATCAAAGAATTGTGCGTTAGATTCATACTTGACCCACAGGGACACAATTTCAGCATCAATAAGAGTAGTATCTGGTGCAATCGCACCATGACTACATTCTTTATTGAAAACAACAAAGTGGGTGGGCTTGTCCAACCAACAGAACTTTTTCTTTCGCAAAGGGATGTGTAGTGTTTTGAATCCAAAGTTTGGTCCACTCCATCCATGCTTGCGTTCTACTTCTACATAACAACAAACTTCATCTTCCAGAAAACCAATTAAGTCTACTCCATACTTATCTGGATTGTCTACTAAGCAATCAATTCCTAAATGAAGTAGCAAAGATTTGGAGTCCAATGCTGCCTTTCTACACATTTCATCATTCGCAGCGTGCAACTCTTGACTGAATCGTTTTGCCATGGTTCAGAGAGACTGCCGCACCTACTTAATGGTTCTCAATAAAGTTTGGAATCTGGATCCGAGCCAAAAATACCCTATTTCCGACCGATCGAGAAAATCTGTCAATATTTACATTAAAAATCAGACTGAATCCAGTATGCTTTCAATTTGTCCTGCTTGTTTTTTATTCATCCAAAGGTTCCAAAGAACAACGCCAAAGGTAGTAAGTGCTAATCCTGTTCTAATTACTGATAGGTGTGTTCGCTTAATGGCTAATTCCACTTGTTTGTCGGATGCTTCATCGACCTCCGCATTAAACATTTCGCCCGAGGATACTTCTTCTTGAGCACAAATTGGGCAGAAGCCAGCAACCCAATAACTTTTACCGGATTGTGGATTAACTGGAGAAAGAAGTTGAACTTGACACTCATCACAAACCAGTTTCCCACACGTATTAGGATTCCACTTTTCCCAGTCGGTGATGCACTGGCTCACATTGATTTGATCTCCACAAAAATTACAGGGATGATTGGTGTATACCATGTTCTATCTACTCCTGGCAATCAACAGCAATGCCGTGAGCCCCAAACCAGCATAAAGCGCATACTTGATTAGATCCGAAAGTCCTTCACTTTCTTCCACACACGCTGTATTATCCGTATTTAATTCAAATCCTTCTTCACAAAGGCAGGAACTATTGTCCTCCGTCGCAGTTTCATCATAATTAGTAGCATTAGTAACCGTGCATCCATATACGCTGGATCCACCATTAAAAGGATCACTTCCACCGTTTGAACCTCCATTTGTTGGGCACGGGCCAAATGTATATTCTTTTCCTGTGGATTTTTCCACCATTTTGTGTGCTGTATAGGTGACAGGAGCCTCATCATTGTCGTTGAAATGTTTTCCTAAGCCACCTTCCCAGGCAAGATCCCCTGCTTCATCTCCAGAATCCCAATGAATCTCATATCCATCAGCAGGAATAAATCGAATACCCTTGCCTGCTACATTTCCTTCAATCAGCATAGTGTTGGAAGTTGGGAAAGTTAAATTAGCCTGTCCCCCTGCAAATGTTCTTTCTTTGAATAAAGTATGTCCATTGAGGAAAATATCCTCTAAACAAGGTAGTATCTCTGTTTCCACAGCAAAGGTTTCTCCATGAAAGACCGAAGTTCCAAAAGTATCGTAGCCAAACATTTAATCACCCAATATGAAATACGACGTGGTATACGCCAATCATCCCTGCAGTTGTTAGTGCCGACAGCATAGCAGCCACAAACTCTGTGTAAATAATAGAGTGTTCCTCTTCCGAGATGTCTTTCCCAAACAATATGTATCTACGCATTAGTCATCCTCTCCAAACAATACGTTTCGTCCCAACATCACTGGATGTGTGAGAGATCCTCGATCCGTAACGGTAAATCTACAAACGATCGGGTGGTCATCATAAATTATGGCTACTTCTACTACGGGTCGGACTTCTTTACCCATAGCACTTTTAACGACTACACCATCAATGGGTTCTAAGCGCAGTAACTCCATTAAATGAGTATCCATGGATGATGTCTTAGCCCCTGTATCTAACCTTGCCAAAGTTTCCACCTGCCATCCATCGTTGCCACTGATTATTACTTTTGCCTCAGCACCCTTGGGAATTATGGCCTCTGCCATACTTAATTAGGCTCCAAACGACTACTTAATAGTTATTCTATGAAAACTATAAATAGGTGGTGCACTAACTATGAACTATGAAGGTTGCCATTTCGGGAAAAATGGCTTCTGGCAAGACTACCATTGCAGATCTGCTGTCTACTCAAACCAAGTTCTCTAAGTATTCATTGGGTGGCAAAGTCAAAGAAGTAGCCTATGATGTATTCGGAATGGATCCGGAGTTCAAAAATCGCCACTTATTGCAACAGATCGGTATGAAAATGAGAGAGATCGAGCCAGATGTTTGGATTGAAGCAGTTATGTTGCAAGTAGCACGAGATAAAGCAACCAATGCTGTAGTTGATGATGTCCGATTCGTAAACGAAGCCAGAAAGTTCAAAGATAACGGTTGGATACTGATTAAATTGGATATTCCTGATGACCTACAAGTAGATCGCCTCAAGAAAACCTATCCTGATAATTGGATAGATCATGTGTCAAACCGACATGACCCTTCGGAAGCCGAAGTAGATCAGATACCCAAAGAATGGTTCGATTTAATCATAAATGTAGAGGATGGGATAGATAATTGGAATCTAATTAAAGAGTATCTGTTTTGAATCATCTAAGTGTGTAAACTTAGACATTCAGATTCCCTGCCTTCAACTTATCATGAAATGCATCAGCAGTCAAGTTCGATCCAATCTGAAAACAACCTACACCAAACATCATCCAAGCCAAGTGCTGCAAGGAAATATTCTTCTTGATAAATAAGTGAGTGGCGTGATAAGTAGTCAATAAAAAGCCGACTACAAACATAGCGGATCCCATTTGCATAGCAGTGAACATAGGTTATATCCTACCCTTCAACTATTTATGAGTTTCGACTTTTGCTTAGGAGGGAATGTTCTTGATTTCTCCTTGTGAATCCAACATTGCAGGCTTGGTGTGACTATACCAAATCTCCTGATTCGGATCTTGCCAAACTTTATGTCCTGAAGAATCCAAAGAATAGAAGGTGATGATTTTTCCTGTTGCCGGCATAGTATATTCCCCAGTTGCAGAAGTGGAATGGTAGGGCGTCTTTTCTACCTCTACACTTGCCGATGCCTCCCAATTACAGTTCTCACAAGTTATTTGATAAAGTTCCCCCTCTTCATGCAGGGGCGAAAGTGACTTTAGTTCTTCCCAACCTTCAGGCCAATGATCATGAAGCGATCGCAAGTTCCCCAACATTTTCCATTTACCCACTGGACTATACTTATGGTCACCACCTGTCCCAGAGCACGAATCGACTTGATAATCTGGGTCTGGGTGTAGCGGCGGCCAAAAGTAAACATAGTTAATACATTCCTGTAGTATCTGGGCGTTCAGATATTCAGTATCAGCAGGACCCATCGTGGTCGAAGCGACGGCCAGTATTTTTGAAAGAGGTCGATTATGGTCCAAATCCTCAGCATTACGTCGATTTTCTACATAGTGTCCACTGGTGATTTCATTTTGAATGGACTCGGGGGAAAAACCAGTGAAAATTACATCAAAGGCTTCCTGATCTTCCTTAGTTTCCAACGGCCACGTAACTACATTAGGATCATACCAGACAGGGGTTCCTGCATGACGATACCCTAAATTACGTAAGTGTTTGACATCACGAACCAAATAGCCATGATCGAGCAGCCACGTAGACATATCTCGGTAGTGTCCTTGCTCAAACGGAACATTATTTTGGTAATCTCGAGTTCTCCAACCCATACGAGCCTCAGTATTCAAAGACCAAACTTCAGGAATCTGCTCATTTGGGGACTCATAACTTCCATACATATTCTCTTCTCTATGTGGCACATTTTCTATCATCCAAAGTGCAAACTTCCGACCTGGCCAAAACTCCACATCAAAGATCCTCTGGGCTTCTGGATCTGCAATTTGATTAGTAACTTCTTCTTCTAACCACGGACCTACTTCTCCTTCCATATAATGATAAACCTTGGGCAAACCTATGGGAGTTTCATCCATATCTGCCAGTTCTTCAAAAAGTTTGGCTTGTTGCTGATTAGCGAACTCTTCCCATTGCTCAGGATCCCGATCGGGAAGGTATACAAGTTTTATTACTTGGTCTTCATCTCCAGCATGAGCAAACACTAATCCGGAAGCACCGTAACCAAGAAGTGGTCCAAAAAATGCCATGGCCTACCCTCACAGGTGCTCTGAAGACCAGCCTTCGACAACCTCGATTAGTTTTTCTTTATTTTTGTTGACATACCAGAGACCAAATGCAATTAAGGCTACGCCACCAAATCCTACACGATTGAGTCTACTAACAGTATCGGCTCGGAATGTTTGTCCTCCTTCTGGACCTTCAATGTCTACAATACCCATGCAGCCACGGCGGCCCATGGCTTCTTGAAACTCAAACCAATCCACACCAGCATCATTTTGAAGTGTTGATCCTCCACTTCCATCAGACACCTGACGATTTTGACCAGACTCTGGAGTAATTGCATACGGATCTGCTTGTGGGTTGGATTCTTTCATAGCCGCTACGATTGTTTGGGTATCAGGGAAGATCAGAGTTCGAACACGATTGTGCAATACCCTCTGGGACTTAGTGTCGCCACCAGTTTTGTCGAGTTGTTGATGAGGATAAACCAAAAATTGTGCAATATATTCATTGTTATCTCGACTTTTGACATATTCTCGGCAAATATCTGTAGAAGAGAAGTATTGGCGACCGGTATAGATACGATTATTCTTCAGTGGGTGGCCATGAATAGTCCACAAACGCTTGTGTAGTCCTTTGGTAACTGCATCAGCAGCATGTTTAGTCTCTGGATTCACTGAAATAGCGGATTCATCACCATAGGAGACACCACCTAAGTAGTATTTGTCGCCTTTTTCATAGACATAGCACATCCATTCACGTTCTTCGTGTGTTTTATCCGAATACTTCTTCATATCTTCGATCGCTTCTATTGAAAACTTATTCCATTCTTTTTCCCACATACTCATATTTTCACCTCAGTATTCTAATGTAATCTTGTTGCCATCATCCGTAATAACTAATGGATCTGATAATCTACCAATATATGTCGAGATCTCGGGGGTCGGGTTGTTAATTTCAAGAATCACAGAACTAACCTCAGTATATTTGGTAAAGTTCAGAGACTTAAGGATTTCTATTGCACCTGGAATGGCTGCTACCACCTCAAGGCCCAATGCAGGCAGGGTAACGAAGCGAGTTTCTTCCCATTCTGGGCCTACAACACCACTTAACATCTCAGTTTGAGAAAATTGAGTGACCTCACCAGTTTCCCAGTTAACCATGATTTTTTGATTGGGATCCCACTTACTTAGTTTTAACTTCTCTACATTGGACTTCACTGGTTGTTTCTTGACCTTATCCATTACTTCAATTAGTTCTTGAGGTTGTGGATCTTGGGGTAAAACTGAATCGGTAAACTCGGGTGCTGGTTCCTCAAAACAGGATAGATTGCCTCTATTCAATTTTAGACTCCAAACTGCATTAGGAATCAATAGACTAATTGGGGCTTTGGCTTCGCTGGTTACAACGGCGTCAATTGAGTCCTCGGATACTACTTCAACCTCAAATCCTGGCCCGAAATCTTCTGGAATCCAAGCAGGCACATCCACAACTGACCAGTCGGCGGGATCTCCTTTTTCTTCGTCCTCTGAATAATCTGGGCCGAACTCAATACCTTTAGGATGCAAATGCATGAAAACATAGTCCTTGATCGGCAGTTCTTTGAGGGGTGGTAGGGGTATACCAAACAATTGCACGAACGCCATAAATTGGTCAATAGCATCCTGATCAGTAGTGACTCCCTCTAAATTAGTGACAATACATGGTTCTTTGCCTTCAGATAAGCGATCCATCTCTTCCTCGAACCCTTCGCAAAATCCTTCCTCTTCGCCGGGATTGTCAGGATCAATTTCTCCCTCGTCAGCAGCAGTTTCTGCCGCTTCCTTGGCTGGATCTGGTAACAAACGGGGTTGATACTTACTTTGGTTACCATACATAGAATCAATTGCATCAGAGGCTTCCTTTTCTGAGTTGTATTCTGCGCCCGGAACAAAGTCCGACTCATCAATACTCCAGATACCCCATTTAGCAGGAGGGTTGAGCAGGTCAGGATCATCTTGTTGGTCCATCATTTCTTCAATCTTTTCTTCGGCACCATCAATCAAGTTTTCTGAATCTCTGAGGGCTTGTTCTGCTGCTTTAGCAGCATCAAGTGCCGCTTGACGATCTCTAACTTTGTCTAAATCACAGGATTCTCTGGATTTCTTGGCTTCTTCATAACTGGCGTCTGCATCTCCGGCAGCATCTTCTAATTCCCCGTCAGCATACTTTTCGCCTGCTCGATCGGACAAATCTTTGGCTTGTTCAGCATGTCCTTGACACTCGGAAACTTTGGGTTCCCATTTCTTAGGTTCCTCTAATTCGGTAACTTGATTGTCTAAATCTTCTAATTCGTCCATAATTTCGTCTAAGTTATCAGGATTTTCACTGGCTGCTTCGGCAGCCGTGGAATCAATGGCTTCACGGGCAGCATCAGCAGCACGTTTAGCATTATCTCGATCCTCTTTATTTCGTGGGTCTGCTAATTGTTTGGCTTCTTTGGCCGCAGCCACCGCTTTATTGGCTTCTTCCATGTTCTCTTCCAAGAACTCATCGGGAGACAGGGAGCCATCTTGACCATCAGCACACTGAGCCGCAGCCTCTTCTGCCTTATCTGCTGCTTCTTTACATTGTTTGGAGTTTTCTTCCAGATCCTTAACATGTTGTTCACGGGCTGCTTTTTCTCCAGCACGCTTGGCAGCAGCAATACTTTTGTCTTCTTCGTCATCTAAGGAAGTATCCTCGTATTTGGGATCTCCCTGATGTTCAGAATCATCGGATTTAATGTCTCCGTCCGGTCCCTCTTGCGGTTTTTCCTTCAGTCTGACCGCTAATTGATCGGTATCGTATTCATCTCCCATCTCATCTTTGTTCTCATCAATCCACTCGTTGGCTGATTCTGGAGTATCAAAAGTTAATTCAGGTGCACCCGCATCGATCCATCCTTCGTCGGGCATCATTCATCACCGCCATACCAAATACCCCATGAGCCACCGTTTTGACTGTCAGAGGGTTCTCCATCACCCTCTCCCTTGCCATCAGCACCTGGTTCACCGGAACCACCAGAACATTCACCATCTTCGCAAGCACCCGAAGGGCCAGGAAACGGTTCTGGTGCGCTGGGTGCTCCACCTCCACCGTTAGGCACAGGATCTCCGCCACCGCCGCCACCGCCACCTCTGGTGCCACCCATTCCACCAGGTGGGCCTTCTCCTTCAGGTGTAGCAGGTGTGACTGGTTGCCCTTCTTTATCGGAAGGATCCGCATCACAGGGTTCACAAGAAATGCCTCCCGGCAATTGAATAGTGCCTGGTTTTGCAGGGTTATTTTCAATTTTTACCCATAGTCTCTCATCGTGGGGATTTCCTGCAACTACGGGTTCATAGGCAATCAGCATAATGCCCTTACCCATCCTAACTGTATGCACAAGTGGAAAAGGCGAGGGGGAGCACTGCTTGTGTAAATATTTCGTCCATCCATCCAACACAGGGTCACTATCAAGGATTGTCAGATCGGTGGGAGTAGCAATAATGGCTGCTGATGGGATGGTTTGTGACCTACTACTCTTCATCCATAATCGAATACCCTCTATAGTAGACATAACTTGTGCATTCGGAGTATCTCCCAATGTATCCACCCATACTACAGGATGCCAAATCCCTGGCACTGAACCAAGACTGCCTTTTAGGGCTGCCTTAAGGTTGCCAGTTTCCAAATCTACATATAGGTAGTCGACCATTGGTTAATTTATGTCTGCTTTCCTATATAAAGTTTCTGTGCCTATACACGCACGCATAGTATAAAGATAGGGATCGATATCTAAGGGTTTGAATACACAAAAGCAAAAGTTTATATAGGTAGTAGCAACAAACGATAAATACCCAAGAGGTGCAATATTATGAGCGAAACAGAAACAGAAACAGTGACAGAGATTGAAGAGTTCTACGCAGAACTCGAAGCAAGCAAGCCAGAGCAAGCCAGTCGTGGTCCTCAGACCAGATACGACACATGGAAGACCGAGTTCGGAACTATCTACCGCAACTACGCTCTCGTGTCCTTCAACGACTTGACCAGCCCCCTCGGGACTGAGTCAACCGTTCTACGCATGGTTGCTTTGGATGGCAACAGTGGAGATCATGAAATCGGCCGCCGTGTGAAGGTTTACCTTACCTCCTACGAACGCAACGACTTCTACCGCTACGTCAAGAACAACGACATTGTAACTATTTCCGAAGAAGATGCCGACAAGAAGGTCTACAACCTGCCTGTCACTATCGACTTCCTCCGTGACAAGCAACAGTCCACCAAGCACGAGGACCGCCAATTCAAGGTCTTCTCAATGCTGGTTCGGGACACTGAGAGTGCAACCATCCGTGAGGCACTTCCAGATATCCCCGCAGACCAGATCGCTGTTGAAGACGAAGAGTGATTCTACCCTTCCGCCCGGACTCGGGTAGTGGCAGAGGTCGTGCTCGCACGAATCGATCTCAACTGTCTCCCCGCACTTCCAAGAGCATAGGTTCAGGCTTGCCTGGATCCTCTGTTTCTCCGACCGTGTGGGCATAGGTTCAAACCACTTCGGTGGTAAGATCTGAACTTCTGTCACTGCCCGATCCACCTGCTTTTTGATCAAAATAGTGGAAACTATAAATTGGTGATAGCAACTATGTGTGAGGTGAGGTGATTTGATTGGATATTCCGCAGTCTATAAGACAACATGTTGACTCATGTGTGGACACCTTTCAAGACTATAACATCTCTGCTGAACAAATCTACATGAGTAAGATCAACGGAGCCTATATGACTGGCTCTGGATTGTGCATCAAGATTGAAGATACGCCGTTGAATCCACGCAAACCTGTGGAAACTGAAACCGCTTTAATGTTTATCCTCTCTGATGGACACTATGCAGTCAAATGTATGGCACATAATGGATTGAGATCTCGATTATTCGGGATGGATGACGACAAACTTCAGGACACTCTCAGGACTCTAACGGACTCGCTTCGTAATGGATCCAAGATTAGCATTAGTGGTTCCTATCACATGCAAGGCAAAGAGAAGGTCTTTGTAGTCGAAAATGTAGTTCCTTATTCCAATCTTAGTGATACACAATTAACAGAACATCAGTTCCGTGAGTTCTTGAGTCGCTGCCGATCGGTAGGTATCAGTCCTATTGACCTCATGATGCATGATGAAACTCTATGGGGTGAACTCTATGCTCATGAACCTATCAAGTTGGCTGTCCTGCTATTCTGCTTGTCGCCAAATACAAAACAAGATATGCTACATATTGGGATCGTTACTTCCATGGGCGAGGGGAAGGACCACTTAATTGAGAAGGTCATTCAACCCTTAGTTCCCTGTGGTATGGCTTCCAGTGGTAAACTATGCACGATCCCCGGATTATTTGGTGCCATGAGTGGAGAAGATCTTAACTCTATTGAACTGGGCTTGCTACCGAAAATGAATAACGAAAGAGTCGCTGTCTCCGAGTTTCAGACTTGGGAAGGGGATGTATTCGGAGAACTGATGAACACTATGGCTAATGGTTTTTTCACAATGCAGAAAGGTCAACTGGATGTAAGACGTGAATCCAAAGTCAATCTAATGTTCCTTGGAAATCCACCAGCAACATGGGAAGAGAAGGTCAAAGATGATGGAACAATCAACAAAATGGCCATGCTTAAGTCCTTCGATCCATACACTTACCAGATCTTATCTCGTCTAACTTTAATTTTCACCCAAATGTCCTTAACTGATGAATCCGCAGAGGTTCATATTGAGAACACAATTCTGGATGCTATGAGTGGTGTATTCAACCAAGAAGAGGTAAAGAAAAGCATGGCTACCTGGAGATCCTTCTTCCGAGAGTATCTCCGCTACGTGTCCCGCATCGAGCCGGAGATTAACGGTGGGAGAGGACTACTACAAAAAACCTTCGGAGAAATCAAGAGAACAGATACTTTCAAAAAAGCATTTTTGGCTCGCAGTAATAAAGATTTCAGAAAGTTTCAAGAGTTTGTCAATCTTTGTCGTGGATTGGCTCGATTAGAGGGAGCCTCTCGTGTAGAGGATGAACACATTGCTAAAGCACGGAAACTCTTTGAGATTAGCCTAAAAACATTGGTAAGCAACTTCGATCTTAATCAAGTTATTCAAGGGGCTGATTATAACCTCTACAAATTACATAGAGAACTACATTCAGGATCCAATAAGGGCTGGTTCAAAACATGGAAGGATATCCATGGTGCCTCACCTAAACTTACCAAAGAACAATTAGAGAAAATGATCGATTTGGGGTGGGTTGAATACTGGGATGGAGACCAGAGTTGGCAGATCAGAGAGATTCTTGATGAGCCGTTGGCACCAAAGAATTAAGTAGGTGGACGCAGGAGTAGATATTATGGTGCTACGCTTACACGCACAACTGGAAAACGAAGAGGCTGGGTGGGTCTTTCAGGTCTTCCGAGAGAACATTTCCTATTATCAATATATTTCACAGGAGTCGCCAATAGCAGAGGAAACGCTACGAGATCGTATTGAGGCTATCCTTACATTAGATCCAATAGAGGAGGCTGCTTTGTGAATCCCGATGCTGAAAGACGAGTGTTAATTGCCCTCGATCAGATGATCCGCTCTCAACAGGGGTTACATAGTGCTGCTCGTGCGGCACACACCACCGCACGCACCGTTAGAGCCTATGCAGTAGCCAAAGGTATCAAACTTATCAGGATGACTACTGGTCAGTTCCGAGTAGGCAGGAACCCCCAACAAAAAATTAAGGATCTGATTCTGGCTATGCACCAAGGTAAGAGTGCTACGGCTACTTGTAAATCCTTACATACTACTGTGGGGACGATGGCTAAACAAACTTTGGACTATCAAGGCCTAACCTACCCAATCATAGATAAACAGGGGAGTTACTGGAAGACTACATTCCTACCCGTTTTTAGTTATTCCCTCGTGTTCTACGGGAAACTCTTGGCTATGGGTGATAAAGTGCAAGGTGCTGGTAATCAAGCAGGGCCAAAAGCCAAGCAGAATCAAACTGATCCAAACTATGCAGATATTTGGTGGCAAATTGACTTCAATCACTTTGACTCCAGCCTTAACGATGTCACTGTAGCCGAGTTCTGGAAGCCTGCAATCATGCAAAAACTTCGATCGGAATTAGAAGCCTATACAGTCACGGATCCTATGTTGAGTGGAAAGTTCTTGGGAAATGCACAAGTATCTACTAATGCACAGAGTAAAAGTCGTATTCAACGAGGCACCATGAAATTAAGTGCTCTGGAGCAAATGATGAATCGGTATGATATTCGCATGGATGGAAAAGTGAATGCTGGTGTTGATGATAACTTAACTCCAAGAGATCCTGATTTTATCCTTCTTTCCGACATTACATCGGGCAATGCGGGGGCTTACCAATCGCAGGGACTGTTCCAAGTAATGGTCATGAGACGATCTGGTGTGGCTACATATCCCGTAAGTGGGCCAAAACCAGTCAGTTTCTCCTATGACCTTAACGATGAACTGGTGTAAACAACTAAGTAGTTGGACGCTACTTTATTTATTATGGGCTATCGTAGTGAGGTTTACGTAGGGATGGCTGTCAAAGATTTCAAACATCTTCGAGAACAGGTAGGTAAACGTGATGGTGAACAGACATATATCATAGATGAGTGGGTTATTGGTGAGGAATATGGAGAGACTGCGTGGACATATACTGACGATGTCATGAAAACCTTAGAACATGATTCTTTCCATATCGTGGTCCGTGACGGTCAGGGCCCCCCCTATATAAAGCCCCTCGACGGTGATGGCATTGGGGACTACGTCTACTTCCATATCGGTGGGATAAAATGGTATGATACTTACGAACCAATTAGGGTATTTCACGAGGCTATCGAAACCTCATCTGAAATATGGGGCCTGATTATTATTGGGGAAGAGTTAGATGACATGAAATCCTACGGCGATCCATGGGACTTAGATATGAATATCAATAGGTATGTAGACATGCCGGGGCAGCAAGCATTCGGATTTTTGGATACACCGAAGATTAAAACCGATGATTTACCGCCCGAATGTGGATTTCCAGTAAATTGGGTCAGAATTGGTTAAGATCACAATCCGAAACCTTTATGTAGTAGTGTAAACCACTGTTTCTTATGGTCGATAGATACGACAAAGCAGATATTGTTGCAGTGATTGGAATAGGACTCGCCATCATGGATATGAGTAATATGGCACCCATAAGCCTTGATCTCATCGGTGAAGGTGGCTTGGGTTTAGCAGGACTTGCAATAGCAAGTAACCTTTATCATAAGCATAGAGCAAGTATTGTGCCAACAATAGATGGATGGAGACACAAAGTCTTTGGATCGGAACACATTGATGGTGATGAGGAAACAATCGAAAGAGTAATCGATGTAGCAGAAGATGTAGCAGAAGATCTCCTCGATGATGGCATAATCAACGATAGCAACTAATCATTAAGTAGTTGTAAGGCAGTAGCCTTTACATGGATTGGCGATTGTTATTAGAACAGTATCGCTCTCAATTAGGTTGGTTGGCCTTAGCAGGGGTTGCTCTGTTAGCCGTGAAACGACCCACTCGATGGCCACCTAAAATTGACTATACAGAATCCGCACACCATACAGATCGTGATAATAAAACCGATCGGATTGTGGCTTTCAATAAAATCGCCCAAACATTACCAGCAACATATCCAGATACCTTATGGGTTCCTGTAGGTGATTCCATAACAGAGTCGAAGCATAAGAAGATCAAGATTACACCGGGTGTCCATTTCATAGAAAGATGGATAAAACACCATCCTTATGTAGAAAACGATAGTAAGGGCCTAATTGGTAGATTTCCAAGCATGGCTATGATGGCGTTATCAATGACTGCTGATGCTGAGGCACAACTACATAAAAAACGTGAAGGTGGTAGCATAGTAGAGTCTGCTGAAGACTTAGAAGGTAGAGTTAAGTATACTGGAACACGAGTAAGGAAACGTGACATGGTTGGTGGTTCTGGCCGTTTGGCCATGCCTTTCCATGAAGCACTGATTATCTTTGAAGGATACCGATTCAAAGACGGCAGTTTAGAATTAGAATTAATCAATGTTTTGCCTCGGGAGGCACGATTAGGATTTTCCTCCCAATATGACGACATGGCTGTCTCACTGTGGCCTGGAACTGCTCGGATTGACCCCATTACACCCGATAGCAAAGAAACACCGAGACCAACTTATGGTTTTTGGCTACACGAACCTATTACTTATGCTAACTGGGATGATCCAACTGCAGTAGAGTGGTTGCCGGTTGGAAGTCACACGCAAGCCGGTAATTTCTCCTTAAAGAATTGGAAGGCGGCTGCTAAAGCAGTAGGAATTAAGCCACCATCATCTCGACCTCCAGTATTAGCAGTGGATCCTGAATGGAAAAATTGGAAACCTGGCGAGAGGAAGGTAGCATGGAGAAGTTTATGTGAGGCTTGCCCCGAGTTAGAGTCAAGTCCTGAAGGAATAAAGATTGCCAAAATTAAAGGCAGGATGACTAAGAAAGATAACCGGATCAAAGCCAGTCAGACTTTGTTGGGTTGGGACCATCAAAAAGTGCAACGATTTGTGGACCAGATCTGCCGGTAGAAGCGTTAATCAGTGCAGTGGGCACCCACTGTGTCAATAAAATAAAGTTTGGTCAATATCTGCGATTTTAGGCCAAAAAGGAAGAATATAAAGTTTGGAATATGGATATGCACCCTAAAAGGCTAATACCGGTCGTTCGGGATCGAGAACTTTAAGTTCAAATCAATGTTCGAACATATTTATTTAGGGTTCGAACCTTCAAAATGTAAAGTATATGTAGGTAGTAACTCCACTACAGAGTATGGACTATGATGAATATGTCAAGTCTCTGAAAGGAGAATGTGACCGCATTTATGAGTTAGTTCAAGAAGCCCGCAGTAAGGGCATAGACCCCAAACCACAAGTAGAGATTCCATTGGCTCATGACTTGGCTGACAGAACCCAAAAACTCTTGGATTTCCTTCATCCTCGAAATACTGCCGAGCAGATTCGAGAACTGACAGCAGAATTAGATGGAAATCGTGAGAAGGTAGCCTTGAAAATCTCTGAAATCGTAATGGCTGAGTCCTACCTTTATGGAGAAAGAGTAAAATGCACTACTTGTGTAGGTGCAGGCAAAATAAAGAAAGGATACAGAGAGTTTGATTGTGAGGTTTGTGAAGGTGTAGGATATACTCTCAAATACAACGAAGGAATCAATAATTCTTGGAAAGAAACCCTAAAACTCTTGGAAGAAGAGGATTTAAGTTCGGCTTCTGATGCTTTGGCAGCACTTTGCATCTATCATGGTGTCTGTGCAGGGCTGGCTGTGCTTACAGAGGGTATTCTGGTTGCTCCTTTGGAGGGTGTGGTATCTGCTCGTGTAATTGATAATTCTGATGGATCCAAGGCCATTGCCATTAACTATGCTGGTCCAATCAGATCTGCAGGTGGAACGGGGCAAGCACTGTCCGTCCTGATTGCTGATATTCTCCGCAGAAGGTTTGGTTATCAAAAGCCCGTCATGGAGTTTGATGAAATTGAAAGATACAAAGAAGAAGTATCCAAGTATCGTGGGTTACAATACAGACCAAGCAATCCAGAATTAGAGGTCATTGGACAAAATTGCCCTATCTTTATTGATGGTGAAGGTGTTGGTCAAGAAGTAACAGGTTCTCGTGATCTGCTTCGTGTCAGAGATAACAGAGTCAGAGAGGGTGCATTATTGGTTCTCTGTGAAGGCTTGGTTCTCAAAGCACCAAAAATCATGAAATACGTAGAAGAATTAGGCTTGGATGGTTGGGATTGGCTTAAAGATTTTATTAAGACTGGTGGAACATCAACTGTGATCAAACCAAATGTCAAATACATGGGTGATTTGCTGGCAGGCCGCCCCTTGTTTGCTATGCCTATGGCTGTTGGTGGTTTCCGCCTTCGTTATGGTAGATCTCGGTTAGCAGGACTGGCTACTACGGCTGTTCATCCAGCCACTATGAATGCTACTTGTGGGTTTATGTCCATTGGAACCCAACTGAAGCAAGAACGGCCAGGAAAGGGCACGGTAGTGACCCCTTGCACCGAAATTGACGGTCCCTATGTTCAATGGTCTGATGGAAGAGGAGAAAGAATCCAAAATGCTGATGATTTGCCGCCGCATTTGGCTACCGATATAGAGTATCAGGTCAGTAAGATTTGGGACTTAGGAGAAATGCTGGTTCCTGTGGGTGAGTTCATAGAAAATAACCATCCGTTGGCACCAAGTCCGTATGTGCATGATTGGCACAGTCAAGTGGTGGCTGAAAAAGGTTTGGACTATCCCCAGAACTTTGCTGAGGCTTTGAACCAAACAAGTGCACTAAAAGTAATGGCTCCCGAATATGTAGGTATGTATCAAGACATTACTGATGAAGATCTCATCAACCTTGCTAAAGTATCTCAAGTGAAGAAGGATAAAGTTTGGATCCCTCAGTCACATATCGAAACGATCTACCGACTAAACATCGATGTAGATGCTCAAGGCAACATTTATGGTGATGCTGCAGAATTACTCATTCATAGTCTATCGATTCTCCAAGCCCAGAATCCCGATCGGAAGGATGCATTAGAGTTAATGAACCATATTTGTGATTTTGATATTAACCCTCGTGCCACCCTAAGAATTGGTGCTCGTATGGGCAAGCCTGAAAGTGCCAAAATGAGGGATATGAAACCTTCTAAATCACATTCTTTGTTTCCTATTGGTGCTGCTGGTAAGCAACCTCGTCACATTTCTAAGGCTGCTCAAAATGAAGAAGCAGTTAATATCGGTGTTCGGATTTGTCCGGTGACTGAAGAAAAAACATATCGAGGGTGTGCAACCTTTGAAGATGGGTCTGTGATCGAAACTCGCTTTGTTGATACCAATAAAGAAAAACTGGGACTCAACGATATGTGGAGAAATGCTATGAGCACGACTCAAGTGACGGATGCTACTTCAGTGAAGGGTGTTAAAGCATTGGCAGGGCCAGAGGCCATCCCTGAAGATTTGACTAAAGGTATTCTTCGTTGCAAGCATGATTTGTCGGTGTTCCGTGATGGAACAATCCGTTGGGATATGGTAGATATTACAATGACACACTTCAAACCAAGAGAAATAGGGATGTCATTGAAGAAGGCTCATGAATTAGGCTACAAGTGTCAATCCATTGATGATGTCATTGAACTCAAACCACAAGACGTAGTTATTCCTACATGTGTTTCCGAATCAATCCTAAGAACTACTCACTTCATTGATGAGTTATTGGTTAAGGTCTATGGTATGGATCCTTTTTACAATTGCAAAACCGTTGAAGATTTGTTTGGGCAACTAATCATGGGTATTGCCCCACATACTTCTGGTGCTATTCTGGGTCGGATGATCGGTATGGTGGAAGTAAAAGGACACTACGGACATCCTTTCTATCATGCTGCTAAAAGGAGGAACTGTGATGGAGACATTGATGCTATCATGTTGCTGTTTGATGGGCTACTCAACTTTAGCAGGGCATTCTTGCCCCGATTTCGTGGTGGACAAATGGATGCACCACTTATTCTGACTACTCAAATCTCACCCTCAGAGATCGATAAGGAAGCACTCAACGTAGACATCAACAAGCAATATCCTATTTCTTTCTATGAGGTCACACAACAACAACCACCTCCAGAGGCCAAGGCTGCCTTGAAAGCAGGGGTAATCACCGTAGGAGATATGTTAGGGACTCCTCAAGAGATCTCAGGCTTCGGGTATACCCACGGCACTGAGTCGGCTGTGGAGGGACCACCTAAGAATCCTTACAATGATAAGTCACTTAATCTAAGCATGAGACAGAAAACAATGGCTCAGTTTGCTTTGGGAACTGTTTTAGAGGCTGTAGATAACAAGAAGCAAAGTGCTCGGTTGATCGATAGCCATCTAATCCGAGATATGAGGGGTAATCTTAGGGCATTCGGCCAACAAAAGGTTAGATGCACCAAATGTGGTGCTAAATATCGTCGACCGCCAATTGGTGGGAAATGCACTACTATTACTGCTACTCGAAAGAATGCTTTTTCTGGTGAGATGGAAGAGATTGTTTGTCCCGGCATACCAATCCTGACAGTTAGTCACGGTTCTGTATCCAAATATGATGATTTAATGGAAACTATTATTGATAAATATGGCTGTGAAGAATATATTGCTCAATTGTATACGCATGTTTCTAAATGGGTTGCTCAAACCTTTGAAGATAAAAATGCTAAGAAGCAAACTCGGTTGTGGTGACTGATCGGTAGTTTTATATAGTTGGACCCCACATTAAAGTCATGTCGCAATTTGAGGAAATAGGAGAAAGATACGGTATGGACTTCAAAAATGCTAAACCTTGGATTCCTCCAGCGGCTATTGATTACTATGAGAACTTACTAAACGAAAAGAGCAGAGTTTTAGAATATGGTGCTGGCTACTCAACTCTATGGTTAGCCCAACAAGGAGTAGCAGAAGTAATATCGCTGGAAAGTGACCCCGAATGGTATGCTGCATTAAAGGATCAATTAGAAGACTACCCTAACGTCACTTTAATCTTCGCAGAGGACTACCATGAGAAGAATTACATTCCCGATCGGGAAGACTACTCTTTTGATGTTATCATGATTGATGGGATCTTTCGTTCTAAATGTTTGGCAAAGGTGTTGAATAGTAAGTTATTGGCTGAAGGTGGTGTTATTGCTTATGATGACGCAGAACGTAGACTGCAGGGCAGTAGCCAAGCCGAACATCAAGCAGATTTTGATTCTTTGGAAAACAAAGGATTCATTATGAATTATATGCCAAGGTCAAATCCTGATCCGCTGAGAATCCCAGTCCAAACTTTATTTGCTGTATCAACCGAGAAAATTAAGAAGCCTCGAAAGACTATCACTAAATCTCAGACTCGAGGCAGATCTGTCATTGAGAAGTCAAGCACACCGCAGGAATGACTTGCCAATTCAGGGAGTCCCAATCCTTCCAACCGGAAGGATCCAATGCTGATATTATCTCTTCATGTGGAACTGCCATAGGTGGCAAATAACTCCACTGTTCTCGAATAATTCCTCCATGTGTAGTCATGAACCATAAGAAGGTAATTACATCAGTATAAGGATAAACAGAATCCTCATCGGGATCATCCCCTTCCTTAAAGTTAGTCAGAGTGGGAACTGGGCGACTGGGAAACCCAAGTTCTATGTGGGTATATCCTCTGGCAAACAAGTCCTCCATTTCGGGAGGTTTGTTACCCAAATGAAGAAAATTATAGTTAGGTTTCTCTACTACCCAGAGATCTTCTCGAGGTTTACAATAAGCCCCGTCGTTAGCGGCGAGACTAATGCTGAATCCATCTACGGCTTCAAAACGATACGATGCCTTGGTATGAAATGGGAAAGTTTTTGCCACCGGATCACCCATACATGGTGCTATCTATTAATTCGGGAACTATATTACTCTGTTCAACTAATTGTTGCACCAAACTTTTAATTTCTCCAATCTCGGTATGAAGGATATCTACCACGTCTACTAAGTCATCTACCTTCTTACAGGACTTCATGGCCTCTTCTAAGTCAGTTAAAATCTTAGTTGCTGCAGTATTAAAATCCAACACAGGAGCAATAGATTCTTTAGAATCTGCTCCTTTCTTCTCGGCCATACTATTCCTAATGTTGCACTGCCATATAAATGTTTGGGCCGGAAAGTTCAAGTAGCAGGGAGTAGGAGTATAATTATGGATCCGATCTGGAAAGGTTTGGGCATTAGTATTTTGCTCAGTTACTTAGTATGGGACAGGTTCCGCTCGATCAAGAAAGCAGAAGTAAATGAATACTTGCCAGAAATGTTAAGTGAATGGAGCCGTCTATATATCAATACTGATGTGCCTGCTGAGGATCTTAAGCAACTGCGTAACTGGGGGTTGAAACATTGGTGAAACCTAAAAGCAAACTCAAACCTACCGAAGTTGGAGGTATTCATACACAGATTGGTTTGATGATTCAAGGCATCGGGAATGAACGAAATCTTTTTGTGGCCTCGGACGAACCTTCCGCAGATATACGTTTTTGGGGCCTAATACAGAATGAGATTCAGAGACATTTTGGCCCACTAAAGATAGGTGAACTGGTGGCTCCTCCTTCACCAGATGGAAGCGAAAATAACTATCTATGGTTGAGGGAAGATGCTGATTCCTGGCGAGGAAATGCAGATTTCAAACCTACTGACAACCCCTTCTTGGCCGGTTCAACTCGACGCTTAAAACCAAAGTATTTTGATTCACGATCACAAGAAATTATCGTTGGAATTGCAGATCTGGACGCTCCCTCGTCTAAAAACTTCGCCTTGGTTGGTGAGGATAGAATCATTATTGCGTATCCAGGCAATATGTTTGGACTCCCAATAGATAGTTGGGTGATACAAGAACAACAAGTTAGTCCCCGTGAGACCTTGCGACCTATCGAACCCGTCGTCCTTTCTGAAATTGGTATGTCAGAACTGATAACAACCGTTAAAGAAACATGGAAAAGTATACAGGATGAACGATTAGAGTTATCAATGGATGAAAACATACCCAGTAGTGAGGTTGGATATCCAGTTACTGGCTTCTTGGGGCGATATGACGACAACAATTGGTTTATTGTGCCGCAACCCTACTTACCCTTAGACGGAGTAGTAATACAAGATTCTCCACCCTATACTTTATGTGAGTTTGATATGGGCAATCTCATAATCTCGATCGGAAGGGTCGCTCCCCAATGGTTGGAAACACGAACAATCAATTGGTATCTTCCGTATCCTCTGATTCCGTGGACGGATCCATTGAAGTAATTTCATCTACTCGATCATATTTAATTATAGGATCTTCAGGCACATCATGGATAGAAGGAACACCTGCTCTATTCAAGGCTTCATAGATGTTAATCATTTGCCATGCTCCCGGCAAGGTTTTAGCATTCATGGTTTGCTCTAAGATTTCACGAACTACAGTCCAATCCAACATAGAAAGGTGCACAGCAACATTTTCTTCAGCCATAGTCTAAATGAGTGGGGCTACCTACTTATAGGTTCTTATCAAGGTTGATATATAGGAATGAAACAAACACCAAACAAAGGATCTGTAAACGTAGTCCAACCAAGTTGCACTATGGGTATTGGACCTCCGCCAGTATCAATGAATCCATCTACCACACCACTGCCATCACCCACTGCTGGATAAGAAGTTCCCAAAATATCAATATCAATAACTCCCGTAGCAGCACTAAGGGTTACATTGGTGGCTGCAGATGCAGTCAAAGACAGAACACCTGTATTAGCAACTGTCACTGCACCAATAGCACCAGAAACACTAATGCCTGCGCCTGCTAAATTGGAGGTTACTCCGGTGTTAGCCACTGTAATTGTGCTACCTGCTCCAGCATCAGTCAAACTGATGGCTGTGCCTGCTGTGAGCACCCTTTCATCACTTAAAGAACCATTGACAGCCAGCACTACATATTGAGCGTCAGTGGGTGCACCACCTCCACCACTACCGCTGGCTGCGGCTGTGATCCTGCCTTGTGCATCCACAGTAATATCTGCACTTGTATAGGCACCTGCACTAACTGCTGTATTATCTAAATCTATAGTTACTGTATCGGTGGCTCCGACTACCGTTGAGATCCCTGTGCCTCCAGCAATGTCCAGAGTATCGCCATCACCAATCGTTTGATTCGATCCACTGTCTGCTGTCAAGGTAAATGTTTCAGTAGGGAATACTATAGAAACATTGGCTGCGGCCGTAAGGCGGCCTTGAGCGTCTACTGTAAATGTGCCGACCTGAGTTGGGACACCATAGGAACCTGCACTCACGGCTGTATTATCTAAATCTATAGTTACGGTATCGGTGGCTCCGACTACCGTTGAGATCCCTGTGCCACCAGCAATGTCCAGAGTATCGCCAGCAGCAATACTTTGATTGGATCCGCTATCGGCTGTTAGGGTGAAAGCACCGCCCGCTGAAGCGGCCCATTTGACTCCTGTGGATTCGGCTGCATCAGCCGTGAGAACATAAGTATCTAAGCCTACACCAAGGGCCACAGGATTGCCTGCACCATTACCTACCAGAATAGATGCTTTGGTGCTTAAATCGACAGCACTAATGGCAGATACTCCATTCCCGATCAGAACGCCGTTAGTAGTTAGTGTAGTGGCTCCAGTGCCACCATGAGCCACGAGTAAGGTTCCACCTACTGTGATGGCACCTGTAGTGGCTGCTACGGGAGTTAAACCCGTAGTGCCCATTGATACTGAGGTTACTGCGCTTCCGCCACCACCAGTTATTTCTACATTAGCAATACCACTTCCACCAGATGTAACGGTGGCTCCAGAAGTGAAATCAATGGTATTAACATTGTGGACTGCAGTAGTGGGATCTTCGACAGTTAGATTACCTGAAGCATTAGTTCCACTAAAACGTTTGGAACCACTGGCAGGAACTGCCCAGTCTTCAGCCATGTAAATAACTTAGTGAAGCAACTACTTAATGCTAATCATCAAACATTCTCAATTTTTTGAGTCGCCATATCAGTGTATCCATCACGCTGTTCGCTCCATCCAAAGAACGCTGCTTCGCAAGTCCCAGTGTTGATTGTTGCACCAGTTCGATTGATCACCCGCAAAACAATTTGACTTTCAACAGTAATAGGACATTCGTATCTCCACATATCTGCTTGAGGAGAAACAGGTGCCCATTGAAAGTCAACCCACTCCATTAACAAAGTGTTATCAACCCAGATCTGATAAGTAATTCCAGCAGCAGTATCGGCTTGGGTATGTCCGAAACCAATAATTTGGTAGAGTTCCCCTGTCGATCGGTTCTGAATTGTTCCGCTAACACCAACAGTAGTTGAGGGTGTATTTGGATAGGGAGAGGTAGATGCTTGAGGTTGTGCTCTCATATTGGTAGTGTCTGATGGGACTTGAGGTGGTCCATAAGGGATTACTGAGCCTGTGAGTGCACGAGCCACTGCATCTAACCCTGTTACTGCAGCCGGTGGAGCGTGCCATGTTTGGTCACCTGTAGCGCCAGCCGCCACGTTTACAACTGCAATATCAACATAGTAGTCGTCCAGAAGCCCAGAATTGGCCGTAACAACGCCCCCCGTTTCTGAGTCCAGGACAGAAAATGTCACTAATTGACGCTGAATCACATTGCTCGAGTCCGGTTTTGGGGTAATTGACCAAGGATAGTTGGATCCATCTAAAGGGTAGTTGTATCCTGCACCTCCTGCTACCGGACGCACATAGGTCCTTGGATCTACACCTGGTCTAACGACCTGTGCGGGGCCACGATAAGGTGTAGGGGTTGTTTGCACGGTGCCACTGCCATAGGCAGGGTTGTGAACGGAGTTGCCTGCTTGAGAATAGCCCGTTTGAAAGGCTTTCTTCCGATAAGGACGCTTAACGTCTCGAATGTCATCACTTGTAGTCATGATACCAACTCAGTATACTTTGTTCTGATATATAAACCTTAACTTTCCTTGGGATACCCTCTGCCGTAATGTTTTTGTTGCTTCCGTTCCTTTTCTCGGTATGCTTGTGCCATTTCCAAATATTGTTCCCATGTATCGGTATCCAAAGGACGAGAAGTCAACAATTGTTGACGATACCACTCTACATTGGCTACAGTCACTGGAATACCGAGATCCATAAGTTGGTAACACATCAAAGCATCAGAACCAGTATATTCTTGATATTGAACAAAGGCATAATAGAGAATTACTGTAGGATCACAATCCACTGTTGGGTTAGATTGTAGGTAACTTCGCAGATCATTCATAGTAGTATATCTAACGTCCCATGTTTGCTCTGGTAATACATAAATTGGAGGGTTCAAACTATATTGCGGGATATAGGTTCCATTGACGATCGGGTAGGGTGCTGCATCTCCTGAGATGCCGTGTTCCCATGTATGTTGCGGATCTTGATAATATCCAGTTCCCTCCACAACAATTTGAATGAATCCATTAGGGGTCCAAGTAGATAAGAAGGGAGTTGTAGTGATGCACCCAACAGAAGTAAGTGTGCCTGTCTGGACTGCCCCGGCTGGGACTTTAGTATAGGTATAATCGCCAAACACATACTTGCCTGTGGGTTGGGTATATGTGCCAGGCGAATTAAAAGTAGTAGTATAAACCGTTTCCGCTCCAACTACTGTGCCAGTGGTGCCCGTGACTGTAATATCCGTATAGCCATTAGTGTTGAAAATAGACTGAAGATCAGAAGTCCAGCCTGCTGTCCCAGTAGGTCCGAAACGATCGTAAGTGCCGCTGGCCCCCATACTAAGACTAATATCATCAATGACAAAATCTGTTAGCACTCCTTGAGTTCCAGCGGTAGTGTATCTTACTTCCATGGTATATTGGTAGGATGTGCAGATATTTCTGGTGACTGGTTGGGGTAAAACTCCTGGCGAGGATCCAAACGCTTCAATAACAACAAATTGATCTTCCAAAACATAAGGTGGTTTGGTGATATTATTGCCATATCCATCTATAAAAATACTGTATTCAATGCTAACTCCAGGATAATCTACTCCATTTCCTGATGCAGCATAGGTGCCAGCACCGGGAAGTCTCCACTCATAGTGTTGCTTACGAATAGGCATCAGATGAACCTCCGTGGAACAATTCTATCAAACTCTTGAGTTAGTTTTTGACCTCCCACGTCAGCCAATAACCGTTGCCGAATAAGCATTCTCTTATACCAACTTACAGTAGATTCTGTAACAGGAAGGTGATTTCCCAAGAGTTTTTGGGCAATTAACATGTCTGGGCCATCTAAAAGAAGGTATTTAACATAGGCACGGGCAATATCTGTGTCGGTTGTAGGATCAACAATAATGTCTACGGGACTAATGGCATCATATTCAATACCCCATGTTTGGCCAGGAAGAACATAAACTGGTGGAACTAAGCCATACTGGAAGATCTCCATAGTATAGATTTGAGAGGCATTAGGCTCAGGAAACGGAACCGCACCTCCTGGCAATCCAACTGCCGTTTCTCCTGATGGGGCTTGATAGTAATAAGTATCATTGATGCGAATGTTGATAGCCGAAGTTTCAGGCCAACAAGCAATATGATCGATCACTATAAATTGCGTAGCCTTTAGTTGACCCGGAACTTCAAGAGTATTTCCATAATTTCCACAAAAAATATCGATCGGATTAGAAGGCAGATCTGTAGTTTGGATATTTCCCTCTACCAGAACTGGATGTCCTGTGCGAGAAACCTGCTGACCAGTAGGCATTACATTACGCCATTCATAAGCCTGACGGCGAATACTCATAAATTATTGTAGGTTGAAGTGCTACTTAAGACTTCTTATCGCTTCACTCAATCTCAGGCAACTTCTGAATAGCAAGTTCACCGATCAAAGTAATGACAACATTTCGAGCAGCGATAAGTGCTGCACTGGTTGATCCACCCATCCAAGTTACTGTAACTGATAGGGGTTGCTGGAATAGAACAAGAACTGGGCAAGGGAATGCAAGCACTCCACCACCATTACGAATACACTCGTTAAGCCACCCTACATCGAATTGATTGGATGGAACATTGTTTGGGCCTACTCCCAGAGCCAGACCAAAATCTACTTCAACGCCGGTAGTAATTGCTGAGCCTACATCATCTTCTACAGATATTGCCAACGCATAAATCCTTACTTCTTCGTTATTGGCCTGATTCGTAAAAATCTGTTGCTGAACTGCAGTATTTGCCGCAGCAGCAGCAGCGAATGTGTGCCGAGTAGTATAAATCTCCGGTTGTGGATCCTGATTTGCCATTGGAATCGCCTAACTTCAACTAAGTGCTACTACTATATAAACCTTACCCTAACGTCTACCACGCCTAAACTCAGGTAGTTTTTGGATTGCCAGTTCACCAATAAGTGTAATCACGACTTGACGGTTGGCTGTTAGTGTTGCACCGGTAGTAGAAGAAAGTTCTACAGTAATAGTTAATGGTTGTTGAAATAACACTAAAATCGGGCAGGGAAATGCCAGTGTTTTGTCATCCTTATACTGAATTGCTGTCAAATCAAATTGATTAGAGGGGACATTGTTCGATCCTACACCAATGGTAAGAGCAAAATTGATATCTGCGGTGCCGACAGCCGCTTCTGCATCGTTTTGATCAAGAATGCTTACTTGAACGGCATAGATTCTTACTTCTTCGTTATTGGCTTGGTTAGTAAACACTGTTTGCACAGAAGTGTCTCCCGCCACTGCGGTAGCCCCTGTAAACGAATGTCGAGTCGTATACAACTCAGGTTGGGGATCTTGATTTGCCATAGTTTTACTATGCCAGCCCTCCTATATAAAGGTTAGGGTCATTCCCAAATAGTTTCGGGAGGCTTCTTTTGTCGAGATTTATATGCACGGTAAATAAAGAATACTAAAATAAAATCTAAAATAAAACCTACTGGGCCTAAAAGACCAAGATCATGCAGCACATCCGCAGGCGTTATTGGACCTTTGAATCCTAAATAAATAAGGGAAATGATTACTAAAGTCCCAAATAATAGCCATAAATCAAGAATTGGCGATCGTTTCATTTGATACATATTGTTTCTCCTGATATTTATAGGAATCGGTTACGTGCTTCAATTAAAAAGTTCCGCATCGTCTTCAAAGTCAGGTGCAGGTTCTAAATCTACTGCTGGAGGCTCAATCATGGCTTCAGCAGCCTTGACATCAATCCATTTTCTTAACAATCCATAAAGTTTGGGAGCAAGTTCTTCCAGATCTTCTTCCAACCCTTTGCCATCCCGTTCTGCTTCTTTTACAACAATCGATCGGAAGGTAGTCATAGTTTCCAGCGTCCTATAAAACTCAGGAGTAAATGCCCGTTTGTAAACCTTACTAAGATCTTCAGCACTTTTCTGTGCGAAAATAGCCAATAAGACCGCAGCAACATTAGTAGCCATAATGAAAGCCAACATTTGGTAATTCAACCAAGCGGTGGGATTTACAAGTTGAGCAAGAGTTTGGCACAATACGGCAATAGTTATACAAATTACCACCATTTGTTTGGCTGTAATAAAACTTAGGTTTGCTAATTCAGTCCAATCGTCGTCTTCTTCAGGTTTTGCTGACATGTATGTATACCTCCGAATCGTATGTGTGGTTACCTACTTTCTGGTATCCTCTTTGTCCCAAATCTTCTACTACTTTACGTTCCCACCGTCGCCCCTTATCTAACAAGAACTCCTCTAATCGAAAAATCCCTTGATTGGTAAGCATTACAAAGTCTTCATAGTGAACTAAAGGCAACTGGCCTTGAGAAGCGCCATTTACTGTAATTAGTTCCCAATCATCCGTTACCAAATGAATATCTTGTTCCATAAGCGCCTCAATTTTAACAGCCTCAAAGAAATCTTCCCCAAATTGGGCCTTGACTTGCTCAGTTATACCAAAGCCGGCTCGCAGTCTCTCTTCCATCATGAGCCATTCCTGTTCAAACAATTGATCCCACTGGGCTTTATTAGTATTGTATTCGGGACCAATGATCCTTTTTCGTTCTTCTATGTAATCTCGACGGCGATTATTCAAATACTCAATCCAGTCAATATCTGGATCATGCTCGGCCATGGGTTCCTATAGGAGCACTACCTATTTAATACTTCATTACGTAGTAATATGCAGTTCTTTTTCCTTTCTATGTCTGTCGATCAGGAACTCACTAAGATAGTTGCCGACTACTGTAGCCACAGCACCAACAAATACACCCATAATTACGCCAGTAAATAGCCATTTGGAATCGTCCGTATCTAATGCATTGACCAGATCTGGATGTTTCTTTGCGTATGCTACGAAGGTTTTGTCATTTAATAACTTTTCCTCTGCGTCCCAATGTTCGGCTGCTACAACAAAAGGTAATGCATCATCAGCCACACCCTCTAAGGAGGCCAGTCCTGCTAATCGAGATCCAGCCTTGACTAATTGTTTGTAATCCTTTTCAGCAAGATACCGATTAATGTATGGATCCTCATTGGCCATTAGTCTTCACCACTGCCTTCTGGAAGAGGAGGGTTAACCATTTCAGAGAAAGCCAAAGCCATAATAGCAAAGGGAATGCCCATGAGTAAATAATCAGTTTTAGTGAATGCTCCGTTAGGCCAACCTACTTTACGATAGGTTTTAATTATATTAGCCAGAGTGGAAGCAAAGAAAGCAGCCGATCCAACGGCGGGGATTAACAGAGATCTCCAAGTATTACGGGCTTCATGATCAGCCAATGTTTTCTGGGAGTCCATAGCATCTTTAATACTGCTCATTCGTTGCACCTCGGGTCATTCTCTTGCCTTGCCAAATAGCAACACCGAGACCACCGAGAACAATTGCAGGGACGGCTAAACGATTCCAATCTACATTAGTTTGAGGCTCAATGTAGTTTCCTGTGGTGTCCTGCTCGATAACTTGCATTTCTTCTGCAGAACCTGACCACCAAGAAGTTACAGATTCCCATAGACTTGGAGCATCATCTGCATTTCCAGTAGTTTCTGTTGTGCCGATCGGGACATCTTTGTTGGTATAAGTTCTACAGCCAAAGGTTGGCCAGAGAGGATTACAAATCCTATCCTTTCCCATCTGTCGTGCGGTGGCACCAGGCATGGATTGATTCAAATAAGCATCGATATTAGATACGTCTGCCCCACCAGAGGGAGTCCAATCAACGATGGAACCTCCACCAGAGGTGTAAGGTATACCTTCAGGATAGGGTTGATAAGCATTACCAGAAAGATCAAGTGTGGTCATGGTTGGAACCCAGGCTGTGCCTCGTGGAACATCAGTTGAGTCCTTGGAAATAGGATCTCCACCAGAAGTGTAACCAATAATTTCTTGTTTTTCTCCAGATGGTAGCACCACATAACATTTGCGATAGTAGAGGCTACCTTGGTCGCATTGAATATTGTATCCTGCCATACTATACTATTCGGGAAACCACTATATAAAGTTTGGCATCACTGCTCATCCCTCAAATAACCGTATTTTTCTTCCTTCAACTGAGATTTGAGATCGTCTTCTCGAGTATCTTTCTCTGCCAATTCCATTTCTCTATGCTGACAATCAAGACAGATCAGTTTCGAAGTATCTTCGCTTTCGCCATCAGGTGTAGGGACCAGCATAGCATACTCTAAGTCCCTTCCCTTCTGTTCTTTGTAACAATAGCCACATCTTCCTGCATGGAGTCCAATTATCTGTCCAAATTGACCCCACGTAAAAGGTAGGGACGGCGGACGAACCCTCCCGGAATCATCCCACTGAAGGTAATTGAGAGGGATTCCAGCACACTGCCAGTGGGTCATCAGGATTCACCTCTACCTCTCACAGTTACCTGTGGATCAATCCGATCCAGAAACATGGCCCAAGTAATGACAGATGTATGATCAATAGGACCCGGATTTATGCGATACTGACTACAAGCAACCCAGTTGATCGGGATGCCTCTCACTTCGGGGCCGGTTTCAGTGGAAGTCTTATACTTAACGTATTTTCCCATCTACTCACCCTTGCGACGACCACTGTTCCACCAAGCCAGCCCTATGGCCAGTCCAGCAATCAAAGTGCCGCCCAAGGCTAATGTATTCTTTGAAATACCTGTGCTTTTCTCTTCACTATTCTCAGATTGATAACGCTCGATCCAAGCAACAAAATCTTCTTCTCCAGTTTCTGGATCCGCCAAAGTAGGGAAATCTTGGGCTTCTAATACCAGATCTAAGAAGTGATCAACCTCAAAATGTGGGACAGAAACGGTAACTACGCCCCCATCTTCAAAGTGAACCTTAGCAAATTGCTTCATGTCCTTCCATTCATGGTGGGATCGAACACGATCGAATAGTTTGAAATCTAACTCGAACTCTTCCATGTCGTCTTGAGTTTCGGCGTGCATCGAAGGCGCAAAGTCAGCCTCTGGTGTATAACTGCCAATCACACGACCAGCACCTACTGGGTATTGTTCAACTTCTGGAATAACTGCCTCTAATTCAGGTGTCTCCACAGTCTCTGCAGCGAGTGGTCCACCACATTCATTTTTCTCAGGACAATCTGCTTTTCCACATTGAGGACAAAAGGCATCGTATTCCCAATCCTTGCCACAATCAGGGCAAATCCAATTAGGCCAATTGGTATGCCTTCCCTGTTCATCCACATTATCGACTTTTTTATTGCTATGGGAACACCCTGCAGATTCTTCTACCGGAGTTGCTTCTTCGGTTTCCAAACTTTCTTCAGCATGGGCAATCTTGACCTCAACAAAGTATTCTTTTTCCTTCTCGAGATCTTTGATTACTTGAGAATCCTCATCCTTGCCTTCTTTCTTCAGATCTGTAATCTCTTCCACAATTTCTTTAACCTTTTGGTCTGCTGCCTCTTCTTTCAAGGGATCCTCGACATCTTCGTCTGGAACTGTAATATCAACCTCTTCGACTTCTTCAGCAGCAACGATCTTAGTCTTCTTGGATACCTCCTCAACCTTATCCTTGGCTGGGGCAATCTTGATACCTAATTCTTTGGCAACTTGTTTGGCCTTAGCCTTGTTACAAACTTTACTAAGATTCAACGTCTTACCTTTGTGCTTATGTTCTCCTTGCAGCATGTAACCACGCTTGGTTTTTCGAACACCTACTACCTTAGCCGATACATTTTCTCTGATCGGAAGGCAATACATTCGTTCTTTCATACTAATTCCTCCTCTTTACAACTACTTATATCTTCGGTTAGTATCCCCACTGTGATGAATCCCAACTTGGACGGGGCCCACGCAAGCCATCATCTTCTGGCCGGAAGGCAAACTGCTCTTGCCCAATCGCAGCACCAAAGTCCCCCATGGCTCCAAAGGAGACATTTTCAGCAGTAGCCGTAGGAGTGTGGTGACGTTCTACACCATCCCAAAGTAAATCAAAGTGATAATCATTATTTTGTGCTTGTTTAGTTTCTTCTTCAGCGGACTTTTCTTCAGCATCTGATTCTACTTGACGGACAGCATTTTCAGCCGCAGCAACCAAGTTTTCATATCGGCCGATTTCATCCTGAGCACTAAAGCCACGAGTTAAACGACCCAGCCCAAACATTAGTGGGGCTACTCCCAAACCAATGAAGACTGGGATTCGATATTGGCCCAAAAGTTCAAACTTCATTTTATCCAAACCACAAAAGGCTACAGTAGCACCACCAAGAATAGTAGCGAATCCCGTTATTGGTTGATCCAAGAATAGTTCTTTAGACAAACTTGAGGGTTCAGAGGGCGATTCCTCTTCGCCTTCTCCATATAGAATACGGTTGCGTAAGTCTGCAAAATCGATCATCATATCACTTGTCCCATCATTCTGTTCCTACAGCACGCCCTGAATAATTCTGTGCAAAGGTTGGCACCGACATCATCAAAGTAGCACTGTAAGCATTATGGGCATCAGCGACTGAATTAGGGTTGGTGGGGGCTAAGTTAATTGTTTGACCCACTGCTTGACCAGCAATCAATGCACGATCGGGTGCAATTCGCTCAATAGTCCCCCAGTTTCTAAGCACAGGAACTTCACCACCTTCAGGGGTAATAACGTAAACAGTGCCTTCAGGTTCGCTCCATGGAGAGACTTCCGTAGGAGTGTTATTCAGAAACTCTGGATCCTGACTGGCAGGTGCACCAAAAGTTTGGAGAGCAGCCTTATAGCCGGCTCTACCAGCAAAGCCAATAATTGCGGCCATGATTCCCAAAGATACTAAATCTGTTACTGTCTTATTCACTGGAGCCACCTCCAAGAACAGGCCGTAAGAGCCATCCAAGCACACCCAGAGCAGTTAGTCCTCCAGCAATGCCCATGACACCACCAAATGTGTAACCAAAGCCTTTGCCAGCAGAATCTAATCCTTCTGCATCATAAGCGAAGTAACCTTTCTTTCTTTTGGACTGCATTTTCTTATCTGCTGCTTGAACTGCACGAGATCGATCTTTGTAAGTTCCTAACTCGCCCAATTGGGGGTTGGGACGACCTAAGCCTGCCCAACCACTGAGGGCTGTGTAGGAACCCTCTTTATTCTGATACACCCAAACAGTGTAAAACTTGTTAGAACTGGTTCCTGCTGCCCCAAACCGAGAGGAGAGGGGCCCGTAGACCACTGCACTGCCACCTCTGCCGGTTAGTTTGTAAGCATTGGTAACATTGCCGCCCTTACTGTATCGGCGGTATTTTCGGGCTACCTGACGTTCCAAAGAGGCCAGATCACGATCTAACTCAGGATGGGCACCACTGGCAGCCTCAAACGTCTCTGCAGCCATGTAACGGCTGTGATCACGGGACTTCATAGTCACGCTCTCCATTGCTTCTTCGAGATCATCAGGAGTATGCATCCAGCCCATTTCAAGGTCTAAGAATAGGTTTTCCATGATGTCATCCCAAGCCCAAGCCGGACCTTCCCAGATCTCGATGGTTCCGTCTCGATCGGGTGCGTTGTGAGTAACTGTATAGCCACCTTCAGCATTCATCTCTACATTGAAACGAGTGCTGGGCACTTCTAAGGTATCCTCGGCACTCAAATTGACATGACCCAAGCCTTCTCTTTCCTTTTGGATGTCTTGTATTTTAGATTCGATTTCATCCAACTTGTTGTCACCTGCAATCATATTCTTATCTTTCAGCATCTGCTTAAAACTAAGACCTTTGCGCTCCAAATACTCCTTTTTCCAAAGCCCCAAATCACGCCTGTCCTTCTCAAGTCGCCATTGCCTATCTTCTAATTCATTATCATGATCAAAAATGTAACTCGCAGCATCACCTGTTCGAGAATCAGCCCAGAAAATGTCGTCGGGAGGGATGGAAGCACTGGAATAGCCGTCGTCTTCCCATTGGATGAGGGCATCAGTTAGGACTTCAGCAGGGATGTCTTCAGCATCAAAGCAGCCATCTTCAGCATGATGTGTGCCACAGTTCCCACAAGCAGCAAAGGATTCTGCGGCTTGACAGCCACACTTGCAACTTGGGCCGCAATTACATGATCCTGCAGGGCATCCACAGGGACAAGCATGATCTTCAGCATAATACTGTGTGACACCGTGTCCAAGCGGGGCTTGCACTACTACGCTGTCTACACCTTCAAGGGGATCCAAGGATACCCAGTCACCGCCCAATTGTGTATCTCCATACTCGTGTGAATTAAAAGTTTCGGCTCCTGCCATCCATCTTTGGGATTTCCCTGCTTTCTTGACTTGCCACATCTTGCCATCGTTACCTCGCATACGAGTTCCGACCTTTCGCTTAGTAGCAGAAATTGTTGGACCCTTGCGACTCTTCTGTTTCTGACTGGCTCCAAAGGATTCTGCACCGAACTGATGAAGTCCCGGACCCAGACCTTTCGGTATTTCAAGGTCACAATGGCCGCAATTTGTTTTATTAGAAGATTTTGGGATGTAGAACACACAATCCGAACCATCTTTTCTTTTACCTGTGCAACTTTTTAGTGCCGAACCCTTCCCTTGAAGCGCAAGATCCATTGGTGCTTCAAAGGTTTCTGCATCTTTGCGATATGAGCCGCTGCAAGCAGCCATAATTCGGTCGCCTTCTTCAGCAGCGAGAGCCCAGTTGGTAATTTCACCTTCTGCACCAAAGAAATCTTCGGCTTCTTCTTCATCAGTAGCGGGTGTAGTCATGACTTGACCTCCTGGACCTACTGGCGCAACAGTCTTAGGTTTCTTATGGTATTTCTTATCTACTTCAGGATACATAGACTTAGGAACGGTAAGTGTGGGGTCTGGATAACCAACGACATTAACAATGCTGGGATCATCAGTAGGTTTCAGATGACCTCCAAATCCAGAAGCACGGATTGTGACAGTTGGATCTTTATTGCTTTGCACATATTCGCTGACCAGAACATGAAGTCGACCCGGCTTTTTCCTACTTGGGACGGTAGGGAACTCTAAGATCTGTCCGTATTTGTCCTTCGTAAGCATGTGAACGCCAGCATTGGATCCGGCAACCCAATCTATACGATCGAGTTTGTATGGGTTTCCATGGTAAATATTGAACAATCCACTACCCATTTGCTCGTGTCGAGCAATGTATGCTGCCTGATCTGCAGGGGTCTTACCTTGCTTTTCTGGGAACTTCCCTACCAGCATAAACTCGCCAATTTCAGCCTTACCTGTGTTTCGCAGTTGGGAAGGTAGCCTCTTGAGGTCAAAAGGTGTCCCAAATAGGAAACGAATTGATTGCGTGGGCAATTCTGTAACCACTGGTGCTTTAGCCATGCTCCATAGTTGGGGTTCCCACTATATAAAGATTGGCACCTGTTCATCCATACAATTGTTCAGATACGGCTGGACCGGCTTTACGGTTTTCTCTATTAATGGTGGCTTTTTGCTTTTCCATTTCTTTCAGTGAATCCAATAAATTACTATGTGTTACTACAACCTTATCAGCATCATAATTATGCCCCTCAAATGCACTAATGAATGCTTGTTGGACAATTTCTCTTAAGTATGCTCCCGAAAATCCTTCTGTTTTCTTAGCAATATCTTTGACCTTAATGCCTTTGGTTTGAAGAGGATCAAGGTATTTGAGGAGGATCTTCTCACGGACTTTTTCATTAGGATATCCGAAGTCAATTCTAACGTCAAACCTACCGGGTCTGTCAGTCAAAGCCCAATCTAAGTTTTGAGGATAGTTTGTAGTAGCCAATGTGATAACCCCGTGGTTCTCTTCAACACCTGCCAAACAATTTAGAAACTCTCCAAGTAGAGGGTGATCAACTTCTTCTCGATCAATACCACCCAAAGTATCAATGTCTTCAATAATAACTAATGCAGGGGCTAATTTACGAGCCAAATCATAAAGTTCACTGATCTGGCCGGTGTCATTGATGGCATTACGAGATACGTAAATTACAGTAATATCGAGATCCTGAATAATGACATTGCAAGTAAGAGTTTTTCCAGTTCCTGGTGGGCCAGTCAGGAGGATACCACGACTACTTGGCAACCCATTTTTTCGATATACATGAAGGTTTTCCACATATTTGAGGATATTTCGATTTAGGAAAAGTTTTTGATCCTCAGTGAGAACTACGTCATTAAAGTTTAATTCAGGTAGTTCCAAAAAACGGAAATCAGCAGAAATCTTGGCTCCTTTGTAGATCCCACGTTGATAATACTCTTCCTCTACTTCTTGCCAAAAGGCAGCAAAATCGAATCCTGTTTGGAAAGCAAAGAGAACATCTACTTCATAAGTATCGTAAGACATATAGCGAATACACATTCGGTGTGGATCCTCTCCTCCATTCTTTTCTTCCATAAACACGGTGGCCTGATGAGGTATTTTAACTGTTTCCATTCGGCCAGAAATCATTACTTTTTCTTCCAAATAAGTAGGGGGTTTCTCAACTGTGCCATGATGAAAGTTAGTTACTCTACTAATGTTCCAATCCCTCTCAATGACTACATCAATTGCGTGAGCCCAACCAATATATGAACGGGAACCATAATCTTTGCGTTTCTGTTCCAAGTTGCAGCCAATATAGGATTGCATAGATTGTTGCTCTTGATCGAGCAAAGTTAATCCTTGGGAAACGTGAGTAATCGCATCCTTAATATCATCTAAATCGGCTTGCATTGGCCCGAAGGGAGTTTCAATAGTTATGATTTGATTGTATAGTGCCATGACGAAAACTCACTAATTCAGGATTAGTGAGACTACCCATATATACTCTCTTATTCTAATTCCGATCGGGAATCAGTCGATACATTTGCCGCCACAGCGTTGCCTAATAGCAACAGTGGTAGTGAACCTTTAGAATATGTTAACCAGTCCCAATAGTCATCATCCATTTCTGGTCTACGATCTGCATCAGTAGGATCTGGGTGAGTAGTAAGGTAATTATTATCCATTTGATCAAGGTATGCTTGCTTAATAGCGGCAGGATCTCCACCATGTTTGTCATAAGCAGAACTTTGAGGTCCAAATTGTGTGGTTTGATGTGTTCCATTAACTCTGCCAACACTAATTACATCAAGTTGCTGGGCAGCAAAGTTTGGTTTAACCAAGCGTAGCCAGTAATCTACATCCTCTCCACAGTCCATAGTAGTATCAAATCCATCTATTGCATCCATTCGGGATCGACGAACACAGACAGCAGAAGTAATCACAGGCCGAGATCTCAAATACCAATAAGAATCAACTGGGTCTAAGCGATAAAAATCTCTCCAATTATTGAGAACACCAACCTTGGTGTAGATTTCTCCTGTTTTTGGAGACTGAATACTAATTTGACTCTCTACAGCAGTGAACCATAACACTGTAGACTCATCACTTGGTTCAATAGCACTATATAATTCCGACAGGTGTTGTGGTAACCAATAGTCATCACCGTCTAAGAAAGCAACAAAGTCACTACCCCCGTCCTCGATTGCTTGATTACGGGCTTGAGATACTCCGGTTCCTGATTGAACATCATACTTAAATCGGAAATCAGTCAAGAAAGGAATGATAGCGTCCTGCATTTCTTGCCAACCAGACCAGTCATCGGGCGTGCCGTCAATGATATAGCACCGCCAGGATACCATGGTTTGGTTCTTGATCGAGTTCAAACAGGTAGCAATAAACTCAGGATCCACTTTGTAAATGGGAACAATCACATCAATTAGATACAGATCGTCTTCAGTAGGCATAATAGGACACTGTGGCAGCACCTATTTATAGGTTAGCCTTACGGCTTATGCGTATCATCATGACCTGTTAGGGCCATTAGATCTCAGTTGGAGACCTGATTCAGCCTTGTGCCTGAAGCAGACTGCGCTTATACCAGTCCACGTTACCTGGGTTGATGCTGATTCCCATCTCCAACAGTTTGTTGGCGATCAGTGCATCGGGACCGTCGTAAAGTGTGTATTTGACGAAGGCCATCATCTGACCAACAGTCGGGTTCTGACTGGTTGCACCACCGTAGACTGCACCAAGGCCGCCTGCGTTGTAGTAGATAACCAAACAATCCCAAACTTGACCCGGTAGGACGTAAACGTCAGGGTAAAGGTTGAAGGAAGGCTGGAAAGCCACACGACGTGGGTAAGGACTTGCTGATCCAGGGATTCCATCGTTAGGAACGTTGTCTGGGTCCAGGAAGTAGTCGGTTGTGTTGATTCTGACCTGAATGTAAGCACGAGGTCCAGCAATACCGTTGGTTCCTTGTCCTACTCCACCGCCAACACCGAGACCACGAACTGTGATACCGGCTTGTGCGTCAGAGAACAGGAAAAGAGTCGGTGTAATTGCTGCATCCTCGATAACTACGAACTCAGTTGCGGAAGTTTCCGCAGGCTTGGTGATGTTGTTGCCCCATCCACCGACGAAAATACTGTATCGGCGGCCCAAAGTCGTTGCGGTAGTCTGTGCGTTGGCTCTTGCTGCGTCCCATTCGTATACTTGGCTTCTCATTGACATGTTTAAGCACCTCCAGTGGTGGCTGCTACTCGAGCACGCTGTTGCTGCTCGATGAGTGAACGTTTATACCAATCGACGTTGTTTGGGTTGATGGTGACACCAAGTTCCAAAAGTTTGTTTGCGATCAGAGCATCAGGTCCATCGTAAAGGGTGTATTTCACGAAGGCTGCAACAACTTCTGTTGCGGATGCTGTTGCTGTGCGTGCAGTGTAAAGAATCTGGAAGGTCTGACCCGGTAGGACGTAAACGTCAGGGTAAAGGTCGAAACTCTTCAACAGGTAAGTGCTGTCCATTGGAGTTGCTACTGCGGTAGCATCAATGTAGCCAGTTCCTCGGGGGTAAGGGCTCGCACGACCTGGGATACCATTCATGTTGGTAACGTCCGGGTTCTGGAAGTAGTCCGTGGTGTTGATTCGGATTTGAACTGCTCCTTCCAAAGTCGGGCTGCAGGCAATGTCTTCAATGACAATGAACTGTGTTGCGGTCGTTTCTGCCGGCTTGGTGATGTTGTTTCCAATACCGCCGGTAAAAATATCATATTCTGTGTTGGCTGCCAAGGCTTCCGGTTGATCATTCGTCGAACGACGTAGATTGTTACCAGAGCCCAGATTGCTCCATTCGTATACTTGGCTTCTCATTGACATAATTTCATTCCTCTTCGGGTTGTAGTTCTTTGTAATCTTTTTGACTATATAAAGGTTTGCTCTATCCACAGGATAACCATTATGACGCTTTGGTAAAGACCGAGAGTGTAATACTTAATACTACGCACGCACGTAAGGGATTTCCGATCGGAAGGATCCATATTTTAGCACCTATCAGTATGCTCCTACATTAGCAGCAATAACAGCATTTGCTTTGTTTTGTTTAACTGACTTGATCCGAGAAATACCCCATAGGAATAGGGCTGCAGAAATTGTCATTCCAAAAACAGGGAACTTGCCAGTAGAATAAATCTTTCGCATGGCACTAACCATTCCACCTACACCAAAAATCAATAATGCAACTCCGAGAATTGAGATCATACCCTAAGTAAGATCTTTCAACTACTTATAGTTATTCCGAATAGCAATTAACTCACCATTTCGTAATCCAGTCTCATAAATAATATCCCAATCATCACTGAACTCAATTTCGGCTAAGATCTCACGAGTCTTGGAAGTTTCTGTATCATCTAAAATAATGGCTTTGATTTTATCCTTGAACATATTCCATTCCATCTCGGTAGTAAAATGACCTCCATCCAGACACAAAACATCTACTGGAATATCTAAAGTAATGTGTGGTGCAGTCAGTAAGTCTTGATGATAGGGATAAGTCTCGATAGTATGGCCGCTATCAGTTACTTTAGTAGTGCATATATCCGCATAGCGAACTAACCCTCCATGAAGAACACTTAATTTGGATGAATCAATATCATACTTTTCAAAATAATGAGCCCAATATTGTTTGGTAAGGTGGGCGAAGCCAGCATTTGTCTCCACACTAATTAGTTTGCTTCGATCAGATCGTAACATTAACCCATCAAGCAAACATTTAGTTGTTCCCAAACCTTCCATGGGTCCAATTTCTACAAAGGTTTTCAAATCATTATTGGATGCTAAATCAAAAATAGCCTCTCCAAACGGTGTTTTCCTTTGGACGTGGCCGGGTCTATTACCTACCAATTCTAAGATCTCAGGAACTCCGTCTACATAATCCATTGAATCCCACAGATCTGGGTGCATAACTCTGGTAGTCTGCACTTCTACTTAACACTACTTTTCAAAAAGTTTGGTTTTTGGATTTACCTCGCACGCACGAACGTGCGGCGGAGACTACAGAAAGTGCGATTTCAGGCTGGAATGCCCAAGTGCACTGCGCTATCGATCGGGAACTTAATTGTCAGATATTCAAAATATCAAAAAACCAAACTTTATGCTTTTAGCAATTGTAGAACATCCTGTCCCTTGTAAGTCAGGATAGCAATCCCCAAGATAATGGAGGCTAAAGCACTCATCATTGGATCCTGGGGTGCAAAATAAGTATCTTGAAGCATTGTGATGCCTCGCCAAAAGGAAACTACTCCAACTAAAAAGAGAGCACCAGTAAAAATGTCTTCCATCAGACCCACTCCCATTCAGCAGAGTGCTGGTTGGGACATTTGCGAGCGTTGTGGCCTTTTTCACCACAAAATCCACAAGAATATGATGATCGAGTATAGGTCGTGGGTTCCTCTGTTTCTTCCTCTACAGTTTCCTGATATTCAAAGAAAGAGGGTAAACGATGGTTCCATGTATGTGCATAGAAGTAATAAACTGCCCCAGTCAGAGCAGCATAAGTAAGAACATCAGACCAAAGTTGGGCCTTCATAGAAAAAATGGTTAAGTAAATGCCGGTTCCCATTCCGATAATACCAATAACGATACCTGCGGAAGAAATAACATCATTCAAAAAATGATCTAAGCGTTCAAGATTACTCAAAGACTCACCTCAGAGTCCAAGAGCAGCCTCACGTTCGGATCGTAGTTGCTTAGCAAGGGCCATGTCGCCGCCTGAATCTTTAACACAGGATCGCCAAAGTTTTTGCTTAGGAGTTCCAGAAGATGATTTGCCTGAGTCTTCGGCAGCCATTGATACTTCGGTAGTAGTAGACTCGATAACTACTGGAGTGGTGTCAACTTCTGCAACTGCAGGTGAAGAAACAACTGCGGCTACTCCAGCAAGTGCGTCAGCAACCTTGTCCACTACAGGGATCTTATCGGTTGTTGGCTTAACAGCACGTGCCAGAACTGCAACACCCATACTTAGTGGGATTAATGCCAAACATTTACCAACAGTAATTGAGTTGCTACCAAGGATTGGGATGCCTGCAGGGATTGTGAAAAGAGGGTAAGCCATAATGTCATTAAAGCGAGTAGTCCAGAAAGCAACACCGCACAATAGGAGAGATCCTCCAACAGTCCACTCGTTTACCAGAGTTTTCTTAATTGTGTTGTGCATACTCATTAGATTTCACCTCAATATTCTGCAGAGCCATACCATTGCGGCACGCCTTGTCCAGAAATACCAGCGGTATCTTGTCCGTATGAGTTACTGTTCTCTTCCCAGTTTTCGGATTCATGCACTGCTGAAGTAAAATCACCAACAAATGGTAGATCCATACCTAAGTAGTTGCCTGCCAAGATTGACAGACCAATTGCGAAGGGAACGACGCTAAGGACTTGGCTAACCTTGATACCCATTACTGTTCGATCAAGCACGCCACTAAAGAATCCACCAACCAGTCCAGCACCACCTACAAGGGTAAGGCTGACACCAACAGTCAGAGGATTAATCAAAATATTTTGCAGTCCCATATTGTTCACCTGTATTCATCACTCCATCCTACGACTATATAAGGTTTACTGTCCAATCACACTGCCTTGCCCTTCGGCTTTGTAAACATGGCGACTCAATGTCGTCCTGTGGTTTTCAGCACCAAGGTTCATAGTCGCTTGGTTAGAGTAAGATTGAGTATGGCTTCCCAGAATATATGCTTCAGGGGTGGCTGTGGTTCCTGGTGCATGATAACTGCCCAAAACATCTGGCATACTTCCTAATGTATCGGCTTGCATTGCCAGTCCACCAGCAGGAAGCATAATTTGATCAGCACCATAAGAGATCGGAGGGTTACCACCAGGATACTTAGAAGTAATAAACATACTGGCTTTGTTGAGATTCATGGCTCTCCATCCCATAGTATCAACTGATGCGACGAAATCACCAACATCTTGTTCGATCGGAGAAGTTTGAGTAGAAGGCTCTGGTGTGGATCCACCGAGATCTTGAGTTACGCCGCCTGATGGTGCAAGAGGAGTAACTTGATCAAGGAAAGGGGTGTTGCTCCCGAGGGGTGCCATTGGGTCGACATTTGTTCCTGCGCCCACTACATACTCAATGTCTTCTTCAGCATAATATTGGGTCACACCATGACCGAGTGGAGCAGGGACGACCTCACTGGCCATCGGATCCGCTTCGAGTGCTATTTGACGATCCTGCATATCTGCGGTCATCGGGCCAGCCATCCATGGAGCATTAGGCAATGTTTCTCCCTCTGCATTCTTAATATCGGAATAAGAAGCATGAGGGGTTTCTTGTCCAATGATACTTCCGCTACCGCTTTGTGGTAGGTTAGGTGCATTGAAAGTGCTGCCACTGGCTACTTGAGTAATTGCTGATAATAGAAGTGCAGATCCTGCGAATAGTTTACCACGGCCAAAATCAGTAGCGTCAGCAGTGCCGATTAGCCAACCACCAAGTCCAATTGTGAGCAAAGTTCTTAAGATACCAATAGTTCCAACTACTGGGATCATAGTTAACCCAGTTCCGAGAACTCCGCCAACCACTAATCCCGCAATTCCATAGTATGTGCTACTATCTGTTAGGCCACCTACTGTTTCATTTTGGACGTTAGAGTAGGCTGCCATATTATTCACTCTTCCTTCCTACTATATAAAAACTTCTACCTAAAGAGATCTGCTGGTTTTGGTTGCTGATTGAGTATATGCTTGCACGGGTGGTGCTACATGTGTTCCAGATTCGTTCCCAAACATATCCATTCCGACACCTATTTGTTGTCTTGTTAGTGGGGTGGGCACAACTGTGTCTCCCATAAAAGTATGATTTTTTTGTTTCTGAACACCAGCATATTCTGATGCGAGGTTCATTTCCATTGGTCCATTATTGAATCTGGATGCGTCAACAGGCGTTGACCCTGCAATCATGGGTGCTGTAGATTCCATTTGAATACCATCATCTTGAGTATCTACATCTACGGATAATCCTTGTTGTAGGTTCCAAACGCTCATGCCACCACCCAGATGATCAACCACTACTGCAGAAATCGCAGCAGTTTCCTCATTAGTTATTTTGCGCCCGGAATTAAGATTCTCAATTTCGTTAAGGAATCTGTGTCCTGACTTTGGGCCATACTTGGTAATGATTAACATTTGAGTAGGTTTGCCTGTTATTTTATCCCACCAGGCTTGAAGTAGACCATTCTTTTCTTCTGGTATGGACTCAAAGAGGGACCATTTTTGCATGGCTGGATCATAAGTAATCAAAAAGCCATCAGCCATTTCTGAAAGTGGCGTTAATTCGTCTTGAAAAGGAACAGCACGAGGACCAATAACTGGACGACCTGCGGATTGCAAATTAGAAGTTGATGCTGGATTAGCAGCGACACCTATTGGATCTCCCAAGATTTGTTGGGCTAAATCAGCAGACTCATTATATGATGTTAATTGATAGGATGCGCCGAAATCGGAAACTACTGCGTGCATGGCAGTATCCATTTCACTCCTTCGCAGGGTATTTTGAATATGTAGGTCAAGATCCATGTTTCTCACTTAATCCTTTGCCACCTTCTACTACTTATAGTTTGCTGCTGTTCCGGATTAGCACCGTAGGGACTAAGATTGCTGCTACGCAGGAAGTAGCGATAGCCAACCCGTCCACAAATGATGCTGCGGGTTGGATTTCTGGTTCTTCTACAGGAGGGGCAATTAAGTCCACTACTTCAGTTTGAGTTTTAGGAATTGATCTCATAATTGTTTCGGCTGGAACACGAGCCAACAAATCACGGGCTTCATCAACAGAGCCTCCTTGATAATCTGATCGAGCGCAACAGGAAGCACCGATCTGAACATAATGTGGAAAAACCTGTGGATCTAAATCTAAGGTATGACAATCAAACCCTGCTGAGTTTAGATTAGAAATAACACGAGCCAAAGCAATTTGTCCTTCTAAATGTCCATCGGATCCTGGCTTGGGAAATAACCAGGATTCAAACTGAGCCGGCGGATAAGATGCTACTGCCATAATCTTGCTAAACTTCTGATAGGCGGCTGCTTTATCTGAATCGGATAAGCGAGAAACAGGAGTATCAGGTTCTTCTACTTTTACTTCAACGGGTTCTGAAGGAACCGGATCTGTTCTTTCTTCAAAACCAGATACCATTGGAGTTTCAGCCTGATGATCTTCGGTTGCATCCCAGTCTTCAGCAAAATCCGATCGGAAAGTATCCTGATTATCGGCAGGCATAGGAGTTTCGGCTGCTAAGGCAGTTTGAAACTGAGCCAAACTCTCGGACAATGGTTCATCAGTCATAGGGAACAAGTAGTTTACTGTCGCCCTGATATATAAAGTTTGGCTTAAGCGTGAAAAATATGTTTGTTGGGACGATCTGTAGTCCAAGGAACATCCCAGCATTCAATTACACTACTGGGGACTTGACCATAGGTGCTCCATAACTCACTTAGCATAGTTTGGGGATCTGTGCTGGCTAATGGCCAACAACGAACTCGTTGTCGCTCAGGGGTTTGGCAATCCAAGTCCAAAAGGACCAGAGGATTGCCCACAGGTGTTGTGCCCATAATCAGTCGTTTTACGACAGAGGGTTTAATCCCGTGGGCTTCGGGGATGAGATCTCGGGGATCGGATTCGCCAACGACAAAGTTATATTTACAGATCATCCAACCTTCTGAAGTATGAGCACCACTAAATGCATAGGCTTCAATGGAATCTACCTCTTGATACTCACAAAATTGAGGGAAAGCAAATCCATAAACGCCCCAAGAAACCTCATCTAAGGTTTCTACATCCAATTTGGTAATCTGTTCTTCCGTATATCCTTCGGATCGATAATCATCTCGGACCTTGTCATTAGGCTCGGACATAATCTATCTGGGTGGGGTCACCCTGATATACCTTATGCGTCAAATCCAGTTCTCTTGATTGCCCAAGCAGCAGCCAGAATAGTTCCAATTCCCAGAACTGCAGCCATTGCTTTGCCCTTAGTGTTGGACTTCTCATGGAGAATTGCTTCTCGAACTACGATACCTTCAACAACTTCAGCAAGGAGAGTCATAAACTCTTCTGCATTCATACTATCGCCTGTGTTACCTTCACCTTCAGCAGATCCATACCATTGTGGCACTCCGCCACCAGTAGAAAGTCCACCCATCCAGTAACCGCCGGAGTTTTCACCATAGGAATTGGACATCTCGTAGATGCCACTATCGTAAAGGTTGGATCCATCAATTGCGTCCGCCACAATATCCATGACTTCTTCGCCAGAGAAAGTTTGTTGAGACTCAGCAGATCCATACCATTCGGGGACACCTTGGCCAGCACCGAGTGCTGATCCTTCACCAAACGAGTTGGCTACCACAGGCATTCCGGGGTAATCACTGGGTTGGTGAGGTAGGGTAGCAGTAGTCTCAGGATTTACTTCTTCACCAGAGAAATCTTCAGCACCAAATGTTTCCGCAGATGAAACAAAAACGCCTTCGGGGGGTGCAGATGCACTGTCTACATTGATAAGTGGTGCTCCACCGTCTCCACCAATCATCTCAGATCCTGCGGGGGCCGGTGCAGGTGAATGAGGTGCAGGAGAATCAATGTCCTCCGAGGCGGATGTATCTTCGGCACGGAAAGTGCTGCGAAGGAAGTCCATATCGTTAGTGACTTTGCGGGCCATACCCTTCTGGTTGTTCTTCCAGTAGGTATGTAGGATGTTCAACCGTTGCATGGTCTTCTCATATCCATCATGATCTACTGATTTCAGAAGTGCGGATTTGCGCTTCTTTGCACTTGCGTCGGCGTGCCAACCAAATTGGGTTAGCGCACCTTCTTTTAGGTCTACGTCAATTTCTGTCTTGTTATGTTCTGCGTTCATATTTTGGCCTCCTGTGGAGTGGGATTCAGCAGAATACTCTTCTGCTTCTTGGGTTGATTCATTTTCCAGCATGTTAATAGTCTGGTTAATGTCTTGATTAGTAGTATAAAAGTTCTCGATCTTGAACTTACCGGCTACATTTTCATCGACTTTGACTTTGCCGCCCTTAGTAGCAGTAGCCGCTTGCATCTCGATCGTATTGGTTCCGTCACTCACGGTATATCCAGTAGAGTCGCCCTTCTGGTAAGTTCGGGGTTCCAACATGTGTTGTTGGTTACGTCCCATTACACGCACGCCATCAGTAGTTTGGCTAATAACTGTGGGCATATATCCGTGGTTGTCACGACGGTTAGTATGATAGAAAAGAGCACAACGATAATAAGCAGATTGGTCATCGCCTTTTAGGTTCTTGTAATCTGTTTTGGGTAAGATCCAAGTGTTGGTGTAAAAATTAAGGGCTGAATCAAGAGTAGCCGTGTCAAAACTCCAGTAATCACTACTGAGAATGTATACCTTATCTACTGAACCCATCATACTCGCCTCAAAAATTGTGTTGGTCCGCTGCTCTTAGAAATCGCCATTATTTCGGTATCTGATTGCCGCTGTATATTATGTGTCATTCTCCAACTATTTAATGTTTGGGTAATTGCGTTACCATCTGCCCCTGTTCCCATATATGCGGAGTTCACATCAGGATCCAAAGCGACCTTACCCATGCGTCCGTTAACGTCATCCTCACCAGATTGCCGAGCAAGACTACCAAACCGGTTACCGCCTTGTGTGTAATTAGGTTCTTCTTTCCAAGGAGTAGTAGCGGTTTCAACCACGTATGGATAATCTTTACCCCATTCTGCTGGAATTGGGCAACAGTTGGTTCGAGATTGTCGAGAAGAATCATACAGAGCAAGATCAAAGGCACCTGTAGCATCGGTGTTAACTGGTCTGATAGAATGCTGGATACGCATAGGGTTGTTGGGATCAAACATTCCTGCGTTATTGGCACCGCTATAAGGCACGCCTTGGCCTGGTGCTAACGAATTGAAGGTTTCAGCATTCTTGAGTGAATTGCCAACACCGCCATTAACGGGGGAATTGCCATTATTAGGATCGGGGTTAGTTGCATCTTGATACGAATCTACTGCTGTGGAGGGTAATTGGGCCACTTGATCACCACCAATCTTGTAAGGATCTGTGTAAATAACTTGCCAATCTATGACACCAGGTCCGCCAGGTGCATCATTAGCCACGGAAGTTGTGTATTGAAGAGGAAGATACATAGCACCTTGGAAAGATTCACTCAATCCAACAGGAACGGTATCTACTGTAGAGCCAGATTTCTCAACATGCATCTCTTCGTAGTCTGCATCAGTTAAAGTATTGGCTGAAAAAGCATCCACCAAAAATCCCGGAGCCTTGCCTCCACGAATATAGTAGGCGGCTGTCAGGAGCATTCCAGCAAGTAATCCTCCACCAGCCCAAGCAAGTGTGCCACGGTTCATACTGATAGTTAATCACATACTGCTATATAAACTTTGGCTTGTGTGACTACCAAGGGGCAATTCCTGCTGTCAAATCGAGAACCTGCATATCTTCTAATTGTTTAATACCCAAATGAAGCACTGTTTGGCTATTGAGATAACGAACTAAACTATCTTGTTCAGAATATAGTGGTTGAGATAAGCGATCAGGATTAACTTCAGTTGGGTATCCAAAAGAATTATCTGTATAGAAAGGTTTGGCTCCCATTCCACCAATCTCCAAATAATGTGATTCAAAAGTATCGTAACGACGGTTTTCGATCCAGCCAGGATCATGCTTGATAAAGATTAGATGTTTAAGATCTTCAAAGGTATGAATCTCCTCACCAGACACGGGATCTTTCCAAACTATTTCTGCTTGGGTGGCTCCACGCAATCGAATAATATGGGCAGTAGCCATACCTGCAGCATACTTTTGTGGTCTACTAACATTGACTATATCCCCTGGTTTCCACTTATGGTCTTTAGTGGTATCACCAATCTTTTTGAATAACCATTGGGGGTGTGTTAACCAATTAGATTCTTCAGCACCCATCATCGGAACTCGGCGTAAAGTAATGGTAGGCAATCCTGTAGTATACTTAGTGGTTGCTGTAATAGTTCCAGCCGGGTTATATTGGAGCACATAACCATCTTTCCAATAGGCCAATGTATTAGTTTCTCCATAATCAGAAACCCATAGTTCTCGGGATTGTTTGAACCAAAGGTTGCGGAGGAACTTCATTGAAACCCTCCTTGTAACAACATCCGAGTCATAGCGGCTTCTTCTTCACGGCGTTTCATGGCAGCAGCCAACTGATAATGTTGAGTATGACTGATAGTAAAAAGTTCTGGTCCGATTACAGACGGGACAGGTCTACCAGTATCATAAAATCCAATACAACTGCCACAAAGGCTAACTTCTTCAGTTCCAAAAAGTTTGGTCTCCGCTTCATCGGGCAGATATTGACGAGCAATGGGCTCCCAATCCGAAGTATGTTTGAACCAAATTAAATCCTGGATCCTTTCTCGAGATCTCGTGCCATCGATCCAGAGAACATCTACGGTATCCATGTGCGCTCGATAAATCAAACCAATGCCAGCATTATGAACACTAATGGATGTCACTTGATCTCCAGGTTTGTAATCCTTCAGCATGGGATTCACTACTCCTGATTATTATAACGCCTTCCCAAAAAGAACCCAACACCTACTAAAGCAGAACAGAAAACAAATAATCCCCACCAAGGAGAAGAAATGAAATCATTTAGCCTCTCAAACGGTGTTTTTGGCCCTGTGCTAACAATAACTTGTTCTTGAACTACTGGTTCAGCATGTTTTACAATAACTACTGGCTTACCATTTTTTTCTGCTTCATAATCTCGGTGATAGGGTGATGCAGATCTGTTGATCCCTAATTCTTCAGCAGAAAAATTGGATTGGGGGCGAGAGTTTCCAAAACCTTCGGCTCTTTGGGCTGTGCCATCTTCCCGAATATAAACTTCAGGAGTAGACTTGGCAACGGCCTTAGAATTACTATCTCGTAGAACATACGAGTCTGTCATTCTGTGAACCATAATAATACTGGTGCCTCACCACTATATAAAGTTTGGCAAGTTTAGAAAAATCCACCAGGAGTTACCTTGGTATCATGTTGAATGGTGCTACTACCGGATGCATGTGCAGAAAAGTGATTACTGTTGTTCACATTGATTGATGGAGGGGACTTCAAATAGTTTGGGGTTAGATTGTGTCCGGACATGTGATACATATCACTCTTCAGAGTGCGGAAAGTCTCTGCATTGCGTTCCTCTGCACCATAAATATCCTCGGATCCTGAAACAGAAACTGGATTGATGCGTCCAACGGATTCTCCAGCCATACCGTCTAATGATTCAGTCATTTCCGATCGGAAGGACTCTGCTTCTTTGTCGGCACAAGGTTTGGCACCTTTACATCCACAGCCACAACCTCCGTCTTCGCCTGCTGCGACTTGAGTTTTAGGCTTAAATCCCCACCAGACTAACCCACCAAGAACAATTGCTCCTAAGAACATATTTCGATAAATATTCTCCTGTTGTATTCGGATCATAATTAGACCTCCAAAAAGTCAGAAGGCGAAGGGAAGAAGGTTGGGGTGCCGGTGATCAATTTGGAGAATTGAGGGATGGTCACAACTGGAATGGCATTGCCTAAAATCAACATATTGACTAATGAGTCAGGTCGTTCTTCAATGTTATCTACAAAAGTTTGGCTGTATTCCAACGGAATGAAAGCGGGTGGAGTAACTGCTACAGTATTGTCGTCTTTGACTACTGTATCTGCACCTTTGCTATCTACGTATTCTACCTTCTTACCAGAAATGTAGCCCATACTATAAAGAGTCATACCAATAAGGGTGATTGCGCCGATTACGACAACTTTCTTGTTAATAGCCATTGCTTACACCACCGAGGAGTGGTGTTCACTCCGTGCTACCGATATCATCGTCGCCACCAATGCGCTCCCAATATTGAGACTGCACGAATGGTCGACCTGTCACATCGAGATCATCCCTGCCAGCAAGACCTAACTTGCGTGCCAGAGGAGTATCGGGAATAGGGCTACCTGCACGACCATATCCTCGGTCGAGATACCATGCTGCGCCACGGTTTGCATTCTTGCCTGTGTATCCACCGGAAGGGGTCCATGATCCTACACGGTCTCCCTTCTTGTAAACTTGTGAACGGCCACCAGATGTCTTTTGGCCAATACCAACAGTTCCTTCAGAGATTCGACGAGTTCCGCCCTTGACGTTTGAAACTTGCATTCGTGCCTTCTTGGAAGCCTTCTTCTGTCTCCATCCATCAGCCTTGTATCGCTTTACGCCTTCCTTGATCCCATACTTGGAAACATACCGTTGGATAACGGTTAGTTGACGGCCGGTCTTGCTGCTGTATTTTCGTGCCCCTTTGAGGCTGCTTGGTGCATTGAATCTATCCATGTGGGTTCACCTTATAATTCCCATTGGCTTTCTCTGCTATATAAACTTTACGCTTAATACTCATAATAACCGGATTCATCTTCTTCGTCCTCAACACCTTCTTCTTCAGATGTTTCCTCATCTTCTTCCTCTAATTCTGAACAGACTGCTTCAAAATCACTAATGTGTGCAGGATCTTCATTCTCAACTGTAAGTAATCCATAGCCTACGCCCGATACAACCCCCAAACCGAAGGGAGCCAGTGCCCAAAGTTTACTGGTGGTTCCATAAACAGATAATAGCCAGATCGGAAGAGATGAGATGGCTCCAGCAATGACTCCATAGGACAAACCTTTATGAATATAAGTGGAATGTCTCTCAGATAAATACGAGGCTAATCCTCGATCGCAAAGACGACGAGCCTCTGCTTCTGTTTTACTATTCAAATCAGTCATGTTGGTGTATACCTCCTGGGTTGAATTGGGATTCTTCTACTTCATAAAGTAAATGGATTAAGTATTCAATATCTTCTTTACACTCAATAATTTTCTCCTCTAATATATACTCTAAATCTTCGTTATCTTCTTCTAATGCGTCCGTGTATTCAGTCTCAAGATCTCCTAAGTGATCTTCCATGTCACCAATCTCTTCCAATAATTCTTTGGCTTCAATCATTCCAAACTCTTCTCGAGTCCAATCATACTGCTCATATCGCATGGCAATTTGATCCACATCGGTCCGCCGCCCATCTGCCCGGTGTTCCACCCAGTGGCCTTCGTTAGCCAACATAGCCATTAGTGCTTGCTGTTCCATAGCCACCATCATAGCATGGCGTGTGGCTCTTTCAATCATCATGTGTAGGCGCATAGCACGATCTACAATTGGTGTTTCTAATTCAACACCTTCTGCCTGATAAAACTTATTCATTTCTTGTTTCATTTCCCATTTGCCATCAATGTTTCCAGAATTGTAACCTAATTCAAAGGACTGATCAATAAGATCCTTAACAACGGTTTTGGATAAAACTACTGGGTCCGATAACTCATCAATAATCCCTATCATTTGCTTCATAGTTTTACGGACAAGCCCTTGGAATTGTTCTACCATTTGTGCTGGGGTTTCGACAGGATCAGCAGGTTCTTCTGCTTCATAAGAATGCTTGAGGCTTTCCCATACAGGGTGTCCTACCCAACTGACATCTAATTCGTCCCAATCTTCGTCCCCTACATCATCAAGGATTTCATAATTTCCTTCTTCAATACAGCCTCTAATCGCTTCTTCCCAATCGTATTCATCCCACGAATCATCGGGCCAAATGCCCATTTTTCCCTCATATTCGTTCCAATCGCCATCCTTAACTCCAACAATCTTCATTGGAAGTTCCACCATACCATAATATGGGCTGGTTGCGTAGTAGTCAGCAGAAAAATCTTCTAAATCAGTAGTCCATTTCTCGGTGGGCGGTTCAATATTTACAACGATATTTTTCAATATGGTTCTCAATTCAATGACTCCATCACAGTTGTTACAATCAGCATACCATCCATGGTGATCTCCATCATGGTCCATATCGCCACCACACCAGGGACATTTTTGCAAATCATCAGGATCTACGGTATCATTAACATTCAACTGGATCTTTGGAGGGGCCCACTCTTTGTCTTCGGCCCTATTACTTGGTCCTCCTGGCAATGCCCAATCTCCACTTTCTTCGTATGGGGCCCACTCTACAGAACTTCCTAACTTTTTAGGGTTGCCTACTGGTGTGCCTTCTTCATTAGCAAACATGTGTGGTTTAGTGGTCCTCCACTTGTTCAAATTGGTATCCCAATAAGCAGCACCGAAATTGAAATAGGGCTCATCAGGTGTGGAGATCTCTCCTAATTGGATCCATTCATCTTCCAAGATAGAATAGTCGATAACATCATCATGATCTTTATCGGTGGCTTCCAAAGCAGCAGTTCGTGCTTGATCTTGATTATCTGCCTTAATGACCATCCGACCAACTAAGTCTTCAGTTTTATGGAAATGAACTTCATAGAAGGGCATTACTCACCCTCCGACACTAAATATCCCTTGTCTGCCATTTGAGCATAGGCCACTGCTTGCGCCACAGGTCTTGCTTGCCAGCGATTCAATCCTGAATATTCTCCTTGAGGTGCTCGATCGGAAGGTTGCCAAAAAGTATTGTCCTCATCATCATGGATTCCAACTTTACCAGTTTCGTAGTATTCTCGCATTTCTTTGCCTACTTCTTGGCCATATCGCTTCTGCATCGGAACAAAGAATCCTAAAAAGAGATCTCGAATACTGTGTCGGCCACCAGCCTTGACATACCTTTCGGATTCTGCAGCCATGGTCCAAATATGGGAATCATCATTCGGCCCCTGGTCGAGATTATCAGATAATTCATCCAACATGACTACCAAATCTAACAAATCGTCTGCATTTTCTTGAACTAATGCATTCAAATCTTGCCAGACTGGATCTGCTTCCAGTAATTCTGGATAAGGGTGGGATTCTTCTACTGCTTCCATAAGAGCAATCAAAATTGCTTCATCATCGGTTAGATGCTGAACGTGTTTCTGAAGATCAGGAATAGTTTCTCCCAAGCGTGCATCTAAGAACTCGGAAGTAACTGCTTGAATATGTTGGGTTTCTCGAACATTTTGAAACAAATGAGATTCTTTGGTAGCAATTTGTTTTGGACTCAATTCAATGTCAGCAAAATGCCATGGTTGCATTTCTTTGAACCACGCCATAGAGTTTCCTGTTCTTCCATGAACTTCGATATCGGTATTTGGATAGTAATCGGCAGCATAAGTCCAACCAAGGTGATCATCCCAACCGATTTCTGGAACCCACTCATCATCCCCGTCCTCCTCGTCCAGACTATCCATCAATTCTTCTTCGTAGCCTAACAACAAATCATCTAAGCGAGGGTGGTCTTCATCATCTACATAAACTATAACTTGCCCATTATCTAAATCCTCATAATGAAGGATAATTTCATGAAGTTCTTCGGGATCATGACTCAATGCCCATGATAAGAAGTTATCATCTACTAATTGAGAAACTAAATCAAAAGAATGCTCTTGTTCAGTTACAGATTCAGATCTTAATCCCGATCGGGATACTAAATTAGTGCGAATCCTATCAGAGCGAGTAGGCCCACTAAAAGAAGAAACTAAACCAATAACGGCTCCGCCTAAAAGAAAACTTATTCCCACATTGCGGGTCAGAATCTTGTCTTTAATGGTGTTCCAATTCATTTATATGCCTCCCTTAATGGGCCGGCATAATGACTACACGCTTCAAACGCATGGGATCATAGCCGACAAGTGTGGCAACGCCCAGAAGCGCAGTCACAACGCCAGCAACTTGTAGGGTATTTACACCAAACACGATGGGCTTGGTAAAGATATCCCAAGTTCCGCCGACGACCACACCAAGTCCCACAACTATTAAGGATCCGCCTACGAGCCACTTCATCATGTTCATAGACCTCCTGTTAGTTGTGCTTCAGCACCGAATGCTCGGCCAATACCAGATGCGTGGAAGTTACCACTTAGGGTGCTGGTGCTGGAAAGTAGCCCTCCCATATCTGCATTGCGAACGGGTGGTAAGATTGGTTTTGCCTCAACACGAATCTTCTGAACTGGACCTACTAATTTACCGATTCCAGCACTGGTGCGGAATGGGTTGTGCATAGGTGCAGGAATAATAGGTCTATCACGAAGGGCAATTTTCTTTTCGGATGCAGGGATATTGATTTGAGGTCCTGATCCAAAGATAGTTCGAGGATTAGTTGGTCTAATTTCTGTGCGAGCAGTTTCCCAAGCAGGGTTGTTACCAAAAGTTTCAGTAGGTTGGTGTGCGTTTACTGAAGGCATCAAAGTTGCCGGGTTTACTCGGGTGATTTGGGATACATCAGGTTCGTTGCCTAATGGATCTCCATAAATCTCTTGAGTGTGCGAAGGACGAGCATACTGATTCTCTGGTGTGATGTTTTGTCCAGTCAAACTGTAAGAACTGATATCATAGTCTGCACCGCTTGGTCCTGGAAGACTAATACGAGGAACGTTAATTGTTGGTGCGGCTGGGCGAGGGCTCATAGGAACGATACCCTGTCCGAAACCACTACCCATAAGAATGTTCTCGATTGGTAGGGGTAATGTATCTGGAATAGCAAATTGAGGTGCATTCACAACTGGTGCTGCCGGACGTGGTGCGTTAGCAGTTAATCCTTGTCGAGTAGCATTATGTCCTGCTAATGTATCTTGGGTTAGATTCACTGCTGGAAGCACTGCCATATTAGGTCGTGGGGGTAAATCAGGCAGAACTGTGGTTTTTCCGATTGTGCGTGCCATGTTTCTCATCCCTCTATACTTTGATTCAACTACTTATAGTTTTGGTTCAAGAATATTTCTTCCAAACCCACCATCCGGCGAGTGCTGCAATACCCAAAGTGATCCAGCCAACACCACCCACAATGGGTAGATTGACATCTTCTGCCTCTAAAGTAGTGCCGGTAACTTCATCATAGTCACCTTCGCCGCCGCCGAGATCTTGTGTAACACTGCCACCAACTGCTCCACCTGATGGATCAGCACTGGTTGGGTGTCCTTCGCCTGCGCCTGTCTGATCTTCAGTGGCTGCAGGAACTGCATTCTCTTCCATCATGCCGTCTTTCTGAGGTTGCACCATAGTTTCAGAAGGATCAGTCATAACAGCCATATTGGAAAGACTGAAGGAATGAATTGCGCCAACGCCTGCTTCTTCCCAAGGGTAATTTGGGGGGGCAGTATTCCAGTCATAAAGAACTGGATCATCAAAGTCTTTATCCGGACTTGGTCCATGTGGGTGCATACTTCTCCATTACCAACTTCTACTATATAAGGTTTTGCTCCGTAGGGGAATAGTCCTTAATTAGATGCAAGAAGCCCGTCACGGGCCAGTTAATTGCCAATCCTGCTTGGGGGTAAGGATCTCCATCCCAGCGAAAATGAGTTCGAACATAGGACATAGGAACATAGTAAGAACCTTCCTTTGCATTTAATTTTTTAATTGTCTCTTGCACATTTTGATACTTATTCAAATGAGCATTGGACATCTGATCGTAAGTAGCCACAGTATTAACTAACCAGCCCACACCAATTCCAGAAGCATAATACTTCCCATTACTTTGTTTCACAGCAGGCATCCCTACTACAAATCGTGCATCCTGTTCATAATTGGAAAGTTTGGTATTGTCGGGAACAACTTGAATCAAGGATTTAGCCCATCTCATTTGGAATCGGAAATAATCTTTGTTATCTGAATCATAGGTGATAAGTCCAAAGTCTTGATCCTCTATTACTCTTTGTTTTTGGAATGTTTGTTCCCAATTAGGACTATTTAGTTTCAAGGCCAATAGGAGATGGTCTTCATCCTCCATCCGATCTATGGGGATCCATCTCTGGAAGTTATCGCCCTCAATGGTGAAAGTTCCAGAACATAGGACTTCTTCATTGAATATAATCTTTTTCTTACCTTGGTTATTAATCACCCTGATTCGGTCACGACCATCTTTGCGAGTCGATTTTCCAGAGTGGACATAACAAGGCAATTTAAGATCATCAAACAATTTTTCTTGTGTTAACCCCCACTTATTACGAAATGAATTAGGTGGTAGCACCAAGTCAGAAATAATGGCTTCTACTCGGCCATAGATGTAATCGTAATGCTCAGTATGTTTTACCCACTCAATATGTTGAGAAAGGTCGGATTTGATGCAAACTATCGTGCCAACCTGCATAGTATAAAAACAATGCGGGCACCTACTTATACTTCCTCATACGTGTGCGTGCGTATAATTAACTACTATTACCGTTGGGACAAACCACGAGCCACGACGAAACCAAGCCCTGAGAAAATAAATAGTCCACCTACAGCCATAGCCACAGTAGTAGCCGATACTCCTTCTTTGACTTCAGCAGTAAACTCCACATCTAATTCTGGTTCTTTATCCCATTCCATTTCTGGGACAACTTCAATCTTGGGTGGGCTTGAAGGTTCATCATCGGGCATATTTGCTAATTGGGAAACGGATTCGGTCGGGAGGGGTGGCAGAATTGGGCGATCTAACTTTCTTAGTTCTCCAAAATCCTGAGTAGGAACAATAGGTTTGGAATTGGAGGTGCTTCCAGATCCGCTCCGAGTATCTTGGACATCAACGTTATGTCCTTTGTGCGCTGTTTTACGATCTCCTCGGATTTTACCAACTACTACATAGCCTCGATCACGAAAGAACTCAGGAGCAAAAACAATAACTTCTCCTTTATTGCATTTAACAATTCCATCTAACATTTTCTTGACTAATTTCTTGTCAGTTCCGAAACTTAACTGTTCTTCCAAACTTTTGAGATCTCGAGAGTTAATGATGTTGTGAACAATATAGATAGAACTTTGGGAAAGTGCTTCTTTGTTGACTCCTGCAGGTCGCTGAGAAATCAAAGTTACACCATAGCCAAGAGCACGCCCTAATTTGCAGAGTCTAACAATGGGATCAAAGGAAACAGGGCGGCCAAGTTGAGGGATGAAGTCCTGGCACTCTTCAAAGATCGTCATAATACCTTTTCCTAACTGGGCTTCCAGTAGTGCCTCACAATACTCAGCAATCATTTCTTGCTGTTTTATCAAAGGTAATCCTGCTAAGGAAATAACCAAACTTTCATCAGACTCTCGCAAGGTGGTAACCAATGCTTTCATATTAACTGTTTCGCCCGGTTGGGGTCGGAGGGTAGATACGCCTTCTAACCCTTCATTCTCTTTAGGGTTGTGGGGTAAATACCCGTGTGCATCCAAGGCATCAAAACAAACAAATTGCAGACCTAAACGATTGAACTCTTCCATCATGACAGCAGTAGACCAAGACTTACCACTACCACGCTTGCCTGTCACGAATAGCACATTTGAAATAATACTGTTGCCGCCGTAGGCAGGAAAATCAATCCCTGGTCCTAAGAAAACCCGATCGGAAGGTTCCTTATTAACTGGGCTGGCACGATCTTCGGCCATCTTGAACTCACGTAGTTCACTCATAGGATCAAATAGAATGGTAAGGTGCTGATAGATAAATCTTCGCATCACTTAGATCTGGACATTTTACCAATTTTAAGGATGTCAGAAGCCAAATCCAAAGTATCGGAGGCATCGTTAGCATCCAGAGCAGCATAGAAAACAGAGTTTAGATCTCCATACTTTATTTTCTTATTGTAGTGATTATCAATAATATCGTTGGACTCTTTACAGGCTTTCTTGAGTCTTGCTTCATTGCCAGCCGATTCTACGAAAACATAAAAGACGGGTCCAACATCTCTGAGAACCTCGTCCAAACTTTTGCCAGTATCTCCGTAGGTCTTTCCCAAGCACTGACTCTTAATCATGCGGGAACCACTGTCAGCACCTACATCAGTAATCATAACTGTCACGGCTTCATCCACTTTAAGACCTGCAAGAGTATCAATACAAACTCGTAATCCTTGATCGAGTTCAGTTGATCCGTCTCGAGGATCCAGAGGGGTGATACTGGCCATATTATATCGGGCAGATAATGGATCTTGATAGGGGTCAGTCCAAGTGGTAAGCCATTCCATGCATTCATCATGTTTGTAAGAAGGAGAATCCTTCCATTCTACATAACCTCCAGATCCGAAACCAAAGACACAGAACTTACTATCAGTCAGTTTAGCCATAGCCACCAAGAGTCCAGTCATTATTCGTGCAATATCTGCACGACTAAAGGATACTCCTTTCCAAGAAGCACACTGGGCACCCATAGAACCGGAAACATCCACAATAACATTGATAAATGAGTTCTTGCCCTCAATTCCTTTAGGAATGGTAACATAGGCTTCAGTTACTGGTTCACCGGGGAAAGGTTTGGGGAAGAATGAGGACATACGAGCACCTTTAAGCCCCATAGCAGGATACCATGATTGCGATCCTTGAGGAACTTCTGGATAAATCTGTCCTTTAGGTCTGGCTTCATAAGGAGGCAGAATCTCTTCAAAGAAGGCTTTGAGTGGGTTTTCAAACTTGTAAGGCTTAAGTTCATCACCAGGATCTGGACCCGGAGTGGAGAAACCCCAAAGATCACTATCGAATCCCAAGTTTACTTCTGACATATATTTTCCTTCCCTCTTCACCTATATAAACTTTACTTCAAAATAAGACAATATCTTCGGCAGAAGCCATAGCATTCTGGTTCTTATCGGTTGTGCCCCAGTTCCACCAACCAGCGCCATGTCCAGTGACATCTTTCTGTTCATAATTCACTTCCGTATTCAGACCTCCTTTTTGTGAGATGGCAATCACAGGATTGTTATCTGTCTGGGTGGGTCTTAGCCAAAGCGTAGTTCCTCCGGCTTTGGAATCGTCAATTGCTGGAAAAGTAGCCCATTGTTTTCCTGGAGAAGTATTACTAATTTGGGCTTGATATTGAGCCACACGATTGACTCGATAATCGAGTGCTGCAACTCCAGGATAATAGGTTCCATTTTGCCATGCCTCAATCAAGGATTTAGCCACACCTTTCTTTTCTCTTTCGCTACCCAGCCTACACATAGATTCACATGTATTGCAGTGCCAAGCCATTTGAGATCCTATAATTGGATCTTGCATAAGTCCCAAATATTTAATTCGATGAGTAGACATAGGTGGGATCTGCATCTCACCAGCCTCCGAAGCATCAACTGATCTTCCAGTATGCCAAGGATCCAGCAGAACATGTGGTGGTGCAGATTCGCACCACTTATATTGACTACTGGTTGATTTAGTCATGGTGCCGTTGATAACACGGGTATCATACCAAGGAGCAGTAATGAAACGGGGATATTGGTGCAAAGTATTGGTAGATTTGAATGATTTAGGATCTCGATAAGTCCTGCACTCGGGAGAATCATCGACCCAACCTTCAGAACCTATCCATCCATGCGTAGATTTACCTTCGGCTACTAAATATGAAAAGTTTGTGCTACTCACTCCGCTACAGGGAAATGCATCCATAGGGGGCTGAAGACAGTTCACTCCATCTCCTGCATAAACCCCTCGGAGAGTATCACAACCATGCTCTGTGGTAACTCTGGCTGTGCCATCTGGTAGGGTGCAACAACCTGTGCCTGGGATGGGTAGTTTCTCTCCGGCACTATTTTCCGCCATTTTATCATTAGGACAATAAGAAATACCTTGTGCAGCAGCACCTGCTTCATCCATTGTTTCGGGAATAACTCTGGAACTAAAGAGCACGGCTTGATCGACCCTCATATTGTAATAATCCTCCTCATCATCAGGAGCCGTCAAATAACAGGCAAACACTCCATAATTGCCCAATACATTTTTTGCATCTGTGGGTTGATACTTCCAGAACTCTTTGCCAGGTGCCGGCACAAAGTGGTATCGCTGTGGAGGGAACAAGACTCCTGCTGGATGTGGTTTAACATTGGGACTGCCAGTTTCTGGACAATGCGATAAACGACGACCAGCCTTTACAAAAATAGTTTCAGTAGAAGAACAATGGTTACAAGGAACTCCTTTCATTCCAGCAATAATTTTTGACATGACTGAGTGATGTCTATTACCGTAATTAACTCTATGACAAACTAAACACAACATCCCATCCTCTCCAGCGTGATTCTTGGCTGAACCAACCATCAGGGCCAACTCATCATTATGATGTCGATCTTTGCTGTGGTGGTAATACGAACTATTGGAAGCCCTATCAGATACCACTTGAATCTCACGAGTGAACGCATACTTCATGGGGGTAATAGGATATGCAATAGGTAATGCATTCCTCAGTCGAGTATATTGCATGGCTTGAAAATTATCTTGCACTGCAAGAGGAAGATCTTTTTTACTGGGTATGTTTAACCGGGGCTTCAATACACCAGAACAACTATCAATAGCACAAGGAGCACCCAGTAATGGTAAATAAATCCCTCCTGTTGCATCTCCCGAAGTGCTGACATTCATGATATCATTAGAATCATAAGCCTCATTTAATGCCACACCGCCCATTGGTTTCCCCCAAGGATGGGTAGAATCAGGATAAGGGGCGTAACGAACATATTCGCACTCTTCACATTCAAATCCATAGGGACGGTTCCATTTGCCACTTTCCGCAGAGTAGCCTACCTCTAACATAGGAATATGATAACCTTTGCAAACTTGAGTTGGATTCATCATAATATCTTTGGCAGGACCCTCGTAAACTAAACGATAATACTGTGGTCGAGTCTCTGTAGGTATGCTACGGAATGATCCGTCAGTATTGATTGCCCAAACCATTTGTTCTGGCTGGATATGTCCAGCAGTCGTAGGCCAAAGATTCTCAATTGAACGCTCGACTACATAGTTGATGGTGTAATGTTCAGTCCCACAGCCGCCATGGTGGATCTTTTTACTGGATTTACAGGCTTTGCAACTACTCCATTTACCGGCAACTTGAAATCCGCATTTTCCACAGGAAGTATATCGATTACACCGAACTCGGGCCAACACTAAATATCCCTTTTGAGCCCCATATCCATCCGAAGCCCGAAGACCAACTGATCCTAACCATGCCTCAATACCAGTGACTACTCCAAAATCAACATGTTCCCAATTAAAAACGAAATCCCTGCGGGCACAATCATTATTAGAGCAAACTAAGATCCCTGATTGGAAACTCTTTTCAGCATTCTGGAACTTATATCCTCCAAAGAACTGACGCATCAAAGTAGTAACTTGGGGTTGGCCATTACGGAAATGATTGACCAGATCATGCAAATTATTCTCTTTAAGAACATTCCGATCGGAAGGATCCGTTAGATAAATAAGGTCAAATATTTGTGCCAACAGCATTTGGCCATCAGGACTATTGAAAGGATTGTCCTCATAAACCATTAAGCAATCAACTCCTCTGTCCACAGGGTGGCCAAGTCATACCGAGTAGTCTCCATAAAGCGCAGTGCCGCTTGTTTGCCTGTTAACCCCCCAAAGCCTGTATCATTAGTAGCATAAATGCCTGCATACATGAGAAGAGTCATAAATCTACACAACCTTCGATGATCAATACTATTGGCAGATTGGTTACGAGGGTCATTTTTGATATTAACCACGCCCATACCCCAGTGATATTCCCAAATAGAAGAGGCTACATTGCCTGTCTCTGGTCCAACTTGGAGGCAATAAATGCCAGGGACCCAAACTTTCTTAGATCCACCCACACGAGATTTGATCTCCACTTCATAGGCTTTAATGGGCTCATACCCACTAAACTCAGTTCGATCATCATAAGTCATGACTTGTCGAACAACATGTTTACCTTCAGGGACTCTACCAAGTTTAGTATAAGTGCCTCCACAGTTGGGACATTTCTTGGAACCCCACTTTGATGCTGGATCTTCCCAACTAAAATAAATACCACAATCATTACAGTGCTTCATATCCAAACCAATCAAGACTACTACTTGCTTCCACTTATCTGGGAATGGTTTCCCTGTTTCTGGATGTTTGGCGTTCTTTTGGACACAGGCCGCTACTGTAGGATAAAATTGAGCCCCTCGACCACGACCCCAAACTAATTGCCAGTTAGGAGTCATTTTAGTAGGCAAAAACTCGTTAGTGGGATCTGAGGGGTCATAGGCTCCAATTGGTTTTCCGGCAGGTTGCCAACGATTGTCTTTCAGGGTTCCATTTTCCACCATTTGTTGGTAGATTTGAATATCATGATTGTAACCCGCTGCATCAGGATGTAGTTCACGATCTACATTAGAAGCATCACGAATAAAGTAATCATGATGAAATCCTTTAGTGCAAAGATCTTTATACTTATTTTGTAGGGCAGTTGTGCCTGCAATAAAATTGTTTCCACGAGAAACATTGAAGTTAACACAAATATCAGACAAAACGTTAGCCCACATTGGTTGTTGGGCTGGTTCAATTAGAATTAGTGATCGAATCTCTTTCGTCCAAGGGTCTCCGCCAGATCCTCCGGGATGGACAGTAATATGACCAATTTCGTGATTCAATGTAAAGGCAGTCATCATTTCAGTGAATGCGGGATCCTCAAAACCATGAAAATTAATAGGAATACAACGTTCCATATATTCAGGTCCCATGTCAATCCGTTTTCCTGAAGTCCGTGCTCCATGAAAACTTCCGGAACTGACAATATAGAGAGGCACTGTAATTCCAGTCAACTCTTTCAGATCGTGAAAAATCCTTCGCATTTCATCGTTGGCTGCATCTTCAAACTTAACACCCAGTGGAGCCGACATAAGAAATCACCTCAGACATTACTGGGAGTTCCCAAACATTCTGCAAAGATACTACTGTAATGGTTCAAATCTTGCATTGTCATATTGCCTGCATCAACCATACCACTTTTACTTTTCCCAGTAATTTCGTTCCCAGCCTTGTAAAGTGCTTGGTTATTAGAACTTCCTTTTTCATATAGTATTTGACTATATTGTTGAACATAATTCATAGGAATGGGGGTCAAACTTGTGGGATCTGCCAAGCAAGCAGATTGCAGATCTGTGCCACTACGGGGGAGGGCAGCCATACTGGAAGTTATACCCATTGTTAAGAAGAAAGTGCTGAACTTTACTCCACTACCGTCGTCGTGCTCGCCAGGTTGTCGAAAAATACGAATCCACAATTGGAGGAAATCATTATCTGCGGTATAATCTTTAACTCCACGCAAACTCATCTGTGGTTTGATGCCTGGAAAGTGTCGTAACGGGAATACTCCGATAAGATCAAGTGTATCATTGTCTTTAGGAATACTGGCTTCTACGTTTGTTTTGGCTACCGACATGAAATCATCCAGAGTAATAGTGTTAGCATCCAGCATTACTTGTGCACCCACCATATCCGTCTTTTTACTTTCTTGTGGAACGTCCACATTGGTTTTGATGTTCACCAAAGTGTATCCCGATTGACCTGCAATTTCTGTGGCCTTGGCTGCACTAAACGATCCCAAATTAGTAGCAAGTTTGTCCATAGCATTCATGAATGTGCTCTGTGATTTTAGAGTATCTGTAGCCTTGGTTTCAAACCGACCAACGATTTTGAGTCTTTGGGCTGATAGTCCGGGTGCTGTTGGATCACCAAAGTTAATTGATTGACCAGTTTCCTGGAAACCATCAAGCCACGGCGATTTCGAAGAGTTAACCTGAGCCACAGGTATGTTCTTCACGTAGCCATAACCGCCCATATCATCATAATAAGTGAGCCAATTGAAAGATTGTGCGAAAGTATCGAATTGAATTGTAGGTCTATCTTTCTGAGAACACTTGGCTGGAGGGAATCCACTTTGTGCTTCAGAACCCGCCTCCATATATTTTGGATTGCCACCAATGTTCGCAATCTTACTCTCAACTAATTGTAGTAATCGAGTTCGATCGTCAGCGAAAAGGTTTCTTTCTCGAGAAATATATCCACGAACCTTGTAATAATCCCAAAGACAGGGAACCACTTGCCCACCAATAGTCTCATCCTGTCGCAATATAGAAGTAGGATCCAAAATCATACTCAAATAAGCGTCATATTGTTCTTTGTAATTGCTGGGCTTTTTGTTCATATTTTTCCACTGTGTGCCTCTCCCGTATCGACGAAGTGCTTGGCCACCAATTGCTTTTCGCTCATTTTCTACTACCATGGTCGCCAAATGCCAGTGCACTGGTGTTGATCCAGTAACATTTCCATTCCTAATGGCTGATTGCAAACCTTTCAAGATAACTTCTTCGTAAACACTTAGGGTTGGAGAGGATTCCAAAACCGATACACACCGATAATAGAAGAGGTCCCAAAGTTGCAACAAGTTTCCCGTCGTATCTCGATTTTCTACAGGGACATAATTGGGTGCCATTTGATTACTGTTGACCTCACGCAATAAATAAGACTGGACAATAGCATCACGCACTAACTGTTGTTCATTAACATACTTTACTACTGTTCCGTCCACACCCTTGGTGTTCCCCTCCATATCTTTTCCACTGGCTTTAGCCCGCCCCATACGATGTGCAATTACATAAGGTAGTGCATCCAAGATCTCCTGACGACCTACATACTCCTTACCTCGCAAGAATGCCAGTGCACGACTAAGTTTGATTAGAGAATTGGTGAAACGGAATCCAAGGATACGGCTGAAAATCGCTGGGGCTTGCATAGCACCCTCCTCCTCAGAAGCACCATAAATACGGGGGTTAGTTGCAGTAGAACTTGATCCAAATCCGACATCTTCTTCTTCCAATAATGGTGAAGTGGTTCCAGCATCAGTAGTTACGGTATTGGTAGTGACGGAATAATCAAGTAGAGGATCCTTATGTGGGTTCTCCCAATCCAGAGTTACACTCTTAGTTTCCCCCATGTCCAGAGTGCCAGGAGTCTTTGCATAGATTTGTGAGAACAAGACACTGATGGATGCGATATCTCGTAACGCATCATAGCCACCGCCGGGTTGCTTAAACTTGATGTTTGTTTCAATATGTTGCCACAAAGTTGAAAGATCTCCGAAACGAAATGGAGTAAAATCACGAGAAGAACCTTTGTCTTCGGTCAGATCATGCACTAACTGTGCGCCTGGTTGTAGACCCTGTTCTCCCAATTGCTTACCCAGAACTGCATACCGGCCGCCCAAGGAAATTGACTTGAATAATAGTTCCATATCAATACGATCGGTAAACGCCAAATCGTTTCCTTTTTGGTGTGGGTTAGTGTCCATCCAAGCCACGAAAGATGGGCTGGTAAATGTCTTTCCACGATATTCGACCTCTTTCTCTGCAATCAGACCCAAAATTGCGTCTTCTACACCAGATTGAGATCTGTTGGCTTCATTGAAGAACTTAACTGGGCGGGTGACAATAGGTCGTGGCAACGGTTCGAACTCGAAAGTCTTAACAGTCCCATCTTCATTGGATACTTCTTGAATCTCCAGGCCATAAAGGACTTCATCAGCACGCTTGTCGTAATCAATCTTAGCATCACCAACCATGCTCCGCATTTCGGAAGCAATTAGATGTAGATTTCTACCTCTGCCGGTCTCTGGGTCACCAACACGACTATCAAAGAAATAATGGGCCAAAAGTAATCGAAGACAATAGCCTTCGTTGCGGCCTGCATCCGTATAGATGCCATCTACACCAAAGTATCTACAAATACTGGCAACTGCATTGGCAGGGATCGTGGCCAACTTGTTAGCATACCAGTCATAGTCAATCATTGGGAAGCGAATGTCCCAATCAAAGCAAATAAACTCTTTCTTTGCTACCATAACGCCATCAGCATCAAATAACTTAATTGGTTTAATACGAGTATCTGCCCTACCCAAAGCCCTTGATAAATCTAAGACCATTATATCGGGTTCTCCCTCTGTCGATGTTGGCGTTCCGACTTGAGACTTTTCTACCCAAACATTGTTGAGGGCTTGATAGAACTCTTCCTTTTGCATAGAACTCTTACGACGGGATTCGGCGGGAAGGACCACTTTAACTTCTTCGACACCATCAGCCGAGAACTTTCCTGTGCCATAGTTTAATTCTGTGGACGTTGCTCGGAGGTATTCAAAGGGATAAAGATAGGCTCCAGATCTTTGAATATTAGGCACAGAACTCTGATCCGGTCTTTGCCAACCCATGAATCGCCACTCTGACCACAGACGATGGACATCTGCATACTTAGTATAGTTATATTGAATATCATATTCCATTCCCTTACGAACAACACGATAATCTGAATAAGAATTGGTTGTGCTATCATTCTCTCCATAGATCTGGGATCGGTCAATGCTCCCTCCATTATTATTCGCATACGCAGGCGAGCACAAGAGGACTTGTTCCTCGTGGTGTCCATAAGCATTAGCAAAGAGTGTGGATGCACAGTTAATTACAGTAGTCTTACCGGTGCCAGGAATCCCCGAAAGCCGACAAGTAGAATCCTTCATAAGCCAAGCAGCAATAAAGACCTCAAGTTGTTGGTAATCGTCAAATCCGAAAACACTACCCAAACGAGAAGCGTTTTGTTGGATCCATCCTAAGTAACGTAATCGCTCACCTTGCTTTTCTTGGGAAGCCAAAACCGACATCTTAGAATTAATGGCAGGTGCGAGGGCTTTACCCATATCAGTAGCATTGAAAATATCTGGGTGTCCTTTGGTAGTAGTAAATACCGAGTTATCGATCAGACTTTGTATCACTAATTGCTTCATTACTCCATCAATACCCATAACTTTGGCTATATCTTCACTGATGTTCTTACCAGCCTTATCACGGAACTCCAAGAATCGTGGAGATCCTGTCTTGCTGTTGAAAACTTCAATACGGCCCACTTCGGGCATAGTTCTGGCGGAAACAATATCCTCCAGAGTTTTACCTTCAGCCTTAGCGTATTTAATCAATTGGTTAGTGTTATCGTTACCGATTGCCTTTCGTAGCGTCTCTTCAAGTGTCATTCCTCTTCACCTCCAGTGATTAGTGCATCTAATTCATCAAGGCTGGCCTCGATGGGAAGGTCTGCTTCAATCTTCTCTTCTGTAATTTCTACGCCCTCAACTTCAATGGGTTCTACTTCTTCGGTAAAACCATAGTCGGGGGTGCTCATTTCTTCATGCAGATCTGC
>Ga0114996_10000235_pt1 | contig 76595 bp, 57 predicted proteins | sample ArcticOcean_MG_C_4_FD_87039 | JGI IMG/M metagenome (GOLD analysis project Ga0114996, IMG submission 87039) | Marine microbial communities from western Arctic Ocean - ArcticOcean_MG_CB4_134 | ecosystem: Environmental > Aquatic > Marine > Oceanic | place: Arctic Ocean: Canada Basin | collected...
GCGCTTGTTTAGTCAATTCTTGAGCAACTCCATGCCGCCCATACCGTCCATGGGTTGGTGGGTTTCATAGAAATCCAAGATCCCGCTTTTTCGGATGATGCTCTTCTTTTCGGCGCAAATGGTCTCGATAGTGAAGTCTTTCGTAACGACCAATGACTTGGAGAGCACGAGCCGGACTTCCGCTTCGGTCAACCCCAAAGCGGATTCCACCACACGGAGTTTTTCCGCCGGGTCGGTGCGTGCTTCGATGGTGAGGTTCGGATGGCCTTGCAGTAATTCATCGACGATTTTCGTGATCTCCTCGCGCCCCGGGAGCACGTAGTCCACAACGGCGATTTCTTTTTCCAGCTCGGCCGGGAGGTGGAGTACAGCGGATAGAAGCACGATGGCTCGGCGATACTTGGGATTGTTCTTGAGTTCCTGATTCAAGTCGCGCAATCGGCGACGAATCATGAATCCACCGCGCCCTTCGATGTAGGGATGAAAATCCTTGAGCAAAAAGATGGCGTCGTTTTCGTGCTTGGAGATGTGGTCCAGGGCTTTGAGCGGGTCTTTGATGTCTCCATTCGACTCACTGCCGTCCAGGGCCTTGAACCCTTCCGTACCCGACCAGGCGATGACTTTTCGATTGCGGCGATCCCCGATGGCACCAATGGCTTTTACCACTCGTTCCTCTTCGGGCGAGACCACGTAAAGCAACACATATTGTGCTTTGATCAGGTTTTCGATTTCCTGGGAGCTGCTGATGGTTTCTTCCATTGGCTCGGTTCCTTTCACGCGTCGACCGCCTTCTTAATACGGCTCAGCCCCTTCTTCAGTGCCGCGCTGTCTGCGCTGACGACTCGAATGAGGTCGTCCACAGTGTCGGCGGATTCTGTCGCGGTGTCTGACGTCATTAAGGCACGGACGTCGTTGGGCAAAGAATCATCCTCTGCGTTTGCCACGGCACGAACCACTTCGGTCAGGGTGACCAGGTTGGTCTTGAAAAGTGAGAAGTTACCTCGCCACTGAGCAAACATTTCGTTCACAACGTCCAACTCGCCGGTCAACTGCGATCGATAGGCTTCTATCGCTCCATCATCTCCGGCGGTCCCCTCGTCTGGGTCCGTGACGTCTTCGGCCTCGGGGGGTTCGGCCAAGCGCGTGTTGAGGTCGTCGAGTTTCTGCGTCAAGTTGGTGACTTTACGCTTGAGCGAGGTGTTTTCTGACTTGAGCTGCTTGGTGTCGTCGTCGCCCGAGTCCGAATCGGATAGCTTCTGTTCGATCGATTCGAGTCGTTCCTGTTGTTCGGTCAATTGCTCTTCCATGCGCTGAAGTTCACGCACTTTCGCTTTGTAGTCCGGGTGGCTTGTGACGTCGATGTTTTGTTCTGCTTTGCTTCGCCGTTCGATTCCGCTGGACAACTCTTTAATTTTTTCATTGAGCTCGTTTTGCTGGAACTCAGACTCTTTGAGTTGATCGGTCAGCGTGTCGGCCTCCCGATTCTTGTCGTAGAAATCCTGGAGCAATTTCTTCTTCTCTTCTTCGAGTCCCTCCATGCCGCTGCCCATGCGGGCTTGCCGGATCTCGATGTCTTTGTTTTCCAGATCCACACGGAGCTCACTGATTACGTTTTCCTTGTCGGCGATGATTTCTCGCAACTGATTGATGCGTCGCTCTAGTTTTTGGGTGTCGCCAGCGTCGCTGTTGAACCCTTCTTGGAGCGATTGGAGTTCTTCTTTGTTGGATCGGAGTTCAAACTCCATCAGGTCGTATTGGCGCTGGAGCTCTTCGAGTTGTCTGTCTTTTTGGGTGACCTTAATCTTGAGCGATGAAATTTGGTCGTGCGCATCGCTCCATTTTTCCTGCATGTTTTCCAGATCGGTACCCGCGTCGTTGCACCGGGCTTCCAGTTGGTACATTTGGTCGTCTTTTTCGGCGGATTCTTCTCGGGCTTCTTCCAGCAACTGTTTTTGCAGCGATATTTGATCTTTGAGTTGAACATATTTCTCGGTGATTGAATCGAGTTCCACTTCATAGCGTGTGGTGCGTGTTTCAAGTTCCTCGTTGCGTAACTCCAGCTCGGAAACCAGCCCTTTTTGCTCTTTGATCGATTGGCGCAACGACTCTATTTCGGCGCCTTGTTCTTTGATTTGCTCTACGTACTTGCCTTGTTTCTCTTGGTGGACCTTCCCTTGGGCGTCGTTCTCCTCCTCGAGGTCTTGGATGCGTTTCAGATCGGTAGGATGTGGACCGGCTGGCTGTTCAGGCTTTTTCTCTTTCGGGCGCACGACGCGCGCCTTATCTTTGGGTTTCTCGGTCTTCTTCGCAGCGGGCTTTGACGACGCTTTCGGTGCGGCTTTGGGTTTGTCCTTCGATGGCTCCTCCATCTTTAGGATTTCCGCTTTGGTTGGCTTGGGCATTTTTTGCGGAGGCAACGTCGTGCGAGCTTCTCGCTTGGCTGCTTTGGGAGATTTCTTGGGTTGGTCGATCCGTTGGTCGAATTCGAAGCCGTCCGCATCGAGCTTGGCCGCGGGACGATTGACAAAGAGGACCTCAAAGTCGCCGAAGCGAACTTGGTCGTTGTCGTTTAGTGTTTTCTCTTGGGTGGTGTCGTCGTTGACGAACGTCCCGTTGGAGCTTCCCAGGTCGCGTACCATCCACGCGCCATCTTCATAGGAGATTTCTCCGTGCTTTCGCGAAACAGACGGATTGGTTGTGTAGATCTCTGCACTGGCGCTCCGTCCAATGAGCACCTTCCGCTTCTTCGTCAGCTTCCGAGTGGTCTTTTCACCGGCGTTGTTGATGTATTCGAGATGTGTCATCGGTCCAATAAATACCTGTTGTGACGATACGAGACGTCCTACTCGCCGACCCTTGTGTTGCGCGCATAATTATAGAGCCAGCCTAGGAGGGTGTCTACTGTCTGAAGAAAGGGCCGTCCTTCGTTGTGAACAGAGTCGTGCTTGTGGCGATTCACTGTGGTCATCTCTGCTCGCTTATTCATGCTTTGTCGGGCCTGTTGCTCTATCTTCGAGGGTGGTATGATAATACATTCGAACACCGCTTGGAGATGCGCTCGAATGGAAAATGTCTACGAAAGTGCTCACGCGTTGCGTGAACAATGTGCCAACAACCGCTTGGATGGTTGCACGGTCAAGAGTACGGATCTGTCCGACTGCACGTTTGAAGACTTTGTTCTCGATCGAGTGAGCTTCAAGAGCGTGGGGTTGTCGGGTGTGTCCTTCGCAAAGGCCTTCCTGCATTACTGCGCTTTCAATGCATGCGGTCTGCGGACCGCTCGCTTTGAGGGTGGGCATCTACGCGGAGTGAACGTATTTAACAGCGAGCTCATTGAAGCTCGTTTTGATGGAGCGGTGCTCGAAGAGTGCAAGGTCTTTGATTCGTGCTTAACCAACGCGAGCTTCCAAGACGGGAAAATCCTTCATGGCTCCTTTAGCGGCGCGGATTGCTACGGCGTGTCGTTTGAGCGGGCGTTGGTCATGCACACATCGTTCAGTGATCGCCGAATGGAGAACGCCCACTTGTCCGGCGCATCCTTCAAGGAGGCGCTCTTGGTGGATGTGGATTTGAAAGGCGCCAACCTATACGGGGCTGATTTTCGCGGCGCTGTACTCGTTAAGGTGGACTTGCGAGACGCCAACTTGATTTCATGCAAGTTTGAGGGCTGTCAGTTCATCGACACCGCCACTGAACGAGCCGATCTGGATGACTCTGCACGGGACGCGATCGAGCAGCAAAGTTCATCGGAGTTGTCCCACGCCCTGCATCAACAAGCGCGTATTGTGGAGGCGGTTCAATCATTGCCGTCCCACGAACTGGCGAGCATTCTGGCCCATTTGATGAAAGCATATGTGTTGGACGGGACCACACCCATTCGCCCCGAGGCCGGCAAAGTGATCGTTCCGCACCAACTGCGTGATTTGGATTTTGCAGGACTCGTTGAAACGTTGAAATTCCATATGGATGTGCCCGAATTGGAGCGATTTTCGGTCGTGAATGGGGTGGTGTCCGTTCAGTTAGGCAACGGAGAATATGTGATTGATGGGCGCAGTGTGCCGCCACAGGACAATTCAGAGTCGGAGTCAACGACTGCGCCCGCGCCTTCGCCGCGCCGTGCGGTGTCTTCGGCGCCACCAGGCGCACCCTTTGGTGGGGGGTCAAGCAATCCTGTGGCCAGCGAACCATCGCAGCCGTCGGCCCCCGAAGAGCCGGCACCGGTCGCCGCGCCCAAGGCCGCCGAGGTGCCTCAGGTGAGTCCTCAATTTCGTAAGTTGGAGTTGGACTAAGCCCAGTGGGGCTGATCAGCCCTTATTGCCATTCCGTACAGGCGGCCCAGCCACCCAAGTTTTCTAGGCGGGCTGACAATTCAGAATCGAGTATGTCGTTCTTGTACACCTTGTTCTTGAGATAACTCTTGTACGCGCGAGCAGCACCGACGCGAACCAGGTGGGTGTTTTGCATGTGCCATTGTCCGTCATGCTGAAAGAACACGTACCGCAGCAGACGGCCATAGGGATCCTTGTCCGACGAGTTGGCGTCCGGTAACAAGCATACGAGAGTCCCTTTGGGTGCGAGCTCGTTGAGCACTGAGAGTGCTTCATCCGCCCAGCAGTCGTCTTTGTAGACCTCCGGAGCATCCACGCCGATGTAGCGTACTTTGGTACCGGATCCGACCACGATGGTGTCCCCATCCACGACGGCCATCACGGGAACGAGGTGAAGGGAATCTTCGCACCAGCCCTCCGGCGCTTTGATCCATTGTTCGTTGTAGGGATCGATGTTGGTAACGTCGGCATCGGGCGTCAACATGGTTTCGGGTGTGCTACAGGAGAGGGCGGTCACGAGGACGAGGAAGAAGGCGCACCAGCGCCCAAAACGAATTTTCGTCGCACTAAGGCCAGCGAATCTCAAAGGCACATTCAACATAATTTTGATCCGGTAACTACCGCCTATAGCTCATTGAAGTATACGAACGCATGTTCAAAATCGTCAAGGGTCAATTGCGCGAGTGCGGGCAGCGCCTGTCTCGTACGGCCTGTCCGGATCAAACCGAGTGTCCATTTCAGGGAACAAGTTTCTATCGGTTTCCGTCCTGTGGCTGGCGACCGGAACGGACTGCGCCGGCCACAACAATATGAATAGATTCGGTGCTTTTCACGTTAATGCAGTGGCGTTCCGACAACGATGCAGATGGAGTTGTGGTATGGTCTCGCTCAACGTTGTCGAGGTGTCCGTCACGGTGGCAGGAGAGAGTAGGGGAGATCAGGTCATGACGAGTTCAAGAAGAGCGGTTGTATTTTTGGCGGTGTGGATGATGTCGGGCGTCGCGTTTGCCCAGCAAGCGCCTCCGCATGCCACCGCTGGCGATGGTGTCGTCGATGAGTATTACGACGATTTGCCCGACAAGGACTATGTGTGGGTGGAAGGTTACGAAGGAGAGGGCAGCGAATGGACAGAGGGCTATTATCGGGAACGTGCGCGCGAAGGCTACGATTGGTCTGACGGGTATTACGCCGACGACGGCATCTGGGTGGCCGCTGGTTGGTTGTGGCTGGGGGCACCTCGCACCGGTTATGCCTGGGCTCCGGGGCATCGAAGCGTGGGCGGTTTTTGGAGTCGAGGCTACTGGCGACGTACGAATCGTGCAGGGCGTCGATGGACAGCCGGACACAGGGTGGATGGCGGCTGGGTTCACGGATATTGGAGACCGCTGGGTGCTCATTCGGGTCATGTTTGGGTGAGCGGCTACTGGACACCCGGTGGTGTTTGGAGCGGCGGTTGGTGGCGACCACTCCAGTACGGTGGTCATCAATGGTCGTCGGGTTATTGGCGCTACGGTGGGTGGGTCCCCGGTTACTGGATGCCCATGAGCCCTCGAAGTGGTTATGTGTGGATCGGTGGTTACCACGGTTCTGGCGGATGGATTGCTGGCCGTTGGCGACGGTCGAAGAATACCGGTCATTATTGGCGACCCGGGTACTGGGGTGGCGGTCAATGGACTCCCGGGAGTTGGGTCAACGGTCATCGACGAGCCAAGAAACGGCGCCACCGGGCAGTACGTCGGACCAAATATCAGTCGAAGCGTAGTAAGTACAAGACCAAGCATCAGACGCTTCACAAGGTCAAAAAGGTCAAGCGAAAGACGCGTCGAGTCAACCAGAAGATTGATCGCGCGAAACGCAAAACGAAGAAGAAAGTCCGCAGTGACCGGCGAACGATTCGCAAGGGAACGCGTAAGCAACGACGGACAACTCCCACCCGTCGTGGGGTGCGGGGTTCTAAGCGAAAACGTTAGGACACGGTGGCGTCGTTATCCACGCGACCCTTCATCAATACAAGTCGATGACCGCGAGTGCCTCAACGGGGCGGATACGCCACTGTATCGAGTTTGTTTGGTGATTTTTTGGAAAGCGATACAGTGCCATGGAACGAGAGGTTTTCATCGGTGTGAGGCGGGACCATTGGCCGTCCCCGGACGCCACCTCGACCCACGTGTCCTCCACATGGTCTCGGCTCACATCAAACCAGCCAAGCAGCAGGGTTAGCGCGGCGTTCGCAGTGGTTTGAGCGATGGTGACCGACAAGGAACCATCGAGCGGCCCACCGAGGGAACAGGATTCGAGCCCAGGACTGGGTTGGAACCCAAAAGGCTGGAGTTCGTCGGGGGGCAGATGGGACCAGTGGTAGGGGAGCCCAATGTCGCAGACGCGCCCTTCATAGCGTATTTGTACATCGTGGGTGTTGAAGCGACGGCGGACACTCTGGATGGCGATGGATCGACCACTCCCACCGTCGATAGTTTCCTTTGTCTCCGCGTCGGCCGTGATGGGAAATCCGGCGGGGGCGACCAGAATATCGTGATCGGGTGGCAACGTGGTCGATGGCGCCTCTGCCGGCATGCCGTGGGTGTACGCCAGGTATCGAGGGGCTGCCAATGCGCCGAATACCGGTCCATGGACTCGCTGATTCAGATCGGTATAGGACAGGCCATGGACGTGATGCAGCTGGTCGATGACCCGTTGTTGCTCATTGAATGACATCTCAAAGGGTTGTTCGTCTTCGCTCTGCGACTCGGGCCAATGGAGCCATCCGCCCCAGAACACGACCAGTGTGGTGAGGGCTAGCATGACCGGGCCGCTCCATCTGGCTTTGTGCAGACGGCTGGGCACGTGGCGTAGTGCGTGTGCAAATCCGAGCCCGGCAAGAATGTACACGCCCGGTACCAGACCGTTGAAGTACCGGGGTTCGGGATGGAGCCCCGAAAGGGCGGCAACCACCACCATTCCCACGAGCACTTGAAGCAGGCACCACTGGGGAAACGCCCAGGTTGTTCGGATGTCTCGCACCGTTCGGGCCAGTCCCCAAAGTGCGCCGAGTAGGACGCACACCGCCAGCCAATGTGTGCTCGGGGAGCTCCATCCACTCCAGAGATGTTCCGGCAAACGTCCAAACATGTCCCCCAGAGCCAATCCGCCAGCGGCGCGTTGGGCTCGAAGGGCGGCCACGTGGTCCCAATTCAATCCTGACAGGACGACAACGTAACCGATGAGCAAAAGAGCCGGAACTACCAGAGCAAGCGAGGCCTGCCATCCCGCCGCCCAGCGATCTCGTTGCAAAGTACGCACATGCAGGAACGCCAGCGGAAGCGCGTAGGCCACGCTGACAAGGTGTAGTTGGAGCATGAACGCCGTGGTGAGCCATGCGAGAAATAGCAGCTGCGCACGCCGATTGGCGTGCTCTGCGCAAACAATTTTGTGGAGAAGCCAAAACCAGATCAGCGTCACGCCCGGCAAGAGCGCGTTGTGCCACAAGCGTACGGTGACTTGCGCCAGGTGATGGCTGGTTCCCATCAACAGACACGTCAGCAAGGCCGTCGTGGGTCCGATGTGATCTCGAAGAGTCCGATACAGGAGAAACAAGCCCAGCACGAGGACGAGGATGTGCAGGACATGAACCGAGTAGGGGTTCGAATTCACCGCCAACGCTGGCGCGCTGGCGAGGTACCATCCCGGGCCGAGACTGACGGGAAGGAAATCGATTGCGGGGCCTTGTTTGGGCCAGATCCCATACTCTACCAGGCCCGCAGTGCGGAAGAGGTCTCGTTCAGAGTCCGCGTTGAGCTCAAGCTGTGATTGAAGTGGAACCAGGTGCAGGTAGAGAACAAGTGCGCCGAGGACGCCTATGCCGGCCCAACGCTGCATCATGTAGACGGTATCGCGGGGGCGCTGGGGTCTTTGCATTGATCGCACTCGCTGCATTTTGGATCGTCGCAAGAGCAGAGGATCTTGCAGTGTACGAGGTTGGCGAGGTTTTCCGCGAACACTCGATGCCCCAAGCGGCTCATGTGCATGGTGTCGTAAAACCAGAGATTCTCCTGCTCCTGAACAAAGTGATTGAGCACGTCATAGACCGGCACATCCACGGTTTCACCCAATCCGCGATAAATGTCTTGGGCCACACCGACTTTGCTCTCTCCACGCATGATGACTTTGCCCGCCGTTTCCACGTACATGTTGGTGGGTTCGATGGAAAAGACGACGCGAATATTGTGCTCTTGTGCGACCTTGACCCACCATTTGAGGTAGAGTTCCATCTCATATACTTCGAAAATGTCGGCGGCCAGGATCTGCCCCAAGTGTGAGTCAAGAATGTCGCCTCGGAAGCGCTCTAGGAGCGCCCCGGTGGCCGTTCTCGTCATGGGCGACATCATGGGTTTTTCCGGATTGGCTGGGTCGTCCACGTTTTCGTTGGACCACACGTGATATTGATCCACGTTCATGAACTCGTTGACCACAAAGTTGATGACGACAATGTCGGGCTCGTAGCGAATGATATTGCCCGAAAACCACCGGAGGCCAGTGGCCGTTTTAACGCCGGGAAAAGCGACGTTAATGACTTCGATGTCTTTGTCGCCCAAGGCGTGGAGGTGCTCTTGCAATTTGGCGCTGAAAGCGTCCTTGTCTCGAGACGGGATCCCCCATCCATACGTTTGCGATCCACCGAATACCATGACGCGCGTTTTCTTGGTTTCGTCGCTGGATTGAACGGCTGGGTAGTCTTGTCGCTTAAAACGCATGTCGATGAACCATGGATTGAGGCGACGAATCATCGGATCATAAACCCAGTAATAGGGCGGGGTGGTTTGGTGATGCCAGTAATTTGTCCAATTGTGCCGCCGCTCTGGGGTCATCCAAGCCATCCCTTCGAATGCTGTGACAGCCACGAGAATCAGCACTCCCACGGAAACCAGACGCCGCTTCCATGTGGGATTGGGCGTGCTCCATCGTACGGTCTGGCCGAGGTTCAAGGTTCCAGTGATTAGGGTACATACTCCCAGGAAGATCTGACCTCCTTCGCCCATCCATTCTGCGAAGCGACCCAGAAAAATGCCATCGATCCAGCCCAAGCGAGCCAAGAGCCACCACAGCAGCCACACCCCAAAAAGCGCGTATGCGCGAGCACCCTTCTTGACCACGGTCTTCCAGTGAGCAAACGACCACGGCTGTCGGATCAGTAGGGCGATGGCCAACGCGAAGAGGCCGAGAGTGAGGATGAGCTGCGCCATCACCGCGAGTATGTCTCCGCTCCAGGCAGTTCGTGTGACTGTGCTGGTCTCCTCGTCCACCGCTCGACTCACGCGGATGTCGCCAAGGGCTGTGACGGCGGCCGATTGGCTGAGAAACTGAACACCTCCGATACGGAACTTGCGGCTGAGATCGGTTCGATAATCCATCAACTTCCCATCCACAGTGACCTGGGCGATGGGTGGGCGACAGCTGATCACCACTTCATATTCCTTGGGCTCTAGCGTCCAGCCACCGTGGGGGGAGCGACTGACTTTGTCGCTGTGCAGGCGTCGCAGCTCGCTCGGCAGTCCTGCGGTACTGCTGACGAATGTGGATATGGCCTTCAATTCAAAGTCTTGTTGATCTCCCCCGTCTGGGCTGTTGGACCGGTCCACTTGGTACACATCGTTGACTTTGGGTGGCAAGGCTTGCATCAGATCGACACGAAGGATTTCATTGGGGCCCAACTGCACTCGGAATGCCAGTCGGGTGTCCGGCAAGCCTTTGGCGTCGTCACCTTCTGCGGCTTCGTCGGCCACATCCGGCAGTTTCAACTCAATGCGTTGGCCCAATTTGAGGGAGCTGATGGCGGGCTGCTTGGCCAGGACTTCTTTGTTTACGGCATGGTCGGTCGGAATCTCCGTCTCGATAATGCTGGCCCGCCACATTGTGCGCACCCCGTAGAGCGCCCCTCCCACAGTAATCAGCACAAGGGCGGCCACGATCCACCGCAGACTTTCTCTGCGGGGCGAAGGTGTTCGGGTTTCGGCGGCTTCGGATGTGTTGCCGTCTGCCGTTACAGGCGTATCGTCATCGAGCACAGGGACGTTGAGTTTCCAGGGACCGGCTTCCAAGTGCTCCCAAAGGCTCATCCACACATACACGACGAAAAGACCGGATAGGATCCATTGGAAGAGCAATGGCATCCATGGCAGTAGACACAAAATCCCCAGTATTAGAAGCGGGGTGGATCGAGTGATACATGCTGGAATCAACATCACTGGATTGCGTTTGGACTCGATAGCGACCTTGGCGATGGGGAGTCCAAAGAGGATCAGCCAAATCAGCATGGACAAGCCGACAATGGCCCGAAGTCGATGTTTGATCGTGCTCCAAATTGAGAATGTTTCTTCCCAATCGACTTCTTGATTGCGCTCATTGGTGCCCACGACACGCCACCGGGTGATGGTGGTGTTTTGTTCGCCGGAGCCCAGCGCCACATAGGGATCGGTCACGTCAATTTGAAAGGGCACATTTTGAGCCGTGCCGTCCAATGTCGCCGTTAGTGTTCCATTCTTATTGATCTCCACGGTGAATCGATGGGGACCGGGAGCGAGGCTGCGACCGAACTTATCGAGCTCGACTCGTTCCGTGACTCGCCCATGCTCATAGCGTACGAGGGCGTTGACGAGAGGGTTTTCGGCGTCCGGAAAGGAGGTCAGGCGTGCTGCCCAGAAGGTGCCCTCATCTTCCGGATTGCTGGTGTGGTCCTTGTAGTTCAGGGCCACATAGAGTTGGGCGTTCTCTTCCAGCGAGAAGTCCACATCGACCAAGGTCACCGTCTTGAGACGCTGTTGAAACATGGCGTACTCGTTGTTTCGAAGATTGATCTGAGCGCCGATGTTCTGGGGGGCCAAACCGATCTCGGTCAGACCGGGGATGTGGTACCACATGGTCCCCTTCAATCGGAAAATCTTCCCACCGTTGATGTAGCCGATGTCTTCGCGTGCACCCAGGTTGTGAGCCGAGACCAAGAGGGTGTTGCTCAGGACCCCGAAGGACAAGGCCAGCGCTCCCAGCAGCGGCCACAGATGGGACCGCCATTGAGAAAAGGGTGGAATCTTCCAGCTACGGGGATCGAGTCGCATTTCACGAGAGCATAGCCCGTGCCCCGTCCGAGCGCCAGCGTATGAGGAAGAACACTGTGTGTTGGGGCTGTCCTGGGTTTCTTATGACAGCGGTCTGAAGCCTTAGGGCATGTAGGAGGCTACATCTGGTCCGCTACTGTTGAGGTAACGGGTGGCCTGCCGTTGGATTTCACGGTCTTGATCGGTGACGGCGTCGAGGAACAGACGTGTGCATCCTGGCGTTCCAATGGCATGACACGTTTTTAGCATTGCGAATCGTTCAATGCGTTGGGCCGACGTGAAATGAGTGAGGATGTAGGGAACAACGGTTTTGTCTTTGAGTGCGCCCAGTGCCTCTAGAATGGCCGTCCGCGGGGTTTGTTCGGTGTGTAGCAGCGCGTGCAACTGGGGGATGGCTTGGCGGACGCGAGCTGTACCACAAGCGCGAATGGCTGCTGCACGAATGGCTTTCTCATCGGTGTCTGCCAAAATGCGAACCAATTGCTCGTGGGCTTCCGCGCTGTTGATTTGCGCCAGGCTTTTCACGATGGTCGCTCGGTGCATCCGTTGACCCCAGAGCTTGTTCAAGAGCGGAAGAACGGCTGCGTCGCCGGTGGCGCCCAGCGCCGCGACGACGAAGGGGGGGAGTTGTTGCGGCGGATTGTGAATCACTCGGCTCAACAAGGGGATCGTCCATTGAGGGTGGTGTCCCAGAATCTCTACGGCGTCGTCATGAAGTGATGGATCTTTCAAGGCCGCATCGAACATGGTTGTCAATCCCAACAGTCCGTGCGCACTGATGGCACGCTTAGCCGCGCGGCGATAACGAACTTCACCGCGTTGAAGCAACTGAACCAAGGGGGGCAATGCATAGCGGGCGTTGGCTTTACCCAGGCCTCGGACCACCGCCAAACCCATTGGCGCATTCAACTGCTTTAGGTACTGAGCCAAGGCGTTGATGGCTTCCAAGTGGTTACTTTGCACCATCGTTTTAATGGCAGTCCGGGCGACCCATCCATTGGGGTCGTGGAGCAGCGCAGTGAGCAATTCGACAGTGTGGCTATTGTGAGCGATCGAACCCAGGGTGGTTGCCACGGCGTGACGGACATCCGGGTGTGGGTCTTTGGCTTGACGTTTCAACACGGTGAGTTCTTGGGTCGAGCCTTGATTCAGAGCCATTGTTGCCAATCGTCGTACGCGTGGGGAGTCAGCCCCAAGGAGATGTTTTAGGGTGTGGAGGGCGTGAGGGTCGCCCACGTGCTGGAGGCCCTCCAACAGAGCGACGACCACTCTCTCACTGCGCTTGCGAAGGAGGGCTGTGCGCAGACCGGGTCGGGCTTGGGTGCCAAACGAGCGCAACGCTGTGGCGGCGGCTATGGCGTGGTCGTCATGGGTGCTGAGTAACGTCTGGTTCAGGATGGGAATGGCGGTCTCATGACCGGTGGCGGCCAGGGCATGCACGATGGCGACCGTCAGCGGGCCCTCTCCGTAGGACTTGGCCAACGAAGCAAGGGACGTTGCTGCAATGGGCGATCCTACTCGCCGCAGGGTTTCGAGCAGTTGAATTTGCTGGGTGGGTTGGTTGTTCCGCAGGGCGATCAACACCATTGGAATGGCGGTTGGCCCCATGGCGGTGAGCGAATGAATGGCATTCTCTGCTCCAGGCTCATTCAATTGCTCCACGAGCGCAGAGATTCGTGCGATGGCCGCTTCGTCGACCCTGGTGGGCAGTGTCATTTCTTCGAACTGAAGCTCACTCACGCAGATGGCCTTATCCTGTCCCACATAGGAGGCGGTGACACGCAGGTGGATGGCGTCGGTGGGCATGGGCGGGTCAATAACAATTCGTTGGGTTTTCATTCGGTCGGCCATCGAAATCGTCATCGAACGCCCATTGCCTTCGACCGTGATTGTGCGTGGACGGGAAAATGCCTGGAACTTCTTGACGGTGGCCGCGCATCCACCCGTGATCGCCAGCGCCGTTAAGTACCGAGTGCCCCGGAATTGGATGGCGATTGTCGGCGTCGTGTCTGTGGAAGCCGCGGTCCATGAGGTCCACTTAATACCATCGGTCAGGAGCGTCTCATCAAGACGTTTGGCCGTCGAGCGGGGTGTGGACATACGGGACGTGACCGTTGTGGACTGAATTTGGTGGCTCTTGATGGATGCTGTTTGAAGTGCCCAGGCTGAAGTGGAGGAGAGGATAACCGTCAGAGTGAGTAGCGGGAAGAGCGAGGTCGGTCGGTGCATTCAAAGGCCTCCAGTGCCGGGGGTATGTTCTTTATCGGCGACTTTTCAGTGAACCTTGAACATTTTTGATAATGACTGTGGGTACGCGGGACTCCGACGGGCTTGCGCCAGACACGCGACGGCCATACAGTCTGACCACAATGGGCTTCCATTCACGAGTGATGGTTACTGTACTGGCGTTGTGCATCGCGTCAGGCTGTACGGAACGGTCGAGCACACCGGCTGTGTCCACGCCGACTTCCACCGAAAGTGCCTCGGCGAAGAGCATGAGACTGATTCGCGTCGAAGCGGCGGGAAACACGACGCCGGATCAATCGACCGCCCCTCCTCGGGAAAACTCCTCGCCCACCGAGCCCCAATGGAGCGTCTCGGCAGGACCCTACGGACTCATTCGCTTGGGTCTTCCGGGGTTTGGAGACCGCACGTTGCGAGAGAAACGCTTTGCGTATCACCTGGCACAGGCGGCTTTGGCCGGTCGGGACATTACGGTGGACCAGCGTCATCGTCACGCCTTGGCGATTCGACAGGCCTTGGAAGACTTGTTGACCATTGTCTCCCCCGCGGCGCTGCCTGCGCGCGAAGCCCTTCAAGCCTATGCCCTGCGGTTTTGGATAGCCAATGGACCCTATGAACCGTCCACAGGAGAGAAAATCCTGCCGGGATTTGATGTGACCGCCTGGCGAGGTGCGTTGAAGACGTTGAAAGATGCCGGACAAATGACGTCGATGTTGAACCGTCCGGACATGGAAAAATTTCTCTTTGATCCGAACTTTGAACCGCTCTTGACCGTCCGCAAGCCTCAGGCCGGTACGGATCGACTGTTAGCCAGTGGCAACAATCTCTATTCAGGGATCACGATGCGCGATTTGTTGAAATTTGACGAGCAGTTTCCGTCCAACTCCCGTCTTGTGAAGCGCAAGGGTGTTCTGATGGAGGAGGTGTATCGAGCCGGTCGGTCCGCCACGTCGGATCAACGCCCCGCTCCGCCGGGTCGTTACGCGTCCTCATTGCGTCGTGTTTGTTCGCACTTGCGCTCGGCGTTGACCTTTGCTCCGGCCGGTCAAAAGGTGGCCATTCAGCACTTGATCGACCATCTGGAAACGGGGCGTTCGGAGGCGTTCGATCGCTTCAATGTGGCTTGGTTGAACGACGAATCTCCGGTGCAGGTGATGGCGGGCTTCATTGAAACCGGAAGCGATGTGCGTGGGACGAAGGGGGAGTGGGAAGCGACAGTGATGATCCGTGATGAGCGGGTTCACCGCTGGATGGAGCGCGTGGTGGATCATGTGCAGTACTTTGAAGATCGTTCCCCCTGGGCCGATGCGTACAAGAAGAAGTGGAAAACACCCTCCGTTCCTGTCCCCATGGAAGTGGTTATGGGGAGTGGGGCGACGGGCCCCATTTTACCGGGGGCGATCTATTTGCCCAACGGAGTCGCCCTTCGCAGTGCGCATGGCTCGCGCACGCTCTTGTTGACCAATGTGATGCGAGCCATCGACGGGGCGGTGCGTGAGCGCAGCGTGGATGAATTTACGCCCCCGCACGCGCGGGCTGCCATCCGGAAGTACGGTCCCATTATCGACGAACTAGAAGTGGTCCTGCACGAGGTGTTGGGGCACGGTTCGGGTCGTGTGGCCCCCCGATTTGATCACCAGCAGCCGGCGGTTCGTCTCAAGGAGTTTGCTACCGCGCTGGAGGAAGCGAGAGCCATGTTGGTCACCCTGCATCACTTCTGGGATCCGAAGGTGCGCGCTATCGCTCCGGAGTGTCCCGACGAATGCGCGGCGGCGGCGTATCAAGGACTGGTGACGCACGATCTGATGATGTTGCGCTGGGTGCACCGCGACCGGATTGAAGACGCCCACCGTCGCGCTGTCCATCTCATCGTCCACTATGCCGCGTCGAAGGGGGCGGTGAAACAGGTCACTATCGACGGCAAGACATTTCAAGTTGTGAGCGATCTGATGGGTATGCGGAAGGCTGTGAGCGATCTGTTGCGCCAAGTGATGCGGGCCAAAGCCGAAGGGGATTATAACGCGGCCAAAGTGCTCTTTGAAACGCATGGAATGGTTGTGGATCCCGTTTTGCGTACGGACGTGCATTCTCGAGCCAAGGCCATCGGGTTGCCGTCACACTATGCGTTCATCATGCCCACATTGAAGCGTGTGTTTGACGCGTAGGGGGCGGTCCGTGATGTCGTGCTAGAGCCCTCCGAAACGTTCGAAGCGCAGATGCTGCGATGGGGGCGGGCGTTCTCACGTCATCCATAGCTTCGTAGTGATCGGATATCCGGCGGTTTCGACAGCTTGCGCGAAGAGCATGCGCTGGCGTACGCTGTCTGTACCGTGAAGTCCCACGAGCACCTGAATGATGGTCGGATTCGTTATCGGTTTCCCACACCGATAGCGGCGCCCTATCGAATTTCTCGCATTGCCCGCACACCTGCGCTTCGGCTGGGCCATACGATGGCTGTCCTCGACCAGACAGTTCGGTTTTCGACTTGGGTGCTGTTGAGCGAATACATCGCTGCCGATGTTCGGGATGATGACGTCGAATCGTTGCTCCGAAACTTTGACGTATCGTCTACGGCTTGGTTGCGGACACTCTGCCAGTCACTGCTCTCACTGGAGTTGCCGACAGAACCGCTGATACCGGCGATGAGACCATCGCTCTTGGGGGAAGCGGGCGACCAGATGCATGCGTTGGTTTCCCGCGCTCTGGAAATCCCCATCGCTCGTAATAAGCTGGATTTGGACACCGCAGGAAGCTTGTTTGAGGAATTGGCACCTCAAGTCTCAGACGTATTAACACAGCTGCATTGGTTGGAAGACATTGTGTTGGTTCGGGTCGAGACCTTGTCCGATGACACGCAGACAATGGCGTACTTGCATCCGTGGCGTGGCGTCGGTTTTGAACTGCCGATTCCGGTGGGATATTCGAGCAGCAAAGGATTGGAACATTCGTCCACGTTGCTGATTCGACCCGGTGACAGCCGCGCTTTGCGAATGGATCCTTTTTACACCAGTAATGACCAGCATCAGCTGCTGAGCTTAATGCGCTTGGGTGGAACTCACCGTCTTCACTATGAGCACTACCTCAGTGGCAGTGTGGTGGAGCGTGACGGGTCGTTCGAGCATGTGCTGGCCGAACGGAGAGCGACGGTGGGTTATACACCTTTGCCACTGGACATTGATTCGTTCGAGCGCTTGTCGGCTGAATACGGATCGACCACTCGTTCAATGCCCGGGTTTCGTGATGTGATCTTCACCGGCTCCGATACGGTGGCACAACGTTTTCGCGCGGTCTGTGAAGAAACAAATACGTTGCACTCTGTGGCGATCTTGCATGACCACATGTCGCGCAATTCGACGTACATGCGAACGGTTTTGGAGATGGTCGAGACGGTGCAGAATTTGCATCACCCCAATCTCGTGGGGCCGATCTGTGTGGCTCTGGATTCAGAAACAGGTCGATTCATCTTTTCGGTCCCCTATCCTGCCAATGGTCGCTTGTCCGATCGACTTCCTCCGGGTGGCGTTCTCCCCGTTCAGTGGAGCGTGGACACCATCCAGTCGATGCTCATGGCGTTGGTGGAGGTGGGTCGCAGGGGCCTCTCGGTGGGGACGATTACAAGTCATCAAGTGGTGGTGGAGGAGGACGGAGTCGTTCGTCTGGAGCCACCCTTTCCAAGATTGAGTCCCCGGCGAGATCGGGCCACGACATCACTCGCCAGATTGTTGTACCGGATGCTCACTGGCAAGGAGGCCGGCGACCATGTTGGGGCACCCAGCTTGGAACGGCGTTCTGTGCCAGTAGCCCTGGATGGTGTGGTGATGACCGGCTTGCGGGGCGGGTATCTTGATGATGAATCGATGCTTGTCGCCTTGCAACGGGTGAGCGGCGATCTCAGGCCGGAGGCACCCGAAGCCATTGCTCGTGCGGCCATACAGCGAACGTTCTCCCACCTTCAACGTTTGGTTAACGACGATGTGGAACAACGCTCCGCTGCCATTGCCCAACACGAAAATACCGATGATGTGCGCGCGCTTACGGACTCGATCAATGATTTGATCGAGTCGATTTGGGATCCAAACGCTCGCTTGGGTTGGATTGTTCGTGTGGCGGAGATCCTTGGTCGGGAGGACGGTGCAGAGGACCGTTTGCTTGCGCTATACCGTCGCAGCGTCGAATTGGCGGGGGACCATACGCCGACGTTGCGTTTTGTGGCCTCCAGATATCGAGAAGCGCTGCGAAGCGATGACCTGATCCGACTCTTTCAACAGGTCTTGCACACTGCAGAAGACGTGGACCAGGAGGTGTTCGCGTTGACCGGATTGGCCCAATTGGCTGAAGAGCGCGGTGACCCAGAGGCTGCGGGCTCCTGGTGGCGCCGGTTGGTGTCGGTTCAGCCCGAGAATCCTGCTGCTTGGCGCAGCCTGTGCAATTTGGCACGTGCCAACCAAGACGAACGGGCACTGGCCCACGCATTGGAGCGGTACCGGGTCCTTTGCGAAGAGCCCGAGGAGCGCTTGAATGTCTCGCGAGAACTCGCTGTTCTTCGTGCTGGACCGATGAATGATCCCAAAGGAGCGATCGAGCCGCTGCGCGAAGTGCTCATGACCGATTCCTCTGCATCGGGTGCCTGGGAGGTGCTCCGAGATATTGCACGTGAATTGCATGACGATTCCTTGCTTAATGAGGCATTGCAAGGCCTGTCACTTTGCGAAGACTTGACGGAGCAAGAGCGTTACTCGGTGGCCGTAGAACGGGCCAATGCCCTCGGACTGCGAGGAGACCAACCGGACACAGCGTTGGCTGTACTCGAGGAACTGGGAAGTGCTTCACCAAACGATACGCGTGCGCTCAGTACTCGTGCATTGATCCTGGTGCGGGCCCAACGTTGGACCGAGGCTGTGCAGGCGTTGGAGGGCTGGATCGCTGCGGAAGAGAATCCCTGGAGCCTGACGCGGGGACTTCGAGTGCTTGCCCCCATCGTCGACGAGCATGGTGATGATCCTGAGCGTGTGACCGCTTTGTATGAGGCGATTCTGGATACGGACGCTACGGATCCCGACGCATTGCGCTACCTGGAGATGCACCACTCCGAATCAGCTCAGTGGGACGACCTTGCTCGTATTCTTCAAAAACGGGCCGATTCCGGGGGACCGTCGTTGGAAGTTAAGCGGGTCCTCGGCAAGTTGGCCGATGTTCAGGAGCAGCGGCTACAGGATTTGGAAGGAGCGAACCGCACATTGGCGCGTCTGTTGCGTGTGGATCCAACAGACGGAGCGGTGTTGGAACGCTATTTGGATTTGGTGGCGACCACCGACACTGCCACGGAAGCTGCCGCGCTGATCGAGCAAATCCTGCCACAACTTGGGACAAGCGATGCAAAAATGTGGCGTGAACGCATCGCCGACAGTGGTCTGGAGTACGGTGATACCGTGTCCACGGTGTTGGTCGCGTTTCAGCGCGCAGCGGAGGAGGAACCTACGGACATCCCCACGCTGGAAGGCTTGGCGCAATCCGCGGAGCGAGTGGGGGACTGGCAATCACAAGCGGATGCATTGGAGCGTCTCGCCGCGCTGGAAACCACCATTGATGGCAGGGTGGCACGGCTCTACAATTTGATGGAGACTGTTCGGGACCGTTTGCTGGATTCTCATCGCACAGCCATGGTATGCGAGACCATATTGGAGTTGGTCCCGGACGATCTGGAGGCTCTCCGCACGCTGGCCGCATTAGGGCCGGTGGCGGGTCGAACGCTCCGAGCACGCCTTCGCACACTGCGACAATTTGCTGCACAGTGTTCTGAGCCGGACGAGCGATTGGGCCTTCTCGAATCCATCGTTTCCCTCACCGACAGTGTGGAGATGACCGAAGACGAGCAATTTGAATACCATGAACAAATTCTGTCCTTGGACGGCAGCAATCGATTGGCGTTAGAGGGTTTGGAGGCGCTGCACAGGCGCCGAGCGGATTGGGATCGAGTGCTCGCAGTGCTACAAACTCAACTGGATGTGGTCGGATTTGATGGCCAGTCACTCGTATACAAGCGCATCGCTAAGATTCAGTTGGAACAAAAGGCGAACTTCGACGGTGCACTTAACGCCATTCGACGGGTTCTCGACGAGGACCCCAATGACCCGGAAGCGCAGCGCATGTGGCTTGGAGCGTTGGAAGGGGTGGGACAGTATGCCGAACTTGCCGATGCGTTAATTGATGTGGCCGAGCGCAGTGAAGAGGTGAGCGAACGCGCCTCTCTCTTGGTCCGTTTGGGGACCCTATACGCCAATCATCTCCACGATTCTGATGCGGCTTCGGAGTGGATGGAGCGCGCTGCCGCCTGCGATCCCGAGAATGTGGATGCATTGGCATTTCTGGCCGATGAACATGTGGAAGCCGGCGCCTGGGACGATGCCAAGCGGGTGTTGGAAGGGTTGCTTCCCTTGCTGTCGAACGGCGACCTCAACCATCGACCGATGAAGGTGCGACGTCTGAATCAACTCGGTCAAACATGGGCTGGTTTGGGCCTAACCGAAAAGGCCCAGTCCACCTTTCAAGAGGTGTTGGAGTTGGACGCGCACAACCTCGTGGCCCTTCGTCGGTTAATGCGTCTGTCATGGGATCGAAAAGAGCACGACCAGGCCGAAGAGTATTATCGAAGGATACTCATGCATCATGGTGAGGTGTTGACGGGGGCGGACATGGCACGGTTTGCTCCCTTGGTCGACCCCACACTGGATTCAGCCGACGATGAGCACAAACGACTGCGCTTGGAACGGCTGGTGAAGTTAGACAACGAGAACACCTCGGCGCTTCGCGAATTGGTGGCAGTCTATGATCGGATGGATGATGGGCCGGCTCGTGTCCAGGCACGACACCAATTGGCAGCATTGTTGTCGGATCCACTGGAGAAATTTACGGTCTTGGTCGAATTGGCCCAAGTGCTGACTAGCGACTTGAACGATCCCGAACAAGCTCGCACGGTGTTGGCGGAAGCACAGGGCATTCGTCCCGATTCGATCGTGGTTCCCGTGCAATTGCTTGAAGTCAATATGTTGCTTGGCGATTTCCAGGCCGCCGTGGAGACATTGCAAAACTTGATTGAGCGGGAAGATGAGCCGGAGCGTCTGGCCACCTACACCTACACCCTCGGGTTGATTCAGCGCGATCATTTGAAAGATCGGAACGCGGCCATAGATCTATTTAATGAGACGCTGGATCTCTGTTCGGTGAAATTGGAAGCGTTTGAGGCTTTGGATCAGCTTCTCGTAGACGCGGAGGACTGGGAAGAGCAGGCCAAGAGCTACTTGAACATGCTCCGCCGGGTCCAGGGGAAAGAACAGACGGAGCTTGAGCACCGCCTCTACCGAAACTTGGGGCAAATCTATCGGACCGTCATTCCCAATGCCATCGAGGCCATCACGGCGTTGACGGCCGCCATCGACCGGGCACCGGATGATCTAGAGTCGCGTATCCATCTTGCTCAACTTCTGGAAGAACAGGATCCCGGCAGCGATGCGGTTCTTGCGCAGTATCGAGCCATCCTGGATGTGGACCCGAACGATCTGACAGCCTGGCATGCGCTGGGGCGAATCTTTGCCAAACGACGGAACCGAGATGCAGTTTGGTGTGTCTGTGGCGTGATGACACTCTTGGGTCACGCAGATTCGAAAGAACAGGACTATTACAATCGGTACCGAAAACCCGCGCTCGCGCTGCGAAAAGGTGTGGATGGGGACAATCAGTGGCAACGTCTACTCTTTCATCGGGATCAATGCGTGGCCATTGGACAACTCTTTGAGTTGCTCGCTCGTGTGTTGGGCGAACAGGTAGTGACTGGACGTTTGAAGCATCTCGGTGTGTTACCGACCGACCAAATCGATGCCTCGGAAGACACACGATTTGTACGAATGCTCGGCACCGTCTCGAAGGTTTTAGCGATTCCCATACCGACGCTCTTCCGCTCCAGCACCATCATGGGGGTCAGTAAAGGGCCGCTCTACCCGCCAGTTCTCGTGGCCGGGGCGGACGTATTGGAGCATCTGCGCGGTAAGAAGTTGCGTTTTGAGTTGGGCAAAGTCATGGCCTATTTTCTACCATCGCACCTCTTTGCTGGTTTGCTCCCTGTGGCCGATCTAAACCGCATGCTACAAGCCGCACTCCACGTCGGACTCGCGGATGGTACGTCTTCGCCGGCGGGAGAGACGACCGAATTCCAAGCCCTTTGTGAGCAGTTGAACGGGGTGTTAAGAGGGAAGGATCGCGAACTATTCAAGCACTATTGTGAAGAAGTCAGGCACCGCCACGGAACGGAGCCCGACCTTCAACATTGGCTGGAGACCGTCGAGTGTACTGCAAACCATGCGGGGCAGTTGCTGTGCAATGACTTGGAGGTGGCCGTGGAAATGCTCAAGAACGAGCGAAAGAACTCAGTGAGATGGTCTGGTTTACCCCTAAAACGGGCGGTTGAGGAGTTGGCGGTCTATACGGTAAGCGACGCGCATTTTGAGCTTCGCAAAGAAGTGGGATCGGCAGTATTGGAGTAAGGGAAATGCGATCGACAATCATTACAGCGGCCATTAACGGGGCTACGGTTCATCGAGCACAATGTGCCAATGTGCCCTTCACGCCGGAAGAAATCGCTGCGGAGGCTCAGCGCGTGTATGACGCGGGCGCTGCGGTGGTTCTATTTCATGCACGAGAGCCAGGTGGTGCTGTCAGTTACCGGCCAGAGCAGTATCGAGCGGTCATCGAAGCGATCCGAGAGCGATGCCCCATTCTGATTGCGGTCGATACGAGTGCCTTTGGCGTTTCGCTGGAAGATCGATGTGCTGGCCTCGAAGCGCAACCCGATTTGGCGGCGGTGCCCATCGGCACATTGTCGGTGGCTCGATACAACCCCGGGCAGCGTTCTTTTGATTATGACTTGGTGTTGAGCAATCCATTTTCCACGGTCGTCGATATTCTTCGGCGTCATCGACTTCACCAAATCACACCCATTCTGACGTGCCATGACATGGGTCATGTGGCAGCTCTTCAGCCCTTAATTGAAATGGATGTTTTGTCCGGAGCACCCCATTGCTCGTTGGTTGTCGGTGTTGTCGGTGGGGCTCCTGCGGCTCCAAGACAACTCACACACTTGGTGGACATGTTGCCGAGCGGGAGTCGATGGGAAGTGGTTTGTAAGGACGACCAACCGTGGCCCATGTTGGCGGCCGGGTGTATTCTTGGCGGTGACCTCCGGGTGGGGCTCGAGGACAGCATCTACTTAGCAGACGGATCGGCCGTCTCTGGAAATGGTGACCTGGTCGAGCGCGCTGTGGCGCTCGTTCGTACCGTGGGCGGCGAGCCAGCCAACATAGAGGAGGCCAAAAGGAGTCTTATTGGCTTGGAGTCGGGCAGAGTGTAGATGTTGCGGCAGAATTTTTCTGGAATACACTTTGTGGTGGATGGGTTGATCGTCCCAGAAGGGAAAGACTCCCTGTGGGAGCAGGACACATGCTTGAAGGGCGTTCATGATTATAGGTAAGACCAAAACCGGCCGAGAAAAGGATGATTTTCATCGAGAAGCCTTGGTGCACCTGGACGCTCTGTACAATGGTGCCCTGTATATGACTCGGGATCCACGAAAAGCGGAAGACTTGGTCCAAGACACCATGCTCAAGGCGTTCCGTTTTTTCCATCGCTATCAGCGTGGAACCAACTGCAAAGCGTGGTTGTTTCGAATTATGACCAACACCCACATCAACAACAATCGAGGCAAGCGCCGGAACATGACGTACCTCGAAAATGTGGATGTGGAGCCCGCGGTTGGTACCCCCCTGAGTGATAGAAACGTCTTCTACAAGAACCCTGAGCAAGGGTATTTGCATCATTTAGTGCACGACAAGGTTCGCGAAGCGGTGGAGTCATTGCCCTTGGATTACCGAACCATTGTGGTCTTGGCGGATTTGCAGGACTTTGCCTACAAAGAGATCGCAGAAATTGTGGAGTGTCCGATTGGGACGGTGATGAGTCGGTTGCACCGTGGGCGGAAATTGCTTCAGAAGCGGTTGAGGGCGCACGCGATCGAGCAGGGCATCCTCCCTCCAACAGCGGCCAACGTCGAGGACGAACCGACCTCCTTGGAGGCGTATCGGCAGCGCAAGGAAAGCGGGAGTGAGTAATGGCACGGATCGTTATGAACCCGCCCATGAGGACTAGACGATGAACTGCGGTGAATTCGAAAAGGTTGCGTCGCTCTATTTGGACGGCGAATTTGATGCCAGTGAGCGTGCTGAGGTGAACGAGCATTTGGCCCATTGTGACGACTGTCGAGCGATGGTGGATTCTGAACATCGCTTTCGTCAAACATTGCGTGACAAACTCAAACCGGTGACGGCTCCAGGCTATCTTCGTCAGCGGATCGTGTCACAAATTGACGAATTGGATCAGCGCGCTGAATCGCGACTGCGTTGGTCGGTATGGGCGGAGTGGGTAGGCGCCGCGTCCGTGCTTGTGGCGGCTGCCGTCGTTGTTGTGGTGGTGTGGCCGAACACAGATTCGCTTGTGCCGTTGAACCGTACGGTGGATTCGACACCTTCCGAGGTGGTCGCGAACACGGTCCCATCGTTGTCTATGAGTCGTCCCGCGCTATTTGACGGATCTGCGGTGATGCCAGCTTCGTATTCGGTTTCGGAATCGTTCAAACCGTCCAACGTAGGGACCGCCGGGACTAGAGCGTTGGCGTCTTACCAACGTCTGCCCGCGGACGTGCGTGGCAATGGGCGAATGGTCCGTCGTTATATGCAGTCGAGACTGTCGTTTCCGGTGGAGTTGCCCTTGTCTGAGAGTCAGCGTGTTCAGTTGATTGGTGCACGGCAGGTTAACGTTGATGGCGGTGCTGCAGCTCTGTTCATTTACAAAGTGGACGGCGAGCGCGTCAGTGTTCTCCAGCAGTCTGCGCGCAATGTGCGCCACATCCCTCTTCGCTTGCAGCGACGCGGCACGATCACGGTCGGCGAGTTCGGTCGTCAGGGGGTACACAATACGGTGGTTTCTGAGCTGGATACTGTGACTCTGAGCAGTGTCCTGACGAGGCGTACCGCCCGCCCGTAGCCTTTGCGGGTCCGTCCGTCCGCAATAGTGTCACTTTCCCACCTTTGTTGATACGCTACTAGCCGATGTTATCCGGCGACCTCCCGCAGACCCTTCCACTCAGCGTGCTGATTGATGGAATCGCCCGTGAGGGCGACCCAAGAGACGAAGACTTTGTCCGGCGTTTCTCCATGTGGATGCATGACTCGGTAGCTTTCTTGCGCATTCACCAGGTTCAGCAGTTGGAATTGATTGATGTGGTCCTCACCTTTGAGATGAAGGAGAGCGTGCGATTGATCATCACGGGCCGTATGGGAGACAGCAGCCCCGGGGAAGTGACACTGAAAGTCCTCGAGCGCGACTTCCCCCATGTAATGGTAGACGTGGTGTCGGAAGCGCACCCACTGCCCTATGATGTGTGCACGCTCGATTATTCATATGTGGGTCGTCGCGTTCGAATCACGGGCGGTGAGCGTACGGGCCAAGAAGGCGAATTGGTGGTGGTTGCCACCGTCGGGGCGTTGCAACAAAATCGATTGCGTTTGGATACAGGTGACGTCATTACGGTGGATGGTTCTCTGCTGGAATGGGTGGAAGGAGCCCCCCAATCGTAGTTCTCTTTTCCCATGGAACGAGCCAAAGGTTTGACACGTCTCCAAACGGTCCGCTACTCTCCCATCTGTCTACTAAAGGTCGGAAACATAGGACCTCCAAAATGATGACAAGACGATTCGGTTTTCATTTCATAGCGCTACTGGCGATTACAGTCGCGATCAGTTCTGCTTTTACACCATCACGGGCACAGGCTTTTGAGTCCCCGAAAACAAGCGTTCTCATACTTCGTGTTGAATCGGAGTCGTTGAGCGGAGCGGAGCGTGCAAAAGCCACCGATGCAATTCGTGGCGCGATGGCGAAGTATACCAACGTCACGTTGTTGCCCACCCCTCCTGAGGAGCTTCTGGATCTCATTATCGAGTTGGAGTGTGGCGATATTGACGCGGAGTGTTTCCAGAAGATTGCTGACAAGTACAAAGCAGAGAAGGTGTTGTACACCGAGGCTTCGGGAGCGGCTGGGGCGCCCGATCTGGCTATGAAGCTGTATGACCACAAGAAAAAGGCCATCGTCAAACAGGTCAAAGGCACAGCGGCAGGGTCAGAAGCTCTGGCGCTTGTGCTCGTTCAGGTGGTGGGCCCGATTCCAGTTGCCAAACCCAAGGAGCCGGTGAAACCGCCGCCCCCCAAGAAACCAGGCCGGGTCTTGGTTACCCTGACGTCCAATGTGCCCGGTGCGGTGGTGACCATGAGCAAGGTAATGCTGGGGCCGACCCCCGTGACACGAAAGTTAAAACCAGGGCGATACACGGTCAAGGTGGTCAAGAATGGCTACGCTCCGTTGATCCAAAAAGTAGTGGTGCAAGCGGGTGACAAACAGGCGATTGCTTTCACATTGGTGAAAATAGCGGCTCCCGTTGCCGAAGTGAAACCCAAGGAGACACCGAAAAAGCCGGTCACCACCGTAGAGGCTGCCGATCCGTTTTACACCCAGTGGTGGTTCTGGACGGCTGTGGGCGTTGGGCTTGCAGGCATTGTCACCACGGCGGTGGTGTTGTCGGTGGACGATGAACTCGTGACCGGTACCACAAGCCTTGGACTGGCCTCGCCAGATTACGATCCGATGGTGCGAGGCGGCCGATGAGATTGCTGCTTGCGTTGAGCGCCGTCTGTTTGATGGCGTGCTCGACTCCATCGGAGTCCGGTCGTTTTGGCTCCCTGAACCTTTCGCTCTCCGCGTGTCCAGAGATCAAGGGTGGGGTTTTGGAGCCCTATGAAGTGTGTAGCTTCACCGTGTCAGTTTATCGGGGCACGTGGAAAACAGGTGCGCCGAGTGTGGCACAAGAGTTTGGATGTCTCCCCTACAAGGGTGATCAGGTGACCATCGAGAACATTCAAACCGGCAAGAACATCACTGTATATTATGAGGTCTATGCGGAGCCCGATTGCTCAGGTAGCCCCGCGCTGATTGGTGCGCGAGGTGGCATCGACATCACGAAAAGCATGAATTCGGAAGCGATCTGGCACATTCCTACGTTTGAGGTGGGTGGCTTTCGAAGCTTACCAGTGTTCGATCCAGAGCTACGACAGCGGGCTGCCGCGACCAGTTGCTCAACCCATGATCAGTGCCTCGGGACCGATGGCAATGGCCACTATGTGTTGAGTCCGGTGGCGTCCTGCGATGCTCCGGCCGGTCATTGTGTGCTGCCTGAATCGCTCTACCCACTCAATCAGGGGGCACGTCGCGCCTTCCATAGTGCTGTCTCATTGGACGATGGTCGCATTGCGGTGATCGGTGGTTTTACTCGTGAGATCGACGAATCTGTCTTTGATGCAAACAGCGAGCTCGACGCGGACGTTGAGATCTTTGATCCCACCACGCTGACCTGGTCTACGGCAGAATTTGCACAGTTGGAGGGCCATTCGACGGCCTTTCACAAGGCTGTGCATTTGGGGGGATCTCGGGTGGCCTTGGTTGGTGGCGTACGACGTGCGCGACTGCATGTCGGTGCCAACGACGCGGACGTCACCCCTGGGGCCATTCGTGTTACAGCACCCATTCAAACGGGCCAAGACGACAATGTCTCGAGCCTACTCTTCTCGCTGGATTTGGACGCTGAGGAGACCGAGATCGGTGCCATTGGTAGTGCCCGGTTTATGGTGGATGCGTCTCTGGTCACCACTGCTGGCGGTGAGCGCCTCTTGGTGACGGGCGGCGCAACGCCGGTTGGCGATGGTCGTGTTCCGGAGTCGTCGATCGAGTTGTGTGATCTGAACAACCCCGACGGGATTGTGTGTGCATCGCCTGCGAACGCAAGCGTCGCCATGGCAGGGCCCCGCCTAGGCCACTGTAGCCTTTGCTTGGATAATGATCCCGAGCCGGCGTGTGAGCAAACGATGATTTTCGGAGGGCTGGGACCGGAAGGCAGTAGCGAAGGCCAAATTGCCGACATTTATAGTGGTTCGTTGTTCACGTCCACCACGTGGGACACTTTGTCTGCATGGCAAGGCTCTCCCTTGTTTTCGGCCTGTGTCCGTTCAGGTCAGCGTTTGTACTTCATCGGTGGAACCAATCAACTCCAATCGGCCCCCTCGGTTCCGGCGATGACTGTGTCGTTGTCGGACGTTTCTGGCGACACGTTGTCGGTCGCGGTGATCCAAGGCCCTGACGGAACGGCGCCACAGCGTCGAGTGCACCATGCCGCCACGCTTTTGGCGGATGGTCGCGTGCTGGTGACAGGCGGGTTGGGTGCGGATGGATTTCCCGTGGCCAGCGCGGATGTGCTTAAGGACGATGAACGCGTTCAGCAGGCGCCCATGGCCACGGCGCGATTTGGACACAGCGCAACCCTGATTACGACGGGTCCGATGAAGGGTGGCGTGCTCATCAGCGGCGGGTTCACCCGCGATGGATCCGGTAGTCTTCGCTTGGTCGAAGGGGCGGAGATCTACATCCCCGACTCGTTATAACCAGGTCTTCTTTGTCGGATACGGCTCGGTCTGAGCGCTCCACCTGTTGGGGAGCACTCTTTGTCGCTTCGTTCGTTGGATTTTCCTACCTTGTTTTTCTTTGCCCAGGGCTACATTGGCGTGACGCGGGTGAACTGTCGGCGGCGGCTCATAGCTTGGGCGTCGCGCACCCCACGGGATTTCCTGCCTACCTTTTGATCGCCAAATTGGCTTCGTTGTTGCCTGTGGGGTCGGTGGCGTTTCGGGTGAATCTGGTCAGTGCAATCGCCGCCGCGACGGCGGTCGGTTTGTGCTACCGCATCATTGTACGGCTCGCCGACCAAAGCGGCTGGCCTGAGCGTGCCGCTGCGGCGGCTGCGGCCATCGTGTTGGGGAGCGGTAGCACACTGTGGCTGCACGCTACCACGGCGGAGGTATACGCCATCACATTGTTTGGCGTGACGCTGCTGCTCTGGTGGCTCTTACGCGGTGTGACCGAAGGTTCCCTGCGACACTTCTATGCGGCGGCGGCCCTCACAGGCCTTGGCTTGGGCGTTCACGTCAATTTTGTTCTAACAGCAGGCGTGTGTTGGCTGTGGGTATTTGGGTTATGGGTCCAGGAGACGCAGCGTTCATCCAAGAGCGAATGGGGCTCGCTTGCACGTCGGCTTGGATGGGTGTTCGCGTTGGGGCTTACCGGATCAATGGTGTGGGCCTACCTGCCCATTCGGGCGGCACAAGATCCCTGGGTGAATTGGGGGGATGTGACATCATGGGCGGGCCTGTGGGACCACCTGACTGGGGCTCGTATTCGGACGGCGTACGCGAGCACAATGGGTGGGTTTGCTCATCTTGAGACGAACGTGGAGTTGGCACTCCGTCAGCTGGTTCGTCAATGCAGTTGGGGGAGCGCACTTGGGTTGGTTGGATTTTGTTGGTTGGCTCTTCACCGAAAATGGCTGGCCGGACTACTTGGGTGCCTTTGGCTCTCCGATATTCTGTTTACAGCGCTGATCAATCCCATGGGGATGGAGGATCGCCAAACGGGACTGGTGGCGACTCTTTGCACAGTGATCGCGCTGGGATACGTGAGCACGTCCATCGCGAGGTGGATGGTCAAAGAGATGACCGAATGGGGTGCCGCCATCTCGATCGTCTTGGCGGTATTGGGATTGACCGCCCCGGCCGTTCTGAGCGATCCGCATTTGCGGAACCTGCGCAAACTCTACCAAGCGGCCGATTTGGCGGACATGACTCTGGAACAGGCGGCCACCGATGCTGTGGTGATGGTGTCGAGCGATGACTTGGCCGGTACACTACTCTATGCCCAAGGAGTGGAAGGGCAGCGACCGGACGTGACCAGTGTAGTGAAACAGCATGTGCCCGATACGGCGTACATGCGTCACCTCAAGCGCCACGGTCCCGGACACCATATCTCCGAGTCACTCCTGGCGCTGGGCCCGACCGATGCGTCGGTTCGTCAGCGAATCGATCAGTTGCTGACGGACAATCGCGATCGCGCCATCTACTGGGAAACGGGCGATCCGGCCATTGATGCATGGTACCGGATGAATGTGGCGGTGGGTCTGCCGGTGGGACTCATGGGAGCGCCTCTCAAAACCGGCTACATTGGGATCTGCACGCCCCTTCGAAAACGATGGCGGCGGTTGAGCGGTGATGTCGTTCCTGCGTCAGCACTTCGGATGTTGGCAAGAATGTACTCGATGTTGGCGGTCCATGGGGTGGCGATGAGCAAACGCTTTGGTGCGCTCAGAAATCGCCAAGAGTCGCGTGACTGGGTCTCGTTTTCTGGAAACGTTGCGGAATTGTCCCTTCAGATCTTGGATCTAGATCGAGGGGCGCCGGGCCAGACCGCATGTGAACGCATCGTAGAGCCTTCGACCATGGTGTTGACCAACTATGGGGCGACCATGCATCGACTGGCCGATGCGTTCCAAGGCGACGACATGGTTGTGCTGAACGCCAAAGCGGAGCGCTGTTTTCGCCGAGTGGCAGAGCTACGCCCTGGGGAGGTGCGGAGTTGGTTCAATCTGGGAAAAGCCCGCCTGCGAATACAATCACATGAGGGCGCACGCGGTGCCTTTGAGGAAGCCTTGTTGCTGGATCCCGAGCCGAGTATTGTTGCGCAAATCGAGTTTTATGGTGCCGTGATGGATGCCAATGACGGGCAATTGCAGACGGCATTGGACCGATTACAATCAGTCATGCCCGAGTTGGGCGAGGGACAGCGGAAAGAAGCCGAGGGGATTTGCGAGCAAATTAAGAGTCAGATCCACCGGACATCGGGCGAGTTTGGGCGATCACCCAATTCAGGTAGTCCGGCAAGCCATCCGTAATTTCCATCGCGATACATTCCGGACAGTCGTAGGGGTGGAGGGCTTTCACACGCTGCTGGAGGTCCTCCAGGCGATCGGAGGTGGTCTTAATGATCAGGAGCACTTCTTCGTCGTTGCACAACGCGCCGTCCCACCGATAAACCGAACGAATATTGGGTAAAATGTTCACGCAGGCCGCCAACTCTTCGGTGACGAGCGCACTCGCGATCTTCTGGGCGACATCGGTGTCTGGGCAGGTGCACAGCGCGACGAGTGGGTGAGTCATGGCAATTTATTTTTTGAAGAGATCTTCGAGGCGCGACCGCGCTTCGTCTTCCGTGCTGGGAGAACCAATGGCCGGCGCAGGGCCCTTGCCTTTGGAGGGACCCTCACCAAAGAGCGCATTCAACTGGTCTTTGGCCTTTTCCGCCTCGGTGGTGCCGTCATCGTGGATGGTTCGGAACTGAAAGTGCAGGCAGAAGTTCCCCTCGGCGCGGTCACGAATAAACTCGCCCTGGTTTTCTCTGCACTGATTGTGTGCGTTGGGGTCATGGTATTCGCAATTGTAACAACTGTGCAGATACGCACTGCAATTGGGGCACATGTCCCGGCGACCGATCTTGACGTCAAAAAGGAGCTCTTCGTTGCAATTGTAGCAAGCGTACCGTTTTTCATCGGAATCTTGATAGTACATGGCGCTGCCTCCTGTGCGGCGTTCGCTGAGATTACGGGCTTCGGTTGCAGTCGGCAAGTGCATTCGATAGGGTCGGTGCATGTCGTCGAAGCAAGAGCACATTTGTATATCGTGTAGTGGCCCCCTGACAGAAGCCTGGGAGACCTTCGTCCTGATACCCAGCAAGGACGTGCCCCTAGCGGGTAGCCGTACGGAAGTGTTGCTGACGCCGGCAGCCTGTCGACGGGTGCGGGCGTGTAGTTGTACACAGTGTGGCTTCGTCACCATTCGGCAAGCGACCCCAACGCCATAATACGCAGTTGCAGTGAGGCAATGGTGGGGATTTCGGCCTGAAACGTGTGGAGGAAAGTGTGAGAAATTCACGGATTGTCGTTCTGTTTGCAATGTGTTGTGTGGGTGGCCTGGCGTGTGGCGACAAGACAACATCGGCGCCGTCCGATGCGATTGTGGACCCGGCAACCGACGCCGCTTCCGGTAAGGATGTGAAGCCATCGGTCATCGTCTACGATCGTCCAGATTATTTTCCTGCCGCCGATCAAGCCGCCGCCGAAGCCCTTGTTTTGGAAGGTTTGAGCAGCGCGGTACGTGTGGTGTACGACGACCACGGTGTTCCCCATGTGTATGGGATCGACATAAACGACGTCATCCGGGTCCAGGGATACGTAACGGCTAAGCAACGTCTTTTCCAAATGCACACCTTGCGTACCGTTGTGCGTGGGGAGTTAGCTTCCTACGCGGGGGCCGGCTCATTGCAGGGCGATGTGTATCTTCGAATCCTCAAACTTCGCCAGGTCGCCGAGCAAATGGCCTCGGCCGCCAAAGAGAACGAGCCCGAGGTGCACGCGGTCTTGCAGGCGTACAGCGACGGTGTCAATGCGTACATCGACGCCATGAAGGCGGGCATAGAGCCGGAGCCTTTGGAAGTCGCCTTATTCAAGTTGGATCTTCAACCGTGGACTCCCACGGACACCATGAGCATTGTCCGCTTGCAGACCTGGGACCTGGGCTTTGGCGGCTATCTCGATGATGATGAGGTCTTGAGTATCGGTTTGGACCTCAAAGAGCGGTATGCGGGCACTCCGTTGGAAGGCGTTGAACAAGATGTTCTCCGTTTCACACCGCCCACGTCCACGCCTGCTATGGCCAAGCCTGCGAACAAGCCCGATGCCCATGCCGCCATCGACTGGACAGCGATCTGGGAACATCCATTCTACAAACGCCTGGGAAGTGCGCACCTGCAACGCATGGCACAAGAACGCAAGGCCATGGAGTCCATTCCCCATCACCGCTTTCGGAGCGCTGATTTTGGCAGTAACAATTGGGTAGTCGCCGGTGCCCACACAGCCAGTGGTCATGCCTTGGTGGCCAACGACACCCATCTGTCTTTGCGCAATCCAGCCATCTTTCATCAAGTGCACTTGTCGACCACCACGGCTGGCGGAGATTTTGAGGTCAGTGGGGTGAATTTTTCCGGCGGTCCGGGGATTGTGTTGGGCCACAACCGGCATGGGGCTTGGGGAGCGACCGTGTTCTTCAGCGACGTGACGGATGTCTATGTAGAGACGTTGGACGACACTGGGAGCCAGGTGCTCTTTAATGGCAACTGGGTTGCGATTGACAACCGTCAAGAGACCTTTACCTATGTGCGTCCGCCCGACAAACCCTGTTCCGGCGCGGTCAGCGACAGCTCATGGATCCACAATCTCAATCCGGTGTTTGAACAGACGGCAAACCAGACGTGCACCTTGACCGTGACGCTGCAGGATGTCGCCCATCACGGGCCCGTGGTGCTCTGGAGTTATGGAACGGATACGGACGGCAAGCCGATGTTGATGACTTGGCAGTGGACCGGCTTCAAGCCTACGCAGGACTACTCCGCGGTGTTTCGGCTGAATCGGGCCACCTCCGTGGAGGAATTTCGGTCTGCGCTCGATCTTTTCGGGGTCGGGGCACAGAACTGGGTGTGGGGCGACAAGGAGGGGAATATAGCTTGGTATCCTTCCCATCTGCTGCCTTTGCGAAAACACCTTGAGGAAGGCAGCACGGAATTCCCCCCCTTCTTGCCCATGCCGGGAGACGGAACCACCGAGTGGGTAGGCTTCATGGATCGTAGCCAGCTGCCCCAGGCCACCAACCCTGACAAGGGTTACTTGGTGACAGCCAACTCGGATCCGCTGGGGATCTCTTTTGACAACGATCCCTTCAACGACGGCCCCTACATTGGTTTTTTCTGGGACGCTGGGTTCCGAATGGAACGAATTACAGAACGATTGGCACCGCTGGTGGAGGCCGGAGGGGTCACACGCGAGCATTTGGCGGCCATTCAAGGTGACCACCGGTCCAATCTGGGGGCGCGGTTCACTCCGCACCTGATCGAGGCGGTGAAGCTGGCCCAGAGCGGAGCGGACTTGGCGGCATCGACCGCATTGCCGGCCAACACGGGCGCCGTCCGAGCGCTCCTGGAGGAGTGGACCTTCGAGGCCGAGAGTGGCGTGGGTGCAGAAAGCGGATCCGTCGCGGCGAAGGATTCGCAAGCGACAGCGATCTTTAACGCCTTCCTCGTGAACCTGGTGCACAACACATTGGGTGACGAAGAGTTGGCGGGGCTGTCGGATCAAATCAAGGTACGTCTGCTTTTGCGCATGCTCGAAGATCCCATCAGCATGGTGAGTTGGGACAGCGACCACAGTCAAAGCCGACTTTGGGACAATGAAGACACCGCCGAGGTTGTGGAAACAAAGACCTACATCTTGGTGAAGAGCTTGGCGGAAGGCCTGACATTCTTGGCCCATCCGGGGCGTGTTGGAGTGGCCAAAAATGGTGGTTTTGGGACGGACGACATGAGCTTGTGGCGTTGGGGGGATTTGCACACTGTGACGCTCAAACACAATGTGGTTTCGCTCTATTCGATCCCACCTTCCAACGATCCTGAATTTCCGACGGGTTTTCCGAGGCCCGGGGACAACTTTACTGTGGATGCGTGCCACCCGGGCATGGGCGACACCAACTTCACCTACAGCGGTGGACCTGCCATTCGTAATGTGTACGAGCCTGGGCTTGCCAATCCAATGGACGGCGTGATCCCGGGGGGCCAGAGTGAGGATCCCGGGAGCCCACATTACGCCGATGAAATGGCCAACTGGGCACTAAACAAAACACGCCAGGTTCCCTTCGAGGTGGAGGATGTGTTGGCGGTCACCGAGTCGATTCAGGATTTTGTTCCACCGTCTGCGGTGAAATAGACGCTTCGTTCCCTCGACACACGAAGAGCAGCTGCTGGGTTCGTTTGTTGGGGTAGGGCAGGTCCCATTGCACGGCGATGTCGTGGGGCTCGATGAGTTGAACATTTGCAAAACCCGCCTCATGAAGCTCGGCTCGAATGTCCTCTCGCTTACGCTCATCGCGTTCAAAGGATCGCCCCCCAGTAAATCGCTTCATCACCCACTCAAGCAGGCGGCCAACAGGACCGGGTTTGGGTTGTTCGCACGTGGGGACTAGATCAAAGACGAAGAGGCTGCCTTCTCGCCCAGCCAATGCTGAGGCGACTCGAGCCCACAGGACACGCTGTTCATGGGCGTTCAAATACATGAAGAGTCCTTCGGCGATTATGAGGGGGCGGGAAGCACCGACCGTCAACTCGCCCAGGGCCGCGTCTTGGACGTCTCGACCGATCAACGACCAGTTCTCCCGCGCGAGGATCGCTTGACCCTCCGCAGATCCGTTGAGCATCCTTCGTTTGTGTTCCACCACATGGGGAAGATCGACTTCCACGTAGCGAAGGCTGGAATCGGTGGAGAAGGTGGATCCCCGTCGAGACAAGCCGGCGGCGAGCTCCAACACCAGGTCCGGCTCTTGCTGACGCACCAAGTGGTCGATCATGGTGTGCCGGTGGAGCAATGAGTGTTTGAGCGATCGGAGGGACCATATGAAGAGCTTGGCGATGACCAAGCTGGTGTTGGTGATCCAAAACACGGCGCGGCCCGCAGGCGTTTCGAAGAGTTCGGCGTGAGGCAGCTTGGCCCAACGCCAGGTCTGGGCTGTGTACAAGGCCGTGATGGACAAATCTCCCCTGGAATCCGAAGGCGTTGCAGGATCGTGTGGGGTCGGGGCTGTCATCGACGTAGTGTACCGATTCTGGCATGGCTTGTGCGCACAAAAGGTGGCTTGCCCAGAAATGTTGGAGTGGTAGCATGGGCGTCGAAATGGCTGGTTTCATACGCTACGCGGGTTGTTGTGTTTCATGGGCTCTTTTGATTGGGCTCGTGGTGGGTTGTGACCACGAACCGCCCTTGCCGGGTCAGGCCAACGATCGATTGGTGATGGTCTTGGATGATGTGCCCAGGAACTTGGATCCACGCTTTGCGTCGGATGCAACCAGCATGCGTGTGTCGCGTTTGGTGTTTTCCAGTCTGATCACCGTCGACAATCCCGAGTTGGAGCCACGACTCGATTTGGCGGCCAAACACCCGGAAGAGGACCCCAACGATCCGCGCGTGTGGATCGTGACGGTGCGACAGGGAGCTTTTTGGCACGACGGGAAGCCGGTCACCGCACACGATGTGGTCTACACCTTTCAGTCGGTCATGGACCCGGCTTTGGTCTCTCCCTTTCGCGATCCCTATCAAGCTCATATTGACCGGGTGGAAGCGCTCGATGATCACCGGGTCCGTTTTGTGCTCAAAGAGCCCTATGCCACCTTTGTCACAGATTTGGTGTTGGGTGTGGTCCCAAAACATGTTTGTGAGCCCAATGGCGGACGCTTTCCCACGGGAAAATACGTGGGTTCAGGCCCCTTTCAATTTGTTCAACGTATCGGCGAACGTCGATTGGACTTGATGCGCAACGAAGCGGCCATCGGGGGCGCACCGAAGGTACGTCACCTTATATTTCGCGTGATTCGAGATGAAGGGACACGTCTCCTCGCACTCTTATCGGGGAGCGCGGACCTCATGCAAAATGGCGTCTCCCCCGTATTAAACAGTGTGCTCGAGGAGAATGAGCGACTCGCGATCGATTCCATTCCAAGTGTGTCATTTACGTATTTGGCGTTGAACATGCGTCACTCCGCTTTGGGCGATGTGCGGGTTCGTCAGGCGCTGGCCTATGCGATTCCTCGCCAGCGATTCATAGACACACATCTGAATGGACGCGGTACGTTGGCCACGAGCATGCTCGCTCCCACGCCCTCCCAATGGGCCTATGAGCCCGATGTTCGCCGCTATGAGTACAACCCCGAGCGTGCTCGAGAGCTCTTGGCGGAGGCGGGGTATGGCCATTCTGGAAAGTCTCTCTCAGTCACCATTAAGATTTCGATGCATCGATTTCGCCGCACAGTGGCGAGGGCCATCGCGCAGGCATGGCGCGAGGTCGGTGTGGACGCGTCGGTGCGTTCGTTTGAGTTCGGGACGTTTTTTGCAGACATCAAGCGAGGCGATTTTGACGTGTACTTGCTGGATGTGCCCGAACCCACAGAGCCGGACATGCTGCGGTGGATGTTTCATGGCCTGGGAACGCCGTGGAAGGCCCCCGCAGCCGAAGGTACGGCGTACGCGAAGGCCGATCGCCGTTTCCTCTCGCCCGGTGCCCTGAGCACCGAGGTCTTGAACGATCCCGTGTGTGGTTCTTGGTCCTGGCTGGCCGCGCGCGACGCCACGCGAAATTGGGTCCTGGAAGCCCACGGCATATCGCCGCCCTACAGCACAGCGAATCGAATGGGATATATGAATCCGTTGGTGGATTGTCGTTTGGAGTTGGGTCAACGTTTGGTGGCTCGGGAGGATCGAAAACCGCACTATCAAGCTGTCCAGCGAATGTTGTCCGAAGAGGTACCCGTCATTCCGCTTTGGCACGAACACTTGCGTGTAGTGCGTCAACGTCATATCAAGGGGTTTGTGCCATTGCCGCATCGTCGTTTGACCGGACTTCGCTCCGTCACCGTGGAGGCCAAGAGACCATGAATTTTCGGGGAACCGGCGGGGAGCGCTTTCGCAGGGGACTGATCCTGTTCATGGCCCTGGGCATGGTTGGCTCTTTGCTCTCGGGGTTGTTGAACTCTGGGGATGACCGCCTGGGCCCAGCGACACATCTTCCTTCTGTCGCTCTCCTGCCCGTGTGGCCGGCCGATGGCACATCGGACGAACTGGTGAGTACGGAGGCCTTCAATACGGAAGCATGGGCGGGCAAGGGGGTGTTGATCACCTTTTGGGCCACCTGGTGCGGCTATTGTCGCGAGGAAATGCCGATGTTGGAACGTTTGCACCGGCAATACGACGGCGACGACTTCGCGGTGGTGGGCATTACGAAAGAAAACAGCTTGCGCCGCGTACAGGAGACCCTACACAAGAAAGGCGTGACCTACAGCGTGTACCGCGACACAGGCGGGCTGCATCGACACTTTGGCGTCGATCCCATCCCCTTTCACCTATTCATCGGTCCCGACGGAAGTGTGGTGGGTGATGTGACCGGTGCGCTCGATGAAACCGATGCCCACGAACGAATTTCGGCTATCTTGACCCAGGTAGAGGAGAATCGAGACGCGCTCTAGTTTCCGTGCGGAGTGCCTTAGGATCTCAGCTGATGGGCCAGCGCGATGGTGAGCAAGGCGGCGATGGCTGTGAAGGCACACCAAAATGCCACTTGAGGCACAGTGGCTGCGATCAGCACCAAGAAGAACAGAATGTAGAAATCACGGCGCATGCAGAGCTTGATGGTGTCGAAAAAACCACCACGGCCCTCGGATGTGTTGGCGTGTTCGTTGGCTTCTTCGAACCACCATGTGAAGTCGAGCGCGTATCCCGAACGATATTTGGTAGCAAGTTCGAAGTAAATGAAGGACGTCGCCGTGAGGTACATCACATAGGCCAGAATGGCTGTCGTGGCATAGAGGCTCTCGCCGGTGGTTGCGTGCATCCCCAAACCCAGGCCCAGAATCATGGCGCTGTTCACCACATCATCAAACGCCGTGTCCAGCCACTCGCCAATTTGCGACGACTGAAACTTGATACGGGCCAGTTCGCCATCGCACCCATCCAAGATCGAACTGATGTGCACCGTCAAGGCGCCCAAAGTCATCATCCAGTAGCCCCCTTGTGCGAGCATCCAGGCTCCCACCAGTCCGACGACGCCGATGAAGACGGTCCATTGGTTGGGTGTGATGGGTGTACGCGCCAACAGGCGTGTGGTCAGCAATGACAGGGGCCGGTTCAGGGTTCGACTGATGAGCCCATCGACCGACTTTCGCAGGGATTGGATCAAGGCGCGTTCCGCCATCCGGGAAGAAGCCTTATCGGTCACGTTTTGAAAGAGTCCGTCTACTGGCGCTTTGCAGACATTTTGTTGTTGGATCCACGCGGCAGGGTCGGTGAGTAATTCCTGTGAAAACGATGTTAAGTCCCGCATTCGGAGCACGGGGCTGCCCTGAATTTCGAAGACTTGGTCCGGTGCGTCGGGCGTCAATACCTGCCGAAGGGCGTCGGGCGTCCCCACCAGTGTACTCGGCATCAGGACAATCGCTTCTTGTGCGGGGTCTTCGGATGAACTCAGTGGGTGTACCGCTGCCGCCCCATCGCGTAAGCAGGACAACCTCAGTCGTTCTCGAAGCGTTAGACCGAGGAGCTTTCGGTCGCCCGATCCAAGGGCAGGCTCGTATGTGTACACGGTGGGTTTCATGATGCTCTCCATGGGTTTGCCTACCGAATTACACCCTACGCTTCAACACAAATGCGTCCGCATCAGCGTTGGGCGATGATGTGGGCTCAAGGATGGGATGCTGTGTGGAAGTCTGATACAGTGCGCACTGTGTTGAATAGGTTGATCATCACTTTGGTTTGTTATGGGCTCCTCGGCTCCATGTCGGGTGCGGCTTACACCGTTACAATCCATGAGGAATTGACCCGGCGATCGCTGTCGGACGACGCATTTCTAATGCGTGGTCAGGGGCTTATTGTCCCGGCAACTACCGCGGATCGTGCCCAATTCCGACGTTGGCTTTACGAACGGATGGTTAATCATCCGGACGAGGCGATTCGTACGCGTGTTCGGGATCGATTCCCGACCGAAGCGGTCTTCACCTCACAGGCTTTGCGCGCTGTCCTTGCCTTCAACATTGATCCCAAGAAGCGCATTTACAGCATTAACCGATCACACAGTGAAGCCCGCTCCGCGCGCGATTTGGTCGTCGATGGGTCGTCGAGACCGGATCGAGACGGTCGGAATCGTGCACGCTATGCCTACGACGGGAGTTCTCCTGTCTTGGATAAGAATGGCCAGCGAGTGCCTCACGATCCAGCCACTTTGAACATGGGACGTTCGGAAGGATTGTCCAGTCAGGCACATGCTCACTACGGCTTACCCGATTACGAGTTTTCCGATGATCCACAGGTTCTTAAAGACGAGCCCGAGCGATTCTTGCTCAAGACCGGCTTTGCGGACGGGCCGGTGCTGGCGCTGGCCGCCGATATGGCGCAGTTGCACACGGATATGGCCTTGTTGGCGCAATTGTGGGGACAATCGGGATCGGATTATCTGGCCCGCACGTTTGCGGGCCAGTCCTTCCATTACCTGGAAGATGTAGGCAATCAAATTCACACCGTTCAGGTCGGGTCCTACGACTTCTTTTTTGATGCCAAGCTTCAGTATTGGTGGCGTGCGTTGATCACGGCCGGTGGATATCTGGGGCCACTGCGACCATTCACATCCATCGGAATCGATATTCTGACCAACCACCATACGCTCATTGAAGAACTGACAGCGTTGCGCTTCTACGAAGCCCTCGAGGGTCAGTCCGGCGACAAACACATCGCCAAAGCGGTGTCCGAGTTGGCCATTGATTCGCCAGAGTATTCGGCGATGCTGGACGAGGCGTTGGCGTCTCAGGCGTCACCCATGGAGTTTGCGCGCACGCTCACCAAGACCCTGATTGAAGCCTCGGCTCCGGAGGGGGCGCGGGCATACCAGTACATGAAGACCGTGGGATGCGGGCGCTTGAGCATCGAAGGCTTCAAGGTACCCAAGGATGGCGTGGAATGGGTTATCTCCGCTGACGACTTGGTGTGTCATGCAGACGATGATGAGGGACGGAGTTCGTTGGAGGCGCTCTACGAATTGCAGGCCCGCGCCTTTCGTCGGGTGTCCACGTCGCTCCGTCGCTACGACCGGGAATTTGAAGCCGTGGTGAAACGCAGCGATCGTGATGCGTTGATCAACGATATCTTGGCGCGGTTTGTTCGCGAACGACTGGATCTCCTGGACGCCTCGGATGCGCGGCGCAAAGTCTACATAGCTGCTGTCACCAAGAGCGAATCCGGCGCAAACGGGGGTTATCATGACCCTCCGTGGCTGTATGGAGAAATCGGATTTATTGGCGTGCTCTTTCTCTGGTTCAGCTGGCGTCGTCGCAAACGGACGAAAGACCTCAAAAAGGACGTCCAAGATCCAGACGAAACTCCAATGTTGAGTGGAGAATCGACTTAGGTCTGACACATAGAAGGAGGAGACATGTCATGACTGGAGTCGTCCGAAGTCATGGCCGTCCTTCAGAGGTCATTTTAAGCATATCGGTGGATCTTAGGTTCGTCAAAGCCGAGGCTTGACAACCCCTCGAGTTTATAGTGTTAATTTAATTATACAGCGAATGGAAGTGGACCAAGTTTTTCGGGAAAATGCCGGGGTTGTCGCGGCGTTCTTCGACTGTGTGCTCTGTGGTGTGGGGGGAAACTGGCCGATACATACCAGCTTGGTAATGTGGTGGATGGTCGATACCGAATCCTCGAGCAGTTGGGCGCCGGGGGAATGGGCGGAGTCTACCTTGCGGAACAACTCAATTTAGGGCGGCAGATCGCGCTCAAGGTACTTCGACACGACGTCGCATTGGATCCCGTCGCGCGGGAGCGATTTGTTCGTGAAGCCCGTGCGGTTTGCCACCTCAAACACCCCAACTTGGTGGTGTACCATGACTTTGGGACCGAATCGGCGACGGGACGACTGTACTTGGCCATGGAGCACCTCCAGGGCCGGAGCTTGGCGTCGCTGACGAGTCAAAAAACACCCGTTCCCATCGACCGTGTGACCCACATCATTGATCAGCTCTGTGGCGCGCTTTCGGTGGCGCATCGTGGCGGAGTCATTCATCGGGACTTGAAGCCCGGCAATGTGATGTTGGTGCGTCGGGAAAACGACAAAGACTTTGTTAAGCTCATCGATTTTGGCATCAGCCGTGTGCTGAAGGGATCGGAAGGACCGGGCCAGTCCGAGATCGACCTGACCCAAACAGGTATGTTGATTGGAACCACCGCCTATCTCGCTCCCGAATACATTCGCAATCAAGTGGTGGACGAGCGGGTGGACATCTACGCGTTGGGTATCATCACCTATGAACTGATCGCAGGCCGGCGGCCCTTTGAGGCGGCCGATCAGATTCAAATGTTGATGAAACATGTCCATGAGGCGCCCATCCCATTCGACCAACTGGCGGACGGTCGAAATGTTCCCGCCAATGTCAACTCGGTGGTTATGAAGGCTTTGGAAAAGGACCCCGAGAAGCGCTATGCCACGGTGGATGCGTTTCGGGAGGACTTTCGCAGTGCAGCAGCCTCTGTGTTGGACGATTCAGCCATTGGCGCGACCCTGCAGCACCGAATACCCGAGTCCATCACCGGTGCCGCAGACGCCGCCGTCGAGATCGGTTCGGTGCCCACTTTGCCCCATCTAGAAAATGGACCCTCGCCGGTGAGCACAGAGCCGACGCTGTCGACGGTCGCTTTGGGCAAGCAACGTCTTTCGTCATCCACAAGCGTCGGCCTGTACCGTTCGCTTGCGATCGGTTTGCTGTCTGTGCTTCTCGTGGGGTTATGTGTCGTGGGGTGGATGTACGGGACGTCCTCGCCGACGGTGCTTTCGAGTGAATCGCCCTCTGTTACGTTGCCGCCCGCGCTCTTCCTGGCGGATATGCCTACACGAGACCGCCTGCACATCGAGGGAAGCGCCGGCGCGAGTTTGCCGGGTCGCCGGCCGGCTCAACCGGAAGAGCGACGTGAAGGCCCAAAGCCTCCTCCCGTGGAGAGGCTTTCAGCGACCCCCTCTGTGGCGAACAAAACGCCCCCCGACATCCCCAAGGAGTCCCCGATCCCAGCGCGGATTCTGCAGAAGAAGAAGATCGCGGCGGCGTTGGCTCGAGCCAAGAAAGCCAAGGTGGCTGGCAACTGGCAAGCTACGATCCGGGCGTATCGCGACGCGTACAAGATCAAGTCATCTTCGAGCTACCTCAAGCACATCGGTCTGGCTCAGATCAAGCTGGGCAATCGTGCCGAGGCCTGTCGGTCCTTTCAACGCTACCTCAAGCGCGTGGCATCCGCCAAGCGCCCCGACGCCATCGAGCGTTTGGCAGTCTACGGGTGCAACTTGTCTTTGTAGGTTTTATTTGCTCTTTATTGACTTCATCAATGGATATCCTTAGCGTTGCAGTTACTCGTTTCCAGCCGGATTCTGAAGGATTTTGAGTCGATGAAACACGTGCTCGTTGGGTTGATGGTGATCGGTCTGGGTTGCAGTGACTCCGGTCACGGGCCGCATGATGGCGTGTCTCATGATGAGCACAACGCATCGGACACCGCGGAGACATCGTCGTTGCCCAAGGACGAGTATGTCGCCGGATTGGAGAAAGAGAGCACCAACGGCCAGTACAAGATGCAGCTCCTCCTGAGCGATCCTATCCCCAAATACACCGATGTCTATACTTGGACCGTGGTTCTCTTGGATTTGGAAGGCAATCCGGTGGAGGGCGCGCAGGTGGTGGCCGAGCCCACCATGCCCGACCACAGTCATGGAACGTTCCCCAAATTCACCACGGCCATCGTGCAGGAACAGCCTGGGGAATATCACCTGGCCGACTTGGATCTCTTCATGCCGGGGGTTTGGCAAATTGACATCCGCATTAGCGTGGGCGACGGTTCGGAAGACCAAGTGCTCTACTGGTTTGAACTAGAAGGATAATCACTGGCAATGAAGTGGTGTCGTCTCACGGTGCTCATGGTATGGCTCTTGAACGTCGGTTGTTCCACGCCGGGCGGCGATGGGTTCGCTTGCCTGGATCCCTTGCCACTCGAGTGTACGCCCCTCTACGAGCCCACCTTCGACAACATCTTTGCTCAGACCTTTACGGGCTGTTCGGTGGGCGGTTCGTCCTGCCATTCCGAGCAGGGCGCGAAGGCGGGCTTGATTTTGAGCGACAAAGCCACGGCGTACTCGCTGCTGGTCGATCCGCCCAACACAGCCCCGCGTGTTCTACCCGGTGATCCAGAGTGCAGTCTTCTGATTCAGAAGTTGGAAGCCTCGAGCCCTACGGTGGTGATGCCACCGGGCAATCCCTTGGTCGATTCGGAGCGCTGCGCCATCATTCAATGGGTACAACAGGGAGCCAATCCATGAGGGGTTGGATTGTACCGTTGGCCCTTGTTGTGGTTTCTTCCTGTTCGGGGGGAGAGAGCACACCCACGCCCGACGTTCCGCCGCCGGACTATCTTTCCAAAGAAGCCATGCTGGATCCCGCGAATTGTCAGGAGTGCCATCCCGCGCACTTTGAGGAATGGGCCGGTAGCATGCATGCGTATGCGTCATTGGATCCGGTGTTTTTGGCCATGAACGCACGGGGACAGCGAGAGACCAATGGCGAGCTCGGCAACTTTTGTGTCCAGTGTCATGCGCCGATGGCGTTGGCGTTGGGCCTGACCACCGACGGGCTGAACTTGGCGGAGTTGCCATCGCACGTGCAGGGCGTGACCTGCATCTTCTGCCACACGGTGGCGTCGGTGGAAGGGGCTCACAACGCACAACTCACACTGGCCGATGACCTGGTGATGCGGGGATCGTACATCGATCCCGTACCCAATGAGGCCCATGCCTCGGGCTATTCCGCGTTGTTGGATCGCAAGCGCATCGAGTCGGCCAATTTGTGCGGAAGCTGCCACGACATCGAGACCCCAAAAGGTGTGCATCTGGAACGCACCTTCGCCGAATGGAAGGACTCGCTTTTTTCGAATGCGGTGCCCGGACAGCAGCAAACCTGTAGCGATTGCCACATGAAAGGAAGAGACGACGTTGCCGCCGATTACGAGGGCGTATTCTTCCGGCAGGTCCACAGCCACAGGATGGTGGGTGTGGACACAGCGCTGACTCCCTTTCCCGATATGGAAGCGCAGAAAAAACAGATTGAAAAGGAGCTCAAAAGCGCCGTTCTGGCCACGCTCTGCGTCAAGGAAACCGACGAAGGCAAGGGACTGATTGCGGTGGGTTTGGAGAATCTGTCTGTGGGCCACGATTGGCCGAGCGGTTCGGCTCAGGATCGGCGTGTGTGGGTGGAGTTGCAAGCGTATGACAGCGAGGGGACCATCCTCTACCAGACGGTTGAGATACCAGATGGGGTCGCGGTGCGATCGGTCGAGGACCCGACGCGTTGGGAGCTGGGCGATCGTGTCTTCGATGAAGATGGAAACGAGGTGCACATGTTCTGGGATGTCGCGAGCGTGGAGTCGAACTTGCTGCCGGCTCCGACAGCGCTCAACCCCTGGGAGCCCGAGTGGATCGACGTTCACCGCCGCCGGGAGTGGGTCTTGGATGGGCCCAAACCCAACCGAGTCGCCATGCGCGTTCGCATACGATCCATGGGCTTGGATGTGCTGGATGATTTGATTGAATCGGGGGATCTCGACCCGGTCTATCGCGACGGCATTCCCACATATACGTTGGGATTTACGGACTTGGAATGGTATGAATCGGACGGGCTGGAATGTGTGCCGGAAGGGCACATCGATCACGCCCCTACAATGTAGGAGATGAACATGTCACGGAGTTGGACTCTTGTAGCAATGATTGTGGTCGGCGCAATGCTGGTCGCTTGTGGAGGAGATGGGTCATCGAACACCGAACCCGATACCACGCAAGACTCTGGGACACCCACACCGGATTCCGAGCCGGTACCGGATTCCGAGCCGGTACCGGATCCCGGGCCTGTTGAAGACACGGCTCCACCACCACCGGCGGGTCCCGGCGCAGTGACGCTTTCGATTGACCATGTCTTTGATGGACAGCCTTTGGCTTTGGGAACCGATGTGACGGCGCCCGATGGCACGACGCTGCAAATCAACGTGCTTCGCTACTGGATCTCCAATGTGCAATGGCACCAAGCGGATGGCAGCAGCCATACGGTCCCTGCCTCGTATTATCTCTTTGAACAGACCGCAGAGAACACGCGCAACTCGCTCACCATTGCCGACATTCCGGCGGGTGACTACACGGGATTCACAATGGCCGTGGGCGTGGATAAAGAGCACAATCACAGTACCGACGTGTTCGAAGGGGAGCTGTCGACCGCCGTGGAGATGGATTGGGGATGGAATTCCGGTTTCATCTTCTTCAAGATTGAGGGCGAATACAATGACAACGGTGCTATGACCTTCTTCAAGGCGCACGTGGGCAAAGATGATTTGTATCGGGAAGTAACCGTGACCTTTGATGCCCCCATCACCATCGATGATGCGCACCAAAGTGCGGTACAGTTGTCCGCCGAAGCAAAGACGATCTTTAACGGGTGGAATGTACCCGACGCACCCTCTATCGTGGGTGGACCGACGAACAGTCCCGCTGGCAACGTGGGCACCAACTACAGCCAATGGTTCTCCCTCCTGGCGGCCACCAGCGAGGAGTAAGGCGGTGAAACGCCGGCTGTTGGTCATCACAGCAACGATGCTCTCTATCGGGTGCGCCAGTGACGATGGGACGGCCAACAGCTCACTCACCCTACCGATGGTTCCTGTGAACTTGGCGGACGCCATACCCAGTCCCGAGCGCAATCCCCTGACGATTGACGGCGCGGCGTTGGGCCGACGGCTCTTTTACGATCCCCTCTTGTCCGCCAACAATGAAGTGGCATGTGCCACGTGCCACATCCAAGAGCACGCATTTTCGGATGGAGATTCTGTGAGCAGCGCGGGTGTGTCCGGGCAAGCGCTGCTTCGGAACACCCCCGCCCTTATCAACTTGGCCTGGATGGGCGGGTATTTTTGGGATGGCGGTGGCTACGACTTGGAGTCCCAGGCGTTCGCACCCATCGAGCATGTGGACGAGATGGCGCAGGACTTGAACGAATTGATGGACGAGTTGGCCGCGCATTCGGACTACCTCACGCTCTTCTCGGCGGCGTTTGAGGACGGTCTGACTTTGCCCAATGTGGTGCGGGCGTTGGCGCAATTTGAGCGAACCCTCATCTCGGCCAACGCGCCCTATGACCGCTTTGTTCGGGGGGAGGATCCCGATGCGTTGACGAACGTAGAGTTGCATGGATTGGCTCTCTTTGAAGGCCTATGCGGCGGATGCCACGCCACGGACTTCTTCACCGACCAGAGTTACCGGAACAACGGGTTGGACACGGTGTATCCAGACGATCACGAGCGGGTGGCGTGGGGGCGTGCTCGGATCACCGATGATCTGGCCGACCTAGGCAAGTACAAGGTCCCCACGTTGCGCAACATTGTCCTGACCGCGCCCTACATGCACGATGGGCGTTTTGAAACGCTGGACGACGTGTTGGCTCACTACCGCTTTGGTGTCCAAGACACCGACACATTGGATCCCTTGTTACGTGGTGACGGGGGCGCTCTGGGGATCCCCATGACCGATGACGAAGCGGCGCTTCTTCTTCTCTTTTTGGAGACCCTCACCGACGAGGATTTTCTGACCAACCCCGCCTATTCAGCGCCATAGACTAGGGGCAGGCGCCGGGCGATTGGGCGGGCATGTCGTGTTGCCGGGCCACACAGAGGTTGGTGTAGGTTTGGTCGTCGCATCCACACACCTCCGGCCACTGCAGCCCTTCGCAGCTCGCGGGACGGGCCGTACAAACTCCTTCGAATTCACACTCGCCCGGCGGCCATTTGTCGCAGTAATACGAGGCGCCGTCTTGCCAATAGTCTTGGCCGCATTTGCCTGAATTCGCGACGCTTCCCGTACACGTTGGCAAGTCACCACCTGGCAGACAGGGACCGTCATGGTATTTGGCCACGTCGGCTTCGAGTCGTTCACACACGTTTTGATACGTCACGTTGTCACAGCCACACTGTGGTGTGCTCTCGCAGTCCTCGGTGCTCTTGCACTGGCCGGGCCAGTACTCGTCGCAGGCCTCGATGTTACATTTTTGCCCCTCGCCGCAGACCTGACCCGTCATGCCCGCACAGGCGATGCCTTCTTCAGTGATGCACGCACCTTCGTGCCAGACACTGACGCTCGAGGCGTTGGCGGTGCAGGGGTTGGGATAGATGACGCCATCGCAGCCGCAGACCACCTGGTTTTTCTCCTCACAGTTACTCGCCACGGGCTTACAAATGCCGTTTTGCCAGCAGGTACCATCACAATAGGTGCCCTGGGGACACATGGTGTTCATGCCCACGAGGCATACGATTCCGCCGCTGTCGCACGCCTGCATGCTCTCCACATTTTGATGGGCCATCCCGGCGATGCAAGGGCTGTCGAAAGTTTCTTCATTACACGTACACACCGGACTGAGCTCGTCTGGGCAGATCATGGGGGGGATGGTGCAGGAACCCTGGGCTTTGGTGCTGCAGCCGTTGGCTTTGCAATAGCTGCCATCCGGGCAGTCATTGCCGCTTGCCTTGCAGGAAATACCGAGATCCACTTCTTGCTCCGGATCGCCGACGTCGGGTGTGGGCGGTGGCCCGTCGTCTTGGGGTGGCGTGACCGTGTCGACTGGTGGGGGCGGTGCCGTGTCGGGTTCGGGAGGATTGGTGTCGGGTGTTGGATCGGTTGTGTCTGTGTTGGTGGGCTCGGAGGACGATCCGCCCCCACAAGCCAACATGCACACACACGCCAGTCCCATCAGGACGTGCGCCCATCGATTGGTGTCGATCATTTTCATTGCAACCATTGTCTCCTCCGTCACGGCATCCTCCCTAGGGTACGAGCATGATGGCCTCGGGTCTAGTCCCCATGGTGTTCAACATGCACATGGACTTGTGTGCTGTCCACGATGTTCTGCAGAATGAACCAGGCGATCTCCGTGTCTTCCAGGGTGTCAAAGTCGACGTGATCCCAGATATTCCCTAAGGTTCGCCGCACCACGACCAGCGCCCCCTGGCTCGCCATGTCCACGACCGTCGTGTCGGTGGGTGGCCAATCCACAAATGTGCCGATCCTTAGATCGGTTTCGATGCGAAAGGGCGTGGAGTGGTCGTTGTCAGGTCCCTGAACCGATCCTTCCAGGAGCAACGTGATCCCAGTCATCTCTTGCGCGGAAGCGAGTCCGACGGCGTCCGTATCGGCGGGGCCCAACACGTAATGCACTCGGCAATAGCGATGGTTTGTGACCACGATGGGCTCAGTCGTGATGTCTTGGGGATTGGTGAGCGATTCCACATGCATCGTCGAGAGAAGCGAAGGATCCGGCGCGATCTCCGAATGGCCCGCTCGTGCTGTGCGGATCCCCACCAGCTCTCGCCAAAGAGAGCCGGTTACCCCCTCTTCTGGATCACCCACCTCTTCTTCGCAGGGGACCAGTTGGAGGGTGTAGTTTGTGATGTATCCGCTGGTGACCCGAACCGAATAACCGAGGTTGTTCACGACGGTCCAGCCGCCCTCTTGGGTCGGGGTGGCGTCGCCCCATGCCCATTCGTATCGATACTGGATTTCGTGCAGTCCGGGTGCGAGATAAGAGGGATCGGACGATTCTTCGGGAGCCGAGCAGACGCCTCCAACCAGCCCAATGAGGGTCAAGAGGCCGACGCGAAATCCGCGATGTGAATGTGGGTAACGCACCCTCTAGGTGGGCGGTCCGCCGCCGCCACCCGGAATGCAGATACCGTTGGGGTTGCAGGTGAGTTGGGTTCCGTTCATGCCCACGGGGCAGTCGGCGTCACTGTTGCAGGTGGGGACGCAGATCTGATTGCCCATGGGTGTGGTGTGACAGGTGCAATCCATCGAACCTGCGGGGCACATGTTGTCGCAATCGGCTTCCGTCTCACAAGTGGGGGGACCTCCACCGTTGTTGTTTCCGCGGCCGGGTGGTTGGTTTCCACCGCCGCGATTTCCGCCACCGCCGGTGCCGACCGCTGTGCCCGTGTAGCATCCCAACACATAGGGGAAATCCGCTGTGGCGTGGTACCGGTATTTGCCGTCCGGTCCAAATCGGCCGTTGCATTTGTCCAGGTATTCGGGGCTGTCCTTGGCTATATAGTGGTAGGCGCCCTCCTCATTGGGTGGGTAGACGTTTGCTGCGCCCGCGTTGTCGTCGGGATCCCACGCGTAGTTCTTGGGATCGGCACCGGGTTTGACCTCCCAGCCGCTCTTGAACTCGATTACGTCGGTGCAGGCTTCATCCATACAGCCGTACGGGCCGTAGATGGGGAACCCGTCGGCCGCAAACCCGAGCACGGGCGAGGGCACCGACGAATCCACGTCTGGATTGGTCCACGGGGTGGCCACCAGGCCGCTGTTCATAAAGCATTTTTGGTTCAACTCATGGTGGTGATATTCAAAGGCCGTATGCCCACCGCAACCGTCCATGATGCCGTTGGCGATGGGATCGCCGTAAAAATCAGGCGTTTGGCCTTCGTTGGGGCCAAATACCGACGTGCCGTTGATGACCACACCCACGAACCCCAAGAACGGAATGTGAGACGTCTCGTCGGCCACTTGTGGGTTCAGCGGGATTTGGTACGTGTGGTTGGCCTCCACCAGGGCGTTGGGCGTCATGGGCACGAAGGTGTAGTGAGGCAGGCCATTGGTCTCCACGATGATGTATTCGTCGTCACAGGTCACGTTCAAGAAGGGATCCGCGTATTGGCTTCCGGGTCCGGGGGCTTTGCTCACGTCCATGAAGAGAACGCTGGGGCAGCTTTTCCAATAGGTGCCTCGGACCGGTGGCGATGTGGTGTCGGCCGGTGGCGATGTGGTGTCGGCCGGTGGCGATGTGGTGTCTTCAGGCGTATTTCCATCCACGGGTGGGGTCGTCGAGTCGGTATCGCCCGTGGTCGATGAGCCGCCGCATGCGACCAAGAATCCGCTCAGCATGAGGATTGGGAGAACGTTGATTCCAGCCGACTTGTTCATCGTTTTTTCCTCCGATGGCTGGGCACACGGTACCACACTCATTCGGTATCAAACCAGTGCCTTGAGACCTCAGGGGAGCTATGGCATCATGAACCGCCCAAACACGTCAGAAGGGGATTCCAATGGCATTTCAAAGCAATCTTTTCGCCCTGGCAATGAGCGCACTCTTGTTGGTTGCCTGCGGTGGTAGTGGCGGGGGAGCTTCGGTTGAATTTCCCGGGGAGGAGACGGCGCCCCTCAACAGCTTGACGGATGCAGAGTTGACCGACATTTGTGAAGCGTACGCGTCCAAGGCGTATAGCATTGCGGTGCAGAACAAGGGTGGTACCTGCATGATGGGCGGGATCATGGCCGCGATGTTTGCGGACATGGGCGAAGGGTTTGGTGGCCCGTCCGGAATGAGCTCCGAAGATCTGTGTGAGATGGCATACGGCGAATGCATGGCGTCCGATGCCGGTTTGGCCGATAGCAATTCGGACGATGAATGTGAAACGGCGGCGGCCAACGCGGCTTCTTGTGAGGCGCCCATTGGGGAAGTCGAGGCGTGCTACAACGACATGTTGTCTCAGACCCAAAAGACTTTCCAGGCGTTTAAGAGCCTCTCTTGTTCCAATATTACCAGCGGTCCTCCCTCGGGCACGTCGCCGATCAGCGAGGAGTCTCCGGCGTCTTGTCAGGCCGTGCAGTCCCAGTGCCCAATGGTCATGCCGCACTGACGTGCAGCGTGGGACCTATGAATCGAAACGATGCATCAATGCATGCACATCATGGAGAATGAAACGATGAAATTTACACGCGCTTTGAGTGCCTCTTTCCTTTTGTTTGCCTTGGCCTGTGGCGGCGGTAGCGGTGGCGGAAGCTCCGTGACTGTGCCGGGCGATGAATCGGCGCCGTTTAATGAGTCGTCGTCCGACGACATGATGGAGGTTTGCGAAGATTTCAACGCAACCAAGAGCGCGGTCATTATGGCCAATCAGGATGCGATGTGTCTCGGGATGGGCATCGGGCAAGCCATGGACAACAGGACGGCAAACGACGAGATCGGACCTGATTTTGATTGGTCGGCAGCCGCAGCAGCTTGCAAGGGATTCCAGACGGAGTGCAAAGACATGATGTCCTCGATGGGGGTCAACCTGTTCGACGAAGACTGTGCAGAAAAGGCCGAAGACTGGGTCGAGTGCACGGCCACCAATGGGGAGGTCCAGGCGTGCATCAACTCCGAAATAGCCATGGTCAAGCAAGGAGTTTCGGCGTTCAAAGGAGAGACTTGTGACTCTATGCTCTCGATGGAAGGCGTGAGTAACTTTATGTCATTGATTGACTCGAACCCTTCAAATGATCCTTGCGACGATCTGCCCTGGGAATGTGACGTATAGCGCTTCAATGGATCGCGAAAGAAGCATTCCCACCATGTGGCCCAATACGCTATCCTTTGGCGCCTGGCTTTCAGGAGGGCCAACCATGAATCAACATTGGCTGTGGGGATTGGTTTTTGTGGGAGCCTTGGGCTGCGCCAAACCCTGTGACATCGCGCCCCCCGTCGACACGGCCAATCCCCCGGTGGACACAAGCTCACCGCCCACGGGCAACAAACCCACGTTTGCCATTGGCGAGTTGCCCAATTCCATGAGCGCGTTGTCCTCGTTCTTCTCCAAGCACATCGACGTGTTTGGTGTGCACGTGGTAGCCACGGCCGGTGTGCCCGATGCCAAGATGACCCACGCGGCGCATGTGTTGGCGCAGTACCTGGACAATGACGAGGACGGTGTGGTGGACAACGCGGCGGTCGGCGAGGCGTTGGCCGGCACCCTGGGTGGGGCCACGTTGGTGATGTTTGCCTCCGAAGCGGAGATCGAGAGCTCGGGCATCTTTGAATCCAACGCCATCGACCAGTTCCCCGCACAGGATTTGTACGCGACGGAAACACACCCCGAAGGAAGCGGCCAAGCGGGCTTTGACGCCACGCTCGAAGAGGTGCTTCATCTGGTGACCCACTACGGTTATTCGGCGGTGTATCCGGACGTGTTTGGCGAGACCAAAGGGTCGTCCATCGCCGACGCCATGGATCTGGCCCGGGGCGGCTACTTTGCCACGGTTCCTAGTTCTTATCCGGCGGGCGCCTGGTACCACTACGGCGACACGACCTGCGAGTACGGCTGCATGGCGACCGAGTACTTCTATTGGGCTCTAACGTCCATCCTGGGTGCGCAGGATTATCCGGGCCGCTGCGAGGACATCGCGGTGGAATGGGAGGCTTGTACGGAGGACAAGGTTCAGTCCATGGATCCCGCGGTATACGCCTTGCTCACCGATCCGCAGTACAAGCTGCCCACCGTGCTACCCGATGGGACGTACGGGAATTAGTCCGTGTTCTCTGGGGGCTTGCGTCGGTTGAAGAAGATGTCCCGGTCTTTGGCCTCGATGCCCATTCCGTTCAACACCAGCAGATAGGACAGCACGGCGACGGCAAAGGCGCCCGAGCGGATCACGACGCCGGCATCGCCCATCCAGTACGTGATCCCAACGGCGATCAGCGTGGCCGGCACGGCGGCCAGCCACGGCTTGTAGATTTGTCCAACGAGGAGCCGAGCACCCACCAGCATACGGGCTTCCACAAGCTGAGCCACACTAAAGATCAGGGCGGCCAATGCCGTGGCAACGGCCGCGCCTTCCAAACCGTGGTCGGGAATGAGCCAATAATTAAAAAGAACGTTCAGTCCAGCCACGCTCACGGAGTTGATGAGGTTCCATAGCGAGTGGCCGGTCATAACGATGATGTTGCCCGAGAATCCTACCGAGCAGCTGAGTAAGGGGGGAATTAAGATCCACAGCATGAATGTGGTGTCGCCCGTAAAGCTCCCGTGAAAGAGTTGGATCAATTCCTGACGAAAGAAAACCACCGAAAATGCAATGGGCAAGGCCAAAGTCGTGGTCCACCGAGACAGCATGGAGAACGACGCGTTCATTGCGTCCGTGTCGTTTTTTGCGTGCAGTCGGGCGATGACCGGGGCGTAGGCACCGGAGAATGCCAACTTCACCTGGCGGACGTTGCGCACAATCTGGGCCCCCATGCCGTAAAAGCCGATCAGCTCCGCTTTGAAACCAAAGTATCCCAACATCATCACATCCACATTGGTGATGAAGGTGGAGAAGGTCATGTTCAAGTTCTGGGGAATGGCAAAGCCAATCATGGCGCCGGACAACCGAAACCTTGCCAGCTGCCGCGCCAATTTGGCGTAGGAGAAATGGCGGGAAAATACCCACAGAGACACCAACGCCAACCCGATCCAGGTGAGCAGATAACACCAGGCCAGGGTTTGAATGGTGGGGGCGATGAAGTAGCCAACAGTCGCCATGCCCAATAGCAAGGCGGGCCGTAAGAATCCCTGCAAGATGGCTTCCCATTTCATGATGATCTTAGATTTCGTGGCGGCGATGATCACGATAGTCACCACCATAAAGGGCAGCGAGAGGATCATGAGCTGCAAGGCGGGCAACAACTCGGCGTTGTCGTAATACCGGGTGATTAAAGCCGGCCCTCCAAACTGCGAAACCGCGATCAGGAGCGCGGAGATCAGCAGGGTGATGACAAACCCGTTGGCGAAGACGCGGTAAAGCTCATCTTCTTTTTCCGGATCGTCCACTACGCGGGATGCAAACATCAGCACGCCGTCGTTGATGCCGCTGACCGTCAAGCTGGCGACGATCTCCAGGAACACGTAGGCCATGTAGAAGATGCCCAGGTTTTCAGCGCCGTACAGCCGCCCAATCAGAATAAAGAAGACCGGAAGCAAGGCCTTGCCGATGGTGCCCAGCACATTGACACCGGCACCCCGGGCGATGGCTCGGTCGGTGTCTTGGACGCTATCTGTCATCGGTTCCGTGCCTCGGCGGCGTGGAACGCCCGTACGTCATCGTAGTGATCTTCCAGTACATCGATTCGTTGCACGATGTCGTATTCGCGGACCATCTTCTCGCGGGCGGCGTGCCCCATCTTGTCTCGCAGCTCGGCGCTCTCAAGCAGCTTCCACAAGCGGTCTGCCAGCGTGTCGCTGTCGCGTTCGGGAACCAGAAAGCCCGTCTTCTCGTCGTCGATGATCTCCGGGATCCCGCCATGGATGGTGCCGATGACCGGTACGTAACGCGCACCGGCCTCTTTGGCGACCAGGATGCCCGATTCCCGATCGCCGTTGGCGGCGATTACGCTGGGGCACATCAACACATCCATCTGTTCCATTAGGGTCAATACGTCCGGATGAGAAAGCACACCGTGGAATTTCACCCGTTCTTCCATACCAAACCGACGAATGATGGCGTCATACTTCGGCCTCAGTTCGCCATCACCGACGATGTGAAGGGTGGCATCGGCGCCCTGCTGGAGTACGCGGCCAAAGGCTTCCAGACCGTCAACGTGTCCCTTTTTCTCGGTGAAGCGGCCCACCATGATCACCTGTTTTCCATCCCGTTTCGGTACCCCATCCAACTCGGGAATGCTGACACCCAGGCGCCATACTTTGACCCGGTCGGCCGGCGCGCCCAGTTGAATCAGCAAATCGTGCAATTCGTTGGAGGCCGCCAGAAAGCGGTTCACGTTTTTGAACATGGCCTTGGACCACAACCAATAACGCCAATACTTGGGTTTAAACCGCCGCGGCGTCATCAACAAGGGCACGTCGTATCCGTGATAAGTCACCACAAGCGGCAGGCCGGTGGCCTTCTGGTAGGGCAACGCGTAGATGCTTCCGGGGCCGAAATGGGCGTGCAGGAGGTTGAACTGACCCTGTTTCATCCGGTCCATGTACGACCGATTGTAGGTAGTCAGGCCGTATCGTGTCGTCGCCCATTTTCCTTCCACTGTGTGAACGGGTTCAAAAGGAAAGGTGTCCGGATTGCTTCGGTCGCGCGCGAACACTTCGACGTCGTAACGCGAATGCAGGCGCACTTCGTCGTAGACAAATGTCTGCGAATACACCCCGAAGTGTGTGGAGAACAGGGCGACTTTGGGTCTGTCTTCTTTCAGCAAAGTTTCGGTGGTCCAGCCTTTATCCACGTTTAGGTCCAGTCAAACTATTTGCAGGGTGTGCAAGTTTGCTCTGTTCGGCGCTACTCTTGACGATACAAGAAGAAACAATGCTTCTTGTCTCCATTGCCTTGAGAAAAATTGACCTGCCGTATGCGGCTGGTGACCGTGTTGAGTTCTCGCTGTTCCCAGTTCCTGACCCACGCACTGGGCAACGTTCGCATCAGCCAGCCAAGACGGGGTGGTAGATATGTCTGCCATGATTGCGAGAGGTCCCATTGATACGGTCGCAACAGATCCTGATACTCCTCGACGGTTCGGTAAATAGCCGGGTCATTGTTTGAGTAGCGTTCGTTTCGATGAAAGCCGGTGTTCAGCATGCTGACAGTATCGCGGGTAACGAGCTGGCAATCGGTGGAGATGCTCGTCTTGATCCAAGAGAACATCTCGCTGATGAGTTCGGCACTCATGTATTGCAGACAACCACTGAGGTAGACGCTGTCGAAAGACCAATCGGGATCGAGCTCTAGTACGGTACCCGCGTGCCAGGTGATGTTCTCATTGGGCACAGTCTCTTGAGCTAGCGCCACCATTTCCGGTGACAGATCCAACGCCACAACGTGCTTGCATCGTTCGGCCAGCCACCCGGTCCATCGACCGCTTCCACAGCCTACTTCCAGAACCGTCATGTGTGGCTGAAAGAACTCGGGCAGTTGGTCATCAAAAACCCGTTTTTCTGCCAAATCACGGTACATGGATCGTCCCGAGTCTTCACAAAGCAGACCGGGTATGGAGCCTCGCGCTGGGGAGTGAGCCACTGCATCCCAAAAGGTTTGTGACCGTTGTTCTTGATCTCTCATGATTGCCGTTTACCAATTTGTTCGCAGAGCCATTGTGTCACTCGTTCTGTGGCGTGGCCATCGATGTGTGTAAAAAACATCTTCCGGACACGGTCTTGGTCACTAGCGTACTTGCGCTGAGCGTTCAATGCGGCGGTCGCTTCCATCACCATGGCCGCTAGGCTCGAAACTTTGGCGCCGGGTGTCATCTCATTGTAATCAAAAGCCAGTCCCCGCTCGTACGTCTCTAGATCGTAGGGAACGAAAATGGAGGGGATGTCGGCCAGCAGTCCTTCGATGTAGACCGCGCTGTAGTCGGTGACAACCAGGCTACAGTGGGGGAGGACGGTGTACAGGTCGGGAACGATTTTGTCGTCCAGAGCGACAATGCGAGGGCTGATGGCCAGCCATGGGTCCAGGTTTAGCTTCTCGTTGGGGTGGGGGCGTAGGCAGCACAACACGTCATTTTCATCCAGGAATCGCCGCAACGTCTCCGGATCAAAATCGTCGAACGGAAATAACTGTGTCACGGTCTGCTTCCGAAAGGTTGGTGTATAGAGCAAGATGTGCTTCCACGGTGGCGCATCGGGAAACAACGCTCGAACATCATCGGGGGTCGTTGCCGCGTGGATCATCGCATCGTGGCTGGGATATCCGAGTTCAAGGAAACAGCTTACTGGGAGCCGATATCGGCGAGCATAAATGTCGGAAACAAGCGGGGACGATGACAAGAATCGGTCGACAGGCTTCCAGTGGCGCCACAGACGGAAGCGGTGAGCCAGGGAAGGCTTTGCACAACCTTGACCGTCGCCTTTGGTGGGCAGGCCGTGAAACGCCTGAAACAGCAAAGCTTTTCGGTTCAAGTGTAACCAAGGCAGATCGGTCATTCCGTGACTGATCACGATGGCTTGTGCCCGTGCGATGTGCCAAATGCCGCGCCACGAGTGTGCAAGAGCGGCAAACTCCTTCCCATATTTCTGTTGAATACGACGGACGATGTTCGGATCGGTCGATAACCAAATCGGTGATAGTGAGCGATTGCCCACCATATTTTCAAACAACAGTCTGGGGTTTCCACGATAGCCTCTGCCGTGGAAGGATGTTAATACAATGCGACCGCATGCCCCCGGTAGCAGGTATGGCAGGAAAAGGGACAATACTCCGAATCCAAGTTGGCGCAGCATCGTCAAACTATCCATTCTGTTCGTGGGTTCACAAAGATAGCGGACGGCGAAATTCGCCTCCTTCTTATTCCTCTGCGTCGCAATATCAATACCCGACCAAACATCTGTATCAATACCCGACCAAACATCTGTATCCGACCATTCTTCCTGATTGTTCTTTGACGTCTGGAAAACTGGGGAGTACTGGAAATGTCCATCAACTTCTGCTGCGTAGTGTGGTGATTAGCCGGATGTCTCTGTGCTCAGTAACCGGAGAAAATCGATACTCTTGGACACGTCGTCATGTGCGTTAGACACGGTGGCTTCGGTGTATTGCTCGACGCTGTCGGGCTTAATTCCGACGCCGGCCATGCAATAGGGGATGGGCGTATCCAGGTGCTGGGCATCGACCAGGCACGTGTAGTGATCGGGTAAAACGGCGATGCGGTAATTGTTGGGGTATCGCTCATCCAGGTAGTCCACCAGCGGTCCGATAATTTCTCGGTCGATGTTTTCCAGGGCCTGAATTTTACCGTCTACCCGGCCAGCGTGGCCTTCCTCGTCGGGTGCGTTGACGTGCAAAAAGAGGAAGTCGTTGTGGAGCAGGAACATCTTGGCGTATTTGAGTTTCTCCCGGTACGCCGTGTCCAGGTACCCAGTGGCCCCGTGGATTTCCTTGGTTTGCATTCCTGTCGCTTCTCCGATGCCGCGCATAAAGTCCAGGCCGGCCACGATGGCTCCCCGCATTCCAAAGCGTTCGTTAAAACTCGGCATCTTGGGACAACTGGAAGGACTCCACAGCCACAGCATGTCGGCGGCCGTGTGGAGAGAGTCGTTAATATCCGCGATTTGATCGATGGATCGCACAATGATCCGGTTGAGCCGATCGGCAACATCTTGAGCTTCCGGAGTTGTGCCTCGCAGCAAGATATCGGAGATGGGTACGTTCATGTTTTGATGGGGGGCGGCCGCAACCAAATCTTTCGCCAGACAAGGCGCATTTCGAAGAACCAGAGCGTTGCGATAGCTTTGCCCGGAATAGATCTCTAGATCACTGGCTTCCAGTTCAATTCGATTAATCAATCGGACGGTTTCCCGGGTGGGAATGTTTCCAGCCGTAAAGTCCTTGATACGCCGTTCGTCGGTTATAGAGATGAGATTGCATCGGAAGACGATGTCGTTGTCTTCCAGGTATATGCCTTGCGCCATGGCTTCAAAAGATGCCCGACCCGCCGGGTAATATCGGCATGGATCAAAGCCGAGGATGCCCATGTTTCCGGTGATGCTGTCGATCGGAACCCCGGGATACATGGTCTGCAACATGCCTGTCCGTCCCCGTTTCGTGATGCTGTCGATGGCGGGAATCCGGGCAACTTGGAGCGGTGTCTTTCCATCCAATTGCTCAATGGGAAGATCGGCGGCTCCGTCCATGACGACGATGATATTCTTGGTTTGTTCAAACAGGCGCTCCGCCATACGCAGATCGTCCAGTGTGTCGATCTCCATCCAGGGCAGGCCTTCAACACGGCAGACGTGGATGGGCATTGCCTGGAGGTTTTCTGCAACAATGAGGTCGTAGTAGACTTTGGTGTTGCCCTTCTGGACGTTCTGGTCCAGTCATTGGGAGAAGGCTTTGCCATAATCGGGTTGGATCTTAAGGATCCCCGCCGATTTGAAGATGTTGTCGGGGTAGGCATCGAGCCCATCGCGCACAATACGGATCTCCTGAATCCGGTCTTCGGCGTCCGTGATGGACATGCTCCCGTCCGAATCCGGCCCAAAGCGGTCCGCGAGCCACAGGGTTCGATCAACGGGTTGGTCTGCGGCTCGTTTCAGCACGTCGGGTCCAATCACCACATCCCCCTCGATGAGGTAGGCTCCCCGCTCCAGGATGTCTCGGGCAATCCAGGCGGAGTACATGGAATTGGTGTCCGCATAGATCTCGTTGACCCGATACTCGACGTGCAGCGACTTGTATGACGAGCCGATTCGGTCGCGAATGACGTCGCCCTTGAAACCCACAACGATGGTGACCACTTCGACTCCACACTCGATGAGTGCGTCCATTTCATGGTAGAGAATCGGCTTGCCGTTCACTTCCGTCAGGCATTTCGGCACATGGTCCGTGATGGGTTTCAGGCGCGAGCCCATCCCGGCGGCCAGAATAACGGCGTGTCGAAGTTCGGTCATTGTGTGTCCAGGCCCCTTTGTTCACAGCAGGGTGTGGCTTCCACGCTGATTCGGAGCGAGGGTACCGGTCCCCCCCAGACCGGTCAAGGGAAACCGAATGGGCATCGGCGCATCCGCCGCGCTGGTTTATACTGGCATCCCCGCCGCGGAGTGGTACAGTTTTGACCATGAGAATGCGAACCGCCAATCCGGCTTTAAGTGACAGGATTTTTTCCGACGCCCGACGGCGTGCGGGGACCGACACAACCCGAATGACCATCAATGGGACCGTGCATCGCACCCTCATCCTGATGGCCATCGTCATGACCACCGCTTACATGGCCTGGAGTCAGTCCTATGTGGCGGGTGAACACGGTGAAGGGGCGACATTTGTCCCCTCCCCGTGGATGCTGATCGGCGGTATCGGTGGTTTCATAGTGGCCATCGTCACCATCTTCAAGAAGACCTGGGCGCCGTTCACGTCCCCCCTTTATGCGGCCCTTGAGGGTGCATTTCTGGGGGGCATCTCCGCCAGCTTTGAGGTCATGTACGAAGGTATCGTGGCCCAGGCCATTCTTTTGACCATGGGTACACTGGTGGCGTTGCTACTGGCCTATCGCAGCGGTTTGATTAAGGTGACCAAGAACTTTCGGCTCGGGGTGATCGCCGCCACGGGCGCCATTTTTCTGGTGTACATGATCAGCTTCATCATGAGTTTCTTTGGCTCCTCCATTGGGTTCATTCACGACTCGGGCCCCATTGGCATCGGCTTCAGCCTGGTGGTTGTGGTCATCGCTTCGCTGAATCTGGTGCTCGACTTCGACTTCATCGAGAAGGGCGAGGAGGCGGGCGCCCCCAAATACATGGAGTGGTACGCCGCGTTTGGCTTGTTGATCACCCTGGTCTGGCTGTATCTGGAGATGTTGCGGCTGTTGGCCAAGTTGCGCGACTAAATCCCAAAGTTGTGGAATTAACCCGGCTCTTCCCCACCTACCACGGCAACACGTCGCCGTTTTGATGCCAGAACGTCCCGGTATTTTCCAGCGATAGTTCGTCGATACGAGCGAGTAACCCGGCAGAGGATTCCGGGGTATCGCAGAGCCCTTGATGCCCCGTCATGTCGGTTCGAACCCAGCCCGGATGCAAAACTGTCACCGCGATGCCATGGGGTTGTAAGTCAATGGACAATGACTTGAACGCCATGTTCACGGCCGCTTTGGACATGCGATAGCCATAGTGCGATCCCGAGTCGTTGTCGCCGATGGAGCCCATCCGACTGGTGATGACCGCGACCTTTGCGCCCGCTTTCAGGTTGTCCAAAAGGGCGTGCACGACGCGAAGCGGACCGAGGCTGTTCACCTCAAATTGATTGCGGATACAGTCGATGTCCAGCCGCTCCAAGCTGGTCCGCTGGAGAATGCCCGCGTTGAGAATCAAGGTGTCGATGGGGTGTTCTTCAAGGCGCAGCGCCATGCGTTCGATGGCATCGCCGTCGGTCATATCGACACCGCTCTCTATCCGAATGCCCAGTCCAGTGAGGGCGTCGTTTGGGGTTCGGCACGCGCCGATCACCGTTTCTCCGCGATCGCTTAACTGTCGACAAAGTTCGAGTCCAATGCCTCGATTGGCGCCGGTGATGAGTGTGGTCGTCATGGGGGCCTCCTGGGATTTGCTTGTGGTACCCCTACCACTCGCCGTGTTTACCTTCAATTGTTGCGACGCTCCAGGGCCTCCTTCGATGCGGGGTTTGGAAACCATTCACTCTCTGCACCACCTCAAAAAGAGAGGCCGTAGCTCCATTCATTTGCGGGGTTTGGATCCGTGTGAGACCCTTTTTCCGATGCGAGGATTGTTCCCCAACAGGTCGGGTATTGGACGGGTGTTTGGCATCGTCTTGTTGGTGTCGACCGTTGCATTGGACGGTTTGGCGGCAGAACGCAACCCGAATCGATCCCCTGGGGTGGAATTTGCCCCCTATTTTGAGGGCACCCCGGCCTTTGAGGCTTTTCGCTCAAAGCGCTGGTCGGAGGCCGCGCGGCTCTTTCGCCAATGGAAACGCGCCCATCCCACGTCCGATCTACGACCGTGGGCGGAATGGATGCAATCGGTCAGTCTGCTTTATGCGGGGGAAGCGGCCAAGGCAGCGGAGGGTCTCGAAGCGTTGTTGGATACGTCCGGATTGCTCAAGGATCATGGACGACTGCTCGCCGCGAAGGCACGTTTCCGACAAGGTCTAGGTGGGCGTACTCTTCGTCATCTGGACGCCATCCAAACCCCCAAATTCACCCAGGGTCGTATGGTCTCTTTGCTTCGAATGCGCGCCTTGGTGCAGCTTGAACGTCATGAGAAGGCTGCGAGTCAGGCCCGAAAACACCTCACGGATTATCCTGTCGAGGGCGCGAGCGTGCTTTTCGAGATTCTCGCTGCTTTGGAGCGCGGGCGAGGTGATAGGGTGCAGGTGCGTGGTCAAATCCTTCGCAGTATCATCGCACGTTTCCCCCACACTCAATCAGCGCGAAAGGCCGACCGAATGTTGGGCAATCTACCCCGAGCGTTGAAGCGGTTCACGTTGGATGAGTTGGCGATTCGATTGGATGGCCAATACAAAGGGCAGTGGCACGGCAGGGCCCTCCAAACCGTAGAGGCCATTCAGAAGCGTTCACGCCGGGGCTCGGGGCCGTGGTGTGCAGCGGGCTACCGAAAAGCGCGAATTCACGAGAAACAACGAGCTTATGGCCGTGCACTGACGGCTTTTGCTGCTCTTGTGCCTCGATGCAATCGAAGTCCCTCGGGTGTGGACATTCTGTATTACGGCGGCAAACGCCGCATGAGCCAGAACAATGTTTCAGGCGCATTGGCGTGGTTTCGAACCATGCGCATCATCGCACCAAAACACAGCTACGTGGACGACACTTATCGATGGGAGGCGAAGCTCCTTCGCAAGCAAGGCAAGCATCGGAAGGCGGACAAACTTTTCAAGAAAGTCGTGGCCTTTGTAGGGGGCGACATGGCGGAGGACGCGGCCTGGGACTTGGTATGGCACTACTACTTGGAAAACGATCTCACCCGGGCGGCACACTTGGCGGAGAAGATGGTTCAGGCGGTGGGCTGGGAGAAAAAGTCCTACACCTCCGGACGCCTGCGGTATTGGCAGGGTCGCATTGAACAACTCCGCGGACAAAGGGTACGCGCCGCGCTGGCCTACGCCAGCTGCATCCGCGCGTATCCACTGAGCTATTACGGTCTGTTGGCGACCCAACGTTTGGCGGCTATGGACGCCGAGGCCATGCGCCGCGCGTTGCGTGAGGCGCAGCAAGCCCCATCGACGTTGACAGTACTCGGTGCCAATCACCGTCGCCAGCAGGAACCCGCATTCCAGCGTGCGGTGATGTTGCTGCGATTGGGGCTCACCCGTTTTGCCAGCGCCGAACTGTCGGAAGCAGGCTTTGCGCTAGGGACCGACGCGGATGCCGCTTGGTTGCTGGCGTTGTTGTACAACCGGGTTGGAGACTTCACCCGATCGGTACGCGCGAGCCGCCTTCACCCCGAATTTTCGCGCTACAGTCCACGAGGAAACCATCGGGAGCGTTGGGACCTCGCGTATCCACAGCCACCGCCCTATCGCGATTGGGTTCGACGGGCCGCTCGACAACATCATGTTTCTGAAGGACTGGTGTGGGCAGTGATGCGTACAGAGTCGCATTTTCGAACCACGGCGTTGAGTCGTGCAAGCGCCGTCGGATTGATGCAGCTGATCATACCCACCGCCAAGTCCCTGGCGCGGCAAGAGGGTGTTTCAGGGACCGTGGACCGGGCCCGTTTGCAAGATCCCGACCTGAATATTCGACTGGGAACACGCTTTTTGGGGAAACTGTCTCGGAGATTTGATGGGCATGCCGCGTTGATCGCCGCGGGATACAACGCGGGTCCGGGCGGCCCCACCAAGTGGCTTCGCCAATGGCCCGACGCGGAGTTGGATGAATTTGTCGAACGGATCCCCTATCGAGAGACGCGACGCTACGCCAAAGTTGTGGTGACAGCCTCGATTCGATACCGCTATTTGGCGGGTGAGGAATCCTTGCCAAATGTGGCCTTTCGTCTGCCGGATGTGGAATAGTGTATAGGGCTTACTCGTTGTTGTCGGTTGGATGCAAACCCTTATGAACCCACAACTAAAACCCATCACTGGAATTGTCCGACGCCTTGGGCGTCGATTGCGGCTTCAACGAGGGCTTCGGTGGATGGTGCGGGCCCTGGTTGTGGCCGCTGTGGTCGCTGTGTTGGCGGTCGTTTGTCATCACTTGCATTGGTTGACCCCGTCCTGGTGGCCAGTCTTGGGCTATTCGATGATGGGCGCTGTGGCCCTGGCATTCATTGGCGGGTTACTCGGACGCTATGATGCGGTGCTTCTGGCGCAGCGCTTGGATCGTGTCCACGGGCTCAAGGATCGATTGGGCACTGCGGTGGCGTTGGCCCACATGGCTCCCGACAAGTTGACGCCCTTTCAAGAGGCGCAGGCGAAGGATGCCGTGCAACGATCCCGCGAGGTTTCACCGAGCCCTGCGGCGCCATGGGCGTTTCCGATGGAAGGTTTGGCTGTGGTCGCATTCATCGGGTTGGCTTGGGTCGCCGCGTGGTATTGGCCCGCCGCCTGGACCCCATCGCAGGAAGCTGCAGGTGTGTCGGTGGTTGCATTGAATGTCCCCCTACCGGCTGCCGAGCCTCCCCCCAGTGTGTTGCTGGATCCCGATGAACTCGAAGCGTTGCAGCAGCGCTTGGACGAAAACCAAGACGAACTCGCAACGCTCGCCGAGAATGATCCAGAGATGGAGCGCTTCATTGAGAAGATGAACCGGGTCTTGGAGAAGATAGCAGAGGGTAAGCTGACTCACCGTGAGGTGGCGGAGCAAACCGCCGAGTTGGAGGAGCAGGCTGATGCGCTGTTGGGTGAAGCCAAGGATCTTCAAAAGCAAGAAGAGTTGGCGAAGAAATTCGATGGACTGGCCAAAGACATCGAGAAAGAGGCGAAAAAACTCAAACAAGATGACCTGAAAGAGTTGGCCAAGCTCTTGGAGAAACGTGAGTACGAGAAGGCGTCGCAACTTTTCGAAAAGCTGCTGGAAAAGTTCGCACAACTGCCGCCCAAAGAGCAGAGGCGCCTCGCCAAGGCGTTCGAGAACCTGGCCAAGAAACTACAAAGTCGCTTTTCGAAGGAACTGGAGAAGCTTCAGAAGAAGCAGAGTCGATTGGCACGAAAGAATCCCCAAGACTCATCACCCAACGCCAAGAACAAGCGCCGACTCAATCGCTTGCAAAAGAAGCTCGACCAATTGCAGCGTCGCTACAATCAATCGACTGGTGAAGCGCAAAAGGAACTCGACAAACTCAGTCGTGCCATGAAGGACATGGCACAGCGATTACGACGACAACCCCCCCAGAAACGCAAAAAGGGCCAAAGTCAGTCGAAAAACCAACCCAAGGCAGCCGAGAAGAGCAATCGCATGGATCCCAAAACCATGAAGGAGCTCACCGAGGCCCTTCGGCGTCTTGGTAAGAAACAGCGACGGTCACGCCTTGGAAAGATGGGGAAGATGCGAATGGCCGATCTCAAAGAGATCCTCAAACGACGACGAGGGCAAGGTCAGAAAAAGGAACGATCTCGATTGGCCCGTATGCGGCGTGGCGGCCAGGGAAAACAGGGGCAACAAGGCAAAAGCTCGGGTGAAGAGGGGGGACTCCAGCGCAAAGGGCTCGAGTGGGTCCGTCTGAAGCGAGGCAAGAATCGTGGAGCCATCTCCAAGAAACAAGCACAGATTGGGGAAGGCAGCGGGCAAGGACACCATCCCCACAATCATCGCCATGGGACGGAGCTTCGGAACGCCAAGATGCGACCGGATTTTGTGCCGGGTCAGCGACGAAAAGGGCGGTCGAAAGTGGAGCTTCTCTATGGTGCGGCTACCGAAGGCACCCAGGTGAAAGGCTATGGAAACGTACACATCGATTTCTCTATGCGGGCGTCCAGGCAGATGGCCCAAGAAGAAGTACCTCCCGGGTACCGACAGATAGTGGAAAAGTATTTCCGGTTGATTCGAAAGTGAAAGCGATTGGAACCGTTGAATGGATTCCCCAAGGAGAGCGCAGATGAGTGAGCAAACTGTTGAAGAGCGAATCGTTCGATTCAAGACTGATTATGGGTGCCTCCGAGAAGAAATCGGCAAGGTCATTGTCGGGCAAGAAGACGTTATCGAAGGGGTCGCAGTGAGCCTAATCGCCGGCGGACATGTTCTATTAGAAGGGGTACCCGGCTTGGGCAAGACTCGGCTCGTTAAAGCGCTCAGTGAGGCGGTCCATTTGAGTTTCAGCCGTATCCAATTTACGCCGGATCTGATGCCTGCCGATGTGGTGGGTACGCAAATTGTGGTGGCCGATGATTCCGGCAACAAACACTTTGATTTTCGGCCGGGCCCCATCTTTGCCAACATCGTACTGGCCGATGAAATCAATCGCGCAACACCGAAGACCCAGTCTGCTCTGCTGGAGGCCATGCAAGAAGCGTCCGTGACGGTGGGCACCAAAACGCATCATTTGGAGTCACTATTCATGGTGTTGGCCACACAAAACCCTCTGGAGATGGAGGGGACATACCCGCTTCCAGAGGCGCAGTTGGACCGGTTTTTCTTGAAGCTGAAGGTGGAATTTCCCGGGCACGATGTGTTGCATACTATCTTGGATCGCACCACCGGCAATGTGGAGCCCACCATTGAGCCTGTAGTCACCGGCGAGCAGATTTTGCAGATGCGACACTTGGCCCTCGACGTTCCTGTTGCGCGTCATGTGCAGGACTACGCGGTGAGGGTGGTCGAAGCGACCCATCCTGAGCACGAGCACGCTCCGGACATTACCAAGCGTTTCGTGCGCTATGGCGCGTCGCCACGTGGTGCGCAGGCGTTGATCTTGGCCGCCAAGGTCAAGGCCGTGATGGATGGGCGCTTTAATGTAGCGATGGATGATATTCGCGTGGTCTTGAAGCCCGCACTACGTCATCGTCTGATCCTTAATTTCGAGGGCGAGGCCGAAGGCATTGGTCAGGACAAAGTGTTGGATGGCATCTCCGACAGCGTCCGTGAGGTTTGCAACGAGTAATGGCCGACACTTCTCGACAGCGTTTCGACGAGTCCTTCCTCAAGCGACTGGAATACCTGCACATGGTGTCGCGCAAAGTGGTGACTGGCAGGCTGCGTGCGGAGCGTCGATCCAAGCGCGTCGGGAGTGGTCTCGAGTTCGCCGATCATCGCGATTATGCGCCCGGCGATGACTTCCGGTATTTGGATTGGACCGTGTATGCGCGCATGGAGAAGCTCCTGCTTCGATTGTTTGAGGAAGAAGAAGATCTGACGGTGTATCTGCTGGTGGATGCGAGTAGCTCCATGGACTTGAGGTTGGGAGAAACGAGCAAGTTCGATCATGCATTGCGCATCGCAGCGGCGCTCGCCTACATTGCGTTGGCCAATTTGGATCGCGTCTGCATCGTGCCTTTTTCGAACCGAATTCTGGGGAAAATGGCGCCTACCCGAGGGAAGAATCAGATCTTCAAGGTGTTCCAATTCCTGGAGTCCATTGAGCCCGGTGGGGTGACGGACTTGAAGAGTTGTGCCCGTCAATTTGTTCATCAGAACCGTCGGCGAGGTATGGCCGTGGTTCTGAGCGATTACTACGATCCGCAGGGGTATCAAGACGGTCTCAACTATCTGCGTTACAACCGATACGAGCCCTTTGTCATCCACTTGTTTGACGAGCAGGAGGTCAATCCTGCGCTGCGCGGCGACATGACTCTGGTGGATTGTGAGACCGGGACGACACAAGACATCACGGTGACTTCGCGGATCTTGGAAAAGTACCGCGCCCTGCACACGAACCTGTCGGAGGGGCTGAAACGACTCTGCCGAAAGAGCGAAGTCAGCTACTTTCAGACGCCCGTTCAAGTCCCCTATGATGAAGTCGTCCTGCGGATTTTCCGAGCGGGAGGGTTCCTTAAGTGACCTTTTCGGGCATGAGTCTCGCGATGTGGGGGACGCTGCTGGGAAGCGTCGCAGCGGTTATTACATTGATGTATCTGTTGCGATTGCGTCGTCGACGCGTCGAGGTGCCTTTCGGTCCGCTCTGGCAGCAAGTTCTGACAGAGAAACGCTCCAACCGATTGTTTCGAATGCTTCGCCGCATCTTCAGTTTACTCGTTCAAATACTGGTCGTTGCGCTCTTGTTGACGGCCATTGCGAAGCCGGAATGGACCGGGAATTGGGGGGTTTCCGAGGCCGAGCCTGCGACTCAAAGAGACGCCCGTCACACGCTCTTGATTGTGGATACGTCTGCCTCGATGGCCGCGCAAGATGGCCCTACCAATCGATTGATGCGTGCTCAAAAGGAGGCGAAGCGTGTTTTGGATAACTTGCCTTCGGATGAGCGTGTCTTGTTGGCGACCATGGCGCGCGACACGGTGGCCCTGACGGAATGGACCGAAAATCGGACGATCCTTCAGGACACGCTTGCCACGCTGTCCGTCCAGCATACGGGCACGAATGTAAACGCAATGACTCGATTCGCCCGCTTCGCCACCCAAGCATTGACCAACGCTCGGGTGGTTTTGTTCACCGACCAAGCTTTTCCACCCGTGGCTGAACCCGCGGTGAAATCATTGGATCTTCATGTGTTGTCGGTTGGAGCGTCCGACAGCAGCGACAATCTTGCGATCCTTGACTTCAAGGTGCGATCGCATTTGGGCAACGCACTCCAATATGCTTTGTACTACAAGCTTAAGAACTACGCTTCTGTGCCTGTTGACGTTGGGGTGTACTTGTTGGGCGACGAGCAAGGCAAGGCGACCACGCGCGCGGATTTTGAAGAAAACAGTCCACTTCTCCCCCCGGTTTACCATCAACTGGGTCCAGGCGAGGAGCGTGTATTCGAACGTGAGGAAATCGATTTGCCCGGTAGTCGAGTGGCCCTGATGATTCGACCCAAGACCACGAGCGATTTCATCGACGTCTTGCCCATCGACGATGTGGCGTTTGCGACGGTTCCACAGCGACGGGATGTACGGGTTCAACTCGTGGGCCCAGGAAACCTGTTCCTGCATGCGGCGCTGGAAACGGCCAGCAACGTGACGGTGTCTCCTGTGTCGCTCCCCGATTACGTGTCGACGAAAGGCTACGATCTCACGGTTTTTGATCGTGTGGTCCCGTCAAGCAAAGCGTCTGGGAATGTGTTGTACGTCAATGGCAAGGGTGAACAAGCTCCATTCAAGGTTTTGGGGGACGTCAAAGGGGGGGCGCTACGTGTCCCCGCCAGCGTACGAACCCATCCACTAATGCGGTTTGTAAAGTTTGTGGATCTGGCGGCCACACCTTTACAGCGTCTACGCCGCCGCAAGGGTGACCGCATCATGGCGCGGGATCGGAAAGGCAATCCTGCTATTTTGGCGCATACGGATACGTTGAGCCGGTGGATCGCCATTGGTTTTGATCCGGTAGCGACGGAGTGGGTGGGGCACTACAGTTTTTCGATCTTCTTCATGAACGCCATCAATTGGTTCTTTTCTGAGGATGTGCGCATGCAGCCTCCACAGAGTCTGGCGCGCGAATGGCAGATCCGCTTGCCGTGGAGTGGGGTGGATTCGGTGGGTATCACGACACCCAAAGGGACGAAGATCGAAGCTTTGGTCGACCGTGGAAGCACCTTGGCATACACCGGCTCAGAGGTGGGACTGTATCGTGTTCAGCCGCCGGAGGACAATCAAGAGCCCTTCGTGATTGCGGCGTCGTTGGCCAGTGTGGAAGAGTCGCAGTTGGACGCCAGAGGGCAGTATCCCGCGTGGGAAGCCGAACCTGTCGCGGTGAGTCAGGACGAGGTGCGGACTTTGTTGGACGCTTCTCTGTGGCAACAAATGGTGCTCTTGGCCATGCTCATCTTGTTGGTTGAATGGTTTACGTACCATCGCCGTTGGACAGCCTAAATGATCCAATGATGCATTGGCTCCGACAACACCAATTGAGCATCGGTTACGTTGTGACGGCGGTCTGCTTGGCGGTGACCGCCGTGGCGGTCGCGTGGGCAACCCCACTGTTTTCGTCCTGGTTGGCGGGGCAGCAACTTCAACTGGAAGATCCTCAGTACTTGTGGCTCATGGCCCTGATTCCGATCCTGTGGTTTGTGCGACTGCATTCCCTGACGGACATCCCTTGGGGACAACAAATCCTCTCTTCTTTGCTGCGCTCGGTCATGATTGCGGTCTTGGCGCTCGCTCTTACCGGCATTTCGAAAGTGACCCATGAACCCCGTCGTGCAGCGGTGGTGATGATCGTAGACGTCAGCAATAGCGTGTCCGATGAGGCATTGGCAGAGGCTCGCAACACGTTGCAGTCCATGTGGGATGCGCGGGGAAAGAACTCGCTTCAGTTGGTGACCTTCGCTGGTGAACCCACCGTTGTTCCTCTGCAGGTGGACAAGGACGGTCAATTATCGCCGTTTGAGCGGCATCCAACCGGCGGTCTGGCCACCAACCTGCAGAAGGCGTTGCAGCTTGCTCAGAGCCTGTATCCTTCGGGCGCTCAAAAGCGTGTGTTTGTGGTGACTGACGGCAACGAAACTCAGGGCAATGGCCTCAGTGAGCTAACCAGCCTTCGTCGAATGGGGGTGTCCGTTCATGTGCAGAAGTGGCCCAAACAACCACCACGCCATGAACTCATGGTTCGTCACCTCGATGTCCCGAACGACATCGAGGTGAATGTTCCCTTTGATGTGTCGGTGGATATGTTGGCCAATTATGAGGGCAAGGCGCGCTGTACGCTGAAGATTGACAAGTTGGTGGCGGATGTACAGGCGGTCACGATGACCGGAAAATCCCAGATGGTCGATTTTGAGCCGGTGCGTGTCCGTGACGGGGGAGAACGTACTTTTCGTGTCGATTGTGCGCCCGAACCGAGTAAGGACACGAAGGCCGGGGATCCATCCTCCGGCGATCAGGTGGCGACCAACAATACCATAGTGGTGACCCGAGAGGTTCCCGAGAAGCTGCGCCTGCTCTATGTTGAGGGGGAGCGCATGTACTCCACAACGTTCCGAAATGCGTTGCGCGATGACTTCCAAGTGGATGTCCGGGGGGCGGGTGGCGTTCCCCGGACGCTCGAAGGAATGAAACGTTACAAGGCCATTGTGATCAGCGATGTGCCTCGCCAAACAGCGTTTTACCGAGACAACATTAGTTATGCACAAATGCGACTGCTTGATGCTTACACGAAGGCCGGTGGACTGCTGATGTTTACCGGGGGTCAAGACAGCCTTGGGCCGGGTGGCTACTCGGACACCTATCTCGATCGTGCGGTCCTCCCGGTTCGATTGGATGCTCGTCATGAGATCCATACACCGCGTTTGGCGTTGGCTTTGGTCATCGACCGTTCGGGTTCGATGAGTGGACGAAAAATAGAGCTTGCGAAGAAGGCGGCCCGTGAAACCGTGAAGGTATTGGGTCGTGACGACCGTGTGGGCATCATTGCGTTTGATAGCCAACCCATTCGCATCATCCGATTGACCCGGGCCAGTAGCACACGACGCTTTGATCATCAGCTGAAGCGTCTGAAGGCAGGCGGCGGCACAGCGATCTATCCCGCATTGGATGGTGCATTTCAGATGCTCGAGGGGATCGACGCCCAGATTAAGCACGTGATCTTGCTAACGGACGGACAATCGAACCGCACGGGCATCCTGCATTTGGCTGAGATGATGGCGCGCAAGAAGATCACGATCTCCACCATCGCCATCGGTGCGGGTTCGGATCGCAACTTGTTGGCCAACATTGCCGATGTGGGCCGCGGTCGGACCTACTATACCGAGAGCGCGGAGTCCATTCCAAAGCTCTTTGTGGATGAGACGAAAAAGGTCACACGAGATTCTCTGGTCAGCGACGGCTTCCGGGCCGTGTTGAACCCCCGGTTTGCACGTCTACGATTTCTGAAAGGTGTAGGCATTCGAAACGCTCCTGCGTTGGATGGCTACGTGTCGACCCAGGCAAAACCCGGGGCGGATGTGATCCTAGCGACCCATCGAAGAGAGCCCTTACTGGCACGCTGGAAGCGGGGAAAAGGTTGGGTGTATGTGTTCACCAGTGACATCAAGAACAAGTGGGCGCATCGGTGGATCCGATGGCGTGGGTTTGCCCCATTGTGGCGGCAACTCATTAAGTCAGGCATTCACCAGAAAAAAGATCAGTGGGTCTATCCTGCTCACGTGACGGTGGCTCGCGGAAGGCTGACGATTGCGGCCGATGCGGTCGATTCTGGCGACCAATTTGTGGGGGGAGTGACCAGTCGTGCGTCCGTAACGGCACCCGATGGCACCCAGCAGACGGTGACCCTCACGCAAACAGCACCAGGGCGGTATGAGTCCAAGGTGGACGCGTCCCAATATGGACCGTATCAGGTGAACATCACCCACAAGAAAGATGGGAAAAAGGTGGCCGTCAGTCAGGCGCGAGTGACGTATCCCTATCCGGAAGAGTTGTTGCAATTTGAACCCAACTTGGAGCGCGTTCGTTCGCTTGCAAACGCGACGGGTGGCATCGAGGGTCCCTCTGTGCCCTCGTTGTTTTCCGCGACTGGAACCCAATCAACCCATCGGGATCCCATTTGGCATTGGCTCCTCGCCGCGGTGTTGGGGGCATTCTTGGTGGATGTCTTATTGCGTCGCGTACGATTGTGGCCGGCTCGAACGCTCCAATGGGGCGATGCTGCCTCGAACAAGGGGTGACGGGCCGTTAGGGTGGTTTAAAATGGATACATCAGCGCGAATTGTGCGACGCCGGCCGGCTCCAATTGTTCCGCTGGGCAACCGTCCTCCGTGCGTTCGACGAGGCAACGTCGGTCAATGTTAACGCCGTAGTCGATCCGAAGCGGCACCTGTCCCCCGATCAGGTAACGTAACCCAAGCCCAACGCTGGTGCGCACCGACTGGGACTTCAACTCGGATCGATGCCGTGCGAGCGCACCCCAGTCGAAAAAACCAACGCCCCAAAAGCCCAATCGCCGAAGGATCGGAAAGCGAAGCTCGATCGAGCCATTTAACAAGACATTTCCGCCGAAGAACGCGGTCGCATCACCATTTTTATCCACGGGCTTGATGGCATCGTCCAGGAAGCCGCGCATCCCCTGGATGCCACCCAACCGATAGCGTTCCACGTCAGGGAGATCGGATCCGTCAATGACGTAGCTGTCCGCGTACCGGAAATAGAGAGCGACAACCAACGCTTTTCGAACATTGGCGACCGCTTTGATAGCACCTTCCCATTTAAGGAAGTTCTTGAAGACGCCATCTTCTCGTTTGTTGATGTAGCTGAACCCCGTGCTGAACATCGTCCCACGGGTCGGATTGAGTGGGTTGTCCAAAAAGTCCAGCGACAGCCCAAAATCCAGGTCCACTTTGGGCTCCATCGGCTCTTTCTTTTGATTTGGAAAATCACCGGACTGAATGGCGCTTCCAGTGATCGTCATGTGGGCTGAGGCGATGTCGAGAAAGGTTCGCCTAAGCGTGGTCTCAATACCCGTTTCAAACTCATCGATGGTCTTTGACGCCCGGTCGTAACGTACGAAGGGTGTGACCTGCAAAGCCAACTCGGTACCCCCCAATCGCGGTTCGTATAGGGTTGGGCTCAGCTTTGCATACCGGTGCAGTGCACTGAGGCCATCCGCGTTGCCTTTGTCACCCAACAGACTCACAACCCCGGTTGAGAACCCGTATTTGAGCGGTACGATCAACTCTTGGGCGCGACCGAGAAAGTTTCGATTTCTATAGGCTATTTCCACGGTCATCAGGAGGTCAGGCACGCTAATGGGCGCGGGCTTGGATTGGCCCCACACCGCGGTATCCATGACGCCGATGCTTGCGCTGAGGATGCTCGATGCTTCAGGGGGGACTCCTTCGTCGGTGTCTTCACGGGTGGTGAGCGTTTCGAAACCGGCGCTGATGTCCAAGAATTGAGCTCGCCTCTCTTCCACCACCGCGACCAATGGAATTCGTTCATTGTTTGTGTTCGGACTGTCCAAGCCGATGGGCTTAATCTGGATGCTCGAGAATACGCCCAATTTCCGGAGTTTCCGCTCCGCATTGGCGATCTGAAATCGGTTCAGTGGTTCGCCCGGTTTGGGCAAATGTTCTAGGATCAGATCTGGGTTGGTTCGAAACGCGCCCTGGACAAAGCGATCCCCAACGCGATACTGCGCACCGGGTTTAACGGTGAAAAATATTTGTGCCGCCTGGAATCCCACCGTATCCCACGTGCAACTGGCGACTTTCTTTTGGGTGCGATGGTCGGTGCACTGAACGTCAACTTCTACGTCGTGGAATCCCTTCTCTTGATAGAAACGTCGGATTTTGTTCCGGTCCGTGACCACGGTTTTCGGGGAAAATGCGCTCTCCGGTTGCAGGGTTAGCGTGGTCTGGAGGTGTGCGTTGTCGTTGGTGAGTCCACCGACCAATACTCGCTGTCCCACGTTGATTCGCTTGCCTTCGTGGATGTCGATGGAGACGTAGATGACGCTCTCTAGAGGATGTTTCCGAAGGCGAAAGTGGAGATCTTTGAACGTGAAATCATAGACCTCATCCTGTCCAGCCATCCCTTTTGTTCGCCGAATAGTTGGGCGTTGTTGATTGGCGCCGAGTGCCTTCCGATAGCGCATCCCAATGTAGCCTTTGTCGTGGTACAGCCGTTTGATGGCGCGAAGATCGGAGAGCATCTGTTCAATGAGTAGGTATCCACCGGTTTCAAAGAAGTCATATGTCTTGGTGCCCATGGCCGCTCGGATGGATGCGTTGTTGATGTGTTTGTTGCCACGAAACGTGACATTTCTGATCTCAGTGACGTAGTTGAGCGTCGTGTAATAAGAGATGACCCCAACGAGGCCGCCACCGGACTGTTTGTCATTGGATACAGTTCGGTAGTCCATTCGAACGTCAGCAAATAGGTAGCCTTGTTGTTGGTACCACTGTTCGAGGGCAGACCGACTGGCCACCGCCTCATCAAGATCGTAGCGTCCGCTTTGGCGGAAGGGGAGGTGTTCCAGGATGGCGTCCGTCCGAATGCGTGTGTACCCGCGCTCATCGGGCAAGGCGTCGTCACGTTTAAAGAATCGCAGCGCGTAACAATCTGGGGCCGACACCTTAATGAGCGCCCGGCCAGTGTCGCGATCGTGGGTGATGTTCACCTCAGGCCGGACTCTCCCCCGCGCACGTAAGAAGTCGCGTACCCGTTGTTCTCTTCGCCGTTGTAGGCGCCGCGTGAGCACATTGCCCGCCTCGAGTTTACTGGCCAAACGCACGCGCCTCTTGGAGATGGAAACACATCGAATGCTGGGTCCAAATGGCCGAAGTGCAGCGGCCGTATGTTGTTTAATGGGCGGCATGTCTACATCAATGCCCGTTATCTTTGCTTTTCGTCCTTCACTGATGTGGAGGACAATATCGACACCATCATGTCCTATTAGCTTGGCTTCTAGTCGGATCTTGGCTTCGTCGAAGCCCTCTTTTTGGTAGAGGTCTTGGAATTGGCTAATTTGCTGTTGTTCGATGGCTTGTGCTTCAGGCGTTTTTGGATTGTAGACGGTTCCCGGCCGCAGGATGAGTTGTTTGGATACGTCGCTTTCGTACAAGGCCTGGTTGCCTTGAATGCGCAGTCGGCGGATCCGGCGATTGACCGTCACTTGGACCACTACGATGACGGCAGCGCCATCACGAATCGGAGTGCATTGCGTTTGCACGTCCTGGAAAAACCCAGTCTCTCGCAACCTGGCAAGGGCTCGATTGGATTGTATGGCAGACCAGCGTATCCCGGTGCCCAATTCCATCAGGGATTGGAGCTTCTTGCGTTTGTGTTCTGACTGGCACCAGGTGTTCTCACATCCCTGAATGCGGACGGAGTCGATCTTGAGTCCTGCGCAGGGATTGGGCAGCACGGTCTCTTGAGCCGATGCAACACCAGCACAGACCAACACTGCGGTCAGGATGAGAGGAAGTCGGTGCATCGTGTGACGGTATTTCAGACCTGCCTCCTCTTCAATCCAATGGGATGGAGTATTTGAATTTTGTTTCGTAGGTCTGGCGGCCATCCGTCTCTTCGCCCTCTCCACGGAGGCGACCTTCCAGACTGACGCGGTCATTGATCTTGAACCGGAACCCTGCGTGGTAGGACGTATCCCCATGTTCTTGTCGAACGGTGGTATTCAAACGAATAGCTCTGCCGAGCCGTGTAATGACTTCCACTTGGCCGCCTCCCCCGACCAGCGGGGCAATTTCGACCGACTTGATGAAGGGGGAACGGAGCAGGTTTGTCATGTATTCGGCGAGGTCTGCCCCCAAGACGTTAAGCGCCGCGGGATCACTCTGAAATCGTCGATCTTCAAATTCCGATTTCGTGCGGCCGGTGAGGATCAACCAATGAACATCGCCGGGGCTATAGTTGGGTCTGGAGTCCATTTTTAGATCAATGTTGGAAGGAGTTCCTGCCAACCGGATGGTGACCACCACGTTTTCGTCCTCTGCTGAGTACGCCAAGTTACTGCTGTCGCTGGAAACACTCCGTTCGATGGTGGTCTCGGCGGTGATGTTGATTTCCGGTTCAAGCGGATCGCCATTGAATTCCAGTTTTCCGTCGGTGATGTCAAACTCTCGCTTCACAACTTTGTATGTGATGGACCCTTCTGTGATCTCCATCCAACCGGATATCTGTGGTTGATCGATGGTCTCTGTGATCTGAAGGTCGAAGCGCGAATCAACGTCCACAGCGGCGAAATCGAATGTGCTTTTGACGCGCATATTGTTTCCAGTGACGTGTACATCGAGATCCATTTCGCTGAGAATGGGCACGCTCTCGCTCAAGGGGCCCGTTTCCAATTGCACCGTGCGTCCGAGCATATTGCTAAAAGCCTGAGCGACTTTGTTAAAGCTTTTGTACACCGTGCCTTGAGTCACAATCA